>Ga0182008_10002990_pt1 | contig 10406 bp, 9 predicted proteins | sample Sormic07211129_1_FD_120482 | JGI IMG/M metagenome (GOLD analysis project Ga0182008, IMG submission 120482) | Rhizosphere microbial communities from Sorghum bicolor, Mead, Nebraska, USA - 072115-129_1 metaG | ecosystem: Host-associated > Plants > Roots > Rhizosphere | place: USA: Nebraska...
GAGATTCAAATGAAATCGGGAGCAGAACGGATGCTGGCCAAGCTTACTGCCTTCAACGACCGTCTGATGCCGGGCAGGAGCCTGGAAGAACAGATGGACAACACTTTCGTCCTCGCCCGGCAATTGGGCTTCGACGCGCTGGTGTACGACTACACCCCGGTGCCGATGGACCCCAATGGCGCCCTGATCACCCCGTCGGTGCTCGAACTGCGCAACACCCCATCGGACTGGCACGCCTTATGGTGCAGCGAAGGGTTCTACCAGATCGACCCGGTGCAGCATCTTGCGCTGGCCACGGTTTCACCGTTCGTATGGTCCTACGACGTCAAGGTCGATACCCCGCTGAAAAAAGTCATCGATCCGTGCCACGCACCGGTCTCCTCCTACCTTCACGACCAGCAGCTCACCTGCGGCGTCAGCGTGCCGATCCACCTGCCACGGGGCGGCTTCGCCTCGCTGACCGGCCTGCGCACCGGCAAGAGCCGCAGCGTGCTGCGGGACGCACACCACACGCTGGCGGATTTCAGCCTGATCACCCACGCGTTGCAGGAAGCGGCCTATCCGTTGTTCGGCAAAGAGCTGCGCAGCTACCCGCATATCCGCCTGACCAAACGCGAACGCGAGTGCCTCAAATGGGCCGCCGAAGGGCTGACTGCGGCTGAAATCGCCACCCAGTCGAGCCGTTCACTGGCTGTGGTGACCCTGCACCTGGCCTCGGCGATGCACAAACTGGGGGCCAAAAACCGCGTGCAGGCGGTGGTGCGCGCCACCCATTACCGCCTGCTGGAAGACTGATCCACCAGTAAAACCTAGCTGTTTTGCTAGTTACCTAAATTTTCCCGGCGGCTTATCGTGACCCTGATCCTTTTTTCAAGAGCAGGGTACGAAATGGAATTCATCGAAAAAATCCGCGAAGGGTATGCGGCGTTCGGCGCCTATCAGACCTGGTACCGCGTCACCGGCGACCTGAACAGCGGCCGCACCCCGCTGGTGATTATCCACGGTGGCCCCGGCTGCACCCATGATTATGTCGACGCCTTCAAGGACGTCGCGGCCAGCGGCCATGCCGTAATCCATTACGATCAATTGGGCAACGGCCGTTCCACCCACTTGCCCGACAAAGACCCGTCCTTCTGGACCGTCGAACTGTTCCTCGCCGAGCTGGACAACCTGCTGGACCACCTGCAGATCAGCGATAACTACGCGATCCTCGGCCAATCCTGGGGTGGCATGCTCGGCAGCGAACACGCGATCCGCCAGCCCAAGGGCCTGCGGGCGTTTATCCCGGCCAACTCGCCGACCTGCATGCGCACCTGGGTCAGCGAAGCCAATCGCTTGCGCAAGCTGCTGCCCGAAGGCGTGCATGAAACCCTGCTCAAGCACGAAGCCGCCGGTACCTACCAGGACCCGGAATACCTCGCCACTTCGCGGATTTTCTATGACCACCACGTGTGCCGGGTCAACCCGTGGCCGGAAGAGGTCGCGCGCACCTTTGCTCAGGTCGATTCAGACCCGACGGTGTATCACGCCATGAGCGGGCCTACCGAGTTCCACGTGATCGGCAGCCTGAAGGATTGGAAATCGATTGGCCGTCTGTCGAAGATCAACGTGCCGACCCTGGTGATCTCCGGCCGCCACGACGAGGCCACGCCGCTGGTGGTCAAGCCATTCCTGGATGAGATCGCCGATGTGCGCTGGGCGCTGTTTGAGGACTCCAGCCACATGCCCCATGTGGAAGAACGCCAGGCGTGCATGGGGACCGTGGTGAAGTTTTTGGATGAGGCGTGCGCGGTGCCGCGCGCGGCACTCAAGGCCGGTTGAGTTCAGTGTGGGAGGAAGCACGCGCCCTCCCACTCCTTCAGACCTCGGAGGTCTCAGGCTTTGATGCCTGCCGTGCCGGCTCGGCCGTCACCGGGATCTCTTTGCCCTCGGCATCGAACAACTTGCCGCCCCTGAAGTAATCCCCATCGCGCAGCGCTGCCACATCGTGGAAGCACAGGCTGCGTTCGGTCCCCGCGACGAACACCGACTGCTGGTCCGAGTTGCCCGCGGTGAAATGGTTGAACGCCAGGTTCAGCAGAATCGCCATGATCGCCGACGAACTGATCCCCGAATGGAAAATGGTCGCGAACCAGCTGGGGAAGTGGTCATAGAAGCTCGGCGCGGCGATGGGGATCATGCCGAAACCGATGGAGGTGGCGACGATGATCAGGTTCATATTGTTGCGGTAATCCACCTTGGACAAGGTGCGAATTCCACTGGCCGCCACCGTGCCGAACAGTACGATCCCGGCGCCGCCCAGCACCGACGTGGGCACTGCGGCAATCACCCGGCCCATGAACGGCAGCAAGCCGAGAATGACCAGGAACAGCCCGCCGGTGGCCACCACAAAGCGGCTTTTCACCCCGGTGACCGCCACCAGGCCGACGTTCTGGGCGAAGGCACTCTGGGTGAACGAACCAAAGATCGGCGCGAACATGCTCGACAGCATATCGGCTCGCAGGCCGTTGCCCAGGCGCTTGGAGTCCACCTTGGTGTCGATGATTTCACCCACGGCGAGGATATCCGCCGAGGTTTCCACCAAGGTCACCATCACCACGATACACATCGAAATAATCGCAGCGATGTGAAAGGTTGGCATGCCGAAATGAAACGGCGTGGGGAAGCCGAACATTGGCCCTTGGGTCACGCTGGAGAAGTCGGCCATGCCCAGCAGCACCGCGATCAGCGTGCCGATCACCATCGCCAGCAGGATCGATAGGCGCGAAATGGTCGCGCTGCCGATTTTGCTCAGCAGCAGCACCAGCACCAGCGTCAACGCCGCCAACCCGATATTGGGCATGCTGCCGAAATCCGCCGCGCGGCTGTTGCCGCCCATGGCCCAGCGCGCCGCGACGGGCATCAGGGTCAGGCCGATAGTGGTGATGACGATACCGGTGACCAGCGGCGGGAAGAACTTGGTGATCCGCGAGAACACCGGGGTGATCAACAGGCCGATCAATGACGCGGCCATTACCGCTCCGAGAATCGCCGGTAAACCACCGGCACCGTCGCTGCCGACAATCGCCACCATGGTGGCCACACCGGCAAACGACACGCCCTGCACCAACGGCAGTTGGCAGCCGAAAAACGGCAGGCCGAGGGTTTGCAACAAGGTCGCCAGGCCGCCCGCAAACAGCGACGCGGCGATCAACAGGCCGATATCCGCCGGCGATAACCCGGCCGCCTGGCCGACGATCAACGGTACGGCAACGATGCCGCCGTACATGGTGAGCACATGCTGCAGGCCGTAAGCCATGTTGGCCGCGACGCCAAGATTCTCATCTTCCGGCCGTTGCGGTGACGCCTTCGGGGTAGTCATGGTGAGGGGTTCTCTGTTTTTGTTGTGCGGCCACTGTATGCAATCTTTGGACTGGATGTCCATAGAGTTGTATACAATCATCCAGACAAGATACCCTCCGCCGGCGTTACAAAAACCATTCGGCCGTGATGAGCCGCAACGCCAAGGACACTAAAACAATGAAAAAGGCACTACAGGGCGCTACCGTCGCACTCACTCTGCTGGGCGGCGGGGAGGCTGTCGCGGTGGAATGGATGAACAACAGCGTAGGGTTTCGCTACGGCCAGCAGTTCACCAATCCGAACAACCCCGATGAATTCAGCAAGCGCATCTACAGCTTCACCCACGCCAGTGGCTACCGATACGGCAGCAATTTTCTCAACCTGGATGTGTTCCTGTCCGACAGCCGCGACCCGCGCAAGGGCACTGATCACGGGGGCAGCGAGGTGTACGCGGTGTACCGGCACCAGCTGTATGCCTCGCGGGTATTCGACAGGCCGCTGGGCACGGGTGCGGTCAAGGATTACGCCTTGACCCTGGGCTTCGACGCCAACCGAAATAACAACTTCGCCTCCGCCAGGAAGCGCGCGCTGGTGCTTGGCCCGACCGTGAAATTCAACACGGTCGGGGTGCTGGACCTGAGCCTGCTGTATTACAAGGAGCGCAACCACACTGGCATTCCCGGCGCCCAGGAATCCGACCACACCTTCGACGACACCTACATGCTTAACCTGACGTGGATGCGCCCGTTCGAGATCGCCAACCACGGGGCGAAATTCCAAGGGTTCATCAATTACGTCGGGGCTAAAGGCGAGGACTACCACGGCCGCGACACCGCTGCCGAAGCGCTGATGCGCACCGCGTTGATGGTGGCCGTGCGACCGGGCAAGAGCGTCAAACCGAACCTGTACCTGGGCGTGGGTTACGAGTACTGGCATAACAAATTCGGCGTGGACGGCGGCCGCGGCAGCCGCACCTCCACGCCGACCGTGAATATGGAAATCACCTTTTAATCACGGGTGCTGCTGTGAGTCGGACACACCGCATTCGCAGCCATTAGGGCCGCTGCGCAGCCCAGCGCAGGACAAGCCTGCTTACCACAGGGAAGCAGCACCCCCGCAGTTGTGGTGAGCGGGCTTGCCCCGCGCTGGGGCGCGAAGCGGCCCTGTCTCCAGACACTGCGGTGTGCCAGGCTTAAACAGTTTGCAGACTTTGGGGCAGCCGCTACGCAGGTGTTCTTCAGTTCAGCTCTGTCATCAGCTCGGCACGATTGGCCTTCGGCCGGGCCAGCCAATATCCCAACACTGCCAGCGGCGCGGTTGCCAGCATCACGATCACGGTGATCATTAGCGGATGTTCGAGCATCGATGACACCAGTAGGCTGCTCACAAAGCACAAGCCCAGTTGCAGGGTGTTTTGCAGCGCCGCAGCCTTGCCGGAATTTTCCGCGAAGGGCATCAGCGCGTTCGCCACCACGATGGGGTAACTGGCACCGTTGCACAGCGCCATCAGGCAGAACGGAATCAACAGGGTAGTGAGCGTCGGCACGGTCAACGTGGCGACCAGGTACAGCGCCCCCATGCTCACGCAGTAGGCAAGCAGCAGCCACGGCAGCAAGGTTTTACCCTGCAGATGCTGCAAGGCGCTGCGGCAACTGTAACCACCTATCAGGAATGCCAGGGTCGGCACCACATAGCTCAAGCCAATATCATTGGGGCTGTAACCCATACCGCCGAGAATGAACGGGGACGCTGTAAGCCAGGCAAAAAAACTGGCCGAGCACGCGGCAAAAATCATTACGTTGCCGCTGAATACCCGCGACTTGAGCAACTGCCCATACCCCAGGCGCGCCGGTGCCTGTGTCAGTCGTTTCGGCGCACTGCGCAGGAATAAGGTGGGTAACAGCAGCGCCAGCGACACAGCCAGCAACACGCCGAAGATCGCCTGCCAGCCTACGTGATTCAACACCAGCGCGCCCAACAGTGGCGCCAGGGCCGGCGACAGCGACATCAACGGCATGATGCTGGCGAACACGCGATGGGCCTTGTCGGCCGGGTAGCGATCAATCACCAGCGCCTGCCAGCTCACGGCGGCGGAACACACGCCGATCGCCTGGATAAAGCGCAGCGCCAACAGTTGCGCAGCACTGTCGACCCAAAACATGCCGGCGCAGCCCAGCACAAACAGGCTCAGGCCCGCTAGCAGAATCGGCTTGCGCCCCAGGCGGTCGGACAACGGCCCCCACACCAACTGCCCCAGCGCAAACCCGGCGAGGAAGACGCTCAAGCTGGCGCCGACCGCGCCCGCGCTGATCTGCAAGTGTTCGCCCATGGCGCCGAACGCCGGCAAGTACATGTCCATGGCGAGATAACCGAGCATGCTCAGGCCCGCCAGATACCAGGTAAAACCAAACGAATTTTTCATTGAAGCCTTGTTGACCTTGCCATCAAACTATTTGCTGACTGGCGCCCATTATGAAGCTGACAGTTTTCATGTGAAGCGATAATAATTGGCCGAAGCTATCAATAATTTTGAAGGCACCGATCATGTGGTCCGAATATTCCCTGGATGTGGTAGACGCCGTGGCGCGCCACGGCAGCTTCAGCGCCGCCGCACAGGAATTGCACCGTGTGCCGTCGGCCATCAGCTATACGGTGCGTCAGCTGGAAGAATGGTTGGCGGTGCCGCTGTTCGTGCGGCGTCACCGTGACGTGGAACTGACCCCCGCCGGCCGCCTGTTTATCGACGAAGCCCGGGGCGTGATGAAGAAAATGCTCGGCACGCGACGCTTGTGCCAGCAAGTGGCCAATGGCTGGAGCGGCCAGTTGAAGGTGGCGGTGGACTCCATCGTCAAACCCCAGCGCTGCCGGCAATTGGTGCTGGATTTCTATCGACGGTTCCCCGAGGTGGAATTACTGCTGGAGTACGAGGTGTACAACGGTGTGTGGGATGCCCTGGCCGACGAGCGCACCGACATTGTGATCGGCGCCACCAGCGCGGTGCCGGTGGCCAGCCACTTTACCTTTCGCGATATGGGGTTGTTGAACTGGCTGTGCGTGGTCAGCGCGCGGCATCCGCTGGCGAGCGTTGAAGGCCTGCTCAGCGACGACCAATTGCGCCCCTTCGCCTCGCTGTGCATGACCGACACCTCGCGTAACCTGCCCAAGCGCGACACCTGGACCCTGGACAACCAACGGCGCCTGGTGGTGCCTAACTGGGCGTCAGCCATCGATTGCCTGCGCGATGGGTTGTGCGTCGGCATGGCGCCAGCACATAAGGTAGCGCCCTGGATCGAACGCGGCGAGCTGGTGGCGCTGCACCTGACCCGCCCCTTCCCCGCCAGCCCGTCCTGCGTGGCCTGGGCGCAGAACAAGCTGTCCCCGGCCATGGCGTGGTTACTCGAATACCTGGGCGACACCGAAACCCTCAACCAAGAATGGCTCAATGGCCCTGATCCAATAAGCGGCTGATGGCCCGCACGATCATCTCGACTTCCTTGCCGTCCAGGGTCAGCGGCGGCAGCAGGCGGATGATTTTGCCGCGCGTCACATTGATCAGCAGCGCATGCTCCTGGGCGGCGCGCTGGGCCAGGTCGCGATACGGGCTGACCAGTTCGATGCCGATCATCAAGCCCTGCCCGCGAATCGCCAGCACCTGGGGGTGTTCCGCCAGTTCCACGCGCAGCCGCGCCAGCAAGCGTTCGCCCTGTTGCGCGGCGTTGTGCAGCAAGCCCTGCTCTTCGATGATGTCCAGCACCGTGCAGCCAACCCGGCAAGCCAGCGGGTTACCGCCAAACGTGCTGCCATGACTGCCCGGCGTGAACAAGCGCGCCACACCGGCCCGTGCCAGGCAGGCGCCGATCGGCACGCCATTGCCAAGGCCTTTGGCCAGGGTCATGACGTCCGGCACGATGCCTTCATGCTGGAACGCGAACCACGCACCGGTGCGACCGATGCCGGTCTGGATTTCATCGAGCATCATCAGCCAGCCGTGGGCTGTGCAGTGATCGCGCAAGCCACGCAGATAGCCGGGCGGCGCCAGCAATACGCCACTTTCACCTTGGATCGGCTCCAGCAACACGGCCGCAATCTGCGCGCCATGGGTGCGGGTGATCGCTTCGATGGCGGCCAACTCACCGAACCGGACCTTGAGAAAATTCCCCGGTAAGCGCTGAAACCCGAGGCGCACCGACGGTCCGTCGCTGGCCGCCATGGTGCCCAGGGTGCGCCCGTGAAAGGCGTTCTCCATCACCACAATCAACGGTTCTTCGATGCCCTTTTTCCAGCCATGCAAGCGCGCCAGCTTGAGGGCGGTTTCGTTGGCCTCGGCGCCGGAGTTGTTGAAAAATCCGCAATCCAGGCCGGACAGCTGCGCCAGGCGCCGGGCCAGACGTTGTTGCCAGTCAATGCTGTAGAGGTTGGAGGTGTGCAGCAACAGACCGGCCTGCTCGCTGATGGCCGCCACCAGGCGCGGGTGGGAATGCCCGACATTGGTCACCGCCACACCCGCCACCGCATCGAGGTACTCGCGACCCTGCCGGTCCCACAGACGCGTGCCCAGGCCACGGGCGAAGCTCAGGGCCAAGGGTTGGTAGGTGGTCATCAGGCAGGCGGCGGTCATGGTGCGGGCTCCAAGTCATCAGGTTGATGGTCTCAGTATCGTTAGCCACCTGAGCTGGATAAACTGCACATTTCTGCAATGACTTTAAACCAGGGCTTGATAATGGATCTGTTCCAGGCAATGTCGGTGTACGTAAAAGTGGTGGAGACCGGCAGCATGACGGCGGCGGCCCACGCCTGCGGCCTGTCGACCACGATGGTCGGTAACCACCTGCGCGCCCTGGAACAGCGCCTGGGAGTCAGTCTGCTCAAGCGCACCACGCGCAAGCAGAGTCTCACGGAGTTCGGCGGCCAGTATTATCAACGCTGTCTGGAAGTGCTGGGGCTAGTGGCCGACTCCGAACAACTGGCCGAACAAGCCCACAGTGACGTGCCTAGAGGCACCTTGCGCATCACCGCCCCACCCGCCTTCGGCACCGAGCGCCTGGCGCCGGCGTTGAGCGAATTCTCCCAACGTTATCCGCAGATCAAGCTCTATGTGGTGCTCAGCAACCAACGCATGGACCTGGTCGACAGTGGCTTCGACGTGGCGATCCGCTTGGGCGAGTTGGAACCGTCGAGCCTGATCGCCCGGCCCATGCAGGACTACACCATCACCCTCTGCGCTTCGCCGAGCTACCTGGCGCGACGCGGCACGCCGACCAGGCCCGAAGACCTGCAACAACACGACTGCCTGGCCTTCGCTTATCCGTCCACCGACGACTGGCGCAACGCCGACAAGCTCTGGCGTATGACGGGAGCGGACGGCGAAGTGGAAATCCCGGTGTCGGGATCGTTGACCATCAATAGCTCACAAGCCCTGCGCCAAGCGGCGGTGCAAGGCATGGGCATCGTGATGCTGCCCGATGCGCTGGTCCAGCCCGATCTGCACAGCGGCAAACTTGTGGCGTTGCTGACCGACTATCAATTGCCCAGCCGACCCATGCATGTGTTGTACGGCCAGGATCGTTATCGCCTGCCCAAGTTGCGAGCGTTTGTCGATTTTGTGATGGAGAAATGGGCGCGCTAGAAGCTCACGCCCAATTCACGCAATCGTGCCGATGTCTGCTCGGCCGATACATGATGAATGTCCTGCCAACCCAGAGCGCTGGCGGCATCGGCTTGTCGGCCACGTCATCTCGTAAAAGGCCGTGATCAAGTCTCTAGGGTGGGGGTGTTGATCGATCAGGATTTGCGTGGCTTCGGCCAGCGGCCGCCCCGCATCTTGTTCGGTATTCCAGGCCTGGGTGCAGATGTTATCCAGGAATCACTGCCGTTCTTGATCGTCGGCAATCAGTTTGCGGTAGAGGTGATGCGGGCTCCAATCGAAGAGAACACCGCCGAAATCAAAAACTACTGCACGAATCGTCATCAGATCCTCCGTTGGCTTGGCTTGATAGCGGTAGGAGTCTGGCAGATTTGAAGAGAGGGAAAGGCGCGCTGAAGCGCAAGAAACCTCTGAAACGCACGCAAATCAAAGTGGGAGGGACTTGCCCCCGACGGCGATAGCTCAGCTACAGCTGAGCTGTCTGACGCGACGCCATCGGGGGCAAGCCCCCTCCTACATTTTTAACCGCGCTTTAGGCTTGGATCAGACCGTTGATCTTCACCGTCGGATTTACATCAGCCTCGTAGTCCACGCCATCGACTTCAAAGCCGAACAAGCGCAGGAATTCCGCTTTGTAACCGGCAAAATCACTGATCTCGTTAACGTTCTCGTCGGTGACCTGGTTCCACAGGGCCGCCACGGCGTCCTGAACCTTCGGCTCCAGCTCGGCCAGGTCGGCGCGCAGGCGGCCGTCGGTGTCGAGCTTCGGCTCTTTGCCGTACAGGCTGTCCTTGAACAAACCGTAGACCTGCTCGATGCACCCTTCGTGAGTGCCCTGCTCTTTCATCACTTTGAACAGCAGCGACAGGTACAGCGGCATGATCGGGATCGCCGAGCTGGCTTGGGTGACCACGGCCTTGAGCACCGACACACGGGCGTCGCCCTTCAGTGCGGCGAGGTTGTCGCGCAGGGTCAGGACTTTCTTGTCCAGGTCTTTTTTGGCTTCACCGATCGAGCCGTTCCAGTAGATGTCCTGGGTCAGCTTTTCGCCAAGGTAGGTAAAGGCGGTGGTCTTGGCGCCTTCGGCCAGTACATCGGCGTCACGCAGCGCGTCGATCCACAGCTGCCAGTCTTCGCCACCCATGACTTTCACGGTGCCGGCGATTTCTTCTTGGGTCGCCGGCTCCAAGGTGGTGTCGACCACAACCCCTTTGTCGGTGTTGATACCGCGCAGGGTCACGGCCTTGCCGATCGGCTTGAGCGTGGAGTTGTAGACTTCACCGGTCTTGGGGTCGGTACGGCGTGGCGCGGCCAGGCTGTAGACCACCAGGTCGATCTTGCCCAGGTCTTTTTTGATGGTTTCGATGGTCAGGCGCTTGATCTCGTCGGAGAACGCGTCGCCGTTGATGCTCTTGGCATA
>Ga0182008_10002991_pt1 | contig 10404 bp, 7 predicted proteins | sample Sormic07211129_1_FD_120482 | JGI IMG/M metagenome (GOLD analysis project Ga0182008, IMG submission 120482) | Rhizosphere microbial communities from Sorghum bicolor, Mead, Nebraska, USA - 072115-129_1 metaG | ecosystem: Host-associated > Plants > Roots > Rhizosphere | place: USA: Nebraska...
CGATTTGTCGAAGCCGTACATGTGCTCGATTTCCTTGATCAGCGCCGGGTCCAGGCCCTGGGCACCGCGATAGGCGGACCCGGCCACCGACACCTCGGCACCGCCGCCGGCAATGCGGCTGGTGGCGCCTTCGAAGCCTTCGAGCTTGGCGATCATCTGTTCCACCGGCCCGCCGGGGGCGGCCTGGATGATCACGAAGTTGATCAGCAAAATGCCGAACAGGGTCGGAATGATCAGCAGCAGTCGCCGAAAAATATACGCCAGCATCTGATTACTCCATGCCTGCAGGGTCGGCTTGCAATTTGGTTTCGATTTCTATGGCCGGTTTGGCATCGGGCTTGATCCACCAGGTATTGATGCCGATGTCGTATTTGGGCGAGACCTTCGGGTGACCAATGTGATTCCAGTACGCCACGCGCCAGGTTTTGATGTGCCAGTTGGGAATGACGTAATAGCCCCATTGCAGCACTCGGTCCAGTGCCCGGGCATGGGCCACCAGGCTTTTGCGCGAATCAGCGTTGATCAATTGCTCCACCAACTGATCCACCACTGGATCTTTCAGGCCCATGGAGTTGCGGCTGCCAGGTTTGTCGGCAGCCGCGGTCATCCAGAACTCACGTTGTTCGTTGCCCGGCGAGTTGGACTGCGGGAAGCTGCCGACGACCATGTCAAAATCCCGCGAGCGCACGCGGTTGACGTACTGTGAGACGTCGACCCGGCGAATCACCAGCTCGATGCCCAGGTCGCTGAGGTTGCGTTTGAACGGCAGCAAAACCCGTTCGAACTCGGTCTGCGCCAGCAGGAATTCGATACTTACCGGTTTGCCGGTGGCATCGACCATTTTGTCATCGACGATACGCCAGCCGGCCTCTTGCAGCAGTTGATAGGCCTTGCGTTGCTGGGTGCGGATCATGCCGCTGCCGTCGGTGACAGGGTTCTGGAACGCTTCACTGAACACCTGCTCGGGAATCTTGCCGCGGAACGGATCGAGGGTCGCCAGTTGATCGGCGTCCGGCAGGCCGGTGGCGGCCATTTCCGAGTTCTCGAAATAACTGCGAGTACGCGCGTAGGCGCCGTTGAACAGTTGCTTGTTGGTCCATTCGAAGTCCAGCAACAGCGTCAGGGCCTGGCGCACACGCACGTCCTGGAACACCGGTCGGCGCAAGTTGAAGACGAAGCCTTGCATGCCGGTGGGGTTGCCGTTGGGGATCTGTTCCTTGATCAAGCGACCCTCGGTGACAGCCGCAATGTTGTAGGCGTTGGCCCAGTTCTTCGCGGTCATTTCCAGCCAGTAATCGAACTGCCCGGCCTTGAGCGCTTCGAGCGCCACGGTGTTGTCACGGTAATAGTCGGTGGTCATGACATCGAAATTGTAGAAGCCGCGATTCACCGGCAGGTCCTTGCCCCAATAATCCTTGACCCGCTCATAGCGCACCGAACGTCCGGCCTTCACCTCGCTGACTTTGTACGGACCGCTGCCCAGCGGCACTTCGAGGTTGCCTTTGTTGAAGTCGCGGGTGGCCCACCAATGCTTGGGCAGCACCGGCAACTGGCCGAGGATCAATGGCAGTTCGCGATTGTTGCTGTGTTTGAATTTGAACAGCACGGTCAGCGGGTCTTCGGCAACCACATCGGCGACGTCGTTGTAGTAGCCGCGGTACATCGGCGCGCCATCCTTGATCAGCGTCTGGAAGCTGAACACGACGTCTTCGGCACGCACCGGATGGCCGTCGTGGAAGCGCGCTTCGGGCCGCAGATAGAAGCGCACCCAGTCGTTGTCCGGAGCCTTCTCGATCCTGGCCGCGATCAGGCCGTACTCGGTGAAGGGCTCGTCAAGGCTCTGCTTGGCCAGGGTGTCGTAGATCAGGTCGATGTCGTTGGCCGCCACGCCTTTGCTGATGAACGGGTTGAGGCTGTCAAAGCCGCCGAACCCGGCCTGGCGGAATTTGCCGCCCTTGGGAGCATCCGGATTGACGTAGTCGAAATGTTTGAAATCGGCCGGGTATTTCGGCGGTTCGTTGTACAGGGTCAGGGCATGTTGCGGGGCGGCGCTGGCCAGCCCGGCGAACAACAGGGCGCTGGCCTGCAAGAGCAGGGCGCTGATGGCTTTCATCGATCTTTCTCCGAAGATTTCAGCCACCACGCGCTCAAACCCAGGGTGTAGGGCGGCGTGGTGACGAAGGCGAACCGGTTGCGGTACGCCAGGCGGTGATAATTGAGGTACCAGTTGGGAATGATGTAGTGCTGCCACAGCAGCACCCGGTCGAGGGCTTTGCCGGCGGCGACTTGTTCGTCGCGGGTCTTGGCCGCGAGCAATTGCTCGAGCAGATGATCGATCACCGGGTTGGCGATACCGGCGTAGTTCTTGCTGCCCTTGACCGCGACCTGGCTGGAATGGAAGTACTGCCACTGTTCCAGGCCGGGGCTGAGGGTCTGGTTGAGGGTCATCAGAATCATGTCGAAGTCGAACTGGTCGAGGCGCTGTTTGTATTGGGCGCGATCCACCGTGCGCAAGCGCGCATCAATGCCGATGCTGGCGAGATTCTCGACGTAAGGCTGGAGAATGCGTTCCAGGTTCGGGTTGACCAGCAGGATCTCCAGGCGCAGCGGCTGCCCGGCGGCGTTCTGCAAGCGCTGACCATTGAGCTTCCAGCCGGCTTCGGCGAGCAGGCTCAGGGCCTTGCGCATGGTTTCCCGGGGAATGCCGCGACCCTGGGTCTGCGGCAGGCTGAACGGTTCGCTGAGCAATCGGGCGGGCAGTTGCTCGCGGTACGGCTTGAGCATTAGCCATTCATGGCCGACCGGCAGGCCGGTGGCGGAAAACTCGCTGTTGGGGTAGTAGCTCGTGGCGCGTTTGTAAGCGTCGCTGAACAGCGTGCGGTTGGTCCATTCGAAGTCGAACATCAGCCCCAGCGCTTCCCGAACCCGGGGTTCAGCAAACGTCGGGCGCCGGCTGTTCATGAACAAGCCTTGGGTCTGGGTGGGGATCTGGTGCGCAATCTGAGCCTTGATCACTTCGCCACGACGGATTGCCGGAAAGTTGTACCCAGTGGCCCAGTTCTTGGCCTGGTGTTCGATATAGATGTCGAACTCGCCGGCCTTGAACGCTTCGAACGCCACGTCGCTGTCGCGATAGAATTCGACTTCCATACGGTCGACATTGTACTTGCCGCGGTTGACCGGCAGGTCCTTGCCCCAATAGTCCTTGACCCGTTCGAAAACGATTTGTCGCCCCGGCGTCACCGAGGTGACGCGATACGGCCCGCTGCCCAGCGGTGGTTCGAAGGTCGTGGCCTTGAAGTCGCGGTTTTTCCAGTAATGCTGCGGCAGCACGGGCAACTCGCCAAGGCGCAGGATCAGCAATGGATTGCCGGCGCGCTTGAATACGAAGCGAATGCGCTGAGGATTGAGGATGTCGACCCGCAATACTTCCTGAAGATTGGTGCGGTATTGCGGGTGACCTTCCTTGAGCAGCAAGCGGTAGGAGAACGCTACGTCATAGGCGGTGATGGGCGTGCCATCGTGGAAGCGCGCTTGCGGACGCAGGTTGAACACCACCCAGCTGCGGTCTTCACTGTACTCGACCGATTGCGCGATCAGGCCATAGCTTGAGGTGGGCTCGTCGCCGGATGGTGCGTACTGGCCGGTGCCGACCATCAGCGGTTCGTTCAACTCGTTGATGCCGTATTGAAGGAAGTTCGGCGTGGCAACCGGGCTGGTGCCTTTGAAAGTGTAAGGGTTGAGCGTATCAAACGTGCCAAACGCCATTACCCGCAACGTACCGCCCTTGGGCGCTTGCGGGTTGACCCAGTCGAAGTGGGTGAATCGGGCCGGATACTTGAGCGTGCCGAACTGCGCATAACCATGGCTTTCGCTGATCGTCGCGCTTGCGGTGGAGCTCAAGGCCAGGCTGATCAGGAGCGGGAGCAGGGGACGCTTCAAATAAGAAATCCGATCCAGCGGCTTGGGCTTTGTGGCCCGTACAGTAACAGCTTGTATGGACAGGAAAAAGACGGGGGGTTAATGCGCTCTTAATTACTGGCAAGACAGTTCTGCCTGCGCCAATCCCGTGGCGAGGGAGCTTGCTCCCGCTCGGCGGCGAAGCCGTCGTAAATCCAGTGCACGCGGTATGTCAGAAGTATCCAGGGATCAGGGTTTGGGGCTGCTGCGCAGCCCAACGGGAGCGAGCTCTCTCGCCACAAAGCCTTTCGATGCTGCAAAGATAAAAAAGCCCCTGATAATCAGGGGCTCGTTTTTTAGTGCGGATTGGAAACCGTCAGCATCTGACCTGGCTTCAATGCCTGGCCGACACGTGGATTCCAGCGCTTGAGGTGCTGCATTTCAACATTGAAGCGCTTGGCCACGATGTACAGCGAATCGCCTTGCTGAACCTTGTACTTCGACTGCGGTTTTTTGTCCGTGCTCTTGGTCTTGGCATTGGCCGCGACGACGGTGTTGATGCGCCCGGCGCTGCGCTTGCTGGTGTCCTGCATGACCAGGGTCTGGCCGGGCTTGAGGTTCTTGCCGGACAGTTTGTTCCAGCGCTGAAGGTCCTTGACGTCGACGTTGTTGTCCTTGGCGATGGAGCCCAGATTGTCGCCGCGCTTGACCCGGTAACTGCGTTTGGCGCTGGCCACTGCCGTGCTGTCCGAGCCTTCGAAGACCGGTTTGAGCGGTTTCTTGCTGATCAGCTCTTCCGGACGCATCGTCTGCAGGCTGGTGGTCAGCAATTGCGCCTTGGACGTCGGCACCAGCAAATGCTGTGGGCCGTCGATGGTGGTGCGTTGCTTGAAGGCCGGGTTGAGCTGGAACAGTTCGTCTTCGTCGATGTTGGCCACTGCGGCGACCTTGGAAAGGTCCATGCGCTGGTTGATTTCGACGACCTGGAAGTACGGTTCGTTGGCGATCGGGTTGAGGTTCACCCCGTAGGCTTCCGGTGCCAGCACCACTTGCGACAGGGCCAGCAGCTTCGGCACATAGGCCTGGGTTTCTGCCGGCAGCGGCAGGTTCCAGTAGTCGGTTGGCAGGCCGAGCTTTTCATTGCGCTCGATGGCACGGCTGACCGTGCCTTCACCGGCATTGTAGGCGGCCAGCGCCAACAGCCAGTCGCCGTTGAACATGTCGTGCAGGCGGGTCAGGTAATCCATCGCGGCGGTGGTCGAAGCGGTGATGTCGCGACGGCCATCATAGAAACGGGTCTGGCGCAGATTGAAGTAACGCCCGGTGGACGGGATGAATTGCCACAGGCCCACCGCATTGGCGCGGGAATAGGCCATCGGGTTGTAGGCGCTTTCAATCACCGGCAGCAGCGCCAGTTCCAGCGGCATGTTGCGTTCTTCCAGGCGTTCGACGATGTAGTGAATATAGAGGCTGCCGCGTTCCCCGGCGTTTTCGAGGAAGGACGGATTGCTGGCGAACCACAGGCGCTGTTGTTCGATGCGCGGGTTCACGCCGACGTTGTCCTGCAACTGAAAGCCCTGGCGCATGCGCTCCCAGACGTCCTGCGGGATCTGCGGGCTCGGCTTTTCGCTGAGCCAGATGGGCTTCTGCTTGGCGCGGGCCGCCACGTTCGGCGTATGTGTCGCTTCAGGCTGCGGAGCGTGGCTGGAACAGCCCGCCAACGTGGCGGACACAGCCACCGCTATGGCTTGAGCCAAGCGGGTCAATGCGTCTGAATTGATGGACTTACGTATGGATGACGACATTGGCTGGAAGTAAGTTCCGGGCAAAAATGTCGGGCGATTCTAGAAAGCGGACCCCCTGCGGTCAACCATTCAGCGTTTTTGGACCATCGTGCAAGCTGTTTAGAACGTGTCTTTCCACGCCCTGAGCGCAGCAAAAACCATATCGGGCCGAGAGTTATCGGTGCCGGTCCGTTCGTCCGCTTTTTCTTTAACGGATGTTTCGCCGGTGCGCAAAAACGGATTAGTGCGCTTTTCCAGGGCCACCGTGGAAGGCAGTGTGATGACCCCGGCTTCTCGTTGTCGAGTGACGCTAGCCAGGCGTTCAAGGGTGTCTGGATTGCCCGGTTCGACAGCAGCGGCGAAGCGCAGATTGCTCAGGGTGTATTCGTGGGTGCAGTAGACGCGGGTGTCCTCGGGTAGGGCGGCCAGACGCGACAGCGAGGCGTACATCTGTTGCGGCGTGCCTTCGAACAATCGCCCGCAACCGGCAGCGAACAGGGTATCGCCACAGAACAGCAGACCGCTGTGATAATAGGCAATGTGGCCCAGGGTATGACCGGGTACGGCGATGACATCAAAATCATGGCCCAGTACGGTAATCCGGTCGTCGTTCTTCAGCGCGACGTCCCGCGCCGGGATTTTTTCGCTGGCCGGACCATAGACCTTCGCGTCCGTCGCTTTCTTCAGCTGCTCGACGCCGCCGACATGGTCATGATGATGGTGAGTGATCAGAATATCAGTCAAGGCCCAACCCGGATTGGCCGCGAGCCAGGCTTGCACCGGGGCTGCGTCCCCTGGATCGACCACCGCGCAGTGGCGGGTGGCAGTGTCTTGTAACAACCATATGTAGTTGTCGGTGAAGGCGGGCAGGGCAGTGATCTGTATCATCGTCGGATTCGCCAAGCTGGAAACAATGGCGCATCTTAGAACTTCCTGGCGCGTTGGAGAATGCAATGACCGATAAAGCGTTCGCTCAAGCTGATCCTGACTGGCTGGCGCTGATCAGCACGGCCCGTGAATGGCTGTCCGGCCCCATCGGGCAATTTTTGCTGGACGAAGAACGGCGCATGCTCGAAGACGAACTCGGGCGCTTCTTCGGTGGCTACCTGGTGCATTACGGCCCCTCGGCGCAGACGCCGCCTTCTGCACCTCAGGTGCAGCGCAATGTGCGCTTGGGTGCGCCCTTGCCGGGTGTCGAGATCGTCTGCGAAGAGCAGGCCTGGCCACTCAGTGAACATGCCGCCGATGTGGTGGTGTTGCAGCACGGGCTGGATTTCTGCCTGTCGCCCCATGGGTTGCTGCGTGAAGCCGCGAGCAGTGTGCGGCCTGGCGGGCACCTGTTGATCATCGGTATCAACCCCTGGAGCAGTTGGGGCTTGCGTCATGTGTTTGCCCATGACGGGTTGGGCAAGGCTCGCTGCATTTCTCCGTCACGGGTGGCTGACTGGTTGAACCTGCTGGGCTTCGCGCTGGAGAAACGCCGCTTCGGGTGCTATCGTCCGCCGCTGGCTTCACCTGCCTGGCAGACCCGTCTGGCTGGCTGGGAACGCAAGGCCGGCGACTGGCAGTTGTCTGGCGGCGGCTTCTATTTATTGGTGGCGCGCAAGATCGTCGTAGGCCTGCGGCCGCTGCGTCAGGAACGCCGCGAAACAATGGGCAAGTTGATTCCGCTGCCGATGGCCAAGGTCAATCGTCGCAATATCGAGCCGTAATACCTCATATCATTTTCCGACCGGGTTGCCCCGGTCTCGGGCGTTGTCGATCAACGATCGGCGAGCCACCGCATTTTCTGGATAGATTGCATGAGCGATAGCGTAGAACTCTTCACCGATGGCGCCTGCAAAGGCAACCCTGGCCCTGGCGGCTGGGGTGCGTTGCTGGTGTGCAAGGGCGTTGAAAAGGAACTCTGGGGAGGCGAAGCCAACACCACCAACAATCGCATGGAGTTGATGGGCGCGATTCGCGGCCTGGAAGAACTCAAGCGTTCATGCGATGTGCTGCTGGTGACCGACTCCCAGTACGTCATGAAAGGCATCAACGAGTGGATGGCCAACTGGAAAAAACGCGGCTGGAAAACCGCAGCGAAAGAACCCGTGAAGAACGCCGACCTGTGGAAACTGCTCGACGAACAGGTCAACCGCCACAACGTCACCTGGAAGTGGGTGCGCGGGCACATTGGCCATCACGGCAACGAGCGCGCTGACCAACTGGCCAACCGCGGCGTGGATGAAGTGCGCGGTTACAAACAAGACTGAATGTGTGCCTGCTGATCGTTCCCATGCTCCGCGTGGGAATGCAGCCCGGGGCGCTCTGCGTCCCATTGGAACGCGGAGCGTCCCTTGAGGCATTCCCACGCAGAGCGTGGGAACGATCAATCAAAGACCCCAGCGAGCGTGTTAACATCGCCGCTTTTGCACGATTGACCGATTGAGAGCTGAGCACTGATGGCCACCAGATCCGTTGTACTCGATACCGAAACCACCGGCATGCCGGTGACCGACGGCCACCGGATTATCGAAATTGGTTGTGTCGAGTTGATCGGTCGGCGCCTGACCGGTCGGCATTTTCACGTTTACCTGCAACCGGACCGTGAAAGTGACGAGGGTGCCATCGGCGTCCACGGCATCACCAACGAGTTTCTGGTAGGCAAGCCGCGTTTCGCTGAAGTGGCCGAGGAATTCTTTGAATTCATCAAGGGCGCGCAGCTGATCATCCATAACGCGGCGTTCGACGTTGGCTTCATCAACAACGAATTCGCTCTGATGGGCCAGCACGATCGTGCGGACATCACGCAGCACTGTACGATCCTCGATACGCTGATGATGGCCCGGGAACGTCACCCCGGGCAGCGCAACAGCCTCGATGCCCTGTGCAAACGCTATGGCGTCGACAACTCCGGTCGTGAACTTCACGGCGCCTTGCTCGACTCCGAAATTCTTGCTGACGTCTACCTGACCATGACGGGCGGCCAGACCAGCCTGTCGCTGGCCGGCAATGCCTCCGACGGCAATGGTTCCGGTGAGGGGGCTGACAACTCCGCCACGGAGATCCGCCGTTTGCCGGCTGGTCGCACGCCAGCCCGCATCATTCGCGCCAGTGAAGAAGAATTGGCCCAGCACGCAGCGCGCCTGGAAATCATCAGCAAATCCGCGGGCGCTCCGGCGTTGTGGTTGCAATTGGCTGAGGCGGCAGCGCAGGCCTGATGTGCGCTCATCTGCATGCGCTCATCTGTCTACGGTCATCTATCTGCGGTCATCTGTAGGAGCAAAGCTTGCTCGCGATAGCGTTTAAAAGATCGCTATCGCAGGCAAGCCTTGCCCCTACAAAAAAAATTTTCGCTACAAAATAGTGCGGCGCCGGTACCGCTTCAGTGCAACGCACTCGCCACATCGGCTGCGACCCTCTACCCTGAGGTGATTGGCAGGCTCTGGCCTGCCGCCTCAGGACACTGAGCCCCATGTATAAAGATTTGAAATTCCCGGTCCTGATCGTCCATCGCGACATAAAGGCCGACACCGTTGCCGGCGACCGTGTGCGTGGAATCGCCCGGGAGCTGGAACAGGAAGGTTTCAGTATCGTTTCGGCGATGGACTACACCGAAGGACGCTTGGTCGCATCCACCCATCACGGCCTCTCGTGCATGTTGATCGCGGCGGAGGACGCCAGCGCTCACTCGCATTTGTTACAGAATATGGCCGAACTGATCGGATTGGCGCGAGTGCGTGCGCCCGATCTACCGATTTTCGCCCTCGGCGAGCAAGTGACCCTGGAAAACGCACCCGCCGACGCGATGGCCGAGCTGAATCAGTTGCGCGGCATTCTCTATCTGTTCGAAGACACGGTGCCGTTTCTCGCAAGGCAAGTGGCGCGGGCCGCACGCAAATATCTGGATGGGTTGCTGCCGCCGTTCTTCAAAGCCTTGGTGCAACACACCGCCGATTCCAACTATTCGTGGCACACCCCCGGACACGGTGGTGGCGTGGCGTACCACAAGAGTCCGGTGGGGCAGGCGTTTCATCAGTTTTTTGGGGAAAACACCCTGCGCTCGGATCTGTCGGTGTCGGTGCCAGAACTTGGCTCTTTACTGGACCACACTGGCCCACTGGCCGAAGCCGAGGCCCGGGCGGCGCGCAATTTTGGCGCCGATCATACGTTCTTCGTCATCAATGGCACGTCCACCGCCAACAAGATCGTCTGGCATTCGATGGTCGCCCGCGATGACCTGGTGTTGGTGGACCGCAATTGCCATAAATCGGTGTTGCATTCGATCATCATGACTGGCGCCATCCCGTTGTACCTGTGCCCGGAGCGTAACGAACTGGGGATCATCGGTCCGATTCCCTTGAGCGAATTCAGTCCCGAAGCGATTCAGGCCAAGATCGACGCCAGCCCGTTGACCAAGGGCCGGGCGCCCAAGGTCAAGCTCGCGGTAGTCACCAACTCGACGTACGACGGCCTCTGCTACAACGCCGAGCTGATCAAGCAGCAACTGGGCAACAGCGTCGAGGTATTGCACTTCGACGAAGCCTGGTATGCCTACGCGGCGTTTCATGAGTTTTTCAGCGGGCGTTATGGCATGGGCACCTCCCGTGGACAGGACAGCCCGTTGGTGTTCACGACCCATTCCACCCACAAGCTGCTGGCGGCGTTCAGCCAGGCGTCGATGATTCACGTGCAGGACGGCGGTGCCAGGCAACTGGATCGAGACCGTTTCAACGAA
>Ga0182008_10002992_pt1 | contig 10403 bp, 11 predicted proteins | sample Sormic07211129_1_FD_120482 | JGI IMG/M metagenome (GOLD analysis project Ga0182008, IMG submission 120482) | Rhizosphere microbial communities from Sorghum bicolor, Mead, Nebraska, USA - 072115-129_1 metaG | ecosystem: Host-associated > Plants > Roots > Rhizosphere | place: USA: Nebraska...
CAAGCCCCTCAACAACGTGCGCCTCGGCCACCTGTGCGGCCCGCTCGACGAGCACCTGCGCCGCATCGAGGACACGCTGGGCGTGACGATCGCGCACCGCCACGAGCAGTTCAAGGTCGAGGGCCCGAAGGCCATCGCCGACCAGGCGCTCGAGGTGCTGCAGGCGCTCTACGAGATCGCCGAGCGGCCGATCGACCCCGCGGTGGTGCAGCTCACGCTGGCCAGCGACTCGGGCATGACGGCCGACGGCGAGGCCGGTCCGATGCTGGTCACGCGCCGCGCCGACCTGCGCGCGCGCACGCCGACGCAGGCCAGCTACCTCGAGAACATCGCGCGCCACGACATCACCTTCGGCATCGGCCCGGCCGGCACCGGCAAGACCTACCTGGCCGTGGCCTGCGCGGTCGATGCGCTGGAACGCAGCGCGGTGCAGCGCATCGTGCTCACGCGGCCCGCGGTCGAGGCCGGCGAGCGGCTGGGCTTCCTGCCCGGCGACCTGTCGCAGAAGGTCGACCCCTACCTGCGCCCGCTGTACGACGCGCTGCACGACCTGATGGGCTACGACAAGGTGCAGAAGGCCTTCGAGCGCAACGCGCTGGAGATCGCGCCGCTGGCCTTCATGCGCGGGCGCACGCTGAACAACGCCTTCGTGATCCTCGACGAGGCGCAGAACACCACGCCCGAGCAGATGAAGATGTTCCTCACGCGCATCGGCTTCGGCGCCAAGGCCGTGGTCACCGGCGACGTGAGCCAGATCGACCTGCCCAAGTCGCAGCTCAGCGGCCTGATCGACGCCGAGCGGGTGCTCAAGCGGGTCAAGGGCATCGCGATCACGCGCTTCAGCAGCGCCGACGTGGTGCGCCATCCGCTGGTGGCGCGCATCGTCGACGCCTACGACGGCCAGCGCAAGCGCACCGAGGGGCACTGAGATGGCGCTGCCCGCACTCTCCCTCTCCTTGCAGTTCGCGCGCTTCAAGGACGTCGAGCGCCACCGGCTCGCGCTGCCGCGCCACAGCGTCACGCGCTGGCTGCGCCATGCGCTCGCGGTCGACGGCGAAATCACGGTGCGCATCGTCGATGCCGACGAAGGCCAGCAGCTCAACCGCGAGTTCCGCGGCAAGGACTACGCGACCAACGTGCTGACCTTCGACTATGCGCAGGAGCCGGTGGTGATGGCCGACCTGGTGCTGTGCGCGCCGGTGGTGGCGCGCGAAGCGAAGGAACAGCGCAAGACGCTGGCCGCGCACTACGCCCACCTGCTGGTTCACGGCGCGCTGCATGCGCAGGGCTGGGACCACGAGACCGGCGAGGCCGACGCCGAGGAGATGGAGGCCTACGAGGTCGAGATCCTGGCCGAACTCGGCATCCCCAACCCCTACTAGCTCATCTGCAGCGGGATGGTCACCGGTCCATCGTTGACCAGGTGCACCTGCATGTCGGCCGCGAACACGCCGGTCGCGACCACCGGGTGCGCGGCGCGGGCCTGCGCCACGAAGCGGTCATAGAGGCGCCGGCCCTCGTCGGGCGCCGCGGCGCCGGTGAAGCTCGGGCGGTTGCCGCCACTCGCGTCGGCGGCCAGCGTGAACTGGCTCACCAGCAGCAGGCCGCCGCCGACGTCCTGCAGGCTGAGGTTCATCTTGCCGGCCGCGTCGGAGAAGATGCGCAGCTTGAGGATCTTGGCCAGCAGCCGGTCGCCCACCGCGTCGCTGTCGCCGCGCTCGGCGCACAGCAGCACCAGCAGGCCCGGGCCGATCGCGCCCACGGTTTCCCCGTCGATGTCGACGCGGGCTTCGCGCACCCGCTGCAGCACGGCCTTCATTCGTGCGCCGCCATCTGCACCGCGCGTGCTTCCATGTCCAGCGGCAGCAGCTGGATGGTCACGCGCAGGCCCGGCACCGCGTCCATCAGCGCCTGCTCCACCGCATCGCGCAAGCCGGCGGCGCGTTGCAGCGACCAGTCGCCCGGCACGTGCATGTGCAGGTCGGCGAAGCGGCGCTGGCCGGCGCTGCGGGTGACGAGGTCGTCGAAGCGCAGCCGCGGGCCCTCGGGCCGCTCGGCCGCGAAGCGGGCCAGCGCGGCCTGCAGCGCGGCCAGCGATTCGGCATCGAGCGCCTGGTCCATCAGCCCCTGCGACGAGCGCCAGACCAGCTTGGCCCCCTCGCGCACGATGTTGAGCGCCACGCCGATGGCCAGCAGCGGATCGAGCCACAGCCAGCCGGTGAAATGCACCGCGACGATGCCCACCACCACCGCGGCCGAGGTCCAGACGTCGGTGACCAGGTGGCGGCCGTCGGCCTCCAGCGCGATCGAGCGGTGCGCGCGCGCCGCGCGGAACAGCATCACGGCCAGGCCGGCGTTGAAGGCCGAGCTCAGGATCGACAGCGCCAGGCCCCAGCCCAGCTGCTCCAGCGGCTGGGGCGACAGCAGGCGCAGCACCGCGACCCAGCCGATCGCCAGCGCCGCGCCGATGATCAGGATGCCTTCGAAGCCCGAGGAGAAGTACTCGGCCTTGTGGTGGCCGTAGGGATGATCCTCGTCGGCCGGCCGCTCGGCGATGGTCACCATCGCCAGCGCGAACATCGCGCTGGCCAGGTTGACGAAGGACTCCATCGCGTCCGAGATCAGGCCCATCGAGTTGGTGATGTAGCCCGCGCCGCCCTTGAGCACGATGGTCAGCAGCGCCACGGCGATCGACAGCCGCAGCAGCGCCGCCGGCCCCCAGCGGGGTTTGCGAGAAGAGTCGTCGAGCGTCGAAGCCACGGTAGATCGGTACTGCCACACGGTTGAGGCGTGAATTATCGCGGTGTGAGGAATCGCAGCGGCCGGTCGCTTACCATGGCGGCCCATTCCCCGCCCCACCATGAAAACCCGATACCTGCCCCTTCTCTGCGCCCTGAGCGTGCTCGGCGGCGCAGCGTTCGCGCAGAGCGCCGCCCCCGCCGAACAGCCAGCCGGCACGGTCAAGTCCGTGCGCGGCGACGTGCAACTGCTCGGTTCCGGCGGCGTGGCGCGACAAGCCACGCCCGGCGACGCGCTGTCGCCCATCGACCGGGTCGTGACCGGGCCGGACTCGGCCGCCAGCGTGGTGCTGCGCGACGGGACCACCATGGTGCTCGGCCCCTCGTCGCGGCTGGACGTCAAGGAATTCCATTTCGATGCCACCACCCACGACGGCGGCCTGCTGGTCTCGCTGCTGCGCGGTTCGATGCGCATGATCACCGGCCTGATCGGCAAGGCCCATCCCGATGCGATCCGCATCGAGACCCAGACCGCGACCATCGGCATCCGCGGCACCGACTTCATCGTGCAGGCCGATCCCCAACCGTGATGTCCTTGCGCCTTCTTGCCGCGCTCGCCCTGAGCGCCCTGCTCGCCGCCTGCGCCGCGCCCGGCACCCGCGTCGTGCTGCTGCCGCAGGACGACGGCTCCGCCTCGGCGGTGGTGGTCAGCGCCAACGGCGGCCAGGAAACACTCAGCAAGCCCTACGCGCGGGCCACCGCGGCACGCGGCGCCACCGGCGCCCCGGTCGTCGACCAGGCCGACCCGGCCAAGGTCGCGAGCGAGAACCGCAGCCTGTTCGAGCTCCGGCCACCGCCCCCGCAGCGCTACACCGTGTTCTTCGACCTGGGCGGCACGGCCCTGGCCGGCGACTCCCAGTCCACCTTGACCGAGGCGCTGGCCGCGGCGCTGGCACGCAGCGGCGGCGAGATCGTGATCACGGGCCACACCGACACGGTCGGCTCGGTCGAGCAGAACGACGACCTGTCGCGCCGGCGCGCCCAGCAGGTGCGCCAGATGTTCACGGACCGCGGCTTCCCCGTGGCCAGGATCCTGGCCATCGGCCGCGGCGAACGCGAACTGGCCGTGCCGACCCCCGACGAGACCGTGGAACCGCGCAACCGGCGCGTGACGATCGAAGTGCGCTGATGAAGCGCGGGAAGAGGCTTGCGCCTCAGCCCAGCAGCACGCGCGCGAACTTGCGCTTGCCGACCTGCACCACGTAGCTGCCGGCCTCGAGCTTGAGGCCCTTGTCGGAGACCACCGCCGAGTCGACGCGCACGCCGCCGCCGTCGATCAGCCGGTTGCCCTCGGAGGTCGACGCGGCCAGCCCGGCCTGCTTGAGCAGCTGGGCGATGCCCAGCGGCGCGCCCGACAGGCTCACTTCGGGGATCTCGTCCGGCACGCCGCCCTTGCTGCGGTTGACGAAATCCTGCTCGGCCGCATCGGCGGCCGCCGCGTCGTGGAAGCGCGCAGTGATTTCCTTGGCCAGCGCGACCTTGGCGTCCTTGGGGTTGCGGCCGCCCGCGATCTCGGCCTTGAGCGCCTCGATCTCGGCCAGCGAGCGGAAGCTCAGCAGCGTGTACCAGCGCCACATCAGGTCGTCTGAAATCGACAGCACCTTGGCGAACATGGTGTTGGCCGGCTCGGTCAGGCCGATGTAGTTGTTCTTGCTCTTGGACATCTTCTCGATGCCGTCGAGCCCCTCCAGCAGCGGCATAGTGAGTATGCACTGCGGTTCCTGGCCGTATTCCTGCTGGAGATGGCGTCCGACCAGGAGGTTGAACTTCTGGTCGGTGCCGCCCAGTTCCAGGTCGCTCTTGAGGGCCACCGAGTCGTAGCCCTGCATCAGCGGGTAGAGGAACTCGTGCACCGAAATGGACTGGCCGGCCTTGAAACGCTTGGTGAAATCGTCGCGCTCCATCATCCGGGCCACCGTGTACTTGGCGGCCAGCTGGATCATGCCGCGCGCGCCCAGCGGGTCGCTCCACTCGGAGTTGTAGCGGATCTCGGTCTTCGAGGGGTCCAGCACCAGGCTGGCCTGGCGGTAGTAGGTCTGGGCGTTGGCCTCGATCTGCTCGCGGGTCAGCGGCGGGCGGGTGCTGTTGCGGCCCGAGGGGTCGCCGATGGTGGTGGTGAAGTCCCCGATCAGGAAGATCACGGTGTGGCCCAGATCCTGCAACTGGCGCATCTTGTTCAGGACCACCGTATGACCGATGTGAATGTCCGGCGCCGTCGGATCCAGCCCCAGCTTGATGCGCAGCGGCGTGCCGTTGGCCTCGGCGCGCTGCAGCTTGCGCACCCACTCGTCCTGGGGCAGCAGCTCGTCGGTGCCGCGCAGCGACACTTCAAGCGCGTGTCCTACAGTATCAGAGAGGGGTTGGGATGTAACAAGCTCGGGCTTCATTGGGACTTTTTGGCAGTTTCAGGCGGCGCCGAAGCTATACTCAGCCCGACTTTTCACAAGCGTCGGATTCTAAGCGGCGCTTTCTTCAGCACCGTCCTACAGACGTGCACTGCAAGCGGTGCACCGAGGACCCGCTGAACCGACACAGGGCCCTAGACGTTGATCCACGCCATTCTCGCCGCCGAGGAGTTGCTCGCTTCCCGCGTGGCCCACACGTTCCGCACCTACCCGAAGCACATCGCCGGCGCCATCGGCGCGCTGCTGCTGTGCGCGGGCGGCGGTGCCTTCGCCGTCGCTTCGCTCGGCCCCGATGTGGCCGATCTGCCGGTCCAGCAGGTGCTGGAAGCCGTCAAGCCGCTGGCCGCCGACGACCAGGTCGAAGCGCTCGACAACCACGACTTCACCCTCTTCCGCACCGAGCTCACGCGCTCGAGCGACACCATCGAGGCGCTGCTCAAGCGCCTGGGCATCGCCGACCCGGCGGCCGCGGCCTTCGTGCGCGGCAATGCCGAGGCGCGCGCCGCGCTGCTCAACCGCACCGGCCGCACCGTCACCGCCGAAGCCGCCCGTGACAACACGCTGCAGCGCCTGAGCGCCCGCTGGATCCCCGACGGCGACGGCGCCTTCAAGCGCCTGGTGGTGGTGCGCGGTGCCAAGGGCTTCAGCGTGCGCACCGAGGTCGACCAGCTGACGGCCGCGAGCCGCCTGGCCAGCGGCGTGGTGCGCAGCTCGCTGTTCGCCGCCACCGACGAGGCCCGCATCCCCGACGCCGTCGCCAGCCAGCTGGCCGACATCTTCTCGAACGACGTCGACTTCCGCTCGCTGCGCAAGGGCGACCGTTTCGCCGTGGTGTACGAGACCTTCGAGGCCGACGGCCAGTCGCTGCGCAGCGGCCGCGTGCTGTCGGCGGAATTCGAGAGCAACGGCAAGACCCACCAGGCGCTCTGGTTCCAGGAGCCCGGCAAGAAGGGCGGCTACTACCGCCCGAACGGCGACAGCCTGGTGCGCGCCTTCCTGGCCTCGCCGGTCGAGTTCTCGCGCATCTCCAGCGGCTTCGCGATGCGCATGCACCCGATCATGAACAGCTGGCGCCAGCACAACGGCATCGACTTCGCGGCGCCCACGGGCACCGCGGTGCGCGCGGTCGGCGACGGCACGGTGGAGTTCGCCGGCCGCCAGAACGGCTACGGCAACATCATCATCCTCAAGCACCGGAACAACCAGCAGACGGTCTACGCCCACCTGAGCCGCATCGACGTCAAGGTCGGCCAGAGCGTGAACCAGAGCCAGTTCATCGGCGCGGTCGGCTCGACCGGCTGGGCCACCGGCCCGCACCTGCACTTCGAATTCCGCGTCAACGGCCAGTACACCAACCCGGCCAACATCGCGCAGCAGGACGGCGGCACGCCGATCACCGCCGCGGCCCGCCCGGCCTTCAACCGCCTGGCGCTCGCCACGCGCATGGAACTGTCGGCCGCCTTCTCGGTCGTGCAGGCCAGCGCCGAATAAGGCCCGCCGCCCTCGGCATCGCGCATGGCTGAGCGCTTCATCGGCCTGATGTCGGGCACCTCGCTCGACGGGGTCGACGGCGTGCTGGCCGCGTTCTCCGACGCCGGCCGGCCCACGGTCATCGGCCATGCCACGGCCGATTTCCCGCCCGCGCTGCGCGCGGAGCTGCTGGCCCTCAACACCGCCGGCGACAACGAACTCCATCGCGCCGCGCTGGCGGCCAACGGCCTGGTCGGCGTCTATGCCGGCGTGGTCGGGCAGCTGCTGGCCGACGCCGGCCTCGTCGCCGCGGACATCACCGCCATCGGCGCCCACGGCCAGACCGTGCGCCACCGGCCGGGCGCGTTCGATGGCATCGGCTACACGCTGCAGCTCGACAACCCCGCGCTGCTAGCCGAACTCGCCAGCATCGACGTGGTGGCCGATTTCCGGCGCCGCGACGTCGCCGCTGGCGGCCAGGGCGCGCCGCTGGTGCCGGCCTTCCACCGCGCGGTGTTCGGCCGTGCCGACCACACGGTCTGCGTGCTCAACCTCGGCGGCATCGCCAACCTCAGCGTGCTGCCCGCTTCGGATGCGCAGGGTCCGGTGCTGGGCTTCGATTGCGGCCCCGCCAACGCGCTCATGGACCACTGGTGCCAGGCCCACACCGGCCAGCCCTTCGACGCGGGCGGCCGCTGGGCCGCGAGCGGCCAGGTGCGGCCCGCGCTGCTGGCGCGGCTGCGCGCCGACCCCTTCTTCGCCAAGGCCCCGCCCAAGAGCACCGGACGCGACCTGTTCCACCCGGCCTGGCTGGCGGCGCGGCTGGGCGACGACGCCAGCGCGCCGGCCGACGTGCAGGCCACGCTGTGCGAGCTCACGGCCGGCGCCTGTGCCGACGACCTGCGGCGCTACGGCGCCGAGGCAGGCGAACTGGTGGTCTGCGGCGGCGGCGCGCTCAACACGCACTTGATGACGCGGCTGGCGGCCCTGCTGCCGGGCGTGCAGGTCATGTCCTCGGCGGAACGCGGCCTGCCGCCCCAGCAGGTCGAGGCCGCGGCCTTCGCCTGGCTGGCGCGCGCCACGGTGCGCCGCGAGCCCGGCAACCTGGCCAGCGCGACCGGCGCCCGGGGCGAACGCGTGCTGGGCGCGCTCTACCCCGCCTGAGCGATCAGCCCTGGCCCGAGACCTCGGGCTGCGCCGGCTGCACCGCGCGCGCCTGCGGCGGCAGATGCCAGAAGATCATGGCCGAAGCCAGCGTGATCAGCCCCATGGTCGCGAAGGTGGCCTGGAAGGCATGCAGCGTGTCCACCGAGGCCTGGGTGCCGAACATGCCGGTGTAGCCGCCCAGCACCGAGCTCGCGGCCGCCACGCCCAGGCTCATGGCCAGCATCTGCACCATCGACAGCAGGCTGTTGCCGCTGCTCGCCATGCTGCCGTCGAGGTCGCGCAGCGTCACGGTGTTCATCGCGGTGAACTGCAGCGAATTGACCGCGCCGAAGAACAGCAGCTGCAGCAGGTGCACCACCAGCGGCTGCCCCGGCGCGGCGAAGGCGAAGGTGGCCATCGCGACGCCGACCAGGGCGGTGTTCACCACCAACACGCGGCGGTAGCCGAAGTTCGTGATCAGCGGCGTGGTGAAGCGCTTCATCGCCATGCCCGCCAGCGCGATGGGCAGCATCATCAGCCCCGCCTGCACCGGGGAGTAGCCCATCGACACCTGCAGCAGCAGGGGCACCAGGAAGGGCATGCAGCTGCTGCCCAGGCGCGAGAACAGGTTGCCCAGCAACCCGATGCTCAGCGTGGGCACCTTGAACAGCAGGGGCGAGAACAGCGGCGCCGGCTCGCGCGCGGCGCGCAGCCAGTAGGCCGTGAGGCTGGCGAAGCCGAACACCAGCAGCACGAAGACGCTGACCTGGCGCAGGCCGAGCTCGGCCACGCCGTCGAGGGCCAGCGAGATCGTCACCATGCCCAGGGCCAGCATCGCGTAGCCGGCGGCATCGAAGCGCTGCCGCACCGCGCCGCGCAGGTCGGGCATGAAGCGCAGCGTGGCGATGCAGCCCAGCAGCCCCACCGGCACGTTGATCAGGAAGATCCAGTGCCAGGACGCGTACTGCACCAGCCAGCCGCCCAGCGTCGGCCCCAGCAGCGGCCCGATCAGGCCCGGGATGGCGACGAAGCTCATGGCCTGCAGGAACTCGCTGCGCGGCACGGTGCGCAGCAGCGACAGCCGCCCCACGGGCAGCAGCAGCGCGCCGCCCAGCCCCTGCACCACGCGCGACGCGACCAGCTGCCCCAGGCTCTGCGACAGCGCGCAGGCCACCGAGCCCAGCACGAAGAGCACGATGGCCGAGAAGAAGATCCGGCGCGTGCCGAAGCGGTCGGCGATCCAGCCCGAGGCCGGGATCAGCATCGCCATCGTCAGCGAGTAAGCCACCACCACCGACTGCATGCGCAGCGGGCTCTCGCCCAGGCTCGCGGCCATGGCCGGCAGCGCGGTGTTGATGATGGTCGCGTCCAGCGTCTGCATGAAGAAGCCGACCGCGACCAGCCACAGGAGGCTCTTGCGAGCCGAGATCTCAGAAGCCATGGGAAAGAAGAAAGCGACAGCGACAGGCAACAAAAAACCGCCCTGGGGCGGTTTGTCGGGAGATCGGGGAAGTCAGACGCAAGGCCGGCTCCCTCGTGACCGGTGGTTCAGGCCGAGAAGCTCGAGCCGCAGCCGCAGGTGCTGGTGGCGTTGGGGTTCTTGATCACGAACTGGGCGCCCTGCAGGTCTTCCTTGTAGTCGATCTCGGCGCCGACCAGGTACTGGTAGCTCATGGCGTCGATCAAGAGCGACACGCCGTTCTTGGTCATGGTCGTGTCGTCTTCGTTGGTGATCTCGTCGAAGGTGAAGCCGTACTGGAAGCCGGAGCAGCCACCGCCCTGCACGAACACCCGCAGCTTGAGCTCGGGATTGCCCTCTTCGGCGATCAGATCGGCCACCTTGGCCGCCGCGCTGTCGGTGAAGACGATCGGCTCGGGCATCTGGGTGGGGGTCTGGATGGTTTCGGCAACAGCGCTCATGTGCGGGACTCCTGTGGGGGGTGGGCCGAACGTGCGGCCAATGAGGGGATGCTACTGCAAGCAGCAAAAAGCCGCCCGGAGGGCGGCTTTCGCAATGTGCCAAGTGCGGATATTCGCGTCGCGAGCCGCTGCAGGGCAAGGCGCAAACCGGAGCCGGACTCGCGTCCGGTGAGGATTTGCAACGCCGCCGTGCAGTGGCGCAGCAGCGAAGATCAGCGCTTGGAGAATTGCTTGCGGCGACGGGCGGAGTGCAGACCGACCTTCTTCCGCTCGACTTCACGCGCATCGCGCGTCACGAAGCCAGCCTGGCTCAGCACCGGCTTCAGCGTCGCGTCGTAGTCGATCAGGGCGCGGGTGATGCCGTGGCGCGCAGCGCCGGCTTGACCCGATTCGCCGCCACCGGCCACGTTGATCATGATGTCGAAGGTTTCGACGTTGTTCGTCAGGAACAGCGGTTGCTTCGCGATCATGATGGAGGTCTCGCGGCCGAAATAGGCCTGGATGTCCTTGCCATTGACCGTGATCTTGCCGGTGCCTTTTTTGATGAACACGCGAGCGACGCTGGATTTGCGACGGCCGGTGCCATTGTTCCATTCACCAATCATTCTCAAGGCTCCTTACAGTTCCAGCACTTTGGGCTGTTGGGCGGTATGCGGGTGCTCAG
>Ga0182008_10002995_pt1 | contig 10402 bp, 7 predicted proteins | sample Sormic07211129_1_FD_120482 | JGI IMG/M metagenome (GOLD analysis project Ga0182008, IMG submission 120482) | Rhizosphere microbial communities from Sorghum bicolor, Mead, Nebraska, USA - 072115-129_1 metaG | ecosystem: Host-associated > Plants > Roots > Rhizosphere | place: USA: Nebraska...
GAAACGTTCCAGCATTGTGAGAATTTCCCGACGTCGTGCGCGGGTAGATGACGGCAGAGCCAGGAGGATTTCCTGCGCGCCGGTTACGTCGATCATCTGTTGGATGTGTTTGGGTTTGTAGACCTGAAGGCCTGAGATAGAGCGATCGGCGATGCCGGAGTCGTCGTCGATGAAGGCCACTGGGCGCATGACTCGGCCCATGCGCAACGCAGCCACCAACTGATTGCCCGCTACGCCAGCGCCATAGATGGCGACTTTGGTCAGGCCGTCGTCGCGGTTGGTGAAGGGGACGTGCTGGGAGGCCGTGAACCAATCACCCATGAAGTATTGGCGCATGCACAGGCGCAGGCCGCCGATGATGACCATGCTCAGCCACCAATAGTTGAAGATGATGGAGCGCGGGACGACGGCTTCGTGGTTACTGTACCAGTAGACGACGACTGCCAGGATCAGGGATGACAGGCTGACGGCCTTGATGATGGCTATCAGGGCATCGTTGCCGAAATAGCGCATGACCGCTCGGTACATGCCAAAGCGAATGAAGAGTGGGATGGCGACCACCGGCGCGCAGACGAACAGCCAGAAATGAACCCGCAAAGGATTGTACATATCCTCCACGCCAAGACGAACGATGAACGCTAGCCATAGCGAGGCCCATACCAAAAAGATATCCGTCGCGATTTGTATCAATCGTTTCTGTCGACGAGGCAGATTCAGCAAGATGGCGCGTAATTTATCCATAAATCTCAACCGATGAGGTTTGAACCCACTCAAAGATCTGTAGCTATGTGAGAAGCAAGCGGGAATCGCTCCCAGAATTTTTTGACATATTAGCGTACGGCCGAACAAATTGGATCATCAAAGCAGCCTCCTGTCCCCTTCATGGCAATGGCGCTGTGAATACAAGCAAAAATTCGGCAGCTGCACTATGAGCGCCCCCCCCCCAAAAAAACAAACTCAATTCTGCTTTCTTGATGCAAGCACTGCTGCTGATTCTTTCCAAAGCTAGCACCTCGTTATACGCCTTGGCATCCAAGTCAAAAAAACGCTGCCTGCTCTATACTTGGGAGCCTCAGTAGGTGAAATGTGGATGAAAGAGGCTGGCGCGGTGAACCTTTTCGACTACTCAATCAGTCGAATGCAGCGGCGTCATCGTGCCTGCTGGAAGTTATCACAATCACTCAACGTTCGATTGTAGCGCCTTGAGCACGATGCCTGGCGTCGAACGTTTAGGCTGCTCTGAGCTGATGCGCTGCGCCCCCCTCCCCGAAGAAGTAAAAGTACGTAGCGCTCAATAAGCCGTAAGCGCCCCGGGCAAGCCCGAGGATGTTGGCATCGGATCGCATCGAACTGCGGGTAGTGGAAGAATCAGGAGTATGGCATCACGCATCAAATCGCGACTTCGATTTCTTGGTCTTACTTGTCAATTTCTGACGCTACTCTTTCAAGAGCCTTAATGGCATCGGGATTTCCAAGTGAAGCAGCTCTTTTATACCATACAAAGGCCTCATTTCTATCCTCAGAAACTCCAGCACCAAAATAATAGGCTTGTGCCAAAAGATATTGCGCGTCTGAATTATTATTAAGTGATGCTTTTATATACCAATTTACAGCCTCACCCAAATTCTTAGTCACCCCCAAACCTTTACTATACATTTTACCGACCATAAGTTGAGCTAAAGCATCCCCTGAATTGGCCTTTTTTAAGAAATTCGAAATATCCTGGGGAAGATATTTTGCTCCCATAAAAACGACTGACGGCTGAAGCTCACCCGCACTTTTTTGGTAGGCCACGTCAACACTTCGATCAAAAAAAACTCTAACACTCTTTACAGATTCAACATAAGCGCCGGACACCTGCGTTAACAGGAGCAATCCGCCAGTTTTGGAAAGCAATCGATCGCCTTTAAGCTCAAACTTTTCCCCCTTCATATTCTCAATCAACGCACGACCATGAACACGAACTTCCAACTCAGAGACCGGCTTAATAAATACGCCGATAGAAATCAATTTTCCGCTATTAACTGACTCAAAAACTGGAACCTCAAGTACAAAACCCGCCTCACTATTTAAAACACGCCTTACAATGTAAGCTTGCTCCGGTATCGGGGTTAACCTTTCACAACCTCTTCCATACAGCCATGGAAAAGGGTCAATAGGGACACACAAGGGGGAGTTGCCTTGATCAATAGAGCTAGAAAACTCTTTCCAATAAGAATTGCCAACGCCAGGGGCGGTCCAGTCGCGACTGATTTTCGTCCCATATGACGCCCAGCCTGCCCCAATAAACCATGCTGCGAAAACTACCAATCCTGCAAAGCGGCCGATACGACTCGAAGAACCCCAAACCACACTATTGACGGAGAATGCAGAGACAATAAATACAAAACCAATGTACGCTGTGATTACATATCTGGAAATCCCAAAGCCCGAAATCGTTGGCAGAAACGAAGAATCCCAAACAAGACCAAAAGCCAAACAATTAAGAAGCGCCGTAAAAAAAACTAATGAACACCCGACAAGCATCAAGGGCCGACTGCGCTTTGACTTGACAGCAAGCCATCCAATAACAAATGTAGCAACAACCCCTATACCAACAAAAACGCCCACACTCGATTGAAATGAAGGACCCACAAGAAAACGAGCAAATAGCGTTAGCGTATATATGACAGCCAAATAGCACTTAAAAAGCAATGAACTATCACTGGTCTGAAGAGGTGTCCACCCGGAACTTGCACTTAAAAACAACTGAGCGATCTGCAGCAAGCAAGCTATAACGGAAACCATAGCTATCGCTCGCACTCGCCCTGACCTAAACATTGCAGCAATCAATAACGCCGGCAATATTGTCATGACAGACGGCTTCGAGACAAATATCAATGGTATTACCCAAGCCCATCCTGGTAGTTCGTTTTTTCGATCAAGCAATGAAAGGGCAATAATCGCCCCTATAAAAAAAACCGAAAAATAGGTGAAATTAATAAAAGTTCGCGTTTCGAAGTCCGCCACCATCAGAACTGCGATTACAACGAAAAACCTTAAACCATCACTTTTTATAACCGCACGAAATCTATCGGCCACAAATGAGCAGATCAGAAACGATACTAGTACGACTGACATCCAGTTGTAGTAATAGGGTATTGAAACTGCAGGAAGCGAAAATAATGCCCCCGCATATGCAACAATGCGCTGAGGCAGAGGCACGTAGCCCGCGTCTACAGCAAAAAGATTCTGGAGGAGCGAGGTGGCGTTCGCATTATTGAAATAATTTTGCCCCATCTCGGCCCACATCGCGCCACCCAGCAACCAATTCGGTTGTAGCGCAAGCAAATATACAACATGAAATAAACCAGCCAACCACACAAGAATAGATGAACCCCCTAAAACCTTATCGGCAAGGGGGGATTCTACGGAACGCATATACAACTCCTCACTTTAATCTCCAAAAGCTTCAATTATTTACAGACAATCGTCTTACACACCAAACATCAACACAACCAATTAATCAACTATACATTAGCGCCCTTCTAAAAAAAATAATCCACCAAAATATTTGGCTAGCCAGCCTACACCCCTTGAATATTACGCACACAAGCAGGAATCCCGAGCGCCACCCTACACAGCTTAGCATTGGGCGTCGCGCTCTCGAACATGCCCCCCCCCTGCGGTGTCACTTTCGATCGACAGGTAGCTCGTTTCGACTAGCGCTCAAGCCTTGTCCAGACACCCAATAGGCAGCCGATGACTTTGCCCAATGCACTGTGCGCCGCTCGAAGCTGCGTCTTCCCCAGACAGATTTTCAATCGGTACCAGCATCAGCAAACCAAACCTCCCGACAATCTATTGGCTGCTCTATCTTTGAGGCTACGCCGATGCCGTGCAGCTCCGAAGCGCTTGAGCCAAGACGAAAGCACCCCACCGCAGCAACGTAGTGAGCATTGCCATAAAAGCCGCTTCAGATGCACCTTCTAATGCACAACCCCAAGATGTATAATCGCCATCATTTAGCGCTGGTTGCGCTCTGCACAACCTTAATATCAATTAAGTATATGGCGAGTAACTTTTGCAAATAATTATTCCGATGTCAGGTTTTGGCGAGCGCTTCCGTCGAGCGGGTTACACTGTTCCCAAGCCCCTTATTGAAATAGATGGCAAGCCAATTATTGCGCACGTTATTGACATGTTCCCTGGCGAGCAGGATTTTATTTTTATTTGCAATCAAGATCATCTCGACAATCCTGACTACCGTATGGAGTCGATCCTGCGAGATTTTTGCCCAAGCGGTAAAATTATTGGCATTCCCGCTCATAAGTTGGGACCCATCCATGCAGTTCGGCAAATTGAACACCTCATCAAGCCAAACATTCCTGTAGTAATAAACTACTGTGATTTCACTTGCTATTGGGATTGGCATAATTTTAAAAAATTCGTGCAAACTACAGCATGCGCCGGTGCAATACCGGCCTACAAAGGTTTCCATCCGCATACATTGGGCAGTACGAACTATGCCTATATCCGCGAAACGCAGGGCTGGGTACAAGATATTCAAGAGAAGCAACCCTACACCGACAATCGGATGGAGGAGTTCGCCTCCAGTGGTACTTATTACTTCGACTCGGGTAAAACCATGATCGAAGCGTTTCGAAAGACCATGGATCAGCAACTCAACGTCGGTGGCGAATACTACGTCAGCTTGGCCTACAAGCCTCTACTGGCGGAAAAACAGCCTGTCGCGGTATACCCCCTCCAGCATTTCATGCAATGGGGCACACCGGACGACGTCAGGGAGTACAACGGCTGGTCAGAGGCTTTCAAGACGATGAACCGCCAACCGGAACATGTGGCAACCCCACCGAACGGCGCGCTCGTCATCCCGATGGCAGGTATGGGGCAACGCTTTGCCAAAGAAGGCTACACACTGACCAAACCGCTGATTCCTGTGTCAGGCAAGCCAATGGTCAACCAAGCCACTGAAGATTTACCCAAGGCTCAGCACCATGTCTTCGTTCTTCGCCAAGATATGCCCGGTTATGCCGAGATCGCCAAAGAACTTGAGCGTGCATTCCCTGGCACTATGATTGAAACAATCCCGCAAGTAACGGAAGGCCAGGCCTGCACAGCACTGCTTGGGTTGGAGGCTCTGGAACGTGCCGTTTCAGATGTTCAAGGCCCCATCACCTTCGGCGCCTGCGATAATGGCGCCCTTTATGATGAACAGGCATTTCAGGCTTTGGTCGCCAACCCAGATGTAGACGTCATTGTATGGGGCGTCAGGGGGCACGCAAATGCCATCCGTCATCCACAAATGTTTGGCTGGATCGATGCCGAGAACGGTCGGATTCGTAGAATCTCCGTGAAGACCCCACTGGAATCACCGGCGACAGATCCGATCGTATTGGGAACCTTTACATTCCGCCGCGCGGAAGACTTCCGCCAAGTGGTTTCGCGGCTGATTAAGCGTGATGGTCGTATCAATGGTGAGTTTTACATTGACTCGACTATTAACGATGCCATCGAATCAGGCCTGCGCTGCGAACTGTTCGAAGTCAATAGCTTCCTGTCATGGGGCACCCCGAACGACCTGCGCACCTTCGAATACTGGCAGTCCTGTTTTCACAAGTGGGCAGGTCACCCTTATCGGCTGCAGAACGACGGTCGAATCCCGCAGGACGCCATTGCCGGACTGGAATCTCGCTATCAAGCAATGGTGCCCGCTTTGCCAGGCACAACAGCATGATCAAGCGTGAGCTTGCAGTCTTTCTGGTCGTAGGCTCGCTGACTGTCCTGATCGATTTCCTGACCTATCGTGGTCTCGTTTGGACAGGATGGATGACTGTCGATTTGGCCAAAGCAGTCGGCTTTCTGGCCGGCACCCTGTTTGCGTACTTTGCCAACAAGGTATGGACTTTCGGCCACCAGGAACATGCGCCTGGCAGCGTATGGCGCTTTGTCCTGCTGTATGCAATCACATTGAGCGCCAACGTTCTGGTCAACGCCGGGTGCCTGGCGTTGCTCAGCACACTGTCCATTGCAATCCCGGTTGCATTTTTGATTGCCACGGGCATATCGGCCGTTCTCAACTTCCTAGGAATGAAGTTGTTCGTGTTCAAGGCCAGCAATCTTACGGAGAAGTCATGAAATTTTCGCTCATCATCCCCTGCTACAACGAGTCGGCCAATTTGCCACTGCTGCTGGAACGCTGCAAAGGCCTGGTCGAACAACCTGGCGTAGAGGTGATTCTGGTCGACAATGGCTCCACCGACGACAGCCCGCAGGTTTTGGAGCGCCTGTTGCCGTCCTACCCCGGATGTAGAAGCGTTCGGGTCGACGTCAATCAAGGATATGGTTACGGCATTCTTTCCGGCCTGCGTGCAGCTGAAGGCGACATTCTCGGCTGGACCCATGCTGACCTGCAAACCGACCCGATGGATGCGTTGCGTGGCCTTGCGTACTTTGACCAGCACGGGCCGGACATTTTTGTAAAGGGGCGTCGCTTCGGCCGACCATTGGCAGATGTCGTGTTCACCTTCGGCATGAGCGTTTTCGAAACGGTTCTGCTCGGCATACCAATGTGGGATATAAACGCTCAGCCCACCATGTTTTCCAAAGCTTTTTTCCAGCGCTGGCAGGCAGCCCCGGCGGATTTTGCACTCGACTTGTATGCGTATTACCAAGCCCACATCCAGGGTTTGAAGGTGTATCGATTTGCTGTGCATTTTGGTGAGCGCGCCCACGGCGTTTCACACTGGAACGTGAACTGGGCAGCCAAAAGAAAGTTCATCCGCAGAACTGTTGATTTCAGTTTGCAACTTAAGAAGAGTCTAAGGACATGAAACTCATCTCGCACCGGCGCAACACCCGCCAGGAACTCAATGCCACCGAAGGAAAATATGGCATTGAAGTCGATATCCGCAGCTACGGTAACGACCTGATTATCCACCACGATCCCTGCGTACCGGGTGAGTCGTTTGACGAGTGGATTGCCGACTATCGGCACGGCACACTGATTCTGAACGTCAAGGAAGAAGGCTTGGAAGCACGCCTGATCGCGTTGATGAAAGAAAAGGGAATCGAAGATTACTTCTTCCTCGATCAGTCCTTTCCATTCCTGATCAAGTGGTCCAAAGCCGGCGAACGCCGTTGCGCCGTCCGTGTATCCGAGTTCGAATCAATTGAAACGGCACTGACGCTGGCAGGCAAGGTTGATTGGGTGTGGGTCGACTGCTTCACTCAATTCCCACTCAGCCATGACGATGCCAAGCAACTACAAGATGCGGGTTTCAAACTGTGCCTGGTTTCCCCCGAACTCCAGGGCCGTAACGCCGAAACCGAGATTCCAATGCTGACAAAACTGTTGGTTGACCGGAACATCGTTGCCGAAGCGGTTTGCACCAAACGACCGGACCTCTGGGAAAAGTTGGCAGCGGACGCATGAATATTAAGTTTTTCTGCCATCCGACATTTCTGATCGGAATGGTGCTTCGTCTTGTACTTGTACTATGGGTAGCCCCCGCACCAGTGACCGAGTGGTATCTGCCATTCCTGGACACCAGCACTAATATGCTGACATTAAACCCGTGGGGGACGTGGCTGGATCAAGGTGGCGCAATTACTGCCTTCCCTTATGGCTATGTCACTTGGACGGCTTTCCTGCCTGCGATACTGCTATGCAAGGCGCTCTCGCTCCCTCTGATACTCGGCTACGGCCTGACACTCATGGGCGTAGATTTCCTGCTGCTGGCGGTGCTCAGAAAAATAGTTCCCAATCGTGATCGATTGTTAATTGCGGTGTATTGGCTCTCGCCTATCATTATCGTCGGGAGTTACGTACTCGGGTTCAACGACCTGATACCGGTGCTTTTGCTTACGGGGTCGCTTTACTTCCTCAAGCGTGCGCGGTTGATCCTCGCAGGCTTTGTTTTTGTTACTGCGATCTCAGCGAAGTTGAGCATGGTGCTGGCACTCCCCTTCTTCCTCATTTACCTGCAACACAACCGCCCTTTGCGTCAGCACTTGCCACGCTTGCTGATCGGCCTGGGCGTAGGCGCCGTCGTGACTGTTCTGCCATTTCTGTTGTCCAGCGCGGGCGTCAGCATGCTCTTCAACAACCCGGAAATAGGGAAAGTCTACAAGCTGGCATTTAGCATCGGAGATACCACCCTCCTGTATCTAGTGCCCCTCGCCTACTTGCTGATGCTCTATGCAGCCTGGCGGATCAAACGTCCGAACTTCGAGCTCTTCCACTCCATGCTCGGTTTGGTGTTCCTGCTCGTTGTCCTGATGACGCCGGCGTCCCCAGGATGGTTTATCTGGGCCATTCCATCGCTGGTAGCCTATCAGGCAGCCAGCAACCGAGTTGCGGTCGCCATCACCGGGATCTTCTCGCTGCTCTATGTAGTGAGCGCTCTGCTGATTACCCCGGACGCCAAAATGATCGTCGAGCAGACTTCATGGCTACCACAAGCGGCCGGTCAATGGTTATTCGCCGGCAAGTTGTCGTCGTTGGTTCACACAGCTATGGTCGCGACAGGTGTCGTCCTGGCCATTCGAATCTGGCGAGAGTCCGTCAGTCGCAACGATTACTTCCGTCTCAGTCGCAAGCCATTTGTCATCGGCGTGGCCGGCGACTCTGGCTCGGGCAAGGATACCTATTCGGATGCGATAAAAGGGCTGTTTGGCGGCCACTCGGTCACCACCCTTTCCGGTGATGACTACCACTTGTGGGACCGTCAGAAACCCATGTGGCAGGTAATGACTCACCTGAACCCCATGGCCAACGACCTTGAAGGTTTCGCCAATGACCTGGTGGCATTGACTGACTCGAAGAATATCCACTCCCGGCACTACGATCATCAAACCGGTCGCATGAGCCGCCCGTTCATGATCAAGAGTAATGACTTTGTCATTGCCAGCGGCTTGCACGCGCTTTACATGCCGATTCTTCGCGAATGCTACAACCTTAGTGTCTACCTAGACATCGACGAAAGCCTGAGACGCCATTTCAAGCTCCAGCGCGATGTACATCAGCGCGGCCACACCGAAGAGAAGGTGTTGGCCTCCTTTGAACGCAGAGAGCCGGACTCGGCACGTTTTATTCGCCCGCAAGCGGTATATGCGGACCTCGTGCTGTCCTTGCAGCCCATTCATCCGCGCATTCTGGAGGGAGCCGGCAAAAACCACCCTCTGCACTTCAAGATCGTAGCGCGCTCGCGCAACGGGCTAAACGAACTCTCGCTCACCCGAGTACTGGTGGGTGTTTGCGGCCTGCATGTCGACATGTCAACACGTAACGACGCGACGGAAGTCGAGTTGACAATAGAGGGCGAAACGTCGGCCCAAGACATCGAAATGGCGGCGCGGATGATCTGCCCACGCGTATTCGAATTCCTCGACCTCAAGCCTGAATGGCAAGACGGCGTCATGGGGCTAATGCAACTGATTACCCTCTCCCATATCAACCAAGCACTGACAAAACGGTTCATATAGTGAAGATTTTTGCACCAGAGCGATTCAATCGCCTCCCCGACGCCATACTGTTCGACACCGATAATACGCTGTACCCCTACGACCCGGCACATGCCGCAGCACAGCAAGCGGTCAGGGATAAAGTAGTCAATACCTTTTCCATCAAACCGGAAGTGTTTGACGCGGCCTTCAAGGAAGCGCGTCAGCAGGTAAAGACTCGCCTGAAACACACCGCGTCATCCCATAGCCGCCTCCTGTACCTGCAGCGTATGCTCGAAATCATGGGCCTTGGGTCTCAGGTGCTACTGGCCCTCGATTTCGAACAGACCTACTGGCGCACCTTCCTCAGCAATGCCGTGCTGTTCGATGAAGTAAAAGACCTGTTGGACGACTTGAGGCTGCTAGGCATTCCTACTGCCATCGTTACCGATCTGACAGCCCAGATCCAATTTCGCAAGGTGGTCTACTTCGGGCTCGACCATTACTTCGATTACATTGTGACCAGTGAAGAAGCCGGCTTCGACAAGCCCCACGCGGCCCCCTTCGAAATCGCTTTGGAAAAAATGCGCCCTAAAGGCGATTGCATCTGGATGATTGGCGACAATCCAATCAATGACATTCGCGGTGGCCGCGAACAGATAAACGCGGTGACGTTGCAAAAGATTCATACCGGCACACCGCTGGGTACGGACGAAAACGCCCCAGACGCCGCGTTTACAGAGTTCCGCGATTTGCGCCACCTGATTTCCAGACTTGGAGAGAAAAATGAGCTTGCATGAATCTATACGTCAGTTTTGTGCACAAATCGGTAAAGACCCTCTTCTTGTCCAAGGGGCAGGAGGAAACGTCTCCTGGAAAGAAAATGATGTTTTATGGATCAAAGCCTCAGGGACTTGGCTGGCCGACGCTGCAGACAAAGACATTTTCGTACCCGTTA
>Ga0182008_10002996_pt1 | contig 10399 bp, 10 predicted proteins | sample Sormic07211129_1_FD_120482 | JGI IMG/M metagenome (GOLD analysis project Ga0182008, IMG submission 120482) | Rhizosphere microbial communities from Sorghum bicolor, Mead, Nebraska, USA - 072115-129_1 metaG | ecosystem: Host-associated > Plants > Roots > Rhizosphere | place: USA: Nebraska...
ATATTTTGGCGGCTCAGACTGCGCACGCAGATAACGCTTTACGGTGTTACGGGAGATACCCAGTTCCCTGGCTATCGCCCGACTGCTCATACCCTGCTTATGCAGGATTTTAATTTCCATAACTGTCTCAAAAGTGACCATAAGCTCTCCCGTATCAGGAGAGCAGATTAACCCCTGGATCTGATTTCAGGCGTCGGATATGGATCACTTTCGCACCGTTGGTAACATGCATCACTGAATGCCTTTCGGACAGCGTTATCGCAGGCAAGACGAAACTGCTGACGCGGGGCTATCTGATGACGGCGCAGACGCCAGGCATACCAGCCACTGCGGGCGACTTGCAGTACCCGGCACATGGCTTTGATACTGAACTCAGCCTGATGTTTTTCGATAAAGACATACTTCATTTCAGGCGCTTGGCGAAGTATGTCGCGGCCTTTTGGAGAATGGCCAGCTCTTCATCCTTTTCAGCAAGTTGTCGTTTCAGACGGACAATTTCGGCGGACATTTCCTGCTCACGTCCAGATGAAGAGTGCTGCTGTTGCAGCTTGCTGCGCCAGGTATAAATCTGCGATTCGTACAAGCTGAGTTCGCGGGCAGCGGCGGCCAAGCCGATACGTTCAGCCAGTTTGAGGGTTTCTTGGCGAAATTCGGGTGTGTACTGCTTGCGGGACTGCTTTTTGCTTGATGCTGATTTTGTCATGTGAGCTACCTCTGGTTAAGAGTTTACTCACTTAGCGCCGTGTCCACTATTGCTGGGTAAGATCACATTAGCTATCCTTGAGCTTATGCATGACTGCTCAAGGGGATGGTTGTGAATAAGGCAATCTCTGGAAATGATGTTTCAATAGGTTATCAACTCTTGTTGGAAACGCTCTTCAAATGGGGAGTTACCCATTATGTTGGCGTAACTGGCGGGGGGGTTATTCATTTTCTAAAGTATCTTAATCCCCTTGAAAATTTATGCACTGAAGAGTCGAGTTTCCTTACTATTGCTGAATACAGCGCGGGGTTTATTCCACTAGGATATTATCTGAGTAGCGGCAGGATAGCGGCCTCAGTCGCAACGACGGGGGCCGCCAGTAAGCTACTCAGTTGTGGTCTAAGCGATGCGAAACTGCATGATATTCCAGCTATATACATAGTCCCCCTCACCGGAGAGGAAATGCAGGGACACTCCCCATTGCAAGATACTTCAGCGTCTGGCAGTAATATTGTCGCACAATTACGCAGCGAGTTGCCTGAATCCGTCTTTGTGCTTGACTCGCCAGAAACCCTCGTCGAAAAATTATCATCTGCCCATGTCCAGTTGGAAAGGGCAAAACCGGTTGTGCTTGTTTTGCAGCATAACGCGCTCAACAGTCCTATATATCATGCCGAAAAGACAACTGCGTCGGTAAAACTACCCGTGCAAAGATCTTCATTCATCGATTTTTGTGACGAATTTCGACACGACATTGATGGGCGACGTCTGATCCTACTGGTGGGAGAGGAAATGACTCGCTATCCAGACGCGGCAACCCTGACGACTCAATTTTGTCAAATGCTATGCTGCGCAGCTATCTGGAGCATCAATGGAGCCAATGCTGTGCAGCGAGATAATCCTTATGGTTTTGGCTATATTTCATTCGGGGGCAATGATGAAGCCTTGTCGCTCTATCAATCAATTGGGAAGGATGATGTGTTGCTAGTGCTAGGCGCTTGCCCTGATGAATACACTGTTAATCTACACAAATTTTCCGCCGCTAAGACGTTTTTCCTCACTAACATTCCTGGAAGTTATGGTCAAATAGAGAACAGTTTCGCCCATATGAGTCAGGGTGCATATCGGCAGGTTTCCGGCCCACTGGATCAATTGTTGCGTAGCCTTATAGACGCGACAAAACAACAGCCGTTCGGCAATATTCACTCACCCTTCGCTCCTAGTAATCTAAATCACCGCCAATATCCGCCTCCTCGCCCTGGTTATGTTGACATGGCTGAGCTTTATCAACGACTTGATCGTTGGTGGCCAGCAGGTTCTATAGGGTTTGATGATGTTTGCCTGTCTTACAAAGACAGACAATATGTTACTCAACGTCCAAATAACAATATTCACTTTTATTCACTCTACCGTGGTTCAGCAATGGGGGGCGCATTCGGTGCAGCTGTTGGGGCGAAATTATCATTGCCAACACGTCCAGTATTTCTCTTTACTGGTGATGGATGCTTCCGGCTGTTTTCCGGTTCATTGGGAGAAGTGAGTGAATTGGGGTTAGTCATTTTTCTCATCAATAACACCAGTTTTTCGATCGTTGGTCAGGGTTTGCCCATCATCTTGCCAGAGATTGAAGAAAAAAATTATCACGCCTACCTCAAGCCAGTAGATTATTGCGCGATAGCACGAGCTTGCGGTTGGGAGGCCGAGCAGCTTGCGCCTGATTTGAGCAATTTGAGTTTCTTGCTGGATAAAGCAACGGGTAATATTATGAAGTCTTTGCTCATTGATATCCCTGTCGATGCGTTACAAGTACTGGGTCGCAATCCTCGCGTAAAAAATCTTTAAGGGGGAAAATAAATGCACGATTTTCCAGACAGCGCATTAATTCACTGTATCGATCTTGCCTATCAAAAACTGAGTGGGAAACATCTTCCTAGCCCTAAAAATCTTACCGACCGTAGTTGGTGGCTACATCATGAGGCACCATATTGCATATTGGCTCACAACAATGATAACGACCCGCATTTTATTTATGCCAACCAGTGTGCGTTGAAATGTTTTGAGTACCCGCGCGAGGAGATTTTACAACTCCCCTCACGCTTGAGTGCAGCAACATCCGAACAGCTGGAACGCCAACAACTGTTGAATGCATTAGAAAATAAAGGCATCATTCATGATTATTCAGGTGTTCGGATAACGCGCGAGGGAAAAACCTTTAATATTTATAACGGTGTTATCTGGCAATTAAAAAATGATGATGAGGAATTATGGGGGCAAGCTGCCCTATTTTGGCTTTCACCTAATGTCATAGAACACAATTTTGGTGCGTGATTGCGGCAATGCCTGAATAACCACGCACCCGGTTTTCTTGATATTTTTTAGGTTCCGTTTGGAATTCGAAAATCATCGCTACATCAGTGATGAACTGGTGCCGGGCTATCGTTGTAAATTCATATTTAAAACAATAAATTAAGTTATTAGCGTACACTTTCGTTCCATTCGTCCTCAAACCCCGTACCTGGATAACCATGGCGCCCCCTCAGCGACTGGACCAAACCATGTCCTTACTTAGAATGAACTTGCATATTTACCATTAGCTCGTCAAAAAAACGTTCAAACGCCTGAAAAACATCGATAATAGTTTGATTTACGTCTTTCATTTCTTCATCTGAGAAGTTTATTGAATCAATGAGATCTTCTCCACTTCCAATAGAATGGCCTGTTTCGTGGCTAAAATGAAGGTTTCCGCAGTATTGAAGAGGGAACTCTGAGTCTTTTGTAATTTGAGATAATACCTCAAAGGTTGCGTTGCCCGTGGCTTCCATAACCTCTATGATTACCAGTTTCATTTTAGCCGGTTTATCGGCGAGTAATTTAATTAGCTGGTAAGTCAGTAATCTGCTATTTTCAATATTCTCTGACCACAAGAATTTAAGGCTATCTGTAAATGAATCTGGTTTATTTAAGCTGATATTTTGTAGGTCATTCAAAAACCAAGGCCAATGATTAGCATCTTCCTGAGCGTGTTTATTAACCGCATATTCAAGAGGGTTAGATGGATTTTTGAAGGGTAGAATAAATTTGTTTATATCGCTGAAGCTCATGACAAAGTGGGCGATATTGGGCAGAAATGCAAGTCTCTGCGATAACGGAATAGTCCTATTTTTTAAAAAATCAAAAAATTCATGGCGGGAAAAAATCTTCTTATTATGTTCTATGACCGTTGAAAGTTTTTCCATAATCGAACCTATCAGCTAGAATTATTACAGTAATTTTGTGATTAGTATAGGTGCCGATATTAGATGGCGCAATAAATTTAAGTAAATATTTATCCTGCTCTATTCAGGACTAAAGAAAAGAAGGCGCGGTATCAATTAACTTGTATTAGTCGCGACTTGTTCTGATACATGACCTTGAAGGTTCTGTCGCCTTAAGATGTAGGAAGGTAACATGCTGTTTTTTTTGTAATGTTGTCTGACCATGTCTCTGATCCGAAAATCGGCTTTGTTGAATAAATCGAACTTTTGCCCGTTGACAGGTTCAGATCACGTATCATCCTGATATCGCAGGCAGTGGCTCTGTCGCATCAGTGACATGAAGTTGGCCAAAGTTGCGTTGTTGGTTATTTAGGCAGCCAGCAAATAGAAAGGCATCGTGTGCCGTAGGTGTCGTTTTCATGATGGTAGAGTAACACGTTCCGTTATCCGTCTAATAAGCTAAATTTTTCTGGTCATTCATGAAGCCTAATATAATTTGCATTAGGCTTCTGTGATGTTTTTGGTCTATCCGATAATGGATCTACAATCCATTCCTAGCCAGTTTCAAATCGAGAAGGCTAATCTGATCTATTTTATCTTCATGAATGACTATAGTCAGCTTTGCCGGGTGTTTAAAACGCATTTCACTGATACGAAATGTCCAGGGCATTGATCCTACCCACGTAATGTGGACACGGCTCTAAGCGAGGGGCTGGTTTTCAAACTGTTCCGGGCTGATACCGCCACAGGCACTGTGTCGGCGCCACCGATTGTAATCTCACTCGATATAATTAAACACCGTCGTTCGCATTATTTCCCGACTGGAAAAACTTTCTCCGTGGATACATTCCACCTTCAGTGAGTGGAAGAAGCTTTCTGCGCAGGCATTGTCATAACAGCATCCCTTTGCGCTCATGCTGCCGCGCAGGTTATGTCGTTTCAGCAGTGCCTGATAATATGCTGAAAGTACTGCCCGCCCCGATCAGTATGAACAATGACGTTCTATGGCCGCTTACGCCGCCACAGTGCCATCTGCAGCGCATCATACGCCAGCTGGGCCGTCATCCGTTCTGACATTGACCAGCCGATAACTGACCTTGACCACAGGTCGATGACCACGGCAAGGTACAACCAGCCTTCATCCGTTCTTAAGTACGTGATGTCGCCGCACCATTTCTGGTTCGGCCCGCTGGTGTTACCAACGGTGCGAAAGTGATCCATATCCGACGCCTGAAATCAGATCCAGGGGTTAATCTGCTCTCCTGATACTGGCAGACCGTGTTCACGGTAGCTGACCGGGCTTAACCTCCGTGCAGCCTTTGCCCGCAGGCCCTGACGGCGCAGGCTGGCAGCAATGGTTTTGACGTTGTACTCCGGCAGTTCGTCAGCAAGACGAGGGGCTCCATAACGCTGTTTTGCATCCGTGAATGCCTTACGAACGGCAGTATCACAGATGAACCGGAACTGCTGGCTCAGGTCTGGCTGATGGCGGCGAAGACGCCATGCATACCAGCCACTGCGGGCAATACAGAGCACACGACACATGGCTTTAACGCTGAATTCTGCCTGGTGTTTTTCGATGAAGACATACTTCATTTCAGGCGCTTCGCAAAGTATGTCGCGGCCTTTTGGAGAATGGCCAGCTCCTCGTCCCGTTTCGCCAGCTGGCGTTTGAGGCGCGCATTTTCAGCAGCCAACTCACTTTCGCGAACTGATGAGGTCATTTGTTGCTGTTGTTTGCTGCGCCAGGCATAAAGCTGTGATTCATACAGACTGAGTTCCCGGGCAGCGGCAGCCACACCAATATGTGCAGCGAGTTTAAGTGCTTCCTGACGAAATTCAGGCGAGTGCTGTTTGCGGGGCTTCTTAGTGGTTGATGATGGTTTTGTCATGAGCCACCTCTGATTGAGAGTTTACTCACTTAGTTGCGTGTCCACTATTGCTGGGTAAGATCAATATACAACAAAATGCCCGATGAGATTTATCGGGCATTATCCAGCTGAAAGGTGTCAATCTATATCAGGACTAGTCAACCACTACAACCTAGAGAGCCTGACCTGAAATATCAATTCAACGCATTATTATGAAAGTTCTTTAAGGAAAGTTTTCAGAAACTCATACTCCTCAGTTTGAGCAGGTTCAAGTGCACAGGTCGGAAGATCACCATGCCATAATCCGTGACTATCTGTTCCTTCTGGGAAATCACGGTTTAGATCCCAAGCACCAATAAGTGCAATACCATTTGTTTTAGCAAAGTCCGTTAATGTGGGGATATTTTTAAGGAAGAATGTTTCAGGCGCGGTATCATTGAGCCCAAGCATCGGTGTAACCCCGATCAGGGAGAAAAGTTCAGCTTCCGATTTCTCAGGATAGATTTTTGCCAATTGATCTTTAGTACTGATTGCAGCCTGAACGGCAGCGTGACCCATATCAGGGTTACTTTGCCCATAATCCATTGCCATTATCTGCACGCTAACATCAAGCCCTTCACTTTTAGCAGCATTGATCATGGTTAGCCCTTCCGTAGTCAGTCCGGCCGGCGTTACTGGCAATGTCAGGCTAAAATGCAAATTAGGCATCTGTTTTTTGGCGGCAACAGCAGCAGGAAAGGCTTTGCTATAGTTATATAAGCCAATGGTTTCAAAATCGAAATCAATGTGACGAACGTCATAGTCATTAGAAATATCAACGTATAACTTTGTTAACTCGTCAACTGACATATCAACGGAAGGATCAAGTCCGCTGAAACCACCAAAAGCAAATATCGCCTCTGCACCTTTTTCATTGATAATACTTACAATCTCTTTAGCTATGCTCAGTGGGAAATAGCTATTGCCCCACACCACACTTTTCGATGCTCTATCATAAGCTACAAAAGCAAGGTGGAATTTCTTAACCCCTAGACCCAGCGCATCTTTAATAAATAGTGTGTTCGGTGTTGGTGGTGTGGTCCCCCACCCCGCAAACATTGTCACATCTACATAAGGCGCATAAGAAACCTTAGCACTTCCTGCTGCTGGCGTCGTGACATTCACTGTTTCACTGTAGACCGACTGATTATCACTGGTATCAATAGCCAAAACTTTAACCGAATAAGTGGTTTCAGGTTTTAAATCACTGAGGGTGATAGAGGTACTTACGCTTTCAACGGTCTTAGCCGTCCCCCCTCCTTGCTCTTCGTACTGTATTTTATAACCCAATACAGCAACATTATCGATTGAGGGATTCCATCTAATGGTCGCACTTGTTGAGGTTGTGTTTTCTACGCTCACATTAGTCGGAATGGTCGGCGGGTCATTATCAACGACCTTCTCTTTGGTCGTCACGTTGATGGCTGATGATTTTTCTGACTCATTACCCGCAGCATCAATTGCTGAGACCGATATTTCATAAGCTGTTTGGGGAGTGAGCCCACTTAACACCGCATTAGTGTTTGACACAATTTCATTACTGTTATCCCCCCCTGAAAAGGTGTGGATAACATAATGGTCAACACCAACATTATCAGTAGACGCATTCCAAGAAAGGGTAACGGTAGTGTCAGTAATGCCTGATTCTTTCAAACCCGTAGGCTGCGTTGGTGGTTCGTCATCCAGTTCTCCGCCACCGCCTCCCCCTTCAGCAATCACGCCATCGACCCAGTAAGTGACAGGGAAATCACCATTAAAATCGCCATTGTAGTTAAGACCTAGAGAGAATGTTACGGTCGCACCGTTTTGAACGGGAATCAGATGTGGTTCAAGCTGACCTGTAAGTAAGTTTCCTTCTTGGGTCAATTTGAAACCCGAGTTTTGTGTTGCAGTGGCTGTCTGTCCTAGTTCTATTTTAATCTCTGGATTTTCTAATGTTTTCCCCGAATTGTTAGTCATAACAAGCGACAGAACGGAATACCATTGACCAACCATTTCCCATTCAGGAGTAAATGTTATGTCTACATTTCTTGCTGCCATAGTACACCTCATTATGTGTGAATTATTCGCACTCCCTATAAGTGTAGTAGCAAACTGAGAATGGCATAATTTTAGCTTTGTTTTTTCTGATTATTCAACCAGTATATTATAAGTCAAATATTAATTATTTTCCTAGTTTTTTGATTGGAATTATCAACGTCACCGACGTGTTTCATGAGTTAGTTTTATTAAAAAATAGTTTCCGAATGTTGCTTTATAAAAAATATTCTACATTAACTTATCGTGACGGTACTTTTTTGTGAATAACTACTGACCATTTCTGAGGCTTTGACATGACGAGCAGATAAACTGATGTAAGTCAGGGGCGGTAGCGTGCTTTTTACAAATAAATACTGATCCCACTAAAATTACCAAGCAAGCGAATAATTTAAAGGCGTTTTATTGTATTCGTCATTAATTATTAACTGAAGGAAGTAACTCATGGCTATCACCACAGAAGAAATCTGCAGTGCAGTATCCATCCCGAACTATCACTTTTGCACCACCTTGAGGGACTCTACTCCCATAGCCATCCCGGAGGGTCGAATCAGGGACTGATTGATATTTTATGGTAAAAATTCCAAACAGTACTACATTTAAATAGCCTGTAGAATTTGCTGTGTTAGTTTTCCATGAAATTATTAATTTTTGTTGGGGTTATACTCGATAAACGTATGCTGTATGTATTGTTATCGCTCTAATATTTAATGGCAAGTGTGTGTTAAGGAGGGAGGCTTTTCGTCCCAGCTTGATAAGTAACGTCCATAACTAGACACTACTCCATAGTAGTAGGATAAAAACAAGCAAAATTAATAAGTTAGACTCTAATGTTGTTAGCTACAACCATGTTGAATTATCTAATAAAAGGTGAAATCATGAACAGAGTAAATAATAGTAGAAACATTGGTTTAATCCAAAGCATGGGATATAAATCGATTGATGATATTTGTCGACGTAGCCCCATTACGTTTGCTAATTCATTAGCGGAACTCCCCAGGGAGTTATCCTTTTTTTTGTATAAAGAAGCTACATCTAGAATGGATTCATTAACCATGATTTTGGGTAGATTAGGGAATGGTGCTTATGAAAATATAGAGTTACCGCTATTCCCATTTATGACTGAATCTTCACTTGAGTTACTTGATTTAGCAGCAAGCCGTTTATTTCCAATCCCAGAACCAACAACAAATCAAAATAACCCTATCCAGAGAGCTAGCTTTGATGAGCTTGATTCAATTAATTTTTTCGTTAAAAGCTGTGAGCACGATAATCTTAATATCCCTCCAGTTACTTTTGATGAAGAAACTGACGAAGCTCAGTATTTATCACAAGTTATATTCCAAAACATAACCATGAAGGAGTTTCAGAGTAAATATTCTAGTTTGAGCAGTAGTTTTGGTGAATCATTAAAACCAAACGATAAAATTCTTGCTATGAGTGATGGAGGGATAAGTGTACAATCTGTTTATTATGAACATAGTGAGTATTTCACTAATCATCTGGTCGAGTATATTAGCGCTATACTACAAAACGAATACAGTCAATTGACTAATGTCCCTGTGACCGATCGTAAAGCCTATAATTCTTGGGATATGATCCGGGTAAACTCAAGGATTGAGTTAGCAGAGAAGGGTGAAGAATACAAAAAAATTATGGATAAGCTTTATTGTATAGCTTCCAGTTACTGCCAAAGTGGTAGAATAGACCCATATAAATCCGATGCGAAACATTGGGCTCAGGAGTTAATTTCACATTATAGTGACAGTGATGTTATAGCAGAATTAATGTACAGTTTTCAAGTGCAAACTTACTCGCTTCTACCTTTTAAAACAGCGATGAAAACTATAAATAATACAATCAATAAAATACGCATATTAAACACTTATGCTGGCGGAGCTATTTCTGAAGAAGTACTGCGGGATTTCGAGAGTAAAATGTTTGGCTGTATAGCAAGTGGCTTTTCGATGAGTATGAGTTGGGGTAAAAACACTCAATTAAATGCCTTGCTCTGGAACAAGAGGAACTTCAGTGACACAGTAGAATTACTTGAGAATAATAGTGCAGGTCAATCGGATTTTTGGAAAGTATTTTTTAAAAATCACTCACCCGATTCATTCTGGAACGACCTAAATAATATGGGTCCTGAAACTCAGACCATTCAAGATGAAAATGCGTACAACAAAATAATAAATAAATACCCAGAATTAGCTGGCAATACGAGAGCAAATTTTGGTTCTTATTTATCCACATTTTTGTATATTATTTCTGTCGGTCACTTTGCCTGGGCTGTAGCAACCGACCGAGAAGATGGTAAGACACCGCTGCCCTATATGTCACTAGGTACCGCCTTTGTTGAGACTATACTGAGTTTTGAAATAGCGGCTCAAAAAGTTGCTGCATTTATGCTTGGAACAACTCAAAATTTAGTTGGTAATGCTATAGAAAAATTCAGCATCTTTATGGGAGAACTATGCACTAAAGGTCGCGTCGTG
>Ga0182008_10002997_pt1 | contig 10397 bp, 10 predicted proteins | sample Sormic07211129_1_FD_120482 | JGI IMG/M metagenome (GOLD analysis project Ga0182008, IMG submission 120482) | Rhizosphere microbial communities from Sorghum bicolor, Mead, Nebraska, USA - 072115-129_1 metaG | ecosystem: Host-associated > Plants > Roots > Rhizosphere | place: USA: Nebraska...
AACAAGGGCGGCGCCGACCTCACGGTGGGCGGGCCGGCCTTCTACGCGAAACCGATCAATGGCGTCGTGCCGACCGCCAAGACCTCCACCGGCTACGACGTCGGCATCCGCCACATCTTCTGAGATCGGCCGCCAGCGGACTCACCATGAACATCCCCAAGGACTACACCCTGGCCGCGCTGAAGGCGCATGTCGGCCATGACTTCGGCCACGCGGCCCCCGTGCTGCTCGACCAGCGGCGCATCGACAGCTTCGCCGGCTGCACCGGCGACAGCCAGTGGATCCATGTCGACGTCGATCGTGCCCGCACGCAGGGGCCGTTCGGCCACACGATCGCGCACGGCCTGCTGGTGCTGTCGCTGATTCCGGCGGCGCATTTCGAGCTCGGCGTCTATCCGGCCGACGCGAGCGGCGTGCTCAACTATGGCTTCGACCGCGTGCGATTCCTCGCGCCGGTGCCGAGCGGCAGCTATGTCCGCCTGCAGGTGGAACTGGTGGAGGTCACCGAGAAGCAGCCCGGCCAGTGGCTGGTCCGCTGCCGCAACACGGCGCATGCCCGCGGCGAGGCATGGGGCGCCGTGATGGTGGCCGAATCGCTGGCGCTGGTGATGGCATGAACACGGGCGCACACATCCGCGACGACCTGCCGCGCGACGGCACGCGGCTCGCCGATTCCCTGGTCGCGCTCGCCGCCGCCGTCGGCACCCGTCCGGTCGAGGCCCTGCAGAGCCTGCACCGGTCCGGCGCGGCCCTGCTGGATGTCGCCATCGGCCGCTCGACCGTCGAGCCCGCCGCCGGCGACCGCCGCTTCGACGATCCTGCCTGGCAGGGCAATCCGCTCTATCGCGGCCTGATGCACAGCCACCTGGCGCTGGTGCGGGAAGCCCAGCGCCTGGCCGGCGAACTCGATCTGTCGCCACGCGACGAGGCCCGCACCCGCATGGCGCTGGGCATGGTCGCCGACACTTTGGCGCCGACCAACACGCTGCTGGGCAACCCGGCGGCGCTGCGCCGCACGCTCGATACCGGCGGGCGCAACCTGCTCGACGGCGCACGCAACCTGGTGACCGACTGGCGCGACAACGGCGGCCTGCCGGCGATGGTCGACGGCACCGCCTTCGGCGTCGGCGAGAACCTCGCGGTCACGCCTGGCTCGGTCGTGTATCGGCATGCGATGCTGGAGCTGGTCCAGTACCGGCCGCAGACGCAGAAGGTGCACGGCACGCCGCTCTTCATCGTGCCACCTCAAATCAACAAGTACTACATCTGGGACCTCGCGCCCGGCCGCAGCCTGATCGAGCACCTGGTGCAGCAGGGCTTCCAGGTCTTCGTCGTGAGCTGGTTCGATCCCGGCGCGGCACAGTCGGGCTGGGGGCTGGAAGACTACGTGCTGGCGCTCGAAGAGGCCATGCAGGCCGTGCGCGACATCTCTCGCGCGCCGCAGATGCATGTGCTGGGCGCCTGCTCCGGCGGCATCACGGCATCGGCCCTGCTCGCCTACCTGGCGGCCAAGGGCAGCGACTGGGCCCGAAGCCTCACGCTGCTGGTGTCGCTGCTCGACGTGCAAGGCATCGCCGACAGTTCCATGGGCCTGTTCGCGCACCTCGAAACGCTCGAGCTCGCGCGCACGGCCAGCGGGGGCAGCGGCGTGCTGCAGGGCAAGGACCTGGCCAAGGTCTTCGCCTGGCTGCGTCCGAACGAGCTGATCTGGAACTACTGGGTCAACAACTACCTGATGGGCGAGAAGCCGCCGACCTTCGACGTCCTCTACTGGAACTCCGACACCACCCGCCTGCCCGCACGGCTGCATGCCGACTTCATCGCGCTGCTGGAGACCAACGCGCTGGCGCACGAAGGCGGCCTCTCGATCGGCGAGCTGCCGCTGTCGCTCGCCAACGTTGGCTGCGACAGCTACATCGTCGCCGGCCGCACCGACCACATCACGCCCTGGGAGGGCTGCTACCAGACGCGCCGCATGCTCGGCGGGCACAGCGAGTTCGTGCTGACATCGAGCGGGCACGTGCAATCCATCGTCACGCCGCCCGGCGGCAAGAAGGCGTCGTTCCTGACCAACACCGGTGCGCACGACACGCCCGAGCGCTTCGAGTCGGGCGGCCAGGCGAACGAAGGTAGCTGGTGGCCGCACCTCACGGCCTGGCTCGCGGCGCGCTCCGACGCGCAGAAGCGGGCGCCGGCCCGCGAAGGCTCGCGCGGCCATCCGGCCCTGTGCGCGGCACCGGGAACCTACGTGCTCGGGCCCACCGGGTCGGCGGCCGAATGAAGGCCGGGGTCCGACCTCTGGAGACCTTCCCGGTCCGCATCGGAACCCAGCGCCTGCGCGTCGCCATCGGCGGCGCGCCGGACGCCGAACGCACCCTGCTGCTGTTCAACGGCATCGGCGCCAGCGTCGAGACGCTGGCGCCTTTCATTGCCCGCTTCTCGCACACCCGGGTCGTCACCTTCGATGCGCCGGGCGTCGGCGAATCGCCCGCGCCCTGGCTGCCCTACCGTCCGCGCGACATCGCGCGCCTGGGCGCCGACCTGCTGACCCACCTGGGCGTGCAGCGCGCCCATGTGTTCGGCGTCTCGTGGGGCGGAGCCGCGGCGCAGGAGTTCGCGATCAACCATCCGCGCCGCTGCAGCACGCTGACGCTGGCCGCCACCTGCGCCGGCATCGTCATGGTGCCGGGACGGCTGAACGTGCTGCTGAAGATGCTGAGCCCGCGGCGCTATGTCGATCCGGCCTATTTGATGCGCATCGGCGGCGACCTCTACGGCGGCGAACTGCGCTTCGAGACCGAGCTGCTGCAGCTGCATGCGCAATCCATGCGCAGCCCGAGCTGGCACGGCTACTTCTACCAGCTGCTGGCCACCGCGGGCTGGACCAGCTGGCCCTGGCTGAAGCGGGTGCAGGCGCCGGCGCTGGTGATGATGGGCAGCGACGATCCGATCGTGCCGCCGGTCAACGGCCGCATCATCGCGGCCGGGCTGCCCCGGGCGACGCTGGAGACGGTCGACTGCGGGCATCTCTTCGTGCTGACCCGCGCCGCGCAGACCGCACGGCGCGTCGAGAGGTTCATGGATCAGCACGCGGCGGCAACGGCCTAGATGAGTCCCCGCAACCGGCGCTGGGCGCGGTCGAGGCCGACGACCAGGCGATTCTCGATGCCTTCGGCCTCCGTGATCCGCTCGTCGAACCAGATCGCGTCCGCGCTCGCGACCTCGGACATCTTCTGCATCATGGCGACGATCAGGGCGTTGTGGTCCCTGATCAGCCCGTCCCAGAGATCGACATCCGCCTGGGCGCCTTGTATTTCCACGTAGCTGGCCGTCATGCTTGTCTCCTGCGCTCGTGTGCCGCATAGCGTAGCACTGCGACGTGCCGGGAGCGAGCGGGGTGGAGACGGCCCGGTCACTCCTCCGGAGCGTTCAGGATGTACATGGCCTCGAGCAGCGGCGAGGGCCGGGCGCCGGCCGGGAAGGACTGGCGGAACACCTCGGTGATCGCGCCGCTGCGGTAGGTCTCGGCCAACCCGCGGTTCACCGCCAGCCGCAGGTCGGCGTCGCGCCGCATCATCAGCGCGTAAGGCTCGATGGACAAGTAGTCGTCGCTGAGCTTGAGCGCCACCGTGGAGGGCTGGCCGAGCGCTTCGCCCAGCAGGATGAGGCGGTCGGTGGCGTAGGCGTCGATGCGGGCGGTGCGCACCGCCGCGATGCCCTCGGTGTGCGTCTGCATCGGGACCAGCACGGGCGCGATGCCGCGCGCCGACAGCCTCTTGAGTACCGCCTCGGTGGTAGTTCCGGGGATGACGCCCACGCGCTTGCCGTTCAGGTCGGCCGGACGCGCCATGGGCGACGAGGCCTGGGTCACGAAGGAGGCGCCCTCGACCCAGATCGTGTTGCTGAAATCCACCTGCTGCTCGCGGCCCAGCGTGCGCGTGGTGCTGCCGCATTCGATGTCCACGGTGCCGTCGTTCACCGCCTGCATCCGCGTGGCGGCGGTCACCGGAACCCACTGCACATCGAGCTTGGGCAGCTTGAGCTGCGCCTGGATGGAAGCCGCCACCCGCTGGCACAAGGCCACCGAGTAGCCGGCCGGCTTGCCGTCGGCGCCCTTGAAGGAGAAGGGCTGGGCGTCCTCCCGGTAGCCGAGCTTGAGTGTCTGCGTCTGCGCGACCCGCGGCAGCGGAGCACCGGCTGCCGCGCCGGGCGGGTTGGCGCAGGCGCCGAGCAAGGCAGAGACGAGCACGAGCGCACACGGCGCCAGCAACCGAGCTTTCATGGATTCCTCCTGCCCCACATGACCGGGAGCGGGTGCATTGTGCTTGCCGGCGTCAGCCTCGTCCATGCCCGCTCGACGGACCGCCGAAGGCCCCGTCGTCATAGGCCGCGGCATAGACCGCCCAGTCCGCGCGCACCTGGGCGGCACATTCGGCCGCCGCATCGAGCAGGCGGTCCCGCCACTTCGCGCGGCCGCCGAAATCGATCAACTCATCGGCGGTGGCCGATCCTTCGCGCCCGGAACTGCGCAGCTGGGCCCAAGCCACCAGCTTGCCCATCACCGCGATCACGCCTTCGAGGTCGGCGAGGTTCCTGGCCGACTGGCCGCCGAGCACGACCCGGTCCTCGGTCGGCTGCAATGCGCGCAACACGTAGGGCGTACCGCCGGCGACGATCGGCTGCAGAAAGGCCATCGACACCGCCTGCAGGCGACGCTGAAGCGCCACCACGCGGTGCGCCTGCGACTTCCACTTCGGCTGCGCCACCTTCAGGTGCGGCACCAGCGACGACGCAAGCGCCTGCTTGAGATCGAGTACGTAGTTGCCGTCCGGCGAACCCTTGCCCTCGACCAGGATCGCATAGCGGTCGACGCCCAGGCTGCCGGTGCCCGCAATGCGGCGCGCCACGTCGAGCACCTGGTAGAAGTCCGGGTTCGGCTGCGCCTCGGCGTACTGCGCGACCACCGCACGGACGGCCGCGTCCTGCGCCTTGTCGACGCCGAGCGCCTTCTTGCCGTCGATCCGCAGCACGCGGCGACGCTCCCTGAGTTCGGTGCGCGCCGCAAGGAACTGCGAGCGCTGCCGCTCCCGCAGGCCGTCGAGCAGCGCCCGCACCAGGCCCTGCGCCGTGTCGCGCTCCACCCAGTAGGCCTTGCCCGCGCGAAGGGTGGTCGCATAGCTTTCGAGGAAGATCTCGCAGAGCTTGCGCGTTTCGCGGCGGCGTGCCGTGAGCGTCTCGCCACCGACCCACAGGCTCGCCAGGAAGCGGACCAGGTCCCAGCTCACCGGCGCCAGCGCCGCCTCGTCGAAGTCGTTGATGTCGAAGTAGACCAGCCGGTTGTCGCCCTTGTAGCTGCCGAAATTCTCGAGATGCAGGTCGCCGCAGACCCACCCCAGAGGCGCCGACCGGAAGATGCCGCTGCCCGGAAGCCGGCCGTAGAAGAGATGGCAGGTGCCGCGCAGGAACACGAACGGGCTGGTGCGCATGTTGCGGAATTTGAGCTGCACCCGCTCCGGTTCCCGTTTCGCGTTGAAGGAGAGGATCTCGCGTACGACGTCCATGTCTTGAGCCTAGCACTGCACGTACACTGATGCCCGACCGCATGGAGACGACATGAGCAACCGCGTGCTGGACCCGATCGATCGCAACTCGGAGATCCTGTTCGGACTCTTCATGGTCCTGACCTTCACCGGCACGCTGAGCGTGGCTTCGGCCGGACCGAAGGAGGTGCGCGCGATGCTGATCGCGGCCATCGGCTGCAATATTGCATGGGGCCTCGTCGACGGCGTGATGTTCATGCTGCGCCGCGTCGTCGGCCGCGCGCGCCAGGCGATGCTCTGGCGCCGGGTGGTCTCCAGCCAGCAACCCGAAGAGGCACATGGACTGATCGCCCAGGAGATCGGCCCGCTGTCGGATGCGCTCGGGCGCCAGGATTTCGAACGCACGCGCCAATGGATGCTGGCCCAGCCCGCGCACGTCGCGCCGGCCCGCGTGCTGAAGCGGAAGGACCTGGTCGGCGGCCTGGGCGTCTTCCTGCTGGTCTTTCTTTCGACCTTTCCGCCGACGCTGCCCTTCCTTTTCTTCTCCGACCTGCGCAGTGCGATGCGCGCGTCCGCCGCGATCGCGATCGTGATGCTGTTTCTCTGCGGCTACGAATGGGGCCGCTACGCCGGCACCCCGCCCTGGCGGGCCGCACTGCTGATGGTCGTGCTGGGCGTGACCATCGAATTGATCGTCATCGCGCTGGGCGGCTGAACGCGCGGCCCCGTGGCCGCCCTTCCCCCTCCTTCGCGGAGGGGGCCGCCGGGACGTCCGGCCCCTAGAGTTGCGGCACAGACCCCACGGGCCTGCCCATTGCCGCGCCACCCGGGTGCGGCCACCTTCCACAGGAGCACAGCATGCATTCGCCCGAGCCCACGCTGACGGTCGAGGTCTACTTCGATTTCGTCTGCCCCTGGTGCCTGATCGGCAAGCGCCAGCTCGACGACGCCGCCAGCCGTCTCGCCGAACTGCGGCCCGATGTGCGGCTGCGCATGGCCTGGCATTCGTACCCCTTGCTGCCCGACGTGCCGGCGGGCGGCCTGCCTTACCAGGCCTTCTATGTGGCCCGCCTGGGCAGCCCCGAAGCCGTCGCCCGGCGGCGCGCGCAGGTGCTGCAGGCCGGCCAGGCGGCCGGGGTCCCGTTCGCCTTCGACCGGATCGCCATGATGCCGAACACGGCCGCCGCCCACGCGCGGGTCGCGCAGGCGGCCGCGGTCGGCACCGAGGTCCAGCAGCGCCAGCTGATCGACCGCATCTTCATGGCCTACTTCAACGGCGGCCGGGACATCGGCGACGCCTCCGTGCTCGCGCAGCTGGCGCGCGAATGCGGGCTGCCGGCCGAGGCTCCCGACCCTGGCGGCGAGCGCAGCCAGGGCCGCCACCCTCAGGCCAAGGTGCGCCACCTGGTCAGCGGGGTGCCCTTCTTCGTGTTCGACGCATCGCTGGCGCTGGCCGGCGCCGTGTCGGCCGACACGCTGCTGGACGCCATGCTGCGCGCACTCACTCCGGCTTGAAGTCGATCGACTTGAGCACCTCGCCCACGCGCCGGTAGTCGGCCGCGAGCGAGCCCGTGAGCTCCTCGGGCGTGCGGGTGCCGCCGGCCTCCAGCCCGGTGTCGAGCAGGTGCGCGCGCAGCGCCGGCTGGGCCAGCGCCTTCAGCGTCGCCTCGCGCACGCTGGCCTGCACCGCGGCGGGCACGTCGGGCTTGAGCCAGAGGCCCATCCACGAGACGGTCTCCAGCTGCGGATAGCCCAGCTCGGCAAAGGTCGGCACCTCGGGCAGCAGGGGCGAGCGCTTGGGCGTGCTCACTGCAAAGGCCTTGATCTTGCCGGCCTTGATCAACGGCAGCGAAGTCGCGATGCCGTCGAACATCAGCGGCACGTGGCCGCCCATCACGTCGGCGAGCGCCGGCGTGGAGCCCTTGTAGCCGACGTGCGTCATGTCGATGCCGGCCGCCTTGTTGAGCTGCAGCCCCGCCACGTGCGACACCGTGCCAGGGCTGTACGAGGCATAGCTCACCTTGCCGGGGTTGGCCTTGACCCAGGTCAGCAGCTCGCGGAAGTTCTTCGCCGGCACCGTGGGTGCGCCGACCATCACCAGGCCGCCGTGGCCGAGTTCCGCCACCGGCTTGATCTCCTTGGCCATGTCCACCCGCAGCTTGACGATGTGCGGGATCTCGCTCACCAGCGAGTTGACGCCCACCAGCAGGGTGTGGCCGTCGTGCGGCGCGTTCGAGAGCTCGTTGACCGCGAGCACGCCGCCCGCGCCGGGCTTGGGGTCGACCACGAAGGGCTGGCCGGTGTCCTTCGACAACTGGTCTGCCACCAGGCGCGCGATGATGTCGGCGGTGCCGCCGGCCGGACCGGCGACGATCACGCGCACCATCTTCTCGGGCCATTTCGCTGTCGGCTGGGCCTGCGACATCGCGAGACCCGAGACGCCGAGGCAGGACAGGCACGCGGCCTGGATCATCCGCCGCCGCCATTGATTCGGATTCATGTTCGGTTTCCTTCTATCTGTTGTTCATTCAGTGCTCCACGGCACCAGGTGTGACCGCGACCCATGAAACCGGCGCAGCCAAAAAGCCAGAGATACCGCGGAACCGGCTTTGCCGGGCCGCTGGTATCGCCCCCTTGAGGGGGAGGCGCCGCAGGCGCTTCGGGGGTGTTTCAATCTAGATCCAGCGAATCAGCGCGATCGCCAGTATGGCGAGAAACACCGTTTCGCCCAACATCAGGACGACGGGCTTCAGGCCCACCGTGGCGAGGTCGCGCAATTGCGTCTTCATGCCGATTCCGGCGATGGCGGCCACCAGGAACCAGCGCGAGCAGTCGCTGCCGGCGTCGGTCAGGACCTTCGGAATCCAGCCAGTGCTGTTGACGGCCACCAGCAGCGCGAACGCGACGGCGAACCACGGCAGCAGCGGCGGGCGCGGGCCGCCCTCGCCCTTGCCGGCGGCGCGTGTGCACATCACGGCGAACACGATCACCGGCAGCAGCATCGCCACGCGCATGAGCTTGACCAAGGTGGCGATGTCGCCGGTTTCCTTCGACATGCTGTAGCCGGCGCCAACCACCTGCGCCACGTCGTGGATCGTCGCGCCGAGAAAGATCCCGGCCGCGCGCTCGTCGAGCCCGAGGGCGTGCGCGATCATGGGATAGGCGATCATGGCGAAGGTCGACAACGCCGAGACGCCGACCACCGTGAACAGCGTCGCGCGCTCCTTCTGCGGATGCGACGGCAGCGCCGCCGCCAACGCCAGCGCGGCCGATGCCCCGCAGATCGCCGTGGCGCCGCCGCTGAGCAGGCCGAACAGCGACTGGAAGCCCATCAGCTTGGCGACCACCATCGACACCCCGATGGTCAGCACCACCGACAGCACCACCAGCAGCACCGGGTGCCAGCCCAGCGCCACCACCTGCGCGGCCGTGATGCGCAGGCCCAGCAGCGCCACGCCCCAGCGCAGCACCTGGCGCGCCGTGAACTCGATGCCGGGTTTGCAGGCACCCTCGACCGACAGGAAGTTCATCGCCATCCCGAGGATCAGCGCGAACAGCATCACCGGCGCGCCGTAGTGCTGCGACAGGAAAGTGGAGGCGGCCGCGACCACCGCGCAGGCCAGCACCCCCGGGAACAGCGTGCGGCTGCGCGCCGGCCAGGCGGCGATCGACAGGGCGGTCATGCGAACCTCATTCCGCCGTCGGCCATGAGGTGGTTGCCGTAGGCGTCGCGCAGCAGGTTCTTCTGCACCTTGCCGGTCGCGCCGAGCGGGATGCGATCGACGAAGACCACGTCGTCGGGCGTCCACCACTTGGCGATCCGGCCGTCGTAGAAGCGGATGAGTTCCTCGCGCGTCAATTCCTGGCCGGGCTTCTTCACCACGATCAGCAGCGGGCGCTCGTCCCACTTGGCGTGGCGCGCCGCGATGCAGGCCGCCATCTCCACGGCGGGGTGCGCCATGGCGATGTTCTCGAGGTCGATGGAGCCGATCCATTCGCCGCCGGACTTGATCACGTCCTTGCTGCGGTCGGTGATCTGCATGAAGCCGTCCGCGTCGATGGTCGAGACGTCGCCGGTGGGGAACCAGCCATTGACCAGCGGGCCCGCGCCCTCGCCCTTGTAGTAGCCGGAGATCACCCAGGCGCCGCGCACCATCAGCTCGCCCGAGGCCTTGCCGTCCTGCGGCAGCTCGGCGCCGTCGGCCCCGACGATCTTCATGTCGATGCCGAACACCGAGCGGCCCTGCTTCGATTGCAACGCCAGGCGCTGCTCGCCGTCGAGCGACCGGTGGCAGGGCTTGAGCGTGCACACCGCGCCCACCGGGCTCAGCTCGGTCATGCCCCAGGCGTGCAGCACCTGCACGTCGTAGCGCTCCTGGAAGGCGCGCATCATCGCCGGCGGGCAGGCCGAGCCGCCGATGATCGTGCGGCGCATGGTGCTGAAGCGGAGGTCGTTGCTCTCCACATGGGCGAGCAGGCCCTGCCACACGGTGGGCACGCCGGCCGAGACCGTCACGCCCTCGGCCTCGAAGAGGTCGTGCAGCGACTTGCCGTCGAGCCACGGACCCGGGAACACCAGCTTGGCGCCGACCATGCACGCGATATAGGGCAGGCCCCAGGCGTTGACGTGGAACATCGGCACCACCGGCAGGATGACGTCGTTGGCCGAGCAGTTCAGCGCATCGGGCAGCGCCGCCGCATAGGTGTGCAGCATGGTCGAGCGGTGGCTGTAGAGCGCGCCCTTCGGGTTGCCGGTGGTGCCGGAGGTGTAGCACAGCGAAGAAGCCGCCTTCTCGTCGAACACCGGCCACGTGAAGTCGGGCGAATGGTCGTCGATCAGTTCCTCGTAGCACAGCA
>Ga0182008_10002999_pt1 | contig 10393 bp, 8 predicted proteins | sample Sormic07211129_1_FD_120482 | JGI IMG/M metagenome (GOLD analysis project Ga0182008, IMG submission 120482) | Rhizosphere microbial communities from Sorghum bicolor, Mead, Nebraska, USA - 072115-129_1 metaG | ecosystem: Host-associated > Plants > Roots > Rhizosphere | place: USA: Nebraska...
GCGGGCGTTCCGTCTCGATCTGGAAAACGCCTTGCTGATCGATGATCCGAAAGGCGAGTTGTTGGAGCCGCGCCGTAAAGAGCTGGCGGAGATTTTCGAGAACACCCGCCGCATCGAGCGTTATCAGGAACTGGAAACGCTGCTGGAATACCCGGCGGGGGTGGCCAAGTTTCTCAAGCGCGTGAGTCGGGTGCGGATCGAGCGGTTGCTCTATCGGATTCTGTAAGGCTCGATTGCGTCACTGCGGTGTTTGCCCGCCACTGGCAGGCGCCAACCCGGTGGTCTTCGGACACCTGCGACGCTCGAGTGGTGTCATGAACGATTGGTCTCTGCTCACCACCAGTACAGTCTCATCGTCACTGCGGATGAGGCGTTCCAGCTCAGTGTTTCTGACACAGGGATCGTGGGCGTACATTTCATAACGCACGGCGAACAGCCAGCCGATGGACTTCAGTGCGGTTTCATACCACGGTATGATCTGGAGAATGCCCGAGGCTAGTGCGAAGACGCCTAAAAGCCTCATGCTGATAACCAACGTTACCCAGCGCGCCGCTTTGGTTTTGAATTTCGGCAAGATGATTTTCATCACGCCCATGAGCATGGAAAGCGTGCCCATCACAAAGGCGTGAGCAAACACCAGGACGTAAACCACCATAACCACCATCAACAACACTGCCAGAGCGGCCAATGGCGTGAGAAACGCAGTGGTGTAAGGGAAAAGAGAGGGCGGTGCACCGGTGATTTCGTTGACGAGGGTGGAGGCATATGCGGCTGAAAATGCCAGTGCCATCGTCAGCAGCCCAGCGAATGTACCCCGGACCAGCCAGGAAGCTTCCTGCCAGGTTTTCAGGCGCGTAGCCCAGGCATGAATTTCAATTAGTAAACTCAGGCCCGAAGCGATCGCGGCCACGCCCAGCAATGCCCGGCTCAGCGGGCCGGTCAGCGGCCTTTGCGGTTCGATGACAGCGCCAATTACCCAGGCAATTGCAGTCATCATCGCCACGCTGTAGAGCTTGATGCACAGCGATGCTTCCATCCATTCGATGGCAAATTCCATCAGGTTGTTCAGTCGTTTGTTCAAAGCCCTAAGTCCATTTGAATACATCGGCGGTGGTGTCCTTCCGTCACGGCGCCATAGTATGCCGTAACATGAACATCCTCATCCGATGTAGCCGCCCTCTGAATCCTTGAAGGGCGGCGTGCATAAGAAACTCAGTTCAATCCAAGCTTCCCACGCAACGTCGACAAATCCTCAGCCAGCGTATTCACCGGCCCGACCAGCGCCTTGCGGTCGTTTTCCTTCACCTTGTCATACGTCTCGAAACCACCGTCCCTGGTTTTGTACTTGGCCAGCGTCTTGTTCACCATCGCGAAGTTCTTGTCGACTTTGGCAATGAACGCCGCGTCCTGCTTTTCGATCTGCGGACGGAACAAATCGACGATTTTCTTCGCGCCGTCGATGTTGCCCTGGAAGTCATAAAGGTCGGTGTGGCTGTAGCGATCTTCCTCACCGGAGATCTTGGTCGCAGCGACTTCTTCAAGCAGTGCAGCGGCACCACCCACCACTTTTTCCGGCGGGAAAGTCAGGCCGGCGACGCGGGTTTGCAGGTCTTTCACGTCTTTGTTCAAGCCATCCGCCAGTTCGCCAAGGCCCTGGGTACTGTTTTCCGAAAACAGCGAGTATTCGATGCGGTGGAAACCGCTGAAGTCTTCGGCTTTCACGCCTTTTTCGTGGTCATCGACACGTGAGTCGATGGACGCGTCCAGGTCACTGAACAGTTCGGCAATCGGCTCGATCGACTCGTAGTAGACGCGGGTCGGGGCGTAGAGTTTTTTGGCGGTGGCCAAGTCACCTTTTTTCACGGCGTCGGTGAATTGTTGGGTGTGGCTGGCCAGCTCATCGAGCTGTTCCGTCACGTAAATCTTGTAGTCGGAGATCGGCCCCACCAACTCCAGCGGTGCCGTCGCCGCGAAAGCCGAATGCGGGGTGTTGAGCAAACCAAGGGTCAGCAATAACGCGAGGGGCGACTTTTTCATGGCACGGTTCCGTGTTGGGGGATGGTTATGCGGTGGCTTTTGGTTGAAGAGCGGGTTGTGTGGCGTCAAGCAGCGAGCGGCCGATGAAGTCCTTGTCGCCAATCACGCCGGGCAGGGTGAAGAAGTACCCGCCGCCGACCGGTTTGAGGTATTCCTCGAGCGGCTCGCCGTTGAGTCGGGTTTGCACGGTGATGAAGCCTTTTTGCAGATCCGCCTGATAGCAGATGAACAGCAGACCCATGTCCAGCTGACCGTTCTTGTTCACGCCGTTGGAGTAGTTGAACGGCCGGCGCAGGATCAGGTTGGCCTGTGTCGCGGCGGTGCGCGGGTTGGCCAGGCGGATATGCGCATCGAGTTTGGTCAGCTTGCCTTCCGGGTCCTTGGCATAGTCCGGGACCTGAGTTTCATGCTCGCCGCCCATCGGCGCGCCAGTGCTCTTGACCCGGCCGAGAATGCTTTCCTGTTCCTGCAGCGGCGTGCGGTCCCAGCGCTCGACGAAGTTGCGGATGATCCGCACCGCTTGATAGCTACCATTGGCCGCCCAGGCCGGTTCGTCACTGCCGGGCGGGACCCAGACGATGCTGTCCATGGTCTTGGCATCGTTGGAATTCGGGTTGGCTGAGCCGTCACGAAAACCGAGAAAGTTGCGTGCACTTTGCGCGGGCACGCCGGGCTTTGCCGGGGCCTGGGGCGGCACGCTGCCTTCCTGTTTCCAGCGCACCAGCAGTAAGTCCGGCAGGTTTTTCACGATGTCGCGCAGGGCGTGGATGTTGGTGTCAGTGGTGTTGGAACAGAACTGCACACTGAGGTCGCCGTGGCAGCAATCGGCTTCCAGCGCATCGTTGGGGAAACCGACCATGCGGATCAGCCGCTTGGGTTTGGTGTCGGCCAGGCCGAAGCGCTCATCGAACAGCGACTCGCCCACCGACACGGTGATGGTCAGGTTGTCCGGCGTGACGACCGGGCCGAGTATCCCCGAATCCACCGGCGGCAGTTTCGGATCGACCTGCGTAACCGGGCCGCCCTTCATCAGGAAGGCGATGCGCTCGTTGAGGGTGCGAAACAAACGTTCCAAGTCTTCGCGATCGCTGGCCAAAACGTCAAACGACACCAGCATGCCGCAGGCCGGGCGCGGGGTGACGATGCCGGTCTGGTGCTTGCCGTGAAACGCGTGGCGGTCTTCGGTCTTGTCGCTGCTCGGCGCTTCGGTCACTTGCGCCGGGCTGGCGGCCATGGCCGGGCAACTGAGTGCGGTGCCGGCCAATGCCACGCCAGCGGCGCCCATGCCCATCAAAACCCGGCGACGCTGGAGGTTGAATTGCTCTGAATCGTTCATCGGTTTTTTCTTCTGCTTACAGGCCGGAAAGGCCAAGGGCGGGATCGATTCCATCGAGTGCGTCGGCCAGAACCTTGGCCTTGTCGGCGATCTGTGTGCGCCGCTCGGCACTGACGCTGTCGTAGCTCGCATAGCCTTCATTGACCTTGAAGCCGTTGAGCTCGGCGTCGAGGGCAGTGACGGCGCTGTCGATCTTCGGCAGCAGTTCGGCGGCGGATTTGCTCAGTAACGGACGCAACAGCTCGACGACTTTGCGGGTGGCGACGAGGTTGGCGGCAAAACCGTTCAGGTCGGTGTGGCTGTAGCGCTCTTCTTCACCGCTGCTGGCGCGGACGTCGGCAAGACTGTTGAGATTGCGCACCACAATGCTCACCAGTTGTTCAGGCGGCAGCGACTGGGCCAGCAGTTGTTGTTTGAGCGTGGTGATGTCGGCGATCAGACGCTGGGCGACGGGCATCAGGCCATCGAGCGTGCGTTGCTGGAACAGTGCGTATTCGATCCGGTGGAAACCGGCGAAACCCGGATCCTGCTCGCGCTTGTCGAAGTAATCGGCGCGGGCGTTGATTGTGTTGTCCAGCTCCGCCAGACGCTGGGCAGCCAGGGCGATCCGTTGATACGCGGCGCGGGCTCGCACGTACAAGGCTTGCGCTTGACCGAGGTCGCCGGCTTCGATGGCGTGTTCAAGGGCGGTGACGGCTTTGATCAGCGCACTGCTCTGAGTGCTCAGGTAAACGCGGAACTCAGACAAGGGGCCAACAAAGGCCACCATCGAAGGTTTAGCCTTGGCCGCAGCGTCTGAAGCGGCCGTCGGGCTGACGTGCAAAGTGCCGCGCGGATTGCTCAGCAAGCCGCATGTGATCGCATAGTCACCGGGCAACAGGTTGGCATTGATCACCTGGCTCAGGCCGGGGGCGATGTTTTCCCGTTCTTCGACCACCAGCACACCGTCGAGAATCTCCCATTCAACGGCCCGATCCGAGCGATTGACGATGCGGAAACTGGCGCGACCGGCCGGGACGCTCAATGCATTCGGCTCGCAGCTGTGCGGGTGGAGGGTCACCAGCACTTCGTCATGGTTGGCCTGGCGCTTGGCGGCGGCGACTTTCGAGGCGTAATAGAACAGGCCACCGGCGGCGATCATCACGATCACCGAACCGGCCACCGCCCAGCGCAAGGCGCGCGGAGGGGAGGCCTGGGGAGAGGCTTGATTTGGCATGGATGCCCTTACTGGCTGGAAACGGAAGAAGGTTGTTTAGCCGGTGCCGGAACCGGGTAAAAAAACATCACCAGCGCCACCACCAGATAAATCAGATACGCCCCGAGGGTGCTGACGGTCGGCGCGTCCTGGTAACCGAACATTCCGGCCAGCACTGCGCCCAGCGGGCCATCCATCGGCAGCGTTGCGCTGAAGTCGAAGAGCACGGTTTGCAGGTGATTCCATACGCCGGCTTCATGCAGCGCTTGCACCGAGTTGGCGAGAATCCCGGCGGCTACCACCAGAATGAACAACCCGGTCCAGCGAAAGAACGCCCCCAGGTTCAGGCGCATGCTGCCGGTGTAGATCAGGAAACCGATGATTATCGCCAGGATCAGGCCGAGCAGGGCGCCAATCGGTGCCGCCGGGCCTTCGCCCTGCTGGAACACGGCGAGCAGGAAGAACACCGTCTCCAGACCTTCCCGGGCCACGGCGAAAAACACCATGGCGATCAGCGCCATGACCTGGTGTCTGGAACCGGTCAGCGCCTGATCGAGAGAAGCGTGCAGCGAATGTTTGATTGAACGCGCGACTTTGCGCATCCAGAACACCATGGAGCTGAGAATGCCCACGGCGACCAGGCCGACCACGCCTTCAAACAGTTCCTGCTGTTTTTGCGGGAACTCGGCACTGACCAGTTCCAGACCTCCGCCCACCAGCAGGGCCAGGGCCGCGGCGAGGAACACGCCGATCCACACCGCCGGCATCCACTGGCCGCGGCCGGTCTGCTTGAGGTAGCTGGCGATGATGCCAACGATCAGCGCGGCTTCAATGCCTTCGCGCAACATGATCAGAAAAGGAACGAGCATTCAGCACCGGGGCGTCATTAGATAGGGTGCTAGTTTGCAACATAATGACACTCATTCCCAAATGGCACTCATTGGCATTTAGCTGAACGTAAGCTGAACGCATTGTTCAATGTGTCGTCAAAACAGCGGACTCACCCGATCGTTGTACACCTCGATCAACTGATCGTAGCGGCGGCCGATCCGTTCGAAGTCGTCACTCAGCTGTTGTGGCGAGGCGTTGGCTGCCCAGTCGTCGCGCAGCTTGTTAACGGCATCCAGATAGTTCTTGCCGGGTGAACGCACATAGTTCCAGATGTTTTCCGGGTAATCGGCGTTGCTGGTTGCCGGGTTGGCTTGCATGTAACGGGTGCCGTCGTCCCAGGCCTGTTGCAGCATGAGTGTCGCGTCGCTCAGATCACTGGCGGTAAAGGTTCGCTCGCGAACACGGTTGTCGAGCTTGAGCATGAGGGTTCGCGCTTGCAGCATGTAGGTGAGGATGTGCGCGTACTTGAGTTGATCCCGGGTCTTGAGCTGCTCGAGCTGGACCTGGCGCAAACCTTGATCCTGGGTATCAAGCGCGCGGCGCAGTTGGTCAGAGGCGTTGAGGTAGTCGTTGACTAGCGGGATAAACAGGTTGTCACGCTCGGCCTTATCTGTAGGGCTGACCGAATAGAGCGGCGTGGGGCTGAAAAAATCGAATTTCTCGGCCGCTTGGTTGGCGGCCGTCAGCGACGCTTCAAAGCGATTTTGCAACGGTATCAACTCAGGTGCCGACTTCTGAAGATTATCTTTTCGCACTGGGTCCAGCCGGCAGATGTAAACATCGTTGGCTCTCCGGTAGTTGAGCTGCTCGCGGACGCTTACCATCGGGTCGAAGTCCTCGGGAAAGCGCTCCTTCAGGGTCGGATCGACTTTGCGGTCCCGGTTCAAGTATTTGGCGTAGGCGTGACGCCAGCGGCTGTCGACTGAGTTCAGGCAGGCAATCAACGGGCGCAAGGCGTTGGCCTTTTCCCGTTCGGCGAGGTCAGGTTGACGGAGCCAGCGCTGGATCGGGGTCAGGAGGGTGCCTTGATGCTCTCTCAACATACCGAGAAAGGTCACCGTCAACACGGCGGTGATTGCGACGGCCAGAACGCGCTTGTTCACGGTTGAGCCCTCTGAGCATGCGACGGCCCATACCACTGCTCATAGTCAGGTGCGATCCGGCATTCCTGACGACTGTCGAGGGGCCCACTGCAACCGCGTTTGGCAAACGGCTGCAACCCTTGATCCGGGCCCATCAACTGACTGCTGGCAATGGTATAAAACAGGAACGTCAGACCAATGACCCCGATCATCAGCGCAATCGACGGTGCCGATCCCAAGGTGGGCAACCGAACCTTGGGAGGCTTGATGCGTAGCGTTTCTGGCCAGACGACACGACTCAATACACCCAGCGCCAGCAGCACTCCGGTGTAGCTGGCAAATGCTGGCGCGCCACAGCAGGCCCATGTCAATGCACCCATTAGCCAGCAGGGCAGCAACTCGCGCAGCACTAGCGGCGCAGGGCGTCTGAAGCTGAGTCGAGGCGACACGGCGCGGCTCAAATACACGTCCAATGACCAGAACCGGTCCGCCATCGGGCGCCAGACCCACAACAGTGCCGCGCCAGGCGTGGCCAATACACACAGCCAGAACAGCATCGCGGCAAAGCTTGCACCGAGACCGGATTTATCACTGAGGTATTCGCCGACTGCCCAGGTGAGCGACGCGCCAAACAACCCGGCAAACATCGGCCAGGCTTGGTGGCGCGGCACAAGGGCCTTCCAGAAATACGGATCACCGTTTGGCATGTCGCGGCATCGCGCCGGGTCCAGGCGCAGAAGCTTCTCGCTGAGTGTGCGACAGGCATTCCAGTCCGCTTCAAAAAAACGCCGGGCAAAGGCGCTTCGATCGGTGTCGGTCATTGGCGTCAGTAACAAGCGTGCCGCGCGGCTCTGGGGCTCACGATCATTCAGGACGGCCAGGCGTTCCAGGGTTTCAACAAACACCTGCTCATCTCGGCGTTTCACGAGCGCCGACCAATAAGGCTGCGAGCAACGCCCCCCGTCCTCTGTGGCGCTCCAGTGCTGATGTGCACACAGCGTTTCGAACACATGTGCCGACCAGAAACTCGAATCCACCAGTAAGCGGGCCAAGGTTTCATTGAACCAGTCGTGGCGTTCGAACGACTGCAGCCAGTCGACTTTTTTGAGCACCAGGTAGCGCTTGACGAACGCGTCGACCTGGCCAGCGTCAAGCAGCTCGCGCAAGCCCTTTTCCACATGGTTGCAGTAAGCGCGAAGCACCAACTCAAGCACATGCGGCGATAAGTCCGGGCGCTGCCAGACGCTGAGCCAGTTGAATTTCTCCATCCCCCAGGCGACCAATAACATCCCGTCGTCGCGCGGTGACAGGCACGTCATTAACAACTGGTCTTCAAACTCCCGGCTGCAGTGAGACACCTGTGCCTGAGCCAGACGTTCATCGAGTTGCTCGACCGTAACGTCTTCCAGTAGCTGCGCCGCCCGTCGTGCTCCGTGGGTGCGCTCAACCTCTAGATGTTCCAGCTCGAAACTGAGCGGAGGATCAAGCGACCGCTCAAGAGGCTGTGTTTCAACCACAGGGTCGCGCTGACTGAATGAAGACATCGACGATTCGCGGCGACTCCACTCCATCGCCTGCTCATAGGCTTCGCGCAGACGCTGGAAACCGCTCGGGTCTTCGTCCGGGCGGTGCACTTTAAGCAGCGTAGCGTATTGGCGTTTGATGCTGCGCAAGTCGGCATCGGCTTCCAGCCCCAGAATTGCCCAGCAATTCACCGCCACAGGCCCTGTTCCAGTTCATCAAGCTGTTGCGTCAGTTGCAGGCGCAGTTCGCGTATCGCGCGGTCGTTCTGGGTATCGAGCACCTGCTGAAAGCGGTTGGCCATGTGATCGAGGCGTTGACGCAAATCACCGAGGCTTTCCTGATAAAGGCGCTCGAGACGGGCATTTAGCAGGCTGTTGACCTGTTGCTCGCGCGGGTGAATCTTGAGGTTGGCCAGCGCGGCCAGGCGTTTCCGAACCTCTTCGGGATCGAGTACACCGGGATTGTTTTCGATCACCAGGATCCGACGCTCACCGGTACGATTTATCAGCGCCTCGGCTTCGAGCAGGCCGTTGTTATCGTAAGTGAAGCGTACATCGATGCTGATCTCGCCAGCCGGCGCCACGGGCACCTCGATGTCCATTTCCCCCAGATAAATGTTTTCTTTTACCCAACGACTTTCGCCCTGGTAAATCTTCAACTGCACAACGCGTTGATGGTGGCGCAGGGTCGAGACGGTTTTGACCCGGCTCACCGGGACCACGCAGTTGCGCTCGATAATTGGCAGGTAATGACCCGCTTGCGTACTTTCGCCGACGCTGACCGCGACTTCGATGCCCAAGGTGTAGGGGCAAACGTCGGTCAACACCACCTCTTCAAGTGCGGCATCCCGTGCCTTCAGGGCCGCCTGCACCGCTGCGCCCAGCGCAATCGATTCGTCCGGGTTCAGCGCAATCGAAGGAAACCGGCCGAACAACCCCGCGACCATTCGCCGGATCATTGGCATGCGGGTCGTACCGCCCACCAGCAGGACTTCATCCAGCTCCGATGGCCGAATACGCGCGTCGCGCAGCGCGGTTTCGATCGGCGTGCGCAGACGCACGAGCAGCGGGGCGCAGAGTTCGGCCAACTGCGCCTGGGTGAACGTCTGCTCCCATTGACCGCTGCCATGACGCAGGACGAAGGTCGCGCTGTCGGCCTGGCCAAGGGCGTGTCGCACGCGCTCGGCTTCGCGGCGCAGGCGATGGGCGATATTCGGTTCCGTCAGTGAGGGCATGTCGCTACGGTTGGCGTGTGCGGCGACAAAGGCCTGAACCAGCACGGTGTCGAAGTCTTCGCCTCCGAGAAAGTTGTCGCCGGCGCTGGCGCGCACTTCCATGACGCCGTCGAACAGTTCGAGGATCGACACATCGAAGGTCCCTCCACCGAGGTCGAACACCAGAAACGAACTGGCGCTGTCGCGTTGATGCAGTCCGTAGGCGAGGGCCGCAGCAGTCGGTTCGTTGATCAGCCGTTCGACCTTGAGACCGGCCAGTTCGCCAGCGATTTTCGTGGCTTTGCGCTGGGCGTCGTTGAAATAGGCGGGTACGCTGATCACCGCTTCAGTGACCGTTTCTCCGTAGCGGCGCTCGACGTCCGCCTTCAGGCTGCGCAGCACCAGTGCCGACAGTTCTTCCGGACGGAACGATCGGGTGCCGAGGCGAAGTTCATGAGCGCTGCCCATGTGTCGTTTGAACAATGCCGCCGTCAACTGTGGGTGAGTCTGTAAACGTTCCTTGGCGGCCTGTCCGACCAGCACTCTACCCTCGTCGTCGAGGCCCACCACGCTTGGCGTCAGCAGACTTTCCAGGGCGTTGGGAACCAGTTCAGGCGCGCCGTTGCGCCAAACGGCAACCAGACTATTGGTGGTGCCCAAATCAATGCCGACGATCATAACGTTTACAACTCCATGTCTATTCGGGAATTCCCGGCAACAACCTATCGGCCACAGGGCCAGCTAATTGAGGCTGGTTACGCGCAGGGCTGGTTTTTTATTGCGGGCTGCCTAAGATGGCCAACAGATTAATCAGAGCACCTGAGTGACGCTTAATGTCGGAAAAAGACACCATTTCCATTCAACTGGTGCGTGAAGCGCTGTTGCAAAGCTGCGCCCCGGGAGTCGCCACCGAAGAGGTGTTGAACAAGGTCGGCATCGATCCGGCATTGCTGCAAACCACCGACGCACGCGTGCCGGCCACCGCTTATGCGCGCCTGTGGCGTTTACTGGCACGACGTGGGGACGATGAGTTTTTTGGCATGGACCCGCGCAAGCTCAAATCCGGCAGCCTGGCGTTTCTCTGTCGCTGCTCCATGGTCCAGCCGAGCCTGGCC
>Ga0182008_10003000_pt1 | contig 10393 bp, 7 predicted proteins | sample Sormic07211129_1_FD_120482 | JGI IMG/M metagenome (GOLD analysis project Ga0182008, IMG submission 120482) | Rhizosphere microbial communities from Sorghum bicolor, Mead, Nebraska, USA - 072115-129_1 metaG | ecosystem: Host-associated > Plants > Roots > Rhizosphere | place: USA: Nebraska...
GCGCTCATCGCCAAGTTCGACCGGCGGCTCGACGAACTGGCCGCCGATCTGTCTGCCGCCAACCAGTCGCTCGCCGCGCAGATCGCGGCGCTGCCATTGACGATCCGCGGCTTCGGGCATGTGAAGCTGGCCAACCTGGCGCTCGCCACCGACCGCGAGGCGGAATTGCTGCACCGCTTCTCGCCGCAGCGTTATCCGAGGCCCGAGAAGAACGCGAAGGCGGGGCAGTTCCGCGGAATCGCCGTCGTATCGCGCTGAGCGGCCATTCCCACGGCAACCGCGCGCCTGCTGCTGTTGACTGCGGACCTCGGCGACGATCTTTCTCCTCGCGGGTCCTGCCTCGATCTCTTCGTGCGCTTCCATGGCCATGTCGAAATCGAGCCTGCGCGCGCCCATCGGCCGCAGGCCGGCGCCCAGCCAAGACAGCTCGCGACCTGTCCGCCGCAGGCGCGTGGCGCGCTGAACGACGCGCCGAGCACTGCACCGCCCACCGTTGGCCGGGGCACTGCGCAATAGCTGCACCGCTGAAAAGCACTCCCGGTTGACCGTCCCGCGCGGCGAAAGATGGCCGGATTCTTAAGTGAAATACTTCCAAGCTTGAGAAGTTTTCCCGCCAAAAAGTCGTTTCCTTGACATTCAAAAACTGGGCCTGGTTTAGATAGGTGAAGAATTTCTCACCTTTTTGTGCAATGGCCGCCGGAAAGATCAAGGCCGGATTCGACCATCGCATTCTCCTTCTTTTTCATTGGGCGCCGCGCTGAATGCACCGGGTCGAAAGTCATTCAATGACGAGGCTCCGAGCAGGCGAACAAATTGGCTTTTGTTTTCATTTCAAGCTTCCGTAGATGGAGCCAGTTGAATTCAAGTTCACATTGAAAAACCGTTTTCCCGAATATTCTCAAAAGCTTGCCAAAACGGCTGCGCCGTGCTTTCGAATCAGTGCAGCCGGTCAAAAATAAATCGAAGATGACCGGGGCTTGTGATGAAGCCGAGTTTTCCCCTCTTATCAAAAATGAATTCATGACTTCATTGGATCAATCAAGGCAATTGCATGCCGCCATCAAGGAGAAAAGCCTCTTTGTCGCGCTGGTGGACAGCGATGCGACACAAAGAAACCTGCTGCGTGGTCGCCTCGATGCGCTCGGATGCGCGTCCCTGGCACTCGATTCGATAGACGACCTCTTCGCCAACCTGCGCGCAGGAAAGAAGTTCGAATGCATCGTGATGGCAATTTCCAACAAGGAATTCAAGCCTCAATTGAAATCGATCCTCATCGATTCCGACGTGCCCTTGCTCCTGGTCGCACTTCCCGAATACCTGGGCGCCCTTTCCGATTTGAAGGAAGAAATGGCAAGCTTTGGAAAAATGGATGTCGTGCTTCCTTTCTCCAGCGATCGGGAGATCGAATGGAGACTGGAAATGCTGGTGCACCGCAAGCAGGCTGCCAGTCAGAGCGTCCGGGATTTCGTGTGGGATGAATACCGCTTCGAAATCGACCGGCGCCAGGTGTGGCTCGAAGAGCAAAGCGTGCCTTTGAAACCCATGGAATTTCATCTGGCGCTCGAGCTTTTCCGAAACATGAATTCATTGGTCACCCGCGAAAAGCTTGCCTTCCTGTGGCGCGGGCGCCCCCGCTCGCCCGGCTCGAGGGCGCTCGATGTCTGCATTTCCAATGTGCGCAGAAAACTGAAGCTCGTGCCGGAAAGAGGGCTGATCCTGCGATCGATCTACGGGCGCGGCTACGAGATAAATTCAATGCGCAACGGAGCGCACTTGAAATCGCAGGTGTGACTCAACGCGGTGGCGGTGGCGGTGGCGGTGGCGGTGGCGGTGGCGGCGGCGGCGGCGGCGGCTGCTGCTGCGTGCAGTGGTGCAGTGGATGCCGCCGCCGTCCAGCACGAGGCGGATGATCAATCGCCGCACCTTGGCCGCGCTGGTCGCGTATCCGCCGCGCTCGCTGCCGACCGCGTGCCGGCGAATCGTGCGGTGCGCGGTTGGGCGTCCACTTCGGTGCGCGCACCGCGCAAGGCGTAGCAGGCGAACAACGATCGGAAGAAGAGGGAAAAGCGCGGTCAGCCAGTGCGCAGGTTCAGCGCAAATACTCTCTATGCAGCGTCAGGGGACCTGCATATCCTCGGCTTTTCTTGGGCTATCCTCTCGCACCCGACGCGTAGCGATTTTTTACACATCCATGGGGCTGACGCGTGCCCGAGCGAAGGGGGAGAGACAAATGCGCTTGATCTTCATCGAATTGCTGTTGGCCTTGGTGCTGCTGCCCTTGAGCGGCCTTTTTTGGTGGTGGGCCTTCGGCATGGGCGGCTGGGCGCTCGCCGGCTTTCTCGTCCTCGTCGGCATCGTCCTGTTCCTCGTGCTCCGGGGCGTTCGCGCCACCAAGGAGAAGCTGGGCCAGCCCGGCGACGACCAGGAGCCGTAGGCGCCGCGCCTGCAGGCCCACGAGCCTGCATCGATCACCGACTGGGCCTCCTTTGGGAGGCCTTTTTCATTTGATTTTCCCGCGCGCAGCATTCCAATTCCCGATGGCTTTCATCGTGGAATTCGTATATCCATATTCGGCCTGAATTCTTTTTTCTCATTCGACCGCCGGTTGAATGATTGAATCGGATTTGCGTGACCGAAATGCGAAGGATTCATGGCATCTGGATGACTTGAATTGAAAAACAATGCAAAAGTTTTAGCTGGAAAATGAATGTGAAATTATTCATTTAACTTTGTGAGCAATGGTTGCACGGTATTGGTGCCATCTGCGTCCTCGGCAGGACGAATTCCAGGTAAATCGAAAAACCTACAACCATTCAAATCGGGGCACGGATCACCGTTTCGGCGCCCCTTCCGGGTGCTGTTGCACGTCCGGCCGAAGGATGTGGTAGTCGTTCTTCACTCGGGAAGTTCTCCTACACTGCACGAACACACAAAATCTTACAAATAGACGTGCAATATCAAAAACCCTCAAAAAACCAATTTCGTGGCACAGGCGCCACGATCTCCCCGCGCTGCGGGGTAATTAATAAGTCGCCATTTCAATCGCAAAAACAGCATTCCGGAATGCTGTTCCAAGGCCGGTTTTCCCAATGAAAACGCCGTTCCGGAGAGTGCGATGACAGATAACCCTGCATAGCACAGGGTTGCGCCACGAATAGACACGTTTTTTTCGCCTGCGCGACGAAAAAATGCATCTTGGGGCGCAGCGACAATTCGGTTTTCGACCTGCGCAGCCGATAAAACCCGGGCTGCGCTTTGTGGTGCGCCGCGATCAAAAGGCCGACCCCTCCAACCGGGCTCGACCTTTGCATAGGGCCGCAGTTGAAAGAAATCAGTTTTGCAATGGAGATCAATTTGACACGCTACGTGTACCTGATGGGGTGGAGCGCTGCCCTGGCCGGCGCGATGTTGCTCCAGGGCTGTGCGCCGGGCTTCGGCAAGATGGCGGCTTCCGAGCCCGACCTCGGCCCGGCGCCCGCCCTGTCCGCGGACGGCTCGCCCGAAGGCGCGCTCACGCCGATTTCGCCGGCGCTCATCCGCGCGATGGCCGATGCGCAATCGACCGCGGTGCCGGCCGACGTGAAGGCGCTGTTCGGCGAGGCCGCCCCGTACACCATCGGCCCGGGCGACGTCGTGGGCGTCATCGTCTACGACCACCCCGAGCTGCTCCCGAACGCCGGCGCCGTCATCACCCAGCAGGTCGACCCGACCGGCATCAGCGTGGCGCCGGGCTTCATCGTCGGCGCCAACGGGGAGATCAGCTTTCCCTACATCGGCCGCGTGAAAATGCAGGGGCTCACCGAGATCGAGGCCTCCGACCTCATTGCCAAGCGCATCGCGCGCTACATCAAGGAGCCGCAGGTCACGGTGCGCATCCAGTCGTTCCGCAGCCGCCGCGCATTCGTCGAAGGCGAGGTGCGCTCGCCGGGGCTGCAGATCTTCACCGATGTGCCGATGACGCTGGCCGAAGCGCTCAACCGCGCCGGCGGCATCACCCCCAACGGCGACCGTTCGTTCGTCACGCTCACGCGCGGCGACCGCACCACGCTCATCGACCTCACGCGCCTGCAGGACCTGGGCAGCGGCGCCGGCAGCATTCCGCTGCAGAACGGCGACGTGGTGCTGGTGCGCAACCGCGACGAGAACAAGGTCGTGGTGATGGGCGAGGTGCTGCGCCCCTCGGCGCTGCTCATGCACAACGGGCGCCTGAGCCTGAACGAGGCGCTGGGCGAAGCCGGCAGCGCGAGCCTGGGCACCGCGAACACGGGGCAGATCTACGTGGTGCGCAACACCGCCAAGGGCACGCCGGCCGTGTTCCACCTGAACGCGAAGAACCCCGCCGCGCTCGCGCTGGCCGACCGCTTTCCGCTGCAGCCGCGCGACGTCGTCTACATCGACTCGGTGCCGCTCGTGAGCTGGAACCGCGTGGCCAGCCTGATCCTGCCGGCCGCCCAGGTGCTGGACATCGGCGACCGCATCTACATGAACCACCGATGAACCCGGTGAACCCTGATGAGGCAGCGATGAAATCAGTGCTCACAGTCTGCATCGGCAACATCTGCCGCAGCCCCATGGCCGAGGGCCTGCTCGCGGCGGGGCTGCCGCACCTGCGGGTGATGTCCGCGGGCACCGGCGCGCTCGTGGGCCAGCCGGCCGACGCCACCGCGCAGAAGCTCATGCGGGCGCGCGGCATCGACATCTCGGGCCACGTCGCGCAGCAGGTGAGCCAGCTGCTGTGCCGCCAGGCCGACCTCATCCTGGTGATGGACCTCGCGCAGCGCCGCCACCTCGAGTCGACCTATCCCTTCGTGCGCGGCAAGGTGTTCCGCATCGCCGACACCCTGGCGCAAGACGTGCCCGATCCCTACCGCCAAGGCGAAGCCGCATTCACCGATGCGCTGGCCCTCATCGAGGCCGGCGCCCGCTCGTGGATCGAGCGCGTCCTGAAGATCACAAAACCCGAGCATCAACTCACATGAATGCATCCCCGCAAGCCGCCCCACCGATGCAAGCGCCGGACGACGAAGGCGAAGGCATCAATCCCGCGGAGTACTGGGACATCCTGGTCGACAACCGCTGGCTGGTCGCAGCCGTGGTGGCCGTTTTCCTGTTCCTCGGCACGGCCTACGCGCTGCTGGGCAAGCCCGTCTACGAAGCCAACCTCGCGGTGCAGGTGGAAGATTCCGGCAACTCCGCCGGCAGCTTCCTCGGCGACGCGGCCTCGTCGCTCCTGAGCGTGAAGACGCCGGCCGCGGGCGAGATCGAAATCCTCCGTTCGCGCGCCATCCTCGGCAAGGCCGTGGAGAACACCCGGCTCTACATCAGCGCGCGGCCGCGCTATGCGCCCTTCGTGGGCAGCTACCTCTCGCGCCGCGCCACCGACCTCTCGGAGCCGGGCTTCATGGGGCTCTCGGGCTATGTCACCGGCACCGAAAAAATCCTCGTGCCGCGCTTCGACGTGCCGCCCGACTTCGAAGAGAAGCCCTTCACGCTGACCGTCGGCACCAACGGCCAGTACGAGCTGAGCAACCCCGACATCGACACGCCGATGAAAGGCACGGTCGGCACGCTGCTCTCGGCGAAGGTGCCGAATGTCGCGAACGGCAGCGTGAGCCTGATGGTCACCAGCATCAGCGCCAAGCCGGGCGCGCAGTTCCAGCTCGTGCGCTCGTCGACGCAGCAGACGCTGCTCGCGCTGCAGGACGCGCTCAAGGTCGTCGAGAAGGGCAAGCAGTCGGGCGTGCTCGACGTGAGCTGGAAGAGCGCCGACCCCGAAAAGCTCACGCAGCTGCTCAACGAGATCGGCACCCTCTACGTGCGCCAGAACATGGAGCGCAAGGCCGCCGAGGCCGAGAAAACGCTGGGCTTTCTCGACTCCGCGCTGCCGCAGTTCAAGAAGCAGCTGGAGCAATCGGAAGACATCTACAACCGCTACCGCAACCAGAACGGCACGGTGAGCCTGGACGACGAGGCCAAGAACGCGCTCACGCAAACCGTCGACCTGCAATCCAAGCTGCTCGAAGCCGAGCAGAAGCGGCGCGAGCTCGCCGCGCGATTCACCGACGAGCACCCCGCGGTGCAGACGCTCGACACCCAGGTCGTGGCATGGAAGGCGGCGCTCGCCACCATCGATGCGCGCATCCGCAAGATGCCCGAGCTGCAGCAGAACACCGTGCGCATGCAGCGCGACATCAAGGTCAACACCGACCTGTACGTGTCGCTGCTCAACAGCTCGCTGCAGATGCGACTGGCCAAGGAAGGCAAGGTCGGCAACGTGCGCCTGCTCGACGAGGCCATCGTTCCCGAAGAAGCGGTGTGGCCCAAGCGCCCGCTGGTCATCGCGCTCGCGCTCCTTCTCGGGCTCGCCGCGGGCGTGGCGGCGGCGGTGGCGCGCAGCTCGTTCTTCGGCGGCATCCGCAACCCGGGCGAGATCGAGACCCACACCGGGCTCAACGTCTACAGCAGCATTCCGCTGAGCGCGGCCCAGCGCACGATCGACCGGAACATCGAGAACAAGGTGGCCGGCGTGCATGTGCTTGCGCACCTGCAGCCGGAAGACCCGGCGGTCGAGAGCCTGCGCAGCCTGCGCACCGCGCTGCAGTTCGCCATGCTGGAGGCGACCAACAACCGCCTGCTGATTTCCGGTGCGACCCCCGGGGTAGGTAAAACGTTTATTTCGGTCAATTTCGCGGCCATTACCGCCGCCGCCGGAAAAAGAGTTCTTTTGATTGACGCGGATTTGCGAAAAGGCCGCGTCAATCAATTCCTGTCGATTCCCCGGTCCTCGGGATTGTCGGAATTGATAGCAGGAACCCTCAGCTACGAAAAGGCCGTGCGCCCTTCGGTGCTGCCGAACCTGGACATCATCACCACCGGCGTGCTGCCGCCCAATCCGGCCGAATTGCTGATGAGCGAATCCTTCGTGCAGGTGCTGGACAAGCTTTCGCCGGGCTACGACCTCGTCGTCATCGACACGGCGCCCGTGCTGGTGGCTGCGGATACCGCCTCGGTGGCACCGATGGCAAGCACCTTCCTTCTGGTCGCGCGGGCCGAAAAGACCCAGCTCGGCGAATTGAATGAAAGCGTCCGGCGCCTCGCGCATGCGGGCCGTTCGGTAAATGGCGTAATTCTGAATGCTATTGACCTATCGCGCCGCCATGCAGGCAGTGGGGGTTATAAGTACGGCGCTTACAAGCACTTACAATACACATACAAAGCCAACAGGGATTCCACCTAGACCGTGAAAAATTGGAGTTAAATTCACCTCGATGCGCTTGACATTTAGATGGGCGCATTGAGTTCATACTCAATTTGTATTCAGTCAAACCTATGTAGTACCAATGAGCGGCAATTCATTTTTACTACGTCTATCGAGTCCGTTGACCGCGCAATAGTTTTTGCACTGCAGAAGCTACGAGGCATTTGCGCGGGTCGTGTCGGCCAAAAAATCAAAGGCCATAACCGAAGAGATGCGGGCGTTTTTGCCCGCATGTGGAAAGGTGCGTCGCCAATGAAATACCTTGCTGAAGAAATTCTTTCGCGTTTCACCTCTGGATGGAGAAAGCCATGAGAAACCTCCGACCTGAAGAATCACTGGTCCCGCAAGGTTGGGACAGTTCGGAACACCCGCACAGCCAATCGCCCTATGACATCGGGCAGAACCGGGTGCAGCATCCGGTCATGCTTCGAATTGGAAAAAGATCGGTGGATATTGCCGCCGCTCTTTTCTTCTTCATTGCCTTCGGCTGGGTGTTCGTATTGATCGGCCTGTGCGTGATGATCAGTTCCGGCGCGCCCGTCTTCTATTCGCAGCCGCGCTATGGAAAAGACGGACGGGTATTCCGTTTCTGGAAATTCCGCTCGATGACGGCCAATTCGGCGCAGGTGCTCGAGGAGCACCTGAAAAACAACCCCGAGGCGCGCCGGCAGTGGGACGAATACCAGAAGCTCGAAAACGACCCGCGGATCACGCCTTTCGGAAAATTCATCCGCAAGACCAGCCTCGATGAATTGCCGCAATTCTGGAACGTGCTCATCGGCGAAATGAGCCTGATCGGCCCGCGCCCCTGCATGCTCGAGCAGAAGGCGCTGTACGGGCACGACTGGGTGCATTACTGCGCCGTGCGGCCAGGCATCACGGGCCTCTGGCAAGTGAGTGGCCGCAATCAGCTGACCTATAACGCACGCGTCGCACTGGACGTGAGGTATGTCGAGACGCTTTCCGTCGTGAAAGACGTCGATATCTTCCTCCGGACGATATGGGTGGTCGCTGTCGGCCACGGGTCGCGGTGAGCCACGCCATCCAGCAGGGATATCCAGCGACGACAACTAAAAGAACAAAAAGAAATTCGGGGCGCGTCAATCCCTATTCGATTGCCGGGATCTCGATCGTGTTCGTCTACACGGTCATCTACGTCTATTTTCGGGGTTCGCTTCCCGATAAATGGAGCGTCGATTCGGCAAAGATCATCGAGATCCTGAATTACGGCGGCGCGGGCGGCGACCTGGACAATTCGTTCGCGGTGACCGCGGCGTTGTTCGGCCTCATTGGCGTGGACAACCTGGATGTATTTACCTGCAGCGTGAGCGCGCTGTTCCTGCTGTTTGCGACCCACGATATCCGACGGGCCGGGGATTTCTTTACCAGATTGCTCCTGATTGCGCCGTGCATCATGCTCAACATGTTTGCGCCGTCGAAGGAAACGGTGGTGCTCATCATGACGATGTTCATCACCGTATCGGCGATCTATTTCCGGACTTCGAAGAAATACACCTTCATTTCGTTTCTGTTCCTTTACGCAGTCTATGGAATATTCGTCCGCCAATACTATTTGCTGATTGTCGGCGTGTTCTTCGTCGTTTACTGGCTCTGGCGGCGTCCGCTCAAATACCATGTGCTTGCGGCCATTGTGGCGGCGGGTGCAATTCTGGCGGCGCCGTCCAGTGTCTTGCAGACGCTGCAATCGCCACGGGATACGTCGAACGCCTATGCGGAGCAAATCGGCAGCGACAACCGGACGGCCTTTACCAATATCGCGTCGCCGGCCACCGGCCCCGGTTTTCTGGTCAATTACGTCTATGCCGGCACGGTATTGATCACGCCGGTTCTTTATTTCCAGACGCCGAGCGATTTTTTCATGCAATTGATGATCGGCGCGATGCTGATCATTCTTTACCGGGCCCGCAAAAAGGCGCGGCGCGGGCATGACCGCTTCGAAGCCAGATTCTTTGCGAGCCTTTTCATTGCGCACATCGTGGTGCAATTGATATTCGAGCCCGATCTCGGCAGCTTTACCCGCCATTTGACATCGGTGCTGCTTTATCTCATTGCCATCAAGGTGGCCGAGAGAAAACCATTCCTCAGATGAAAAAAATCCTGATTTGCGCCGTGCCATTCAGCGACAACCTCGGTGACGGGGTCATTGCGGCGTCGCTCGCGTACATTGCCGGCCTCAAATACCCGGACGCCCGCGTCGAATTCCTCGACATTGCCGGGCGGCACGGATTCGACGAAGAAAACCTGCGCGGCGGCGGTGCGTTCGGCGTTTTCCAGAAACTGCCGGCGCTGCTGCGTTCGGCCATCGTGTTCGCCTATTGCCTCAAGAACTATTTCCTGCGCTGGCGTGCGCACTGGAAGGCGGCGGTGAGCGATGCAGACCTCGTCATCGTCGGCGGCGGGCAGCTCTTTTGCGACGTGGCGCTGAACTTCCCGGCCAAGCTCTTTCTCCTGAGCCGGCTCCTGCGTGGCAAGCGGGTGGCGGTGGTGTCGGTCGGCGTCACGGCCAAGTGGTCGTACTGGGGCAAGGTGCTCGTGGGCAAGTTCTTCAGGAACGCCGCGCCCGTGTTCTTCGCGACCCGCGACGCGGAGTCCGCGAAGAACCTGCACGACATCTTCCGCATTCCCCGGCCCGACATCCGCGTGGTGCCCGATCCGGCGCTGGTCTGCGAAAGCGCCTTTTCGAGCGAGCTCTCGCCCGAGAAGAAATGGGACGTGGGCATCTGCGTGAGCAGCCTCGATGCGCTGGTCATGAACTCGGAGTACGGCGAATCGAACGCCATCGGCTCGGCCGATTTCTTCGCGAACCTCGCCGAAGCGCTGCAACAGGAGGGCGCGCGCGTTCTCTACTTCACGAACGGCGCGGCAGAAGACAACCGCGTGATGGCCGAGATTTCGTCGCGTCCGGCCAGTGCCGGCACGAACACGGCGGAAACCGCCTTCCTCGTGCCCAAGCGGCCCGACGACCTGGTCGCGCTCATCAGCGCGTGCTCGTGCATCGCGGCGCACCGGCTGCACGCGAACATCGTGGCCTACAGCCTGAACATTCCCTCGGTGGGCATGAACTGGGACAAGAAGGTCGAATCGTTCTTCCGCCTCACCGGCCGCACGCAGTAC
>Ga0182008_10003001_pt1 | contig 10385 bp, 10 predicted proteins | sample Sormic07211129_1_FD_120482 | JGI IMG/M metagenome (GOLD analysis project Ga0182008, IMG submission 120482) | Rhizosphere microbial communities from Sorghum bicolor, Mead, Nebraska, USA - 072115-129_1 metaG | ecosystem: Host-associated > Plants > Roots > Rhizosphere | place: USA: Nebraska...
CCTGTCCGGATAATACCGGGGCAATTGCTTTTTCCTGTATTGGTGTGGCAACGGTGTAACCTGCATCGGCAACTGCATTTAAAATTTGCCTGTTTAACTTAAATTCTTCGAACGATTTTGCCATAGCGCACAAAGATAGTTTATTTGAGCCGAAAAGGCTCAAATATAGTCCAGAGTTCGGAGTCTTCAGTCTCGAGTCTTACTTTTAAAAAAGATTAAAGCTGTAAATCCTCAGATTAAATCAGCTAATTTACAATTTAAACGCTTAACCAATTTAAACAGTTAAGCCAAATTACTACCTTTGAAACCATGAATACTTACCTGATAAAAGCTGCTACAATTGTAAATGAAGGACAACAAATTGTTGCTGATGTATTGATAAAAGATGGATTAATTGCCAAGATCGGTCAAAATTTGGCTGCACCTGATGCGCAGGAAATTAATGCCGAAGGACAATACCTTTTACCAGGAATGATTGACGATCAGGTTCATTTCCGCGAGCCGGGATTAACCCATAAGGCCGATATTTTTACCGAAAGTATGGCTGCTGTTGCCGGCGGTATTACTTCTTTTATGGAAATGCCAAACACGGTACCCAATACTTTAACTCAGGATTTATTGGCAGATAAATATGAAATTGCAGCACAAACCTCGCTGGCTAACTACTCTTTTTACATGGGGGCCAGTAACGACAATATTGAGGAGGTTTTAAAAACGGATCCAAAAAACGTGTGTGGCATTAAGGTTTTCATGGGTTCATCAACAGGGAATATGCTGGTTGATAACGAAAAAACTTTAGAAAATATCTTCAGCAAAGCACCGATACTGGTAGCTACACATTGCGAAGATGAAGCAACCATCCGCCACAATCTGGCTGAATATAAGGCTAAATATGGTGAAAACCTGACGATTGAGATGCATCCTTTAGTCCGCAGTGCTGAGGCTTGTTATAAATCTTCTTCATTGGCAGTCGAACTGGCAAAAACTTACCAAACCCGTTTGCATATCCTGCACATTTCTACAGCAAAGGAAATTGCATTATTCGATAACATTACGCCATTAAAAGACAAAAAAATTACGGCTGAAGCCTGTGTACATCACCTTTGGTTTAATGATAAAGATTATGCTTCAAAAGGAAATTTCATTAAATGGAATCCTGCGGTAAAAACTGAAGATGATCAAAAAGGAGTACTGAGAGGTGTTCTTGAAAATTATATTGATGTGATTGCAACAGATCATGCCCCGCATACCCTGGCAGAAAAGCAGCAGCCTTATGCTCAAGCTCCATCAGGCGGACCACTGGTTCAGCATGCCTTACCAGCATTGTTAGAAATGCATTTGCAGGGTAAAATCTCGTTAGAGAAAATTGTTGAAAAAACAGCTCACAACCTGGCGATCTGCTTCGATATTGAAAAACGTGGTTTCATTCGCGAAGGCTACTGGGCAGACTTGGTACTGGTAGACTTAAAAGATTCATGGAAAGTAACCAAGCTTAACAATTTTTACAAATGCGGCTGGAGCCCTTTTGATGGAGATACATTCCAGGCCAGTATTACACACACTTTCGTATCAGGAAATCTGGCTTATCAAAATGGCAAATTTACGACCAATCAGATTGGACAACGCTTAACTTTTGCACGATAGAATTGTTATATTTGTATATTAAGTAAATTAATATGGAAACATTAATCGTACATCCTAAAAACAAAGAGCAACTCTCAGCTTTAAAAGCATTTGTAAAAGCTTTAAAAATTGAGTTTACTACAGAAAAAAGCCCATACAAGCCTGAGTTTGTTGCTAAAATAAAAAGAAGTCAAGAGCAAATGAAAGAAGGAAAAGGAGTCAAAATTGCTGTAGAAGATTTATGGAAATAAGTTATTTGTTACCTGCTGTATAGGTCGTAATTTAAAAATACATTACGCCTTCAACACTATGGAAATCATATATTATGATGAAGCATTAGCTGACATCAAATTTTGGAAAAAATCAGGAAATAAAACTGTTCAGAAGAAAATTGAACAGTTAATTTTAGATATTTTGGAACATCCATACACAGGAATAGGCAAACCAGAACCCTTAAAATATGATTTATCCAGTTTATGGTCTAGAAGAATAAATGGAGAGCACAGAATCATCTATCAAATATTAAACGATGCTTTACACATCCATTCGTTAAGAGGTCATTATAAATAAGTAATGATAGTGCGCCCAATAATAATTAAATTAATTGCTATACTTGGCCTTACCTTCTTAATTTTCTTTTTTGGTTTCTTCCCATCCCTGGTTCAAAAATATTATTCAACGGGTTTTTATCCTTACATCTCCTCAGTCTTAAGATTTATTTCTGCTTTGTTTCCTTTTGCTATTGGAGACATTCTATATGTTTTACTTATTGGCTTTGTACTTTATAAAATCGTTGGATTTTACAAAAGACGTAAATCACTAAAAAAGGAGGATAGAATAGTTATCCCCTTACAGATTTTAAACTTCTGTTTAATTCTATATATCATTTTCAAAATTGTATGGGGTTTAAATTACAGCCGGCCAAGTGTAAGCGAGGAGTTAGGGATCGGCAATGAAAAATATAACGTTAAAGAACTGGTTGTTCTGGGCAATTATTTCGTTGATAAAACCAATGCCTTAAAATTGAAGCAGGTTAAAGTGCCTGCCTACACCATTGATGAGCTCGAATCTAAATCTGCAGCGGCATATTCACTCATGACGGAAAGAAACCAGGTATTCAGGTATGCTAACCCTTGCCTGAAATCGGTTTTAAATTCATGGATCATTAGTAAAATTGGCATTGAGGGTTATTATACGCCACTTTCAGGCGAAGCCAATATAAACATGAATCTGCCAGATTTTGTAAAACCTTATGTAAGCTGCCACGAAATTGGTCACCAATTAGGTATTGCTTATGAGGACGAAGCTAATCTGCTTGGCTACCTCACCGCAAGCAATAGCCCTGATTTGAATTATCAGTATTCGGCCAATTACGAAATGCTCCGGTATATTCTTTTCGAAATCAGAATGAAATCACCCGATGATTATAAGATACTGTACGACAAGCTCCTGCCACAGGTTTTAGCTGATTTCAAAACTGAAAAAGAATTCTGGCGCAAATATAATGGCGATATGTTTGGTTATATGGATGCCGCTTTCGATCGGTTTTTAAAACTGAACAACCAGAAAAAAGGAATCGATAGTTATCAGGATATCGTCATCTGGCTGTGGAATATTTATAAGTCTGAAAGTCAGGGGTCCGAAAGTCAGAAGATCAAGCGATAAATACCTCCATCATTCATTTTCCCTGAGATACTTTACATGACTTAACCGTGTATCGCCTCTTTTGTACCAAAACTCTGGATCAGTTCCCCCTCAAAATCCAGCCACTCTTTCCAGCGTTTATCTACATCCACATCTGTACTGTATTTACGGGCAAAATTTAAAAAGGTGGTATAGTGCCCGGCTTCCGAAACCATTAATTCATGATAAAATCTGGCCAGTTCTTTGTCCTGGATATTTAACGATAGTACACGGAAACGCTCGCAGCTTCGGGCCTCAATCATGGCTGCAAACAAAAGCCTGTCGATGAAAGCCTGGTTACGGCTGCCATCTTTTTTACTGAATTTTACCAGTCGCCCTACATAGTCATCCTTGCGCTCGCGGCTTAAAGTGTAGCCACGGGCTTTAATAATATCAATTACCATCTGGAAATGCTGCATCTCTTCAATAGCAATTGCGGTTAATTCATCAACAAGATCCTGGTGCTCAGAATTTTGCGTAATTAAGGTAATGGCATTACTGGCTGCTTTTTGCTCGCACCAGGCATGGTCAGATAAAATTTCTTCTAAATTCGATTCCGCAATATTTGCCCAACGCGGGTCTGTCAATAATTTTAATCCTAACATCTGATGCCTTTAATTGAGCTGCAAAATTAGAAATAATCGGCACGGTTTTAAAATTGTGAGCTAAAAACCACTTATTTTGCAGAAAATTAAATCATGACCCCAAAGAAATTATTAGTTATTGGATTGGTTTGGCCTGAACCTGCATCTTCGGCAGCAGGCACTAGAATGGTCCAATTGGTTGATTTGTTTCTGGCTGATGGTTATCAGGTTACTTTTGCTTCGGCAGCATCTAAAAGTGATTTCAGTTATGATTTTAGTCATACATCCGTTATTGAAAAAGAGATTAAGTTAAATGACGAAAGTTTCAATACTTTTTTAAAAGCGTTAAATCCCGATATCGTAATGTTTGATCGTTTTATGATCGAAGAGCAATACGGTTGGCGGGTACAGCAGGAATGCCCAAATGCCTTGCGGATTTTAGACACGGAAGATCTACATTTTTTAAGGCAGGCACGACAGCAAAGCACTAAAAAACAGGAAACACTAAACCTGTTTTCTGATATTGCCAAGCGCGAGATCGCAGCAATCCTTCGTTGCGATCTGTCTTTGATAATATCCGAAGTGGAAATTAAACTGCTGGAAGAGCAATTTAAAATTGCCCCTGATTTGCTGCATTACCTGCCATTTTTAGCGCAAAAAATCACAGCAGCTAACATTCAAAAATGGGTTCCATTTGCAGAAAGGGCCAATTTCGTTTTTATTGGTAATTTTCTGCACGAGCCCAACTGGTACACGGTGCAAACCTTAAAAACCAAGGTATGGCCATTGCTCCGTAAAAAACTACCCGAAGCCAGCCTGAATATCTATGGAGCCTATCCCTCGCAAAAGGTATTACAGCTCGAAAATAAAGCAGAACGGTTTTTCATTAAAGGTAGAGCCGCAAACGCACAGGAAACTATTGCCAGACACAAAATTTTACTTGCTCCAATTCAGTTTGGTGCAGGTGTTAAAGGTAAATTTATTGATGCGATGTTAACCGGTACCCCATCTGTTACGACCACTGTGGGTGCCGAAGCCATGACAGGCGATCTGTTGTGGCATGGCATTATTGAAGATGATTTAAGCACTTTTGCAGAGCTGGCTGCTCAACTATACCAAAACGAAGCCGAATGGCAGTTAGCACAGCAACATGGCGTCCAAATTATCAACGAACGTTATACCGCCACTGCTTTTGCCGATTCTTTTATGCAGAAGGTACATGAATTGTTGCCTGATTTAATTAGACACCGCCAGAATAACTTTTTCGGACAGATTTTAAATCACCATACTGCCCAGAGTACAAAGTACATGAGCCTTTGGATTGCAGAGAAGAATAAGTAAGTCCGGGGTCCGAAAGTCGGAAGTCATGCAGATCTTCGACTCCGGTTTTCGGACTTCCGACCAAAAACTATTGACTTTTAAAAAACATTCGGGTTCTGAAAGCTAGCAACAATATTGTAAATTTGCGCCTATGGCAAAAATATCGATTAACCTTGCTACAGGTTCGTTTCAAAAGGAAGAAATTATCGTCGGAATAGATTTAGGTACCACCAATAGTCTGGTTGCGTTTATTAATCCTGATAAAAATCCGCAAGTCATTAACGATTCGGGCAAGGGCGTATTGGTGCCATCAGTAGTTTATTTCAACAATCAAAATGAAGCTGTTGTTGGTAATGAGGCTAAAGAATTTTTAACCACCGACCCATCGAACACCATATTTTCAGTTAAAAGATTATTAGGTCGTTCGTATAAAGATGTAGCCGATCATGCCGCTACTTTTTCTTATAAAATTATTGATGATGATACCGATGCATTGGTAAAAATCCAGGCTGGAAACCGTTTTTATACGCCAATCGAGTTATCAGCGGAAATATTAAAAGAGCTAAAAGCCAGGGCCGAACATGCCTTGAAAACACCGGTTAACAGGGCAGTAATCACCGTTCCAGCTTATTTCAACGATAGTCAGCGCCAAGCCACCCGTGATGCAGGAAAACTGGCAGGTTTAGATGTGATGCGTATTGTGAACGAACCAACTGCCGCCAGTTTGGCTTATGGAATTGGCTTAGATCCTGCACAACAGAAAACCATTGCTGTTTACGATTTAGGTGGAGGTACTTTTGATGTCTCGATCCTACAGATCCAAAATGGGATTTTCGAAGTGTTGGCCACCAACGGAAATACCTACTTAGGCGGCGATGATTTTGACCGGGCCATTTTAGATTACTGGATCGCTCAAAACAAACTTGATGTAACTGTGCTGGCCCAAAACAATATTCTGATGCAAACGCTGAGGCTACAAGCTGAGGCAGCAAAAAAAGCATTATCAAACCAGAATTTATATAACGAAAAAGTTGGCGAGATCTGGTGTACACTTGACAAGCAAACTTTTCAGCAATTGATTGCTGCAAAAGTGGAAGAAACCATCAATGCCTGTAAAAATGCACTAAAAGATGCAGATTTATCTGCAAATGATATAGATGAGGTCATTTTAGTAGGAGGTTCTACCCGTACGCCATATGTAAAGCAGGCAGTGGAAAATTTCTTCGGCAAAAAACCTCAAGATAATATTAACCCCGACGAAGTAGTAGCTCTAGGTGCAGCCATCCAGGCAGATGTATTGGCAGGAAACCGTTCTGATATTTTATTGCTGGATGTAACTCCGCTTTCTTTGGGTATTGAAACCATGGGTGGTTTGATGGATGTAATTATTGCACGCAATAGCAAAGTGCCAACCAAAGCGGGTCGGCAGTATACCACTTCAGTTGATGGCCAGGTAAACATGAAAATTTCTGTTTATCAGGGCGAGCGCGATCTGGTGAAAGAAAACCGTAAACTTGCTGAGTTCGATTTAAAGGGAATTCCGGCTATGCCGGCAGGTTTACCTAAAGTAGATATCAATTTTCTGCTAAACGCAGACGGTATTTTAACTGTAAAGGCAATTGAATTACGTTCTGGTGTAAAACAAGAGATCGAAATTACGCCTAGCTATGGTTTAAGTGATGATACCGTTGAGAAAATGCTTTTAGACAGCATTGAGCATGCACAAAGTGATGTGCAACAAAGGATGTTGATCGAAGCCAGAAGCGAGGGTGAGCAATTGCAATATACAGCAGAACGATTCATCGAAAAACATGCTGAGCATTTGACCGGGGCAGAAATAGCAGAAACTAAAACACATATTGAAGCACTTAAAACAGCATTGGCCAGTCAGGATAAAGACACCATCCTTAAAAAAGCCGATGAACTGAACGAGTTTACCCGCCCTTTTGCCGAGCGTGTAATGGATGCAGCTATTTCTACCGCTATGAAAGGCAAGAAGATAGAGTAATTTTCAGTTTTAAGTTGGCAGTTTTCGGTTCGTAGTTTCAATTTAGACACGTTCTGCTGAAATCTTTTCAGAATCGCCAGGTATCAGCTAATATTGATTTTATTTTACTTACATGGTGCAATCTGATTCAGATCTTCTTTGAAAACAATACAATGCTTACCAGTTTCCATAGCCTTGACTATAGCTAATATGGGCAAGCATAAAAAACTCTAGTTGCAGTTTGCACAAAATTTCTTAATTGCACTTTAAAAGAGTTGCGTCATTCTGAACTTGTTTCAGAATCTTTCCAACTATTAAGACAAATAAACTCTTTTCTCTCGGAAGATGCTGAAATAAATTCAGCATGACGGTCGCATTAGGTAATATAGCTAATTTTTACTACTAATTATATGATAAATAGTTTTTAGAGTAGCATTTAAAATCCAATTTCTTACCATACATCAAAAACCAATAAACCTTCAGGCCTTAACTTTGTTAAAATTATTTTAACAGTATGGAATTAGGTATCGGAATGTTTGGCGATTTGCAGATCAATGCGAAAGGAGAAATCCAACCCGCCCAGCAAAGACTTCAGGAAATTATAGCAGAAATAAAACTGATGGACGAAGTTGGTTTAGACTTCTACGGCATTGGCGAACACCATCGCCCTGATTATGCCGTATCGAGTCCTGAAATTATACTGGCCGCCGCAGCCACAGTAACCAAAAATATTAAGTTGAGCAGTGCCGTTTCGGTTTTAAGTTCAGCTGATCCGGTTAAACTTTATCAGAACTTTGCAACTATAGATTTAATTTCGAATGGAAGAGCCGAGTTAATGGCGGGTCGCGGGAGTTTTATCGAATCTTTTCCATTGTTCGGCTATAACCTACAAGATTATGACGAACTTTATGAGGAAAAGCTGGAACTACTCCTTAAAATAAACAAGGAATCCAAAATCAGCTGGAAAGGCAAATTCAGAGCAGAACTCAAAAACCAGGAAGTTTTGCCCAGAGCGGTTAACAATAATTTAAAAATTTGGGTAGCCGTTGGTGGTACACCAGAATCAGTAGAACGTGCCGGCAGATTAGGATTACCTGTCATGTTTGCCATTATTGGAGGGCAACCTATACAATTTAAACCGCTGTTTGATTATTATAAGCGCGTTTATGAAGCGCACGGACACGACATGCGTAAATTTGAAGTTGGGGTTCACATGCATTCCTTGTTTGGCGAAAACAGTAAAGAAGTTGCCGACTACTACTATCCCCTTTATTCAGCGCAAATGAACCGCATTGGCCGTTCGCGTGGTTGGGCACCTTACGAACGCAATCAATTTAATGGCGGCAGAAGCAGTACTGGTGCTTTAATTATTGGTGATGCAAACGAATCGGTAGATAAAATTTTGGCCATGCAAGAGACCTTCGGATTGACACGTTTTTCCGCTCATATGGATGTAGGTGGGCCATCTCATGCCGCAATGATGAAATCAATAGAGATTTTCGGGACGAAAATTGCTCCGGAAGTGAGAAAAGCATTGAATAAATAAAGTAATTCACTGAGGGGAGGAATTTCTCTACGAATAGTCGAAGTAATTTACATGTAGCACTAATGTAACAGAATGAAATGAGCGCGATTGTTGAAATTCGATTTAAAAAAGGTGATATCATTTTCAGTATCGCTTTATGTCTTTTGGGGTTGATACTTGCTATATTTTTTATCTTTCACTCCTATTTGCCAGAAAAAATCATATGCCTGATATGGATTATTCTGATGCTAATTATTCTTTCAGAACGAATTCAACAGTTAAATAAGGCCATAAAGGGAAAAGCAGCTTTAATACTGAGTGAGGAAGGGTTGATAAACTATACGTCAGTAAAATCGGTGAGCATTGCTTGGAATAAGATTGAGAGTTTTAAAACAGGGCTTTACAGAACCAACTCGATTTTAATAAATGTCAATAACCCTGGTCAATACAGAACCACAACAATTAAAGATTATTTTTCTTTAATAGCCTACCTAAATGATGTACTTAGTTCAAAGCCATATCTGTTATGGATAGATATTGATATGCTCAATATTAAAAAGGCCGAGCTATTGGGTGTTTTACAGAAGCGGAAATTATATTCTGTTAAAAAAACAAGAGATTCAGGCTTTACTGTTGGTGATTAAATGAATAAAAGTATACACATAACAACCAATACAAATGCTAAATAAACTTTCTAACAATGCAAATGCTGTCAAGAGTAAAGTTAAAATCAATGCAGCTGTATAGTAGTTAAAGATAAATATCGTGGTAATCAAAAAGCAGAAGCCAAAGCCCATGCCTGCCGCGAACTTTTTCGGCGCTAAATCTTTCATTTTTGGGGTTAGCGAAAGTGCATTTGCTATTTTAATGGCAATAAATTTCAGCACACTGAATTTACCGGTTGTAAATGCCCTTAAAGCAAAATCAAATAATAGGAAAACAATTGCCCAATAATTTGAAAACACTACACAAACAATTGCAATCACGGCAACCATAAATGCAATAATCCTGACTACATTTTCATTTATTCTTTCTGCTGATATCGGGCAAGATAATTCCATATATACAATTTTAGGTAAAATTAGTGAATTAATTCAATTTGTATAAAACCCAGGAAATGACCACCCCCGGCCCCTCCTTGACAAGGAGGGGAGCTAATCCATCTATAAATAATTTGCATCAAAGATTAAATCAACAATTAAACTCTTTTATTCTGTTTAGTAAATAAGTAGCGCTATCTTATATAAAAAATATTTAGCCAAAGGGTTTAAACCGTACCAATTAATATTAACAACTTATTTTGCCTCCGTTTACCACCACAAGACTGAAGTGTAATTTCTGCTATTACCCTTAGGGGTTTGGAAAAAATTGCTTAAATTCGGTTATATGAAAAGATTAACGATTTTAGCCGCGTTAATCATCCCTATATTTCTTTGTACCTCCTGGGGTTTCTTTGCTCATCAAAGGATAAACAACCTTGCTGTCTTCACTTTACCTGCAGACATGATCGGTTTTTATAAAAGAAATATCAAATACATTACCGAACATGCCGTTGATGCAGATAAACGTAGATATGCGGATACGCTCGAAGCACCAAGGCATTACCTCGATGTAGAAAATTATGAGCAAGATATAGACAGCATTCCAGAAAAATGGGACGACG
>Ga0182008_10003002_pt1 | contig 10384 bp, 11 predicted proteins | sample Sormic07211129_1_FD_120482 | JGI IMG/M metagenome (GOLD analysis project Ga0182008, IMG submission 120482) | Rhizosphere microbial communities from Sorghum bicolor, Mead, Nebraska, USA - 072115-129_1 metaG | ecosystem: Host-associated > Plants > Roots > Rhizosphere | place: USA: Nebraska...
GAAGGCATCGGCTACCTCCTGATCTCGGCGGGCTCGGCCATGCAGATGGGGCTGGCGTTCGCGGGCCTCGTCGTGGTCGGCGCGATGGCGATGCTGATGTACGAGCTCTTCAGCGTGATCGAGAAGCACACAACGGGTTGGGCTCATCGCGGCTCGCAAGCATGAAACGCTCCCCCAGTCTTCGCGCACTTCGTGTCGCTTCGCCAACCCCCTCGCCGGGGGCAACACCAGCGGCCCGGCAAAGCCGGCTCCGCGGTGTCTCCCGAAGGAGTCGCAGAGCATGACGCCAGCGCAAGCAATCAAGGCCCTGCGCCGCGCCAACGAAGTGGCCCGCCGCGCGATGGCGATGGGCCGCCACCCCTTCGGTGCGGTGCTCGTCGCGCCCGATGGCGAGACCATCCTCGCCGAGCAGGGCAACATCGACACGGTCAATCACGCCGAGGCGACGCTCGCGCGCCACGCCGCGCAGAACTGGCCGGCCGACTACCTCTGGCAATGCACGCTGGTCACCACCTTCGAGCCCTGCGCGATGTGCGCGGGCACGAGCTACTGGGCCCACATCGGCCGCGTGGTCTACGGCGCGGAGGAGTCGGCACTGCTCGCACTCACGGGCAGCCACCCCGAGAACCCGACGCTGAGCCTGCCCTGCCGCGAGGTGTTCGCGCGCGGGCAGAAAAACATCGAGGTGATCGGGCCGGTGCCCGAGGTGGCGGAGGAAATGATCGCCACGCACCGCGGGTTCTGGGAGACCCGCTAGCTCGTCAGGCCAGCAACAGCGAGGCCTCGTCGCGCCAGTACGCGATGGCGCCGAGCCATCCCTCCCACACGCAGCCATTGCAGCCGCGCCCGCAGCAGGTGGTGGGTTCGGGCGGCGGCGCACGCAAGGCAACCGCCTGCGCGGCGGCTTCGGCTTGAACGACGGCGATCAGCGCCTGCGCGCTGGCCAGATCGATCGGCGAGGGAAGGTCTTTGTCGGCAAAAGGCATGGGCGGGGAACGGTCGATTGTCGGCGCTTCAGCAGGCCTTCAGCGACAACGCCGGGGACTCGCCCAGAATCGCAAGCCGATGGCCCGTTCCGTGCTCCCTTCGAACACCGCGCTGCCGCGCCTGGCGCATGTCGACCTGCTGCGCGGCCTGCTCGTGGTGTTGGTCATCCTCCTGCACGCGAATCTGCGCGTTCCCTTCGGCCCGCCCGCGCTGGCGGAGGCGCTGGGACCGCGGCTCGCGGGCATTCTGTTTCGCAGCGGCTACTACGCGGTGATCGTGTTCTTCGTGGTCTCGGGCTACCTGATCACGAGCGCCTCGATCCGCCGCTGGGGCAACCTGTCGCAGGTGCGGCCCGCGGCGTTCTACCGCCTTCGCGCCGCGCGCATCCTGCCGAGCCTGCTGCTGCTCCTGGCGGTACTGGGCGTGCTGCACCTCGCGGGGAGCGCGTGGTTCGCGCTGGACACAGGCAAGGTTCCGCTCTGGCGCGCCGTGGTCGCCGCGCTCGGGCTGCACCTCAACTGGCTGGAAGCGCAGGTGGGCTACCTGCCGGGGCCCTGGGGCGTGCTGTGGTCGCTGTCGGTGGAAGAGGCCTTCTATCTTTTCTTTCCGCTGCTCTGCGTGGCGTGCGGCAGCGAGCGCCGGCTGTGCGTCCTGCTGCTCGTGCCGATCGTGCTCGGCCCCCTCGCGCGCAGCGTGTTCAGCGACAACGAACTGTGGCAGGACCATTCGTACCTCTCGGGCATGGATGGCATCGCCTTCGGCTGCCTGGCCGCCCTGCTGGCGCATCGCGTGCCACAGGTGCCATCGGCCGCCGTGCAGCGGCTCGTGCTGTGGATGGGACTTGGGCTCAGCGTGCTTGTTTTCTGCTTTCGCAAGGAGGTATTCCAGTGGGGCCTCACGCGCCATGGCCTGCAGGTGTCGCTGCTGGAGCTGGGCATCGCACTGGTGCTCGTGGCCATGCACTGGCGCCCTTGGCGATGGACCGCCAACGCAGCCACCGCGCCGCTGCGATGGTTCGGCCGGCACAGCTACGAGGTCTACCTCACGCACATGTTCGTCGTGATTCCCGGTGCATGGCTGTACCAGCAGGCCGATGTACCGCCGGCATGGATACCGCTGTGGTTCGTCGCGGTGATCGCGGCCTCGGGCCTGCTCGGAGACACCGTGGCTCGCTGGTTCTCCGAACCCTGCAGCCGCGCGCTCAGGCGCTGAGGTTCAGCTCCAGCCGCATCTTCGCGCCGCCCGATTCGCTCGATCCGATGGTCAGCTGCCCGCGATGCAGGCGCGCCACTTCGGCCACCAGGTGAAGGCCCAGCCCGGCGCCCCGTCCCCGCGGCACGAGCCGATGAAACGGCGCCACCACCCGCTCGCGGTCCGCCTCGGGAATGCCCGGCCCCGAGTCCAGCACCTCGATGCACGAGGGTTCGCACAGCCGCACCTCGATATCGCAGCCCTGCCCCCCGTGCTCGATGGCGTTCTGGATCAGGTTGGTGAGTGCGCGTTCGAGCGATGGCGCATCGCCACGCACTGTCAGCGCCTGCGATGCGTCGACCGAGAGCGTGCAGCGGTTCTGGATGGCGAGCGGCGCGATGTCGGCCGCCACGCGCTCGCACAGCGCCTTCAGGTCCACCGGCTGCTCCTGCAGCACGACATGGTCCAGGCGCTGCAGGTCGAGCAGCTGCTCGGCCAGCGTGGCGAGCCGTGCCGAGGCCTGCATCAGCTTCACCTTGAGCGGGTCGTTCGGCAAGCCCTCCAGGTGGATCTGCAGCGTGGTGATCGGGGTGCGCAACTCGTGCGCGGCATCGGCCAGAAAGCGCTCCTGCCGGTCGTAGCCTTCGTTGAGCCGGTCGAAGGCGCGGTTGACGGCGTTGACCAGCGGGCGGATCTCGCTCGCCACGTTGGCCAGCGGCAGACGCGTGGTCCGCTCGTGCACGTCGATGCTCTCGGCATGCTCGGCGGTGGCGACCACGCCTTTCAGCCCGCGCTTCACCACGAAGGGCGTGGCCAGGATCACGCCCAGGCTGGTGAGCAATGCCATCGGCGCCACCAGCCACAGGAACAGGAGGCCCGTGCCCTTGAGCGTGTTCTCCATCGTCAGCGGACCGCCGGTCTGCGCCAGCACGGCGACCGGGCCCGCGCGGGTGTCGACGCGCTCGAAGCGGGCCTTGGGCCGGGTGTTGTCGTTCTCCGGATTGAGGGCCACGCGCTCCACGTCGCCGAACGCATTCATGAGCGCCGCATAGACGGGCGGCACATCGCCGCTGCGCACCTCGGAGCCGCGCTCGTCGCGCGCGATGAACCAGAGCGGCGGATCAGCCTGCTGCAGCCTGCGCAATTCCCGTGTCGGCTCGATGGCCAGCCGGCCATCGGCGCCGCGCACCATCGCGCGCCCGATCATCGCCACCGTCTCCTGGCCGTTTTCGTCGACCACGCGCCCCAGCATCCAGGCCAATCCGAGGAAGCCGCCCAGCACCAGCGAGCCGACCACCACCTGCAGCAGGATCAGGCTCCAGATCAGGCGCCAGCGCAGGGAGAACAGGCGCATGCCGCTCACAGCGCCGATGCCGCGCAGATGAGATAGCCCACGCCGCGGATCGCATGGATCTCGACCTGCGCGCCCGCCTTGTCGAGCTTGGAGCGAAGGCGCGAGACATGCGTGTCGAGCGCGTTGGACTGGATGTCGTCCTTGTGGCCGTACACGCGGTCCTGCAGTGCCTCGCGCTGCACCGTGCGGCCGCGATGCTCGAGCAGGGCTTCGAGCACCAGCAGTTCGCGCCGCGGGAGCGTGAGGCAGGCTTCGCCCACATGGACCTGCCGCGTGTGATGCTCGAAGCGCAGTTGCCCCAGCGTCATGACGAGGTTGGCGCGCACCGCGGGGCGGCGCGCGAGCGCTCGCACGCGCGCCATGAGCTCGTCCATCGAGAAGGGTTTGGCGAGGTAGTCGTCGGCGCCGCCATCGAGGCTCAGCACGCGTTCGGCCACGTCGGACATCGCGGTGAGCACCAGCACCGCGGCGGCAATGTCGTTCTGGCGCAGGAACGCCACGAGCGAGAGGCCGTCGCCATCGGGCAGGCCGCGGTCGAGCACGATCACGTCGTGCTGCGCACCGAGCGCGGCCTCCTCGGCTTCACGCAGGGAGCTCGCCACATCGACCACCGCCTGGTTCTGACGCAGGGCCGATGCGAGCGCCTGCGCCAGATCGGTTTCGTCTTCGACGAGCAGGATTCTCATGAGAGGTGGGCAATGCGAACGGGTGGGCGGGACATTCTAGGAGAGGCACCATGCCGGGCAGCGCAATGTTCACGCAATGCAGTTGCATAAGCTGTGGCGCTCCCCCTCCCCGAAAGCCGCATCGGTGATGACATCCCGCTCGAGCCCCGCATCCCTTCCTTCCGTGCCCTGGTACCTGGCACTGGGGCATCGGTTCGCGACGCTCTGGATCGTGAAGATGATCGGCACCACGCTCGGCATCTCCGGCTTCTTCTTTCTGTACTTCTGGGTGATGCACAACCCGCCGTCGACGCCGACGGTGATGCCGCTCATGCCCATCGACCACTGGGTCGCCGTGAGCGACGACGCGATGCTGCTCTACGGCTCGCTGTGGTTCTACATCTCGCTCGCCCCCGCCTTCGCGAAGAACAAGGCCGAGCTGTGGGCCTGCGCGCGGGGTGCCGCAACCATGGCGGCCACCGGTCTCGCGGTGTTCTGGTTCTTTCCGACCACGGTGCCGGTGTTCGCGGTCGATTGGTCGCAGTATCCGGCGCTGCAGTTCCTCAAGGCCACCGACGTGGGCGGCAATGCCTTCCCATCGCTGCACGTGGCCTTCGCGGTGTTCACCGCCATGCTGCTGGGCCGCCAGCTGCGCAGCGTGGATGCGCCCGCGTGGACGCAATGGGTGAACCTGCTGTGGGCCTTCGGCATCGTCTACTCGACGCTGGCGACGCGGCAGCACGTGCTGCTCGACGTGATCGGTGGCACGCTGCTTGCCGTGATCGTCGGCTGGGCACGCACGAAGCGCAAGCGGCTGGTGCTGGCCGAGGCCTGAGCCGCACGGTCAGGCGGCCCGGGGCTTCAAAGAAGCGGCTTGGTTACCAGAAGATCCAGAGCGCGAGGCCGCCGAAGATGGACCACTTCACAAGGTAGTACGCCCGCTTGTCCCAGGCCTTCAGCCGCTTGCCCACCACGCGGATCTGGTAGATGTACTTGAACGCGCGGTTGATGCCGCCCGTCTTGTCGCCCGCATCGTTGGGCGAACTCGCGGCGGCCAGCAGGTTCTTGGCGAACCAGCGGTTCACCGCGCTGGCCCAGCGGTACTTCAACGGGCGCTCGATGTCGCAGAACAGGATCACGCGGTCGTGGTCGGTGGTGTTCTCGGCGTAGTGGATGAAGGTCTCGTCGAACACCACGGCCTCGCCGTCGCGCCAGTGGTAGCGCTGGCCGTCCACGTCGATATAGCAGCCTTCGACGCCGGGCGTCCACAGGCCCAGGTGATAGCGCAGCGAACCGGCGAAGGGATCGCGGTGGCGCACGAGGCGGCTGCCGGGCGGCAGCTCGGCGAACATGGCGGCCTTGATGGTGCCAATGCCCTTGAGCAGTTCGGTCGTGCGCGGGCACAGCACGGCAGCCGAGGGATGCGCCTCGTCGTACCACTTGAGATAGAAGCGCTTCCAGCCGCTCTTGAAGAAGGAATTGAAGCCCACGTCGTTGAACTGGCTCGAGGCCTTGATGCTGCCGCCATTGCGCATGGCCAGCGCTTCTTCGCGGATGACCTCCCAGTTCTCTTCGAGCACGCGCATCTCGGGGAACTGTGCGGGCGACAGGTACGGCGTACCGGGCACCTTGGAGAAAAGGTACATGAAGACGTTCAGCGGCGCGAGGAAGGTCGAGTGATCAGAGAGCTGTCTGAAGAAACGATGCCGGACCTGCCCGCGGAAGTGAACGTAGAGCGCGCTGAGCGCGAAGATTGCAAGAATGACCCACTTCATTGTTGAAAGTGTCCTGTAGACGGCGCCGGGGGTAGCCGGGCATTGTAAATCTCCGCCCCAAAATGGACCTGACCCGGCCCTTTGGCCGTGTCCGGAGGGAGGTTTCAGAGGCTGAGAGGCAACTCGGCGTGAGCGCTCAACCTCTTAGAGGCTGAGCATCGGCTGGGGCGCCTCGGCCGCCGCCAGCGGCAGCCGCACCGTGACCAGCAGGCCGCCGCCCTCGGCCTCCTCGAGCACCACTTCGCCGCCGTGCCGATCCACCACCGACTTGACGATGGCCAGACCCAGCCCGCTGCCGCTTTGCGTCTGGTCGGGGTTGCGGAAAAACCGGTCGAACACGCGCTCGCGCAGCGCGGGCGGAATGCCCGGGCCCTGGTCGGCCACCGTCAGCACTGCCCGGGCACTTTCGCTGGCCACCTTCACCAGAACCCTTCCATTCGCCGGGCTGTACTTGATGGCGTTGTTGATGAGGTTGTCGATCATCGAGACCAGGCTTTCACGCTCGCCCAGCACCGGCACGTTGCCCTCGCATTCGAGCTCCAGCTCCACGCCCCGGGTGCTGGCGAGGCCTTCGATCATGGCCAGCCGGTCCTGCACCAAGGCATCGAGCGACAGCATGACCGGCAGGTCGCCATGCAGCACCGCATCGCTGCGCATGAGCTGCAACAGCTGCCCCACCAGCCGCGCGGCGCGGTCGTTGCTGCGCAGCAAGTTGCCCATGAGTTCGCGCTGGCCTTCATCGGTGCTCTGCTCCTTCAGCGCCTCGACGTTCACGCGCATGGCCGCGAGCGGCGTTCGCAGTTCGTGGGCCGCGTCGGCGATCAGGCTGCGCTCGCGCGAGGTGCTGTCGCGCACGCGCTGCAAGAGGCTGTTGATGCTCTGCACCAGCGGCTGCAATTCCTTGTGCGGCGGCGTGTACGACAGCGGTGTCATGTCGGCGGGCCCGCGCTCGGAGGTTTCCTTGGTCACCTGCCGCCAGGGGCGCAGCGCGACGCGCATCGAGAGCCACGCCGGAAAGACCAGGAACGGCAGGCTGATCACCAGCGGCAGCAGGTAATAGCCCCGGTACGCCATGGTGACGGTGAGCCGCCAGACGCTCGGCTCGGCCAGCATCACGCGCGTATCGGAATTGGCGGAGACGTGCGTGCGCGCACGCCACTCGCGGCCTCCCGCAGTCACGGTCTCGATGCGGTTGGGCACCGTGTTGAGGATGACGGGCACACCCGCCGTGGAGCGGTAGATCAGGCGGTCCTTCTGCCAGACCTGCAGCACGGCGGCCGTGTCCGCAGCGGCGTCGCCATCGCCCGAGGCTTCGACCAGCACCTGGTCGAAGGCGGCCAGCGTCTCCTGCTGGCGATCGGGCCGGTCGGCCAGGTTCTCCGCGATCACCGTGATGGTGTGGAAGATCTTCTGGTACTTCAGCAGTTCGGGGTCTTCGTAGGAGTCGTAGAGCAGGAGCGCGATGGCCATGGTCCACAGCAGGGCCACCACGGCCATCTGCGCGAGCAGCAGGCGCCGCATCAGGGAGGGCTGTTTCCACTTCCTCCAGCGCAGCGCCAGGGCCTGCATCATTTGGGCGTGCTCCGCACCAGCGACTGCACATCGATCACGTAGCCGATGCCGCGCACCGTGCGGATGTAGCCCTGCCCGATCTTCTTGCGCAGGTTGGAGATGTGCACCTCCAGCGAATTGCTGCCGTTGGCCTGGCCGCCGGGCAGCACCTGCTCTTCCATCACACGGCGCGTGACCACGCGGCCGGTGCGCTTGAGCAGGAGCGCGAGCAGGTCGAACTCGCAGCGCGACAACTCGACCGGCTCGCCGTCGACGATCACGCCGCGCGTCGGTTCGTGCAGCGCGAGGCCGCGCATGCGGATGGTCTCGTCGTTGAAGCCGTAGCTGCGGCGCGCCAGCGCCCGCACGCGCGACAGCAGCTCGGCCAGCGCGAAGGGCTTGACGAGATAGTCGTCCGCGCCGTCGTCCAGGCTGCGCAGGCGGTCGTCGAGCGCATCGCGCGCGCTCAGCACCAGCACGGGCAGGATCTGCTTGTCGCGGCGCAGGCGGAACAGGAGCTCCAACCCATCGCCGTCGGGCAGGCCCAGGTCGAGCAGCACCATGTCGAAGGTGCCGCCATCGAGGGTGCGCAAGGCGTCGCCGAGGCGGCGGACCCACACGACGTCCATGCCTTGATTGGCCAGCGCGATGCGCACGCCATTGCCGAGATCGAGATCGTCCTCAACAAGCAGAAGGTTCATGGGTATGCGGGGCGAAGCCGCCCGATGGTCGAAATGTGGGCGAAGTATCTGCCAAGCCCCGCGCGGGGACTTCAGGAAATCTTCATGAAGAACGCAGCTCCTCTTCAGGCGCGAAAACCACACTGGAACGCTCTCATCCGGAAAGCACATCGACGTGAACAGACCTCCTTCCTCACCGGCCCGCCCCTCTTGGTTTCAACCGCGGCGCAGGCATGTGCTTCGTGCCATGGCCGCCCTGCCGCCCGCGCTGGCCCTGGCGGCCTGCGGAGGTGGCGGCAGCTCACCCGGCGGGATCGGCACGGGCCCTGCCGTTGCCTCCGTCACCGAACGTCGCATCAAGGTGTCGACGGAGCCCGATGTGTCGCTGCAGGTGCGCGACTGGCACAAGCCAGGCACTGCGGGCCCCGTCATCGTGCTGCTGGCTGGCCTTGGTGGAAATGCGCGCTACTTCGACAGCCTCGCGCCTGCGTTGGCGAGCGATTTTTCGCGCGTGGTGGCGGTCAGCCGGCGCGGCTACGGGCTGTCCGGCAAGCCTTTGCCCGTGAAGAGCGCCACGCAGTACTACGAGGTGGACGATCTCGTCGCCGACCTGCAGGCGGTGCTCGACGGCCTGGGGCTTGCGCGCGTGGTGCTGGCCGGTCACTCGATCGCCGGCAACGAGCTCACACGCTTCGCGGGCCGGTTTCCGGAACGGGTGCAAGGCTTGATCTACCTGGACACCTCCTTCGACTACACGGTGAACGGCGACACAGGCGGCGAAAACCTGCCCGCGAACAAGGCGCTGGCCGAGCCTGTCGCGACGCCCGAGGACAACCAGTCGATGCAGGCGGCCATCGCGTTCCAGCAGCGGAAATTCAAGCGCTGGTGGCCGGCGCTCGAAGCGAACCTGCGCGATGCGCTCGAACTGCAGCCGGACGGCAGCGTGCGTCCCAACACGCCGGAGAGCGTCGAGACCGCCATGGACACCGCGGCCCACAAGTTCTCGCCCGACTACACGGAGGTGCGCGCGCCTTCGCTGGTGATCACCGCGCTGTTCGCAGACAACCGGGATCTGCTCTCGTGGCTCGAGATGCCGCTCGACGCCAGGACGCAGAAGGATGCCGCCGACTTCCTGCGCATCTATCGCCGAGCTCGCATCACCGACGCAAATCGCCTCGTGGCTGCGTTGAAGACGCCGCACCACGTGACGCTCGACAACTGCTCGCACGGCGACTTCCTCATGGAGCGCGAAGCCGATGTGCTGCGAGCGATCCGCTTCATGACCTGGGCCTGAATGCGAAAGATGCGACACGGCGCTCGGCCCGCTGGCCGACGAGGGCGATCGGTAAGCGAAGCGCACGGAGCCAGCACGCCGGCAGGCCCGAAACAGCCCTTCGGCGAACGGGCTCAGGCCCAGCCGGTCTCGATCTCGGTCTTCACCTCGGTCATGAGCTTGTGCACCGGGCATTTGCCCGCCACGCGCAGCAACTCGTCGCGCTGGGCCTCGGTCAGGTCGCCGGTCAGGCGCAGGCCCGACTTCAGGCGATAGACGCCCTTGCGCTCCTCGCTGTCGTCGCGGTCGACCACCACCTCGATGTCTTCCACCGGGATGCCCTTGCGGCGTGCGTAGATCAGCACCGTGAGCGCCTTGCAGGCTGCAAGCGATGCGTCGTAGAGGTCGTGCGGCTCGGGGCCCGCATCGCTGCCGCCGCCGGCCGGCGAAGCATCGACCGGGATCTCGTGGTTGCGGATCTTGAGGATGTGGCGCGTGCCGGTGATGCCGTCTCGGCGGATCGAAATGCTCATGCCTGTTTCCTTGGTGGATGAAAAAAAGAGTTCAGCGGGCGAGCGGCTTCACATACAGGATGGTCGTGAAGCTGCTGTGCCATTCGAGATCGGGATAGCGGTCGGCCTCGCGATAGCCGAGCGCGAGATAGAAGCCCTGGCTCTGCGTGTTGAAGGTGTCGGTTTCGAGTCGCGCAACTTCGACGCCATCGGCACGCATGCCGTCTTCGGCAAACGCCATCAGCGCGCGCGCAATGCCCTTGCGCTGCTGCACCGCGGGCACGTGCAGCGCATGGACGAAGTCGTCTTCCCAATGGACCATGCCGACCACCTCGCCGTCGATTTCCGCAACGAAGAACGCGGGCCCCATCTCGTCGATGTAGCCGACGGGCTCGC
>Ga0182008_10003003_pt1 | contig 10377 bp, 7 predicted proteins | sample Sormic07211129_1_FD_120482 | JGI IMG/M metagenome (GOLD analysis project Ga0182008, IMG submission 120482) | Rhizosphere microbial communities from Sorghum bicolor, Mead, Nebraska, USA - 072115-129_1 metaG | ecosystem: Host-associated > Plants > Roots > Rhizosphere | place: USA: Nebraska...
AGCAGCCAGTTTGAAGCGCTGATAAATTGGCGCGCTTGGGCTGGCAGGTAGGTACTTAGGAGGGCAGGCAACACATCAAGGGCTAAGGTTCTGGGCCCGGGGTGAGGATCCTGATCAATTTGCAGGTTGGTTCGGTCAGAGTAAGCGAGCCTGGCAACACCCTTTGCTTTCGATTCAAAGGCTGTGTTGACGCAAGATTTACCTGGAAACCATCGAGGTGGTCGATCCCGCTTTTATCGGTTGGGCTTCCATCGGGAAGGCAGTCCGGGGGGATTTGTTCGACCAGAATTGACTTTCAGCTTGGTACTAACGCCGGGGATACTAACGGATTGAATCGGCAAAGGGAAGTGTGATAACCACAGGAATATCCAGGGGGTCGTGGAACAGCCGTAAAAAAACCGACATGAGCCCTGATAGCGAGCTTGGATGATCCGGATTCCGACCGATGGTCATGACCATCCGACGGATGACAAACGGCCTGGAATGCGGGTTTGCCGCGATTTATCCCCAGGACCGATGCCAAATCGCGCCGAAAAAACGCCTCGATATAACCATCGGCGAGCTACTTGTACACATTAGTTGCACAGACTGTAACGCCACTGTCATCCCGCTCCAGAGAGGAGTGGGTGCCTGTAACCAAAATTTAAGTCAATGAAAAACATCGCTTTTTTTTACTGGTGAAAAAATCGTCAGTTTGACTGCAGGCCCCATTCCACAGGGCTTTGCGGCTCTTCAAGGGCGGTTGTCCACTGAGTTATCCACAGCTTCTGTGGATTGTCCCGAGCGCTTGCTCTAGGACGGGCGTGCCGGGATTTTTTCAGCTTTACCTGTAAGAAAAAAAGAGTAGAGTGGCGCGCCTTCCGATCTGCCCACAGTGCTTTATGAAGTTTCGTACACCATCCGATTCCTCTTCCTCCAAAACATCCACTGTTGCCCCTCCCAAGCGTTTTTCGATGCGGGTTGCAGAGTGGTTGCTGGACAGTCCGCGACTGGGCGAAAACCCGAATGTCAAACACATCGCCGGGCGTTTGCTCAAACAACCTGCCCGTGAGGGCGTGGTGGCCGCGCAAAGCCGCCTGGGCCAACTGATGTGCCGCGAATGCGGGAATGCCCGGGACCGCCGGATCGGCCAGGACCTGTTGCGGCAGGCCGCACGGGCGGGTGATCAGCGCGCACAACAGGAACTGGGGCTGATCGAAGACTGAGCTGTCCAAGACCTGACGCCTTGGTTAACCTTCAAACTTTAATTCGAAGGCAGGAATGGCTATGGCTATGGACTTGACCAGCGCCTTGCTCGGTCTGGCAGGCGCTGCGTTGCCTTTGCTGGTATTGGCCTGGCAGCTTCAGCGCCGGGCGAGCAACTCGCAAGCGGACGTCGCGTTACTGGAAGAGCGTCTGGCCATGGCCCAACTGGCGCAGGATGGCTTGAGTTCACAACTTGAAACCTGTCGCGATGAAATCGCTGATCTGGGGCAGGCCAATGCCGCCAGGCAGGCAGATTTGGCCGCTGTGCGCCGTGAAGTCGAGTTGTTGCAGATCGAACGCGATGACGCCCGGGATGCTGCCCATGCCTGGAACATCGAGCGCGCCGGCAAGGAAACCGAGTTGCGGCGCCTGGATGCCCAGGCCGCCTCGCTCAAGGCTGAACTGCGCGAACAACAGGAAAGCCATCAACAACGCCTCAACGACCTGCAGGGCTCCCGAGACGAGTTGCGCGCGCAGTTCGCCGAGTTGGCGGGGAAAATCTTCGATGAGCGTGAACAGCGTTTTGCCGAAACCAGCCAGCAGCGTCTGGGACAATTGCTTGACCCACTAAAAGAACGCATTCAATCGTTCGAAAAACGTGTCGAGGAAAGTTATCAGGCCGAGGCGCGCGAGCGCTTCTCCCTGGCCAAGGAACTGGAACGCCTGCAACAGCTTAATCTGCGCCTGAGCGACGAAGCCACCAACCTGACCCGTGCCTTGAAAGGGCAGAAGACCCAGGGCAACTGGGGCGAGTTGATCCTGGAGCGGGTACTCGAACATGCCGGCCTGGAAAAAGGCCGTGAGTACCAGACTCAGGTCAATCTCAAGGGGCCGGACGGCGAGCGTTTCCAGCCCGACGTGATCATCTATTTGCCCGGCGACAAGCAGGTGGTGGTCGACTCCAAAGTCAGCCTCACGGCTTATCAGCAATACGTGGCGGCCGAGGACGAAGGCATCAGCCAGATCGCCATCAAGCAGCACGTGCTGTCTCTGCGTAATCACGTCAAAGGCCTGGCCGGCAAGGATTACAAGCGGCTCGACGGTTTGCACAGCCTGGATTTCGTGTTGCTGTTCGTGCCGATCGAAGCAGCGTTTTCCGCGGCATTGCAGGCCGAGCCGACGCTTTTTCAGGAGGCGTTCGACCGCAACATCGTGATCGTCAGCCCAACCACGTTGCTCGCGACACTGCGGGTTATCGACAGCCTGTGGAAGCAGGAACGACAAAGCCAGAACGCCCGGGAAATCGCCGAGCGGGCCGGGTGGCTGTACGACAAGTTTGTGTTGTTTATCCAGGACCTGGACGAGGTGGGCAATCGCCTGCAGCAACTGGACAAGGCCTACAGCTCGGCGCGTAACAAGTTGACCGAAGGGCGCGGCAATCTGGTCAGTCGCAGCGAGCAACTGAAGTTGCTCGGGGCCAGGGCAAGCAAGAGTTTGCCCGCAGATTTGCTGGAGCGGGCGATGACCGATGTCGATGGCTTGGTCGAGTTGCCGGAATAAGGGTTTTCGCTGACGCTACAACGGCAAATGCCGGCTCAACAACGCCCGCAACGCCGCGGGTTTGACCGGCTTGGTCAGGTAATCCAGTCCGGCCGCATGTACCTGAGCGATGGTCTCTGGCCGCCCGTCGGCGCTGATCACCACGCCCGGTACAGGCTCACCGAGTCGAGTTCGCAACCACGCCATCAATTCGGTTCCGGTCTCGCCGTCATCCAGGTGGTAATCGACCAACGCCAATTGTGGTCGCATCCCCTCAGCGAGCAGGGTCATGCACTCTTCGCGGTTGCGTGCGGTCCAGACCTGGCAACCCCAGCGCGTGAGCAAGCTGTTCATGCCGATCAGAATGCTGTCCTCATTGTCGATGCACAGCACCTGGCCGCCATTGAGCAACTTGCCATTGAGTTCGACAGCCTTGGCGGGCAGCGCCGTTTGCGCTCGGGCCAGCGGTACTCGGACGCTGAATACGCTGCCGCGTCCTGGCCAAGAGCGTACAAGCAAGGTGTGACCCAGCACGCGGCACAGACCATCGGCAATCGCCAGGCCCAACCCCAGGCCTTTTTCCGCCCGTGTCTGATGGCTGTCGAGACGTTTGAATTCTTCGAAAATCACTTGCTGCTTGTCTGCCGGAATACCCGGTCCGCGGTCCCAGACTTCCAGGCATAGCTCGCCTTTGCGGCGACGAACCCCAAGCAACACGGGGCCTTTGGCGTAGCGGAAGGCGTTGGTGAGGAAATTCTGCAGGATTCGGCGCAGCAGTTTGATGTCGCTGTCGATGCGCAACTTGCTGCCCCGGACACGGAATTGCAGGCCTTGCTCACGAGCCAACGCCTTGAATTCGGCGCCAAGGGTGTCGAACAATTCATTGAGGGCAAATGGCTTGGGATCAGGATTGATCTTGCCGTTTTCCAGGCGGGAAATGTCCAGCAGATCGCTGATCAAGTCTTCGGCAGAACGCAGCGAGCTATCCAGGTGCTGGATCAGTTTTTGCGCCTCACCGGGCAAACCGTCGTGCTGATGAGTCAAGGCCGCGGAAAACAGCCGCGCAGCGTTCAGTGGCTGCATCAAATCATGGCTGACCGCTGCCAGGAACCTGGTCTTCGATTGGTTGGCCGCCTCGGCGGTGCCCTTGGCTTCGGTCAGCGCGACGTTGAGTTGTGAGAGCTCACGGGTACGCTCAGCTACCCGCTGTTCCAGGCTCTCGTTGGCTTCGGTCAGCGCCTGCTCGGCCTCGCGGAATGGGGTGATGTCGGTGAAACTCATGACAAAACCACCACCCGGCATCGGGTTGCCGATCAGTTCGATCACCCGCCCGTTGGGGAACAATCGCTCCGACGTATGCGCACGCCCCTGGCGCATCCAGTGCAGGCGCCGGGCGACGTGTACTTCGGCTTCGCCGGGGCCGCACAGTCCCCGTTCGGCGTTGTAGCGGATGATGTCGGCGATGGGGCGACCCACGCTGATCAAACCGTCCGGGTAGTTGAACAGCTCCAGATAGCGCCGGTTCCAGGCCACCAGTTTCAGTGACTGGTCGACCACGCTGATGCCTTGGGTAATGTTCTCGATGGCGCCTTGCAGCAGCGCACGGTTGAATTGCAGGACTTCCGAGGCTTCGTCGGCGATCCGCACGACGTCCTCCAGTTGCATCTCCCGACCTTCGATGGCCGCCTTTACCACCGCCCGCGTCGACGAGGCGCCCAGTACGCCGGCGAGCAGGCGTTCGGTATGGGCGATCCATTCACCGTCGGCATTCTGGTTCGGGTTGAAGCCTTTGCCCTGGCGATAGGCAAAGCGGATGAAGCTCTGGCGGGCGCGTTCTTCGCCGACGAAGCGGGCGGCCAATTGCAGCAAGTCGTCGATCTGTACCGCGAGCATCGAGCGCGCGCTGGGGCGGGCGCTGATTTCCTGGCCGATGAAACGGCCAGCCTGCCAGTGTTCCGACACGCGGGTGCGCGACAGCACCGAGACCCAGGCAAACAGGGTGAAGTTACCCGCCAGAGACAGCACCACGCCTTGGGTCAGCGGGGTGATCGGCAGGTTCAGCGGATTGCCGTGCAGCCAGGCCAGGCCCGGGAAACTGTTCAGGGACATGCCGAGGCTATGGGCGGCGATCGGCAGGATCAGCGTGTAAAACCACAGGAAGGTGCCGGCGGCGAGACCGGCAAACACACCACGGCGGTTGGCCTGTTTCCAGTACAACGCGCCGAGCATCGCCGGTGCCAGTTGCGTGACCGCGGCGAAAGCGATCTGGCCGATGGTTGCCAGGCTGGCGGTCGAGCCCAGCAGCCGATAGCTCACGTAGGCCAGCAGCAGAATGACCACGATACTCACGCGGCGCACCGAGAGCATCCACTGGCGGAACACTTCGAATGGACGCTCGGCGTTGTTGCGGCGCAGCAGCCATGGCAACAGCATGTCGTTGGAAACCATGGTCGACAGTGCGACGCTGGCCACGATCACCATGCCGGTGGCCGCCGACGCACCGCCGATGAACGCCAGCAACGCGAGGGCAGGGTGAGCCTGGGCCAGCGGCAGGCTGATCACGAAAGAGTCCGGCAACACCGAGCTCGGCAACATCATCTGGCCGGCCAGGGCGATGGGTACGACAAACAATGCTGCCAAAGCGAGATAGGCCGGAAACACCCACTTCGCCAGACGCAGGTCTTGCGGGTCGATGTTTTCGACGACGGTCACATGGAATTGTCGCGGCAGGCAGATGATCGCCATCATCGCCACGCCGGTTTGCACCACCATCGACGGCCAGTTGATGGTTTCTTTCCAGTATTGCTCCAGGCGTGGGGCGAGCATGGCTTGATTGAACAGGTCATCGAAACCGTCGTACAAACCGAAGGTCACGAACGCGCCGACCGCCAGAAAGGCGAACAGCTTAACCAGTGACTCGAACGCAATCGCCAGCACCATGCCACGGTGGTGTTCAGTGGCATCGAGGTTGCGCGTACCGAAAACAATGGTGAACAGCGCCAGTACCAGCGACACCACCAGCGCGGTGTCCTGTGCGCGAACGCCCATGGCGTCGGCGCCCGCACCGATCAGCAGATTCACGCCGAGCACGATGCCCTTGAGCTGCAAGGCAATGTAGGGCAGCACGCCGACCAGGCAGATCAGCGCCACCACCACCGCCAGCGACTGGGATTTGCCATAGCGTGCGGCAATGAAGTCGGCAATCGAAGTGATGTTCTCCTGCTTGCTGATCATCACCATTTTTTGCAGGACCCACGGCGCCCCGATCAACAGCAGGATCGGTCCAAGGTAGATCGGCAGGAACGACCACAGCTGTTCGGCGGCCTGGCCAACGGCACCGAAGAACGTCCAGCTGGTGCAGTAGACGGCCAGTGACAGGCTGTACACCCAGGCACGCACCCGCGGCGGCAATGGCGCGCTGCGACGGTCACCGTAAAAGGCGATGGCGAACATGATGGCCATATAGGCCAGGGCGACGGCGGCGATCAGCCCGCTGGACAGCGACATGGGAACTCCCGGCAACCAAAGACACCCGGGCCTCCCGCCCGGACAGACAGTCTCGCACGATGGCAGGGGTTAGTCAGTGTCGACCAAGGTCGTGGCGTGGCGGGCTGTCGCAGGGGGCTGCTCTCGATAGGGTCGTCACTGAGTCAGTGCAATCTCGATCAATCGATGCAACTCCTCTACCTCCAGCGGCGCTTCGGAAAACAGGATGCGGAACACGATGGGCGCCGCGATCATGTTGATCAGCCGGTCGACACCGGGCTGTGGTTCATCCGTGTAGCGATCCAGAATGACCTGCAATTGCCCGCCAATGATCGTTGCGCAGTAGCTCGGCTTGAGGCTCGACTGCACGTCGCGCAGCATGTTGCGGCCGGGGGCTGAGCTCATCTCGTCCAGATACTGTTCCGCCCAGGCGCGCACATCACCCGCCAGGCTGCCGGTGTTGGCCGACTCGGTTTCCGGTTGCATGCGCGCAAGGGCGACGTCCGCGAGCAGCACCGACAATTCTCCCCACCGCCGGTAGATGGTCGACGGCGTGACCCCTGCGCGAGCAGCAATTTGCGGCACGGTGAGGGTGGCGCGGTCCTGTTCTTCAAGAAGCTCGCGCACGGCGTTATGAATCGATTCCTGTACCCGGGCGCTGCGGCCACCGGGACGTAAAGCGGGCGTGCTCATGATGTGTTTCCTGTTTCGCGGCGGAGTCTTTTCAAGGCAGCGCCGTTTCTAAAAAGCCATGCATCGGACCTTAACACAAAGAATTTGCTTTAAGCGCTATCCGGTAGCACACTCCGCAAAAGCAAAAAATTAGCTTTTGCGGAGTGTGCGCATGTCCAGTACTCGTTCGAACCGGTCCAGCCTGTGGTTCCTGGCAATCACCTTGCTCAGTTTTCTGGCGGCATCCACCGCGCCGACACCGTTGTACTACTTGTATCAGGAGCAAATGCAGTTCTCGGCTGCGGTGCTGACCCTGATTTTCGGCGTGTATGCCCTCAGTTTGCTGGCGGCGCTGCTGACGGTCGGTTCGCTCTCGGATTACCTGGGCCGTAAACCAGTGATCTTCACCGCGGTGCTACTCAACATCCTGGCGATGTTGATGTTTATTCATGCCGACAGTGTTACCTGGCTGATCAGTGCCCGCGTCCTGCAAGGCTTTGCCACCGGTATGGCGACCGCGGTGTTGAGCGCGACGCTACTCGATACGGACCGCCAGCATGGGCCGCTGATCAACAGCGTGGCACCCTTGATCGGCATGGCCATGGGCGGGTTGGGCTGCGGTTTGCTGGCGCAGTTTGCGCCGGCACCACTGCACTTGACCTATTGGCTGCTGCTGGTCTTGTTTGCGATGCAGGCGGTGTACGTCTGGCGCTTGCCGGAAAGCGTTTCGCGACAGCCCGGCGCCTGGGCTTCATTACGACCCACGCTGCACGTGCCCGTCCAGGCGCGTCCGACAATGTGGCGGGTGTTGCCGCTCAACACTGCGACCTGGGCGCTCGGTGGTTTCTACGCCTCACTGGCACCCTCGCTGGTACGCACGGCCACCGGCTCGACATCAAACTTGATCGGCGGCGCGACCGTCGCCGCTCTGACATTGACGGGCGCGCTGATGATCTACGCCTTGCGCAATCGCCCGGCCGCCAGGTCGCTGCAATTGGGAGCCAGCCTGCTGCCGATGGGGATCGTGTTGATTCTGCTGGGTGTACACGGTTCCAGCCTGACGTTGTTTTTCGTGGGCACGCTCATCGCCGGGTGTGGCTTTGGTTCCGGGTTTCTGGGGGCCGTGCGCAGTCTGGTGCCGCTGGCCTTGCCCCATGAGCGGGCGGGGTTGATGTCGGCGTACTACGTGCTCAGCTATCTGGCGTTCTGCCTGCCATCGTTGCTGGCCGGCAACCTTACGCACGGTTTTGGTCTGGTCAGAACCACTGATGGCTATGGTGTTGCATTGATCGTCCTGTCGCTGAGCGCTTTGTTTTCATTGATGCGCCAACGTAACGCCAGCATCAGCAATGCTTCAGGTCGTGCGTAATCTCCTGTAGGAGGTGTACATCTGCAAAATAGATAACAGTTAGAGATATTACCCGTTATATCGATATTCCATCTGGCTCTATGATGAACTCCACCTCACCAGAGGACAGGAGTTCATCATGACCTGCACCCACATCGCCAAACCCGGTATCAAGCCGTTTCGTCATCTGCAACATCCAATGGAAGTCATTCGCCAGTTCACCCCCAACTGGTTTGCCGCCACCATGGGCACCGGTGTATTGGCTTTGGCGCTGGCACAATTGCCGGGCGCCAATCCCGCGCTGCACGCAATCGCCGAAGGTCTTTGGCTGTTCAATATTCTGTTGTTTGTATTGTTCACGGGCCTTTATGCCGCGCGCTGGGTTCTGTTTTTCAACGAGGCTCGCCGGATTTTCGGACATTCCACGGTTTCGATGTTTTTCGGCACGATTCCCATGGGGCTGGCGACCATCATCAACGGCTTTCTGCTGTTCGGTTTGCCACGTTGGGGCGAAGGCGTGATCGCACTGGCCGAGGTGTTGTGGTGGCTGGATGTCGCGATGTCGCTGGCGTGTGGGGTGCTGATTCCCTACATGATGTTCACCCGCCAGGAACACCGCATCGACCAAATGACCGCTGTCTGGTTGCTGCCGGTGGTGGCGGCGGAAGTGGCCGCCGTCAGCGGTGGTTTGCTGGCGCCGCACCTGGCCGACGCTCATTCGCAACTGGTGGTGCTGGTGACAAGCTATGTGCTCTGGGCGCTTTCCTTGCCGGTGGCGTTCAGCATTCTGACGATTCTTCTGCTGCGAATGGCCCTGCACAAGTTGCCCCACGAGAACATGGCCGCCTCCAGTTGGCTGGCATTGGGGCCGATCGGCACCGGCGCGCTGGGCATGTTGCTGCTGGGCGCGGATGCGCCAGCGATTTTCGCCACCAACGGTATGGCGGGTAGCGGCGAGATTGCCGCCGGCCTGGGCCTGGTCGCAGGCATCACGTTGTGGGGCTTCGGCTTGTGGTGGATGCTGATAGCGATCCTGATCACCCTGCGTTATCTGCGTGCCGGCATTCCTTTCAATCTCGGCTGGTGGGGCTTCACCTTTCCGTTGGGGGTCTACTCTTTGGCAACGCTGAAGTTGGCCAGCACCCTGCATCTGATGTTTTTCAGTGTGTCTGGTTGTGCTCTGGTGGCGTTGTTGGCGGTGATGTGGCTGATCGTAGGCACGCGCACTGTACAGGGTGCCTGGAGAGGGGAGCTGTTCGTCTCGCCATGCATTGCAGGATTAAAGAAATAACCTGCGAAGTTTAGGTAATGTGTGGCCTGGATCGAGGTTCGACAATCCAATCAGAAAACCCGGCCACTTTTACCCAACCTCAGGGAAACATGGAAGATGAGTCACCCCTCACAGTTCACCTTGCTGCGCACACGTCGATTCCTGCCGTTCTTCGTGACCCAGTCCCTGGGGGCGTTCAACGACAACATCTTCAAGCAGTCGCTGATCCTCGCCATCCTGTACAAACTCACTATCGACGGTGATCGTTCGATCTGGGTCAATCTGTGTGCGCTGTTGTTCATCCTGCCGTTTTTCCTGTTCTCGGCGCTGGCCGGGCAGTTCGGGGAAAAATTCGCCAAGGACGCGTTGATCCGTCTGATCAAGCTCGGGGAAATCGCCATCATGGCGGTAGGCGCGATCGGTTTCATGTTCGATCACCTGTGGCTGATGCTCGTGGCGCTGTTCGCCATGGGCACGCACTCGGCGCTGTTCGGGCCGGTGAAGTATTCGATCCTGCCGCAAGCCCTTCGCGAAGATGAACTGGTCGGTGGCAACGGCCTGGTGGAAATGGGCACGTTCCTGGCGATCCTTGCCGGGACCATCGGCGCCGGGATCATGATGTCTTCCAGTCATTACGCTCCGGTCGTTTCGACGGCGATCATCGGCATTGCCGTGCTCGGTTACCTGGCCAGCCGCGGTATCCCGCGGGCTGCAGCGGCGACCCCGGAAATGCGCCTGAACTGGAACATCTTCAGCCAGTCCTGGGCCACGTTGAAACTGGGCCTGGGGCAAACCCCGGCGGTGTCGCGTTCGATTGTCGGCAACTCGTGGTTCTGGTTCGTCGGGGCGATTTACCTGACGCAAATCCCCGCCTATG
>Ga0182008_10003004_pt1 | contig 10377 bp, 10 predicted proteins | sample Sormic07211129_1_FD_120482 | JGI IMG/M metagenome (GOLD analysis project Ga0182008, IMG submission 120482) | Rhizosphere microbial communities from Sorghum bicolor, Mead, Nebraska, USA - 072115-129_1 metaG | ecosystem: Host-associated > Plants > Roots > Rhizosphere | place: USA: Nebraska...
GAACACCACCCACACCACCCGGCCCGGATGGCTGTGCGTGACGCGCGAGAAGAAGTTGCTCCAGGCCAGCGAGCCGGCATAGGCGTTGGTGACGTTGATCTTGAGCTGCGACACCACCACGAACAGCGCGGTCGCGGCCACGGCCCAGCCGTAGTTCGGGAACACGTACTCGAAGGCCGCGAGGTACATCTGGTTGGGATCGACCGCGCGCTCGGGCGGCACCATGTGGCCGATGGCGAGATACGCCAGCATCATCCCGCCCAACATCTTGAGCACGCCCATCACCACCCAGCCCGGCCCGCCCATCAGCACGCCGCCCCACCAGCGGACCCGGTTGGCCGCCGTGCGCACGGGCATGAAGCGCAGGTAGTCGGCCTGCTCGCCCAGTTGCGTGATCAGTGCGATGCCCACCGTGAGCGCGGCACCGAAGAGGTGCAGGTTGAAGCCGCCCGCGCGACCAGAGGCGCCGTTGTAGTGCGTCAGGCCCGAAAACGCACCAGGGTCGCGCACGATCACATAGGCGAAGGGCACCACCAGCATCAGCAGCCACAGCGGCTGGGTCCAGACCTGGAGCCGGCTGATGGCCGACACGCCGTGCGTCACCAGCGGGATCACGACCAGCGCGCAGACCAGGTAACCCCAGGCCGGCGGGATGCCCAGCGCCAGCTCGAGCGCGTAGGCCATCACGGCCGCCTCGAGCGCGAAGAAGATGAAGGTGAAGGAGGCGTAGATCAGCGAGGTGAGCGTCGAGCCGATGTAGCCGAAGCCCGCGCCGCGCGTGAGCAGGTCCATGTCGACGCCGTAGCGCGCGGCGTACACGCTGATCGGCAGGCCGGCCAGGAAGATGATCAGCCCGGTCGCCAGCACCGCCCAGAAGGCGTTGAGGAAGCCGTACTGCACCAGCAGCGTGGCGCCGACCGCTTCCAGGATCAGGAACGAAGCGGCACCGCCGAAGGCGGTGTTCGCCACCCGCCATTCGGACATCTTGCGAAAGCGCTGCGGCGTGTAGCGCAGCGCATAGTCCTCGAGCGTTTCGCTGGCCACCCAGCTGTTGTAGTCGCGCCGGACCTTGACGATGCGCTGCGGCGCGTCGTCGGGCGAGGGAGGCGTCGGTGGCGGGGTGGCGTCGATCACCCCTTTTCGGTGCATCTTCCGTGCCACGGCACGACTGTTGCATATTCCCCTCTTCAGGCCCCCCGGCCTCCACGCATCCTTTTCTGTCCCATGGAACTCACGCCACGCGAAAAAGACAAGCTGCTGATCTTCACGGCCGCACTGCTCGCCGAGCGCCGCCAGGCCCGCGGGCTCAAGCTCAACTACCCCGAGGCGGTCGCGCTGATCTCGGCCGCGGTCATGGAAGGCGCGCGCGACGGCAAGAGCGTGGCCGCGCTGATGAGCGAAGGCCGCAGCGTGCTCACCCGCGCCGACGTGATGGACGGCGTGGCCGAGATGATCCCGGACATCCAGGTCGAGGCCACCTTCCCGGACGGCACCAAGCTGGTCACCGTCCACCAGCCGATCGTCTGACCTCCCCCCCTTTTCCTCCTTTCTCTCTTTCCCATTCCCGAGCGGAGACCTCCCATGCGCCTGACGCGTTCTTCCTGTGTCCCTTCCCTGGCCGCCGCCGCGCTCGGCCTGCTGCCGCTGCTGGCCTCGGCCCACGTCGGCGTCGACGGCGCGGCCCACCACGACATCGGTTTCGTGCAGGGCTTCGTGCACCCCTTCACCGGCCTCGACCACCTGGCGGCCATGGTCGCGGTCGGCCTCTGGAGCGCGCTGATCGCCCGCACGGGACGCGACCTGCTGTGGGCCCCGCTGGGCTTCGCCGGCATGCTGTTGGCCGGTGCTTTGCTGGGCCTCGCGGGCGTGCAGGTGCCGGCGGTCGAGCCGATGATCGCGGCCTCGCTGCTGGTGATCGGCCTGCTGGTGGCCACGCGGCTGCACCTGCCCGGGCCGGTGGCCGCGGCGGTGGTCGGCGTGTTCGCGGTGTTCCATGGCGTGGCCCACGGCTACGAGCTGGCGGGCGACCACGGCGCCGGCTTGGCGATCGCCGGCATGGTGCTGGCCACCGCGCTGCTGCACACCGCCGGCATCGCCATCGGCTGGACCCTGCGCCAGCGCGGCGCCTGGCTGCCGCGCGTGGCCGGTGCGGCCGTCGCGCTGTTCGGTGCCGCGCTGCTGGCACAGCTCGCCTGAGGCCCGGCCCGTGATCCCCGGCGAACTCTTCACCGACGAGGGCGAGCATGTGCTCAACCCCGGCCGGCGCACGCTCACGATGGTGGTGCAGAACACCGCCGACCGGCCGATCCAGGTCGGCTCGCACTACCACTTCGCCGAGGTCAACGGCGCGCTGGGCTTCGACCGCGCGGCCGCGCGCGGCATGCGGCTGAACATCGCCTCGGGCACGGCCGTGCGCTTCGAGCCCGGCCAGCAGCGCACGGTCGAGCTCTGCGATCTCGCGGGCGACCGCATCGTCTACGGCTTTCGCGGCCTGGTTCAAGGGAAATTGGCATGACCCCCAGTCTTCGCGCACTTCGTGTCGCTTCGCCAACCCCCTTCCAGGGGGCGATGCCAGCGGCCCGGCAAAGCCGGTTCCGCGGCATCTCACGAAAAAAGGAACGCTGAAATGGCGACCATAGGAAGGCGTGCTTACGCGGAAATCTTCGGCCCCACCGTGGGCGACCGCGTGCGGCTGGCCGACACCGACATCGTGATCGAGGTCGAGGCCGACTACACGCTGCGCGCGGGCGGCTACGGCGAGGAGGTGAAGTTCGGCGGCGGCAAGACGATCCGCGACGGCATGGCGCAGTCGCAGCGGATGCGCGCCGAAGGCGCGGTCGACACGGTGATGACCAACGCGCTGATCCTCGACCACTGGGGCATCGTCAAGGCCGACATCGGCCTGAAGGGCGGGCGCATCGTGGCGATCGGCAAGGCCGGCAACCCCGACGTGCAGCCGGGCGTCGACATCGTGATCGGCCCGGGCACCGAGGTGATCAGCTGCGAAGGCAACATCGTCACCGCGGGCGGCATCGACAGCCACATCCACTTCATCTGCCCGCAGCAGATCGAGGAAGCGCTGAGCTCCGGCGTGACCACCATGCTCGGCGGCGGCACCGGCCCGGCCACCGGCACCTTCGCCACCACCTCCACGCCCGGTCCCTGGCACATCGAGCGCATGCTGCAGGCGGCCGACGCCTTCCCGATGAACCTGGGCTTCCTGGGCAAGGGCAACGCCAGCCTGCCGGCCGCGCTGCACGAGCAGATCGACGCCGGCGTGATCGGCCTCAAGCTGCACGAGGACTGGGGCACCACGCCCGCGGCCATCAGCAACTGCCTGGACGTGGCCGACGCCACCGACACGCAGGTGGCGATCCACTCCGACACGCTGAACGAATCGGGCTTCGTCGAGAACACCATCGCGGCCGTGAACGGCCGCGGCATCTGCGCCTTCCACACCGAAGGCGCGGGCGGCGGCCATGCGCCCGACATCCTGCGCGTGGTGGGCGAGGACAACTTCCTACCCTCCTCCACCAACCCCACCATGCCCTACACGGTGAACACGCTCGACGAGCACGTCGACATGCTCATGGTGTGCCACCACCTCGACGCGGGCATCGCCGAGGACCTGGCCTTTGCCGAATCGCGCATCCGCAAGGAGACCATCGCGGCCGAGGACATCCTGCACGACCTGGGCGCGATCAGCATGTTCAGCTCCGACAGCCAGGCCATGGGCCGCGTGGGTGAGGTGATCATCCGCACCTGGCAGACGGCGCACAAGATGAAGCAGCAGCGTGGCTCGCTGCCCGAGGACAACGCACGCAACGACAACTTCCGCGCCCGCCGCTACATCGCCAAGTACACGATCAACCCCGCGCTCGCGCACGGCATCGCGCACGAGGTCGGCAGCATCGAGGTCGGCAAGTGGGCCGACCTGGTGGTGTGGAAGCCGGCCTTCTTCGGCGTCAAGCCCTTCACCATCATCAAGGGCGGCAGCATCGCCATGGCCGCGATGGGCGACCCCAGCGCCTCGATCCCCACGCCGCAGCCGGTGCACTACCGCCCGATGTTCGGCGCCTACGGCCGCTCGCTGCACCAGAGCTCGCTCACCTTCGTCTCGCAGGCCGGGCTCGCGGCCGGCATCGGCGAACGCTTCGGCCTGCAGAAGACGCTCTGCGCGGTGAAGAACGTGCGCGGCGTGCGCAAGCAGCACATGGTGCACAACGGCTACACGCCGAAGATGGAGATCGATGCGCAGACCTATGCGGTGCGCGCCGACGGCCAGCTGCTGGTGTGCGAGCCGGCGACTTCGCTGCCGATGACGCAGCGGTATTTCCTGTTCTGAGCGCACGGCGGACGCGGACTTGACAGGCTGGGTATTCTTCAAGAACTCCTTTCTTTTCACGGACGCACTCCGCGTCAGCCAGCCATGCTCAACGCCAACAAACTCATGCCCCAGGGCGGCGGCCTCGCCGCCGTGCTGCTCAAGCGCGCCGCCACCATCGAACTCGACTGGGACGTGCGCCAGAAGAGCCGCTTCGACACCGTCGATTCGCAGGGCCGCCGCATCGGCGTGTTCCTGCCGCGCGGCACGGCCGTGCGCGGGGGCGATGTGCTGGTGGCGGAAGACGGGTCGCTGATCAAGGTGATCGCCGCGCCGCAACCGGTGCTGGTGATCACGCACTGCACCCAGCACGGCACCCCCTTCGACCTGACGCGCGCGGCCTACCACCTGGGCAACCGGCATGTGCCGATCGAGCTGCAGCCCGACCACCTGAAGATCGAGCCCGACCATGTGCTGGCCGCGATGCTGCGCTCGATGCACCTGATCGTGCGCGAGGCCGAGCAGGCCTTCGAGCCCGAGGGCGGCGCCTATGGCGACCACGGCGGCGCGCATGGCGGCAGCCACGGCCATGGCCACGCGCATGCCCACGGCAAGGCGCCCGTGGGGCCGGTGCTGCACCCGGACGCCTATGCGGGCGGCCACGACCACGGCCACGACCACACGCACGGATGACCGACACCGCGGGCGCGCTGCCCGCCGCCAGCCTCCTGCAGCTGATCTGGCTGGCCTCGCCGGCCCTGCCGATCGGCGGCTTCTCCTATTCCGAGGGACTGGAAGCCGGCGTGGAATGGGCCGGGCTGGACAGCGAGGCGCGCGCCGCCGACTGGATCGCCGACCAGCTGCACCTGGGCCTCGCGCGCGGCGACCTGGCCGTGGTCGCCCAGGCGATCGCGGCCTGGCGCAGTGCCGACGCGGCGCGCATCGCGGCCCTCAATGCCTGGGTGCTGCAGACGCGCGAGTCGACCGAGTTCCTGCTCCAGACCGAGCAGATGGGCCGCTCCTTCGTCGAGTGGCTCAAGCTGCACCACGGCGACGTGGCGGCGCAGTTCGAGGGCCTGGCGATCACCTACCCGGTCGCCTTCGCCTTCGCGGCGGCGCGCACGCAGGCCAGCCTGCGCGACGGCTGTCTGGCCTTCGCCTTCGGCTGGGCCGAGAACATGATCGGCGCCGCGGTGAAGTCGGTGCCGCTGGGCCAGAGCGCGGGCCAGCGCATGCTGGGGCGGCTGGCACAGGAGATTCCCACTGCCGTCGACCATGCCATCGCGCTCGACGACGACGCGCGCCAGGCTTTTTCGCCGATGCTGGCGGTCTATTCCGCCCGCCACGAAACCCAATACTCCCGCCTCTTCAGAAGCTGACTTCCAGACCACGAGACCCGCCATGTCCTCCGCCCTCCATCACATCGCCCACCGCACCAAGAAACTGCCGCCGCTGCGCGTGGGCATCGGCGGCCCGGTCGGCTCCGGCAAGACCACGCTGCTCGAGATGCTCTGCAAGGCGATGCGCGACAAGTACGACCTGATCGCGATCACCAACGACATCTACACCAAGGAAGACCAGCGCCTGCTGACGGTCTCGGGCGCGCTGCCGGCCGAACGCATCATGGGCGTGGAGACCGGCGGCTGCCCGCACACCGCGATCCGCGAGGACGCCTCGATCAACCTCGAGGCCATCGACCGCATGCTGGCCGATTTTCCCGATGCCGACGTGGTCTTTGTGGAGAGCGGCGGCGACAACCTGGCCGCGACCTTCAGCCCCGAGCTCAGCGACCTCACGATCTACGTGATCGACGTCGCGGCCGGCGAGAAGATCCCGCGCAAGGGCGGGCCGGGCATCACCAAGAGCGACCTGTTCGTGATCAACAAGACCGACCTCGCGCCCTACGTGGGCGCCGACCTGGGCGTGATGGAGGCCGACACGCAGCGCATGCGCAAGCAGCGGCCCTATGTGATGACCAACCTCAAGACGCACACCGGGGTGGCCGAGGTGGTGGCGTTCATCGAGGAACGCGGCATGCTGAACGAGGGCTGAGGCGCCGCCTCAGAGTTCGCTCGCGTCCTTGAGTACGCGCGTCTTGTAGACCAGCCGCACGGTGGCGTGCCCGGCCCCGTCGACGCGCTGCAGGTAGACGTCGGTGTCATCGGTCGCCCAGCTCGCATAGCGGCTGCCGGGGTCGCGCGCCGCGGTCTCGGCGCCGAAGCGCGCCCGACCCCAGTCCAGCAGGGCGCCGAAGGCGGCATTGCCCCGGTCGGGCAGGCTGTCGGCCGCGGCCAGCCATTCGACGCGCTGCAGCGCCCCCGCGGCAAAGAAGAAGGTCGGGTCGAAGGCCAGGCCCTCGATCAGGCGGGGCGCGCCGCGCCAGAGGCCGGCCAGGCCGCCCGGCAGACGCTGGGGGCGCGCGACGCGTTGCGCATCGGGCACGGCATCGCGCAGCGCATCGGCCGACATGCCCAGGTGCACGCCTTCGGGCAGGGACTGGGCCGACGCGAGGGCGCTGGCGCCGAGCAGCACGGCGGCGCCCACGAGGAAGCGAACAGGAAGAAAGACGGCCAAGGGAAGAGGTCCAGCGTGAGATGCGAGGGGCCGAGTGTGAGGCCATGAACGCCTGAAAGTTCAGCCCGGCCAGGCCGACGGGAAACGAACTAGTTCGCATTTGCAATACACTTGTTGCAAGTTCGGTCAGCGCGCAGCACAAAAACATTCTCCAGAAGCGACGTTCCCGGTTTTTCCCGTCGTCTTTCCTGGAGTTTCCCCGGATGCCTCAAGCCCATCCCGGCGCAGCCTTGCCGCGCCTGTCCGCCGTCGCTCTGTGCGCGGCCAGCCTCTTCGCCTCCCCCGCCTTCGCCCAATCGGGCAGCGCCGACCTCCGCGAGGTGGTCGTCACGGCCTCCGGTTCGGAGCAGGACATCAAGGATGCGCCCGCCTCCATCACGGTGATCAATCGCGCCGAGCTGCAGCAGAAGCGCTTCAACAGCCTGGCCGAGGCGCTGCAGGACGTCGAGGGCGTGGACGTCGGCGCCGCGGCCGGCAAGACCGGCGGCCTCAACATCAGCATCCGCGGCATGCCCAGCGACTACACGCTGGTGCTGATCGACGGCCGGCGCCAGAACGCCGCGGGCAACGTCACGCCCAACGGCTTCACCGAGACCCAGACCAGCTTCATGCCGCCGGTGTCGGCGATCGAGCGCATCGAGGTCATCCGCGGCCCGATGTCCACGCTCTACGGTTCCGATGCGATGGGCGGCGTGATCAACATCATCACGCGCAAGGTCGGCAAGCAATGGGCCGGCTCGGTCTCGGCCGACTACACGCTGCAGGAAAGCTCGGACTTCGGCGACACCCGCTCGGGCAAGTTCTACCTGAGCGGCCCGATCCAGCAGGACCTGCTGGGCCTGGCCGTGCGCGGCGCCAAGTTCAAGCGCCAGGCTTCCGACATCAGCTACCTCAACCAACTGGGGGCGGAAGTGGCGCCGGTCATGGGCGCCAACCCGGTCAAGTCGGACATCGAGAACTTCGGCGCCAGGCTCACGCTCACGCCCACGCGCGACCACGACCTGAGCCTGGACCTCGACGCCGGCCGCCAGACCTACGACAACACGCGCGGCCAGCTCGGCACGCTGGGCACCGGCGGCTATGCGCCCGAGCAGAAGTACGACCGCGACCAGCTCACGCTGGCCCACACCGGCCGCTACGGCTTCGGCCGCTGGGACACCAGCTACATGGTCAACCGCACCGAGACCGTCGGCCGCACGATCCCGCCCGGCACGCCGGGCGCCGTCGCCGGTTCGCCGCGCACGCTGGAGGTCGAAAGCCGCGTGCTCGACAGCAAGCTGGTCACCGCGCTGGGCCGCCACCTGCTGACCGTGGGCGGCCAGTGGTGGGAAGCCGAGATGAAGGACGGCGTCGCGCCGCAGACCTTCAGCTTCACGCAGAAAGCGCTGTTCCTCGAGGACGAATGGCGCATCGTCGACAGCTTCGGCCTGACCTTCGGCGCGCGCTACGACGAGCACAGCCTGTTCGGCGGCAAGCTCAGCCCGCGCCTCTACGGCGTCTGGAACGCCACGCCGAACTGGACCTTCAAGGGCGGCGTGAGCAACGGCTACAAGACGCCGCGCGTGGAGCAGCTCGCGCCCGGCATCAACGGCTTCGGCAACCAGGGCCGCACGCCGCTGATCGGCTCGCCCGACCTCAAGCCCGAGACCAGCACCACGACCGAGATCGGCACCTACTACGACAACCTGGCCGGCTTCACCGCCAGCGCCGCGCTGTTCCACAACCAGTTCAAGGACAAGATCACCAGCGGCCCGGGCCTGCCGAACTGCGGCTACCGGCCGTCGCCCAACCGGCCCGGCTGCGTGAGCTTCGGCAACTGGCCGGCGGTCGACACCTTCGGCCAGAGCATCAACGTGGACGAGGCCGTGACGCAGGGCCTGGAGTTCGCCACCCGGATCCCGCTTAATGCGGCATGGTCGACGCGGCTGAACTACACCTACACGCACAGCCAGCAGAAGAGCGGCCCCAACCAGGGCAAGCCGCTGACCGACACGCCCAAGCACGCCTTCAACGCCAGCCTGCACTGGCAGCCGGGCGGCGCCTGGTCGGGCTGGCTGCGGGCCGAGGTGCGCAGCGACCGCTTCCGCGACCCGGGCACCACCGCCGCCACCATCGCGGCGAAGAACGCGCTGGGCGACTACAAGGGCTACGGCCTGCTGCACCTCGGCGGCGCCTACCAGGTCAGCAAGCAGTGGACGATCAACGCGGCGGTCTACAACCTGCTGAACAAGAACTTCGTCGACTACCGCGCCTACGCGGTGCCGGGCCAGGCCGCGCCGACCTACGTCAGCCCCTACGTCAACAACGACGAAGGCCGCCGGCTCTGGGTGTCGGCGACCTACGAGTTCTAGGAAAAGAAGAAGGAGGTGCGGGGCCTCGGCCCCGCGGGCACGTCAGCTGGCGATGCCGAAGCGCGCCAGCTCGAACACCGAGTTGGGCGCGTTGGGGCGCGAGGGCTTGACCACCGCGCGCACCGGCTCGGGCCGCTTGAGCGGCTCGGTGTGCAGCTGCACGCCCAGCGCGATCTGGTCGTCGACCAGCTTCTGCAGATGCACCGAGTCGAGGAACTCCACCACCTTGCGGCTCAGCGAATCCCACAGCTCCGGCGTGGCGCAGCGCTGCACGTCCTCGCCCGGCGCGGCCGCCGCGCGGCTGTCGACCGAGGGGCCGTCGACCGCGAACAGGATGTCGGCCACGGTGATCGACGCCGCCTCGCGGCCCAGGCCGTAGCCGCCGCCCGGACCGCGGGTCGAGGCCACCAGGCCGTGCCGGCGCAGGTCGGCGAACATCTGCTCGAGATAGGACAGCGAAATGCGCTGCCGGCGGCTGAGCACGGCCAGCGAGATGGGGCCGACCTTGCGGTGCAGTGCCACGTCGATCATGGCGACGACGGCGAGACGTCCTTTGGTGCTGAGGCGCATGGTGTTCTCCTAGGTTTAGTTGTCGTGGTTCTGCTCAATGAACTTCAATGGCTGGAACGTTCACTCGTCGCGGCCGCCGGCCAGGCCGAGCAGGGCCAGCAGCGACTGGAAGACGTTGTAGATGCTGAGGTAGACGCCCAGCGTGGCCGAGATGTAGTTGGTCTCGTAGCCGTCCTTCACGCGCTTGAGGTCGTGCAGGATGAAGGCCGAGAAGATGCCGATGGCCAGCACCGACAGCGTGATCATCAGCGCGCTCGACTGGATGAAGAAGTTGGCGATGCCGGCCACCAGCAGCAGGATCACGCCGATGAAGAGCCACTTGCCCATGGCCGACAGGTCGCGCTGGATCACCGACGACAGCGTCGCCATGCCCAGGAAGACCGCGCCGGTGCCGGCGAAGGCCGTCATCACCAGGCTGGCGCCGTTGGACAGGCCCAGCACCGTGCCGACCAGGCGCGAGAGCATCAGGCCCATGAAGAAGGTGAAGGCCAGCAGCACCGGCACGCCGGCGGCCGAGTTCTTGGTCTTCTCGATGGCGAACATGAAGCCGAAGGCGCC
>Ga0182008_10003005_pt1 | contig 10376 bp, 11 predicted proteins | sample Sormic07211129_1_FD_120482 | JGI IMG/M metagenome (GOLD analysis project Ga0182008, IMG submission 120482) | Rhizosphere microbial communities from Sorghum bicolor, Mead, Nebraska, USA - 072115-129_1 metaG | ecosystem: Host-associated > Plants > Roots > Rhizosphere | place: USA: Nebraska...
CAGCGCGGGATCTCGACCCGCCCCTGGTCGTCGGGCAGCGGGTTGTCCTCGGGCGTGTCGTCGCTCCAGAAGCCGAGCGTGCGCGCCTCGGCCAGCGGCACCCAGCGCACCTCGGCCACCTTGGCCATCGCTTCGGACAGCTGCGCCGCGTCCTCGACATCGATGGGCACGTCGACCCAGTGCGAAGGCTCGTCGCGCCAGTGCATCAGCGAGTGCGGTTCGGCGCGCGTCTCGATCGGCAGCAGCCGCAGGCTCGGCGGCTGGGTCGCGTCGTAGCCCAGTTCGGTCGGGCACATCGTGGTGCGGCCCGCGCTCGCCGGCATGATGCGGCGGCCGTAGCCGGCGAAGAAGATCGCGTTGATCAGCTCCGACTTGCCGCGCGAGAACTCCGCCACGAAGGCCACCATGACCTTGCTGGTGCGCATCTGCGCCTCGAGCTCGCGCAGGCGCTCCGCCACGGCCTGGTCGAGCAACTCGTTCTCGGCGAGCCAGCCCGACAACCATTGCAGCCGCTTCGCGAAACTGCGGCGCCAGACGCCGTGCTGGTCGAATTGCTGGTTGAAGGAACGTGTCAAGGAGAGGGAAGTGAGAGTGGGCTCACAAAATATAGCATTCGACACTCTGGCGGGCCTCCGAGGCCCGCCGGCGGCTCAGTACTTTTGGCAGTTCGGGCAGAAATAGGTGGAGCGCTGGCCCTGGCGCATCTGCCGGACCGGCGTGGCGCAGACGCGGCAAGGCTCGCCGGCCCGGCCGTAGACCGTGGCCTCGATCTGGAAATGGCCGCTCTGGCCGTCGATGTTGGAGAAGTCGCGCAGCGTGGTGCCGCCCTGCTCCACCGCCCGCGCCAGCACCTGGCGCACCGCCGCGTGCAGGCGCAGCGCGCGCGGCCGGCTGATGCGCGAAGCCGCCACCGTGGGCCGGATGCCCGCGAGGAACAGCACCTCCGAGGCATAGATGTTGCCCACGCCCACCACCACGTCGCCGGCCAAGAGCACCAGCTTGATCGGGGCACGGCGCTTGCGCAGGCCGGCATGGAACGCCTCGAAGTCGAAGCTGTCCTCCAGCGGCTCCATGCCCAGGCCGCCCAGCAGCTTGAGCGCCAGCGGCGAATCCTCGCCTTCCACATGGACCACCGCCCCGAAGCGGCGCGGGTCGTTCAGGCGCAGGATGCCGCGGCTGGTGACCAGGTCGAAATGGTCGTGCGCGCCCGGCGCGGGCAGCACCGCATCGAAGCGCAGGCTGCCGGACATGCCCAGGTGCAGCAGCAGCAGGCCGGTGTCGAGCTCGACCAGCAGGTACTTGCCGCGCCGGCGCACGGTGCGCACCTCGCGCCCCACCAGCGTCTGCGGGTCGATGCCCAGCGCCCAGCGCAGCGGCTTGCCCATGCGCACCGCCTCGATGCGGGCGCCGGCGATGCGGTCGACGAAACCGCGGCGTGTGACTTCGACTTCGGGGAGTTCGGGCATGGCGCGAGCGTGACACAGGAAGGAGCGCCAAGGGAACCGGATGACCCGCCGACGCTCTGATGGAAAAGCCTTGGATTATTATGAGTTCGATGACCCCATCGCCCCGCCGACTCCGCCTTGCGGCGGCCCTCTCCCTCGTCTCGATCGCCTTGGCCGCCCAGGCACAGCAGCCCCCCGCTGCCGTGCCGCCGGCCGCGGCGCCGACGAGCCCCGCGCCGATCATCGAGCGGACTCCGCCCGTGACCGATGCCGACGCCAAGCCCCCGGCCGACGGTGGGGCCAAGGCCTCGGCGCTGACGGCCGAGCTCTTCTACGAGGTGCTGGTGGGCGAGATCACCGCCCGCGGCGGCGATCCGGGGGCCGGCTACGCGCTGGTGCTCGACGCGGCCCGCCGCACGCGCGACGGCGCCCTGTTCCAGCGCGCGGTCGAGATCGCGCTGCAATCGCGCTCCGGCGACGCCGCGCTGGCCGCGGCCCAGGCCTGGAAGGAAACGCTGCCCAATTCCCGCGAGGCGCGCCGCTTCGAGCTGCAGATCCTGATCGCGCTCAACCGCATCGCCGAGACGGCCGAGCCGCTGCGCGCCGCGATCGCCGCCACGCCGCTGCCCGAGCACCCGCTTTTGATGGCCGTCATCGCGCGCAACTACGGCCGCGCCACCGACAAGAAGCTGGCCGCCTCGGTGGTCGAGCAGGCGCTGGTCGACGAGGTGAAGAACCCCGCCACGGCCGGCCTGGCCTGGACCACCATCGGCCGCCTGCGGCTGCTCGCCGGCGACAGCACCGGCGCGCTCGAGGCGGCGATCCAGGGCCAGACGGCCGATCCGGCCTCCGACGGCCCGCCACTGCTGGCGCTCGACCTGATGGACCCCGACCGGCCGCTGGCCGAACCGCTGGTCAAGCGCTACCTCGCCAGCCCCAAGGCGCTGCCCGAGCTGCGCATCGCCTACGCCCGCGAGCTCATGGAAGCGCGCCGCTACGCCGATGCGAGCACCGAGCTCACGGCCCTGACCACCGAGAAGCCCGAACTGCCCGGCCCCTGGGTGCTGCTGGGCAGCCTGCAGGCGCAGGCCCGCCAGGATGCGGCGGCCGAGACCTCGCTCAAGCGCTACGTCGCGCTGGCCGGCGCGCTGCCGGCCGAGGACGAGGCCCGGCGCGGCCTCACGCAGGCCTACCTGCTGCTGTCGCAGCTGGCCGAGCGACGCAAGGACTTCGCCGAGGCCGACCGCTGGCTCTCGCGCTCGGACAGCGCGGAAGACGCGCTCGGCTGGCAGCTGCGCCGCGCGGGCCTGCTCGCGCGCCAGGGCAAGGTGCAGCAGGCGCGCGAGCTGGTGCGCGGGCTGCCCGAGCGCAACGAGGACGAAGGCAAGCAGAAGCTGCAGGCCGAAGTCCAGTTGCTGCGCGATGCCAAGCAGTACCAGCCGGCCTACGACCTGCTGGCCAAGGCCAGCGCCGCCTCGCCCCAGGACGCCGACCTGATCTACGACCAGGCCATGATGGCCGAGAAGCTCAACCGGCTCGACGAGATGGAGCGCCTGCTGCGCCGGCTGATCGAGCTGCGTCCCGACAACCAGAACGCCTACAACGCGCTGGGCTATTCCTTCGCCGATCGCAAGATCCGCCTGGAAGAAGCGCGCACGCTGATCCGCAAGGCGGTGCAGCTCGCGCCGCAGGACCCGTTCATCGCCGACAGCCTGGGCTGGGTCGAGTTCCGGCTCGGCAACACCGCCGAGTCCCAGCGCATCCTGGAGGCGGCCTACACGCGCCGTGCCGACCCCGAGATCGGCGCCCACCTGGGCGAGGTGCTCTGGACGGCCGGCGACCGCGAGCGCGCGATGCGCATCTGGCGTGAAGCGGCGCAGGCCGACGCGGAGAACGAGACCCTGCAGGAGACGCTCAAGCGCCTGCGCATCAAGCTGTGAAGGCCCGCCGCCACCTGTTGAAGGCCACCGGCGCGGCGCTGGCCGCCCTGGTGCTCGCCGGCTGTGCGACGCCGGGCGGCCCCACCGCGGCGGCGCCCGACGGCGATCGCCCCGAGAACTGGAGCGGCCGCATGTCCCTGCGCATCGACAGCGAGCCGGTCCAGACCTTCTCCGCGCTGTTCGACCTGCGCGGCGGCCCCCAGCGCGGCACGCTGACGCTCACCACGCCGATCGGCAGCACGCTGGCCCAGCTCCAGTGGTCGCCCGGCGAAGCGCTGCTGAAGAACGGCAACGAGACCCGGCGCTACCCCTCGGTGGATGCGCTGATCGAAGCGGCCACCGGCGCCTCGATCCCGGTCGGCGCGCTGTTCGGCTGGCTCGCCGGACGCGACGAGACCGTGCCCGGCTGGCGCCCCGACCTCTCGCAACGGGCCGCGGGCCGGCTGCAGGCCGTGCGCGACACGCCGCTGCCGCGGGCCGACCTGCGTATCGCCTTCGCCCGCGAATGAAAGCGCTCTACGACCTCCCGGCGCCGGCCAAGCTCAACACCTTCCTGCACATCACCGGCCGCCGCGACGACGGCTACCACCTGCTGCAGTCGGTGTTCATGCTGATCGACTGGTGCGACACGCTGCACGTCGAACTGCGCAGCGACGGCGGGCTGAGCCGCGAGGACCTGACCACGCCGCTGCCGGCCGACGACCTGGTGCTGCGGGCCGCGCGCGCGCTGCAGGCACATGCCCGGCCGGGCCAGGGCGCGCACATCGGCGTGGCCAAGCATGTGCCGGCGCAGGCGGGCATGGGCGGCGGGTCCTCCGATGCCGCCACCTGCCTGCTGGCGCTCAACCGCCTGTGGGACCTGCGGCTGCCGCTCGCCAAGCTCGAAGGCATCGGCCTGCGGCTGGGCGCCGACGTGCCCTTCTTCCTGCGCGGCCACAACGCCTGGGTCGAGGGCGTGGGGGAAAAGATCACCCCCATCACCCTGCCCGCGGCACGCTTCGCGGTGCTCAAGCCGGACGCCGGCCTGGAAACTTCGTTAATTTTTGCAGCGCCGGATTTGAATCGCTCAAATCCTGTTGCTATAATCTCTGGCTTTGCTGCACACAGCGGATCAGAAGCCTACGGTTTCGGTCACAACGACTTGCAGCCGGTTGCGCAGCGGCTTTGCCCCGCGGTCACCGAAGCCATCGAATGGCTCGGTCGCCAAGGTTTGAAGGCGCGCATGACAGGCTCTGGAAGCGCGGTGTTTGCAGTGATGTCGCATGAAGCGGATTTGCCACAAGAGCCTTCGGGCTGGCAGCTTCGACAATGCGACAATCTGGCCGCTCATCCCCTCCAGGGCTGGGCGGACTGAAAAGAGAGATATCGGTTGACGGCCTCGGTCGTCAACCCGTGTAGGGGCGTCGCCAAGCTGGTTAAGGCACTGGATTTTGATTCCAGCATGCGAAGGTTCGAATCCTTCCGCCCCTGCCAAAACACACCTCACGACCGATGGGTCGTGGGACATGAATCACGGCCTACAGGCCGTGATGAAAGAAATCCGCGGCGCCGCCGCGGCCAACGAGATTTGCAGCCGGTCGGCTGCAGAGACCACGAGAACACTGGCGGCTCCCTGAAGAGCCATTTGCATTGCTGGACGCGCTCATGCAGGCTCAACATCCTGACTTCATGGTTTTCACCGGCAATGCCAATCCGGGTCTTGCCGCGGAGATCGCTCAGCATCTCGGCACCGGTCTCGGCGCCGCCCGCGTGGGCCGCTTCTCCGACGGCGAAGTCACCGTCGAAATCAACCAGAACGTCCGGGCCCGCGATGTGTTCGTGGTGCAGTCGACCTGCGCGCCGACCAACGAGAACCTGATGGAACTGCTGATGATGGTCGATGCGCTCAAGCGCGCCTCGGCCGAGCGGATCAGCGCCGTCATCCCCTACTACGGCTACGCCCGCCAGGACCGCCGTCCGCGTTCGAGCCGCGTGCCGATCTCGGCCAAGGTGGTGGCCGACCTGCTGCAGACCGTGGGTGTGTCCCGCGTGCTCACGATGGACCTGCACGCCGACCAGATCCAGGGTTTCTTCGACATCCCGGTCGACAACATCTACGCTTCGCCGGTGCTGCTGGGTGACCTGCGCCAGAAGAACTACGAAGACCTGATCGTGGTCTCGCCCGACGTGGGCGGCGTGGTCCGTGCACGGGCACTGGCCAAGCAACTGAACACCGACCTGGCCATCATCGACAAGCGGCGCCCCAAGGCGAACGTGAGCGAAGTGATGAACGTGATCGGCGAGATCGACGGCCGCAACTGCGTGATCATGGACGACATGATCGACACGGCCGGCACGCTGGTCAAAGCCGCCGAGGTGCTCAAGGAGCGCGGCGCCAAGAAGGTCTACGCCTACTGCACGCACCCGATCTTCTCGGGTCCGGCCATCGAGCGCATCGCCCAGGGCTCGGCGCTCGACGAAGTCGTTGTGACCAACACCATTCCCCTTTCCGACACCGCGCTGGGCTGCAAGAAGATCCGTCAGCTCTCCGTGGCACCGCTGATCGCCGAGACGATCCTGCGCATCTCCAAGGGCGAGTCGGTGATGAGTTTGTTCTCGGACCAGGACAACCTGTTCTGATCTGAGCAAAAAGCAGGCCTCCCGCTCGGGAGGCCATTTTGAAACCGGCGCCGCACTGGTCGCGGTCGGCGCTCAAGAAGCGAGTGGCAATTGCGCCTTCGCTCCAAGGAGTTAACTATGAAATTCGTCGCTTTTGAGCGCGCCAAGCAGGGCACGGGTGCGAGCCGCCGTCTCCGCGTTTCGGGCAAGACCCCCGGCATCGTCTACGGTGGTGAAGCCACGCCCCAGCTGATCGAGATCGATCACAACGCGCTGTGGCATGCCCTGAAGAAGGAAGCCTTCCACGCCTCCATCCTCGAGATGGAACTGGGCGGCGCGGTGAGCAAGGTGCTGTTGCGCGACGTGCAATACCACCCCTTCCGTCCGCTGGTGCAGCACATCGACTTCCAGCGCGTCGATGCCAAGACCCGCATGACCATGAAGGTGCCGCTGCACTTCAAGGGTGAGGAAGAGTCCGAAGCCGTCAAGATCGAGCTGAACCTGGTCAACCACGTGACCACCGAACTCGAAGTCAACGGCCTGCCCGCCGAACTGCCCGAATTCATCGAGGTCGACCTGTCGGGCCTCAAGAAGAACGGCACCGTCACGCTCAAGGACATCAAGCTGCCGCGCGGCGTGAAGTGGGTCAGCCACGGCAAGCCGAACCTGGTGCTGGCCTCGGCCACCGCACCGGCGGCCGAAGAAGTCGACGCACCGGTGGCTGGCGCCGAAGCTGCCGCCGCCGCCGCACCGGCCGGCAAGGGTGGCAAGGCTGCGGCCAAGACCCCCGCTGCCAAGGCACCGGCGAAGAAGTAAGCCTCTCGCGAGGGACGAGCCTTCCGCTCGTTGCACTTCAAGGAACGCCCACTCGACGAGTGGGCGTTTTTGTTTCCGGGCCGTCGTTCAGGGTTTGACGGCCGCCTTGAAGGCCTCGTCCTTGAACAGGCGCGCCACCAATCGACGATAGAGCGCGGTGTAGTGATTGATGGCATCAGGAATCGCGACAGCTCCGACAAAGGAAGACGGCCAGCTGTCGTTCTCGATCAACTCCTTCTCGTACACCGTGGTGCCATCGCGGCTGACATTGAAGCGCGCACCTAGGCTGGCCGTGCCCTGCGATGCACCGGCTTCGACAGCACTCTGGGTCAGTTTCCCGCCAACGACCGTCCTGCTCGTCGAATCGAGCAAACCCGCTCCCTTTAACTCGACGCTCAACGTTTGTTGGAGGTATTTGGCAAATGAACTGTCATAGGGCGAGAAGAAGGTGTTGCTGCGGATGTTCACGCTTTCGTCCATGCCCTTCGACAAGCCTGCGGCGGGCGCAAAGGCCCCCACGGCCACCGGCGCGAGCCCTGAAGATTTCGCCAGTTGAATGTTGTGATGCTGGCGGACGGCTCCGCCAATTTGACCTGCGCGCAACCAGTGAGCAGCACGAGCGTTCCCGCGGCAAGGACGAACGCAAGTTCACGAAGGCGCGTCGAGGACATGATCTGGTCTTTCATCGTGCTCAATTGAAGGCGGGATCGTGCGACAGATCATTCAGCGCATTGCCGATGATCTGCCGAACCATGGTGTTCACCGCATCGGTGATGTCTTTCGCCTTCTGGGAGTTGCCCGGCGTCGCGGCGGCGCCCATCGTCGTGTGAATCGCATGCCGCACGACCTTGACCACAGGGACCTTGCCAGGCGCCAAGTACTGCACGGTGCAGATGTAGCCATCAGAGACCTGCGAGCCCGCGAGTCCGAAAGTCAGGCCCGTGGCGAAGCCCTTGCTGAACGCGTCGTCCTGCAAGGGTACGTTGTTGAGCTTGATTCCCAGCAGCGCCCCATTCACCAGAGGTGTCTCATCCGCGGCCGAGAACAATCCACTGGTGCGCACCTGCTCGATCACCTGCTTCTTCAACGTCTCCGTCGCGCGCGTATTCGCAACCCCCTTGGTCTCGAACTCGAAAAGAACCTGCACCGGTGCAGGTGACGCAGGCTTCCTGAAAGAAGCGGCGCCGACTTCCTTCGTGCTTCCATCCACATAGTGGCTGGCACAACCGGTCATGGCCAAGGCCAACATGCCGGCTGCCAGCATCCCGAGCAGGCGCGTCCCACGCTGGCGCGGCTGCGCCATCGACTGAGTTGTCATGATTTTTCTCCTCCCCGATGGGGTGTTATGGCTGTAATCGATGTCGTCCCGCCGCACATCGCGCGGCAGCGGGCGTCGAAAATCGTATCAGAATGATTCAAGCCCACGGCGTCGCGCAGAGGCGCTGACACGGATAATTCCCGCATGATCAAGTTGTTCGTCGGCCTGGGCAACCCGGGCCCAGAGTACGAAGCCACGCGGCACAACGCGGGCTTCTGGTGGATCGACGCACTGGCGCGCGACCTCAAGGTCACGCTGGTGCCCGAGCGCGGCTACCACGGCTTCGTGGCGCGCGCGACGGTGAACGGGCGGCCGGTCTGGCTGCTCGAGCCCCAGACCTTCATGAACCTCTCGGGCAAGTCGGTGGCGGCGCTCGCGCGCTTCTTCAAGATCGAGCCCCAGGAGATCCTCGTGGTGCACGACGAACTCGACGTCGTGCCCGGCCAGGTCAAGCTCAAGTTCGGCGGCAGCCACGCGGGCCACAACGGCCTGCGCGACATCCATGCGCAGCTGGGCACCGGCGACTACTGGCGGCTGCGCATCGGCATCGGCCACCCGGGCGTGAAGTCCGAGGTGGTGAACTGGGTGCTCAAGAAACCGCTGAAGGAACAGCGCGAGGCCATCGACGACGCGCTCATCCGCACGCTGCATGCGGTGCCCGCGCTGCTGGCCGGCGAGATGGAGAAGGCCACGCTGCTGATCCACACCAGCAAGCCCCCGCGCCCCAAACCGCCCCGGCGCGAGCCGGGCGAGGGGCCGGCAGGCGAAGGCGCGAGCGAGCCCGCCGCACCCTGAGCGCGGCGCCACCGAGCGACAGAGAAGGAAGGGAGAGCCAAAAATGAAAGTCCAGAGACTTCACCGACCCATCACCATCGCCTGCATCGCGATGGCGGCCACGGCCCACGCAGCAGCCGGCACCTGGCGCTGCGGCAGCACCTACACCGACCAGCCCTGCCCAGGCGGCCAAGCACTGCCCACGGATGCGCCGCCGGGCACCGAGCGGGTGCGCGCCGCCGACGAGCAGACGCGCCAGACGCAGGCCGCGGCCGCACGCATGGAGGCCGAACGCCTGCGCCGCGACAGGGAGCGCCCGGCCCTGGTCCATCTGCCCGCGCCCTCGGCCGCCAAGGCACCCGTCGAACCGCACCGGATCGCGGGCCGCAAGGGAAAGGGGCGCAAGGCCGACGATCTGTTCACCGCAGCCGGTCCCGGCACGGCCAAAGCCCCCAGGAAGAAAAAGGCCGCGAAGGCCCCAACCGCCGGCTGAAACCGGCGCGCGGGTTCAGGCCGCGACCGGCGCGTCGCCCGCCGCGCCCTTGGCGGCCGTGAGCCGCTCGAACTTCATCCAGAGCGTGTCGCGCGCCTCGACATGCGCGGGGTTGGTGGGAATGCACGCGACCGGGCACACCTGCACGCATTGCGGTTCGTCGAAGTGGCCCACGCATTCGGTGCACTTGTGCGGGTCGATCTCGTAGATCGACTCGCCCATGTAGATCGCGTCGTTGGGGCACTCCGGCTCGCACACATCGCAGTTGATGCATTCGTCGGTGATCATCAGAGCCATGCCTGAATTATCCGCTGCGGGCATGCTTGTTGCGGGAGTCGGGTTATGCTGCGCCCCGCCCCATGAGTCTGTTTCTATTCAAGCGCTTCGCGACACTGATCGGTACGCTGATCGGTGCCTCCATCATCGTCTTCCTGGTCCTGGAAATCCTGCCCGGCAATGCCGCGCAGTTGCTCCTGGGCCCTGATGCGCCGCCCGACGCCGTCGCCGCCCTCGCGACGCAGCTCGGGCTCGACCAGCCGGCCTGGACCCGCTACTGGCACTGGATCGGCGGCCTGCTGACCGGCGACCTCGGCAACAGCTACGCCTACAGCTCGCCGGTGCTCGACCTGATCCTCGAACGGCTCGCGCTGACCGTGCCGCTGGCGGTGATGGCGATGGCGCTGACCACCGTGCTCGCGCTGCTGGTCGGCGTGACCGCCGCCGCGCGCCACAACAAGCTGGGCGACGTGGGACTCATGAGCCTCACGCAGGTGGGCATCGCGATCCCGAACTTCTGGTTCGCGATCCTGCTGATCCTGGTGTTCTCGGTGCAGCTCAAGTGGTTCTCGGCCGGCGGCTTCGACGGCTGGGGCGAAGGCGTGTTCGCGGGCATCAAGTCGCTGCTGCTGCCTGCCCTGTCGCTGGCCGTGGTGCAGGCCGCGATCCTGGCGCGCATCACGCGCTCGGCCGTGCTCGAGGTGATGCGCGAGGAC
>Ga0182008_10003006_pt1 | contig 10370 bp, 10 predicted proteins | sample Sormic07211129_1_FD_120482 | JGI IMG/M metagenome (GOLD analysis project Ga0182008, IMG submission 120482) | Rhizosphere microbial communities from Sorghum bicolor, Mead, Nebraska, USA - 072115-129_1 metaG | ecosystem: Host-associated > Plants > Roots > Rhizosphere | place: USA: Nebraska...
ACTGGCTGTCGCTCTGCCGGCACATCGAGGTGCTGGTCGCCCTCAACGAAGGGCGCTTCGAGGACGCCGAGCGCTGGGCGACCCGGGCGCTGGACGTCGGCCGGCGGGTCGCCGAGGACAAGGCGGTCGGTGCCTTCGGCATGCAGATGTTCTGCCTGCGGCGCGAACAGGGGCGCCTGCGCGAAGCGCTGCCGATGCTGCAGCAGTTCGTGCGCGAAACGCCGACCGCGCAGACCTGGCTGCCCGGCCTGGCGCTGCTGTATGCCGAGCTCGGCATGCGCGACGAGTGCCAGGCCGTGTTCGACACCCTTCCCTGGACCCGCCTGTCGCGGCCGCCCACCGATGGCGGCACGCTGACCCTGGTCATCTTCGCGGCCGAGCTCTGCGTCTACCTGGGCCATGCCGAGCATGCGGCGCTGATGTACGGCCAGCTGCGCGGCCACGCGGGCGCCAACCTGCTCGGCGACTCCAGTGGTCCCTGCATGGGGTCGACCGACCGGCTGCTTGGCGCCCTGGCCTCGGTGATGGGGCAGTGGGACCTCGCGCAGCTCCATTTCGAGGCGGCCCTGTCGATGGACCGCCAGACCGGCTCGCGGGTCTGGCTCGCCCACAGCCGCCATGACTACGCGCTGATGCTGTATCGGCGGGCCGAGCCAGGCGACCTGGCCCGGGCCCGCGCCCTGCTCGCGGATGCGCTCGCCGACAGCGTGGCCCTGGGCATGAACGCGCTGACGCCGCGCATCGAGGCGCTGGCGCAATCGCTGGACGAACCGGTCGCCGCGCCGGCCGCCGGCCATCCCTGCGGGCTGACCGAGCGCGAGGTGGGCGTGCTGCGCCTGATCGCGATGGGCCGCAACAATCGCGAGATCGGCCAGGTGCTCGGGATCAGCCCGAACACCGTGGCCAACCACGTGCGCAGCATCCTCGAGAAGACCTACACCGCCAACCGGACCGAGGCGGCGGCCTTCGCCAACCGCGAGGGCCTGCTGAAGCCGTAGCTACTCGGGACGGATGTTCTGGTTGACCCGGAACAGGTTCTTCGGGTCGTAGCGGCGCTTGGCGGCCACCAGCCGCGGGTAGTTGTCGCGGTACGAGGCGCGGATCCGCTCGTCGCCTTCGTCCATCATCATGTTGACGTAGGCGCCGCCTGCCGAATGCGGATGCAGGGCGTTCCAGTAGTCCTTGGTCCAGGCCGTGATGCGGGCGGCATCCTTCGGGTCCGGGCTCACCCCGACGATGACCTCGGCCCAGTTCGCATCGCGGTAGGCGAACGGCGTGTCGGAGGCCTTCGGCCGATGCGCCGCACCGTCGATCGGATAGAGGTGCATGGTCGACTGCGGGGTCGGCATCTCGGGGCCGAAGCGCAGGTGCTCGGCGATCGCCGCGTCGCTCAGCTGGTTGACGAAGTCGGCCCGCCAATACCATTGGTCGCCGGGCGGGAACAAGGCGTCGAAGGCCCCCTGCAGCGCCGGGAACGGCATCGGCTGGACGCCGTGCATCAGCGGCGGCCCGAATTCGGCGACCGGCTTGAAGACGGCATCGGCCTCCGCCAGCTCGCCCGTGTAGCACCAGACGACGCCGCACACCTTCCGGCCTTGCAGCGCGGCGGGGAAGGGATCGACCGGCGGCACGGTCAGGTAGGCGAAGAAGCCGTTCAGGGTCTCCGGCGCCGCGAGGATGAAATCGCGGTACCAGCGCATCACGTCGCCGGCCTGCTCCAGCGCCCAGAAGGTCGGCCCGGCGACCACCGTGTCGATCGGGTGCAGCCGGAACAGGAAGGAGGTCACGACGCCGAAGTTGCCGCCGCCGCCGCGCAGCGCCCAATAGAGCTCGGGATGCTGCTCGGCACTGGCGGTGACCAGCGTGCCGTCGGCCAGCACCACGTCGGCTTCGAGCAGGTTGTCGACCGACAGGCCGCAGCGGCGCGTCAGGTGGCCGAGGCCGCCGCCGAGCGTCAGCCCGCCCACGCCGGTGGTGCCGATGATGCCGCAGGGCGTGGCCATGCCGAAGGCGTGGGTGGCGTGATCCACATCGGCCCAGGTGCACCCGCCCTCGACCCGCACGGTGCGGGCCGCGGCATCGACGCGAATGCCGTTCAGCCCCGACAGGTCGATCACCAGCCCGTCGTCGCAGGTGCCCAGGCCGCCCCCGTTGTGGCCACCGCCGCGCACGGCCAGCAGCAGCGACTGCTCGCGGGCGAAGTCGACGCTGTGCATCACGTCGGCGACGTCGCGGCAATGGACGATCAGGCGCGGACGCCGATCGATCATCGCGTTGTAGACGCGGCGCGAGGCATCGTAGTCGGCGTCCCCGGGCTGCACGATGCGCCCGCGCAGCGAGGCGGAAAACTGGGTCAGTTGCTCTTGGTTCAGCATGTCGGATCTCCGGTGGGTGGCACGTCCGGAAGAACGTGAACCACGGCCCCGGTTGTAGGCTCCGCCGGGCAGGACGCAAATAGTCAGACCTGACCATCGGCCAGCGGCCGGGATTGACTATCAGCCGGTGGCGCCTGCCGATGCCTGCGCCCGCAGCCCGCCGATGGCCGCGCCGTAGGCCTGCGAGACCTCGACGATCACGTCGGCCGGCACGTTGGCTCGCCGCGCGGCCTCGCGGATCGCCTCGGGATCCTTGGCTTCGTAGAGGCAGTAGGTCTTGCGCTTGTCGGCGCTCAGGAACGAGAACAGCCAGTTGACGCCGACGTCGCCATTGATCCTCGTGATGGCGATCACGCCATCACTGTCGATTTCGAGCTGCTCGGCGAAATTGCGTTCGATGATGAAGAGCGGCATGTGAATCCTCGGACGGGTCGAAGCGCGCCATGGCGGCCATGGCGCCAAGCCGCATCAGTATGCGCCTAGGTCGAATGCCCCGCCAGCCGCCCCATGGCTCAACGAGGCAGGAGTTCGATCACCTGCCAGGCCCCCTTGGGCTGGCCCTTGCTTCTGCAGAACAGGTAGCTGCCGGCGTTTTGCAGGCTGCGGTGGCGGTTCTCGATGCGCGCCGTCCGGCAATTCGCCCTGTCCTGCGGGTCCTTGCCCGGCGTGACGCTGCCGCCGCTGGTGCCGCGGGGGTTCTCCCACGTGACCGCCACCCCGTCCGCGCCGTTGTCGAGCGCCTGGTGGACCGCCTGAGTCATGAGGTCGACATCGGCGCTGCTGAATCGGGTGATCGGCGTGTCGCGCATCGCGTTGAACAGGTTCAACGGCCTCGCCTGCGCCGAAGCCGCGGCCAGTACAGTGACCGCTACCGCAAGCAATCTGCCCCCCTGGCGCACGGTCATGTTCGAATCCTCCGGTCCGGTGAATGGAAAGAAACCGGCTGGATTCTATCGATCAGCCCTCGCCGGGCCGGACCTGGGCGATTCAGCCGACGCGCTTGATCGTCACCTTCACCGAGCCGTGGTTGTTGAGGTAGGCGAACCAGGCGTCGTTCGCGAACAGGCACAGCTCGGGATCGGCGTCGCCGCTCTGCCCGGTGTAGGTCCAGGCGGCATGCATGCCGATCGGGAACATGCAGGCGTCGGAGCGCCCGACGGCCCCGATCAGCTGGAACCAGCGGCCCTCCTTGCAGCGCAGCGCCCAATGCGCCATCGACTGGATCAGGCTGGGCTCGATCCGGCCGTCGGCGCTGGACGCCAGGTGCCAGTCGACCCATCGGCTGTCGTCGGCGGCGATCTCGTAGGTCTCGCCGGGCGCCAGCAGCACGCCGGTCGGGTTGTAGTAGCTGGCGCTCGCGATGGCGAGAGGTCCGGATGAGTCCCCGACCGCTAGATGTCTGGCCATGACTGCCCTCCTTTCACAAGTCCCTGCGCTGAAGAGGCGTCTGCAATTTCCTCTTCCCTCGACGTATTTGTACTCCTTCTTTCGAGGCGGCGCCGCCGGTTCGTCGTGTTTGAGACACCCGGATTTTCCCGATGAATTCCTTACGCGGAGCGCCTCGTTCTTTACGCGGTGTTTATGCACGCGACCGTAGGCTCGACGCTTCTTCATTTCGCTCTTCGACCCATGCACCACGTGATAGCCAGAACCCTCTCGATCGCCGCTCTGACGACCCTGCCGATGCTCGCCAGCGCCCAGCTCGCGGGCAACGTCGCGTTGACGACCAACTACAAGTTCCGTGGCCAGGACCAGGACATGCTCGGCAAGGACGACTTCGCGAACAACAGCTACTTCAAGCCGGCGATCCAGGGCGGCCTCGACTACGGCTTCGGTGACAGCGGCTTCTATGTCGGCAACTGGAACTCCAGCGTCAACTGGCTCAAGGGCAACGCCATCGAGATGGACTTCTACGGCGGCTACAAATTCAAGGGCGGCCCGATCGACTGGGACGTCGGTGTGCTGACCTATGTCTACCCCGGCAACACCGCCGGCAACACGACCGAGATCTACGGCGCCGGCACCTGGGCCAACGAGTCCTTCGGCGCCTTCACGGCCAAGTACTCCTGGACCGTGTCCAAGGACTACTTCAACTACGCCGGCAACCAGGGCGACTCGGGCCTGGACGGCACCAACACCGGCTACCTGAACCTCGCCTACACCAAGGAGATCATTCCCAAGGTGACGCTGAAGGCGGCCGTCGGCTGCACCTTCTTCAGCAGCGACATCCGGAGCCTTGGCTTCAAGGACTACGTCGATTTCAACGTTGGCGCCGCCTACGACTTCGGCAGCGGCCTGTCGCTCGGCGGCTACGTACAGGGCGGCAACGAGCAGAGCGCCTTCAATGCGGTCGTCAGCCCGGGCATCCCGTCGCCGATCGGCCCGATCGGCCAGACCACCTACTCGCCCAACGCGACCCGCTTCATCCTGATCCTGACCAAGACGCTGTAGGGGAAGGCTCTACACGCGGCGTGCTCCGTGGCTGACGGCCCGGGCCCGGCGTCGCGGCGATGGTGAGTCCAAGTCTCGAGGACATCTCCTCGAGTTTCTCAACCGGCCTTCTTCGCCTGAAGGCTCTTGAAAGGACTGACACCATGGCACTCGACAAAGACATGCTCGACCCCCGCGACTCCCGCGGCGAACCCCTGGCCAACGACGAGGTCGTCGATGTCCTCAACGATCTGCTGGAGAACACGCGGGATGGCGGCTACGGATTCCTGGCCTGCGCCGAGGAGGTCGAATCCCCGGCCGCGAAACAACTGTTCGCAAGCCGCGCCGAGGGTTGCCGCCAAGCCGAGGCGGAACTGCTGCAAATGATCGCGGCCTACGGCGGCAAGCCGGCCGATGGCGGCACCGCCGCGGGTGCGTTGCACCGCGGCTGGGTCCACGTCAAGGGATCGCTCGGCGCCAACAGCGAGTTGTCGATCCTCGAGTCCTGCGAGCGCGGCGAAGACACTGCCATCGCACGCTACCGCAAGGCGCTGAAGCAGAACCTGCCGCCCGACGTGCGCGCTCTGGTCGAAAGGCAGGCGGCGGGCGCGCAGCGCAACCACGACCAGATCCGGGACCTGCGCAACGCAGCGCGCGCCGCCAAGGACTGACCGGCTCGGTCACGCGGGCGACTTCAGCTGGGGGATTCAGCGTCCTAGAATCGCCGACCTCCAGCCAGGGCCCGCCCGATGACCGAAGCCTTCACCCAAGCACCCACCCTTTGCGGGCCGCTGCGCCAGCCGCGCCAGATGCTGGCCGAGCAGCGCTACGACGGCCACAAATCGATCCACGACGATGCCATGGCCGAAGGGCTGGGGCTTCGAGCCGGTCCGATCGAGGGGCCAACCCACTTCAGCCAGTTCGACCCCCTGCTCTACCACGTGTTCGGCAACGCCTGGTTCGAGACCGGATGCATCAGCGCGCATTACCAGAACATGGTGGTCGAAGGCGAGGAAGTACGGGCCTTCGTCGAGCGCGATCCGTTGCAGCCTCGCTTCGTGCGTTTGCACGCTGAGAAGCGCGACGGCACACCGGTGCTGAGCGGCACCGCTTCCATCGGCGACGCCGCGGGGCTGCCTCACGAACTGCAGCTGCGCATCGCCAAGCTCCGGCCGCCCACGGGCCTGGTCATCAACCGTGATCTCCGGGTGGGGCAGCGCGGCGCGGTGGTCGAGAAGATCCGCATGGGCTTCGACACCCACATGGGCGACCACTACCCTTTCACGCTGGCCGACAAGCTGAAGGTCATCACCGAACCGAGCCCGTGGTACACGCGGGAGTCGGGCGGCGAGTCGCCCTGGGGCCGGCCGGTCATTCCGACGGAAATGATCAGCGTGCTGCTTGGCTCGACATCGGCGCAGTCGGGTCTGAGCGGGCGCAAGCCGGCGGTCGGCCTGTTCGCCGGCCAGGAGATCCGACTTCTGAACGGACCGCTCTTCGTCGACCAGGACTACGAACTGGAGCGCGAGATCATCGCGCTCAGCGAAAGCGCGCGCACCGAATCGGTCTGGGTGCGCACCCGCGTGTACGACGCGGCCACGCGCGCGCTGGCAGCGGAGATGATCCTCAATGGGGCGGTGATGAAGGCTTCGTATCCCGATTACGAGGGCGAGGCGCGCTTGCTCTACGGGTCGTTTGTAGGGACTCGTTGAACCTTTCAGTCCATCATCCTGAACTTCAGTGAAACTTTTGCAGCTGAAGTTGAAGTTGACCCGATTTCGCGGACACCTGATCCTTATGGATGAAGGAGTCCGATATGCCTACACCGAAGCCTCCGTAGCATCGCGTGGCCGCCTATCAATCCGACTTGAGAATCAAGTCCCAACCCGTCCGCGCAACAGGGTCAACTTCAATGCCGTTGCCTTGAACGTAGCCACTGCTCGCGTGACTGCTGGGTTCACCGAGCCACTTGAATGGCTCCCCGAGGTTCCACCATGGCGCCGACGTGGCGGCTTTGGTGGCCGCAAGCGTCGCGCCGCTATCTTGGGCTGCGATGAGAATCTTCCTCCGAATATTTCTCCCGCTTGTCGCTGAGAACGCAGGCCACCTCTGCCGAAACCCCGTGAGGAGGAAAGCGCGCTGTCTTGTCCACGAGCCGAGAGGCGCCCCCCAGGCAATCCAAGTCGACCGTAAGAAAGGATCACTCGCACAATATCCAAGATTCCGACTTCCTCCCGAAAGCCCTTACCGTGGATCTGCGCGACCTCCAGTACTTCGAAGTTATCGCTCAGCTTGAGCACATGGGACGAGCAGCTGCAAAGCTTCATCGCACACAACCCGCATTGTCCAGGTGCATCCGGCGCCTGGAGGAGGCGTGCGAGGCCGAGCTATTCGAAAAGGCCGGCCGCGGCATGCGCCTTACCACTGCCGGCAAGGCTCTGCTCAAGTGGGCCCAGCGCACGCGCTTCGATGTTGAAAGCGCAACGCGAGAGATCAGGGACATTGGCCGAGGTCTTTCCGGGCACGTCAAGCTGGGCATCGCGCCGACGGCGGCCCAGTATCTACTGCCGCTGGCTGCACGCGATCTCTTGGAGGAAGCGCCCGAAGTCACCCTTCGGACCACCGTCGCGTTGGGCGATGTGTTAACACCATTGCTGCAGGCGGGTGACATCGACCTGATGGTGGGGACTGAAAGGCCAGAAACCCCCGGGTTTGCGTCCCGGCTATTGGCCGAAGATCAAATCGTCGTGGCGGCGAGGGCCACCCACGAGGTCTTCAAGAAGACTCCGCTCACTTTGAAAGACCTGACCGCTTACCGGTGGGTGCTGCAGCCCGCCGGAGCGCCTACGCGGGATTGGCTCGATCAGGCCTTCGACAGGCATCGCCTGCCCCGGCCACGAGTGCAGGTGGAAAGCACGATGCTGCTGATGCTGCCGCCGCTGATCGCTCAGACTGGTTTGCTGAGCTTCATTTCGCGCCTGCACCTTCAGGAAGGCGCCACGGGCGCCGCGCTGCGCGAGGTCAAGCTGCGAGGCGCCACGATGCGTCGGCGCATGGTGGTGACTTATCGCGACAGCGGCTACCTATCGCCGGCCTCTAAGCGCCTGATCGCCCTACTTTCGAAGCACGCCAAAGTCACTCCCTTGTGACCGCAAAAGTCTGGCGCATGAATTTTCAACAAATAGTCATTGGACGTTTGCGGCCATAGAACGAATACTTGCCTCCATCGGACGAGAGATTCCGAACCACTGGAGACAACGAGATGCATTCTTCCCTTGCTTGCCAGGGTTCGGCGCCATCGCCGCGGCACTTTCGCGCTGATCGCAACAAGCACTCATCGAGCAGGATGCTGATGCTCGGCGACTCCGTCAGGCGGGTCGCCACCATGACCCATGACGAAACCATCCGATGGGTCACGGTCGTCAAGGTATCCGGCATGAAGGTCGTCTGACTGGCGCCCCCTTTTCTTGATTTGGAGCTATCAGATGAATCCGGACACCATCGTCATCACCGAAGAGAAAGTTCATCCGGACGCCGTCGCACTATTGAAGGACTACCGCCTTGTCTACACCGGGGCCAAGTTCACTCAGGAGGAGCTCGTGGCTCTGGTCGAGCGAGAGCAGCCCGTTGCCATCCTGTCTCGCTACGGAAAGATCAACGAGCAGGTGCAGGCGGCGTCGAGAAAGCTGAGAGTCATCGGGCGGCACGGAGTAGGCATGGATGCGATCGACCAGGAGGCTGCAAAGCGCCTCGGCATCATGGCCCTCCCGGCCACTGGATCCAACAGCCAGGCTGTCGCGGAATTGACGCTAGGCCTGATCTTGGCGTGTGCCCGTCGGATCACTTGGCTGGACAAGCGGATGCACGAAGGCCACTGGGACAAGCAGAGCTATTTGGGCTTCGAACTGTCGGGTGCAACGCTTGGGGTGGTGGGATGCGGCTCCATCGGGAGCAGAGTGGTTCGCTTCGCGCAGGCCATTGGCATGAAGGTCATTGTGTGCGATCCGTACCTCGATGCCGATCAGTTGCCGGCTGGAACGACCCGGGTAGAGCTAGAGGAGCTCCTTGTGCAAAGCGATGTTGTTTCCCTGCATTGCCCCCTCGACGATTCGACCAAGGGCATGCTAGATGCTCGCCGCCTGGGATTGATGCGCAAGGGCGCCATCCTCGTCAATACCGCGCGGGCGGGCATGTTCGACGAGAAGGCCATGCAAGAGCGCCTTCGGTCCGGCGAACTGCACTTGGGGCTGGACTGCTTTGTCGATGAGCCGCTGCCGTCCGAATCGGCTTGGTTGGGCACGCCCAACGCCGTGCTGACACCTCACATCGGGGGGACCACCAATGGCGGCGCACGGGGAATGGCGGTTGGCGCGGCACAGAACATCCTTTCGGTCCTCCAAAAATGACAACCGCCGGTGCGCGGAATGACGAAGGGTCTGCGCTGTGATACCCCGTCTTCAACCTTCCGACGGGCCTGCCGCCCTGTACGCAGATTTTCTTTCGGAACTTCGTTTGCGCGGATTCGAGGGCGACATCTCGCACACGTACGCCGACCGCACGGTTTTCGCCACCGACAACTCGATCTACCAGCTGACGCCCCAGGCGATCGTGTTCCCGCGTCACGAACTGGACGTGGTGCGCGTGGCCAAGCTGGCCGGCGAGCAGCGCTTTTCCGCCGTCTCGTTCTCGCCGCGCGGCGGCGGCACGGGCACCAACGGCCAGTCGCTGACCGACGGCATCGCGGTGGACCTGTCGCGCCACATGAACGCGATCCTCGAAGTCAACGCCCGGGAAGGGTGGGCCCGGGTCCAGGCCGGCGTAGTCAAGGACCAGCTCAACGATGCCATCCGCGAGCATGGCCTGTTCTTCGCGCCCGAGCTGTCGCCTTCCAACCGCGCCACCATCGGCGGCATGATTGCCACTGACGCCAGTGGGCAGGGCTCTGTGCTGTACGGCAAGACGCGCGATCACGTGCTCGAGCTCAATGCCGTGCTGCTCGACGGTACGCTGTGGCACTCGCGGCCACTGGCACCTGCGCAACTGGACGAGGTCAAGCGCCGTGACGACCGCGTCGGCGCGATCCACCGCCTGCTCGACCGCATCAGGATCGACGACGCGGACTTGATCGCCCAGCGCTTCCCTAAACTGAACCGCTGTGTCACCGGCTACGACCTGGTGCATCTGTGCGACCACGCCGGGCAATTCAACCTAAGTTCGGTGCTGTGCGGTGCCGAGGGAAGTTTGGCCTTCGTGACGGAAGCCAGGATCAGGTTGACGCCGATACCACGCTGCACGGTGCTACTGGCCATCCGCTATGGCAGTTTTGACGCGGCCCTGCGCGACGCTGGCGCGCTGATGAAGCTTCAGGCGGCGTCCAGCGAGACCATCGACGCCAAAGTGCTTGCCTTGGCGCGCCAGGACGCGGTGTGGCTGACCGTCAAGGACTACTTCCCCGACGATCCGGAAGGCCCGGCCCAGGGCGTCAACATCGTTGAATTCCTGGGCAATGACGAAGCTGACCTGGCCGAAAAGCTGGCCCGCGTCGAGGCCGACCTGGCGAAGAAC
>Ga0182008_10003007_pt1 | contig 10366 bp, 8 predicted proteins | sample Sormic07211129_1_FD_120482 | JGI IMG/M metagenome (GOLD analysis project Ga0182008, IMG submission 120482) | Rhizosphere microbial communities from Sorghum bicolor, Mead, Nebraska, USA - 072115-129_1 metaG | ecosystem: Host-associated > Plants > Roots > Rhizosphere | place: USA: Nebraska...
CCTGTTCCCGGCGATCGTGCTGTTCTGTGCCATCGGCGTCTACTCGACCAACAACAACACCTTCGACATCTGGATGGTGGCGGCCTTCGGCTTCATCGGCTATGCCTTCTTCAAGCTGGGCTGCGAGCCGGCACCGCTGCTGCTGGGCTTCATCCTGGGGCCGATGATGGAAGAGAACCTGCGGCGCGCCCTGCTGCTGTCGCGCGGCGACTGGATCGTCTTCGTGACGCGGCCGATCTCGGCCGGCCTGCTGGCCGCGGCGCTGCTGCTGCTGATCATCGTGCTGCTGCCGGCGGTGAAGTCCAAGCGCGAAGAAGCCTTCGTCGAGGAGTGATCCCCCCGCGCCTCTCGGCAAGCAAGAAAACGGCGCCTTCGGGTGCCGTTTTTTTTATGCCGGCTTGGGCGCGCGCGGCGGCTTCATGTGCTGCCGCGCCATGGCCAGGAAGGCCAGGGCGGCGGGGTTGAGCGGATGCTTGGCCAGCCGCACGGCGACCACCGGATATTCCAGCGTCGGGCGCGTGACCGCCACCGCCCGCAGGTTGCCCGGCATCAGGACCTCGACGTAGCGCGGCAGCAGCGCGACGCCGGCACCGGCCTGGATCAGCCCGAAGGCCGTCGACAGCATCGACACGTGATGGGCCACCCGCGGATACACGTTGGCCACGCTCGACAGCTGCCGGCTGACCGCGCGCCAGATGTTGGCGTCCGGATTGACATGGATGAACGGCAGTGACTCCAGGTGGCGGGCATCGATCACCACCCGCTGCGCCAGCGGGTGGTCGTCGCGAACGAACAGGGCCATCCGCTCGACGAACAGCGGCTCGGTCGCCAGTTCCGAATGCCGCTGGCCGATGTCCGAGCCGAAGCCCAGGTCGGCCTCCTGCGACAGGATCCGCGAAATCATCTGCTCGGCCGTGCTGTCCATCAGCGTGGTCGCGAGCGCCGGGTACTGCTGCGAGAAGCGGCCCAGCAGGGGCGGCAGCAGGGCGCCCGCCGTGAGGTGGCCCACCGCCAGCACCACGCGCCCTTCGCGCAGCTGGGACTGCGAGCGGCAGGCGCCGACCGACTCGTCGATCAGCCGCAGCGCACGCACCGCGGTGTCGACCATCATCTGGCCCGCATTGGTGATGCGGATGCGGCGACCGCGCACCACCAGCGGCTGTCCGAGCTCGTGTTCCATGCGCTTGATCAGGTGGCTGATCGCGGGCTGGGTCAGCTGCAGGGCCTCCGCCGCCAGGGTGAAGCTGCCGGTGTCGGCGACCGCCGCCAGCGCCCGCAGCTGTTGCAGGGAGATCTCTTCGCCGGCGATCCGAGTCATAAGTTCAATTCATAGTTCGATAAACCGGATTATCTGGCTTGATGCGCCAGCCTTGCATAGCATCGGAATTCCGTCCACAGGGAACAAAATCGAGACCATGAAACGAATCCAGTTCATCCAGGCCTGCGCCGCTGCGTTGTGCCTGGCAGCGTCCTCCGCCAGCCTCGCGCAGGGCTATCCGACCAAGCCGATCCGCCTGATCGTGCCGTTTCCAGCCGGCGGCGCCACCGACCTGTTCGCGCGCACCTTGTCGCAGAAGATGGGCGAGAAGCTCGGCACCACGCTGGTGATCGACAACAAGCCCGGCGCCGGCGGCGCGATCGGTTCCGACATGGCCGCCAAGGCGACGCCCGACGGCTACACGCTGCTGCTGGCCACCACCAGCACCCATTCGATCGGCCCGGCGATCACCCCCAAGCTGCCCTACGACACGGTGCGCGACTTCACGCCGATCGCCCACGTGGGCGATGCGCCGAGCATCATGCTGGTGCCCAACAACTCGCCCGCCAAGACGGTGCGCGAGTGGATCGACTACGCCAAGAAGAACCCCGGCAAGCTCAACTACGCGTCGAGCGGCAACGGCACGATCGTCCAGCTCACGGCCGAGCTGTTCAAGTCGCAGGCCGGCGTGTTCGTCACCCACATCCCGTACAAGGGCACGGCGCTGGCGATCCCCGACCTGATCACCGGCAAGGTCGACGTGCTGTTCGATTCGCTGCCGACCGGCATGCCGCACGTGCGCGACGGCCGGCTGCGTGCGCTGGGCGTGACCACGCTCAAGCGCAGCCCGCTGGCGCCCGAGCTGCCGCCGATCGCCGATGTGCTGCCGGGCTTCGAGTCCAACACCTGGTTCGGCCTCTATGGCCCGAAGGGCCTGCCGGCCGACATGGTGGCCCGCATCAACACGGCCGCCAACCAGTCGCTGAGCGACCCCGAGGTGCGCGACAAGCTGGCGCGCCTGGGCATCGAGCCCACCACCAGCACGCCGGCGCAGCTCGCGAGCCTGGTGGCGGCCGACGCGGCCAAGTGGAAGCAGATCATCACCGACAGGAAGATCACGGGCGACTGACATGAAATTCGACTACGCAAACCCCTACACCACGACCCGCATTCCGGTCTTCGCCCGCAACGTCGTCTCGACCTCGCACCCGCTGGCGGCCCAGGCCGGCCTGCGGATCCTGCAGCAGGGCGGCAATGCGGTCGACGCCGCGGTGGCGACCGCCGCGGTCATGACGCTGGTCGAGCCGGTCAGCAACGGCCTCGGCAGCGATGCCTTCTGCATCCTCTGGGACGGCAAGAAGCTGCACGGGCTCAACGCCTCGGGCTGCGCGCCCGCTGCGTGGACGCCCGAATACTTCCGCAAGAAGCACGGCGCCGACGCCGCGACGCCGCCGATGCGCGGCATGGACTCGGTCACGGTGCCGGGTGCGGTGGGCAGCTGGGTCGCGCTGTCGGAGCGCTTCGGCAAGCTGCCCTTCGCCGACCTCATGGCGCCGGCGATCGAGATCGCCGAGCGCGGCTACCTGATGCCGCCGGTGGTGCAGCAGAAGTGGGCCGCGGCGACGCCGGTGCTCCAGGCGCAGCCCGGTTTCGCGCAGACTTTCCTGCCCTGGGGCCGCGCGCCCGAAGTCGGCGAACTGTTCCGCTTCCCGGCCGCGGCGCGCGCCTTGAAGGCCATCGCGGCCACCAAGGGCGACGCCTTCTACGGCGGCGAGATCGCCGCCGCGCTGGAGAAGTTCTCGAACCAGCACGGCGGCAGCCTGAAGGCCAGCGACCTCGCCGGCTGGAAGCCCGAATGGGTCGAGCCCATCGGCCAGGACTACCGCGGCCACCGGCTGCACGAGATCCCGCCCAACGGCCAGGGCATCGCGGCGCTGATCGCGCTCGGCATCCTCCAGCATTTCGACATCGGCTCGATCCCGGTCGACTCGGTGCGCTCCCAGCACCTGCAGATCGAGGCCATGAAGCTGGCTTTCGCCGACACCTACCGCTACGTGTCCGAGCCATCGTCGATGGAGGTGACACCGCTGCAAATGCTCGATGGCGCCTACCTGGCCTCGCGTGCCAAACTGATCGACGTGAACAAGGCGCAGGACTTCCAGGCCGGCAACCCGGTCAAGGGCGGCACCATCTACCTGACCGCGGCCGACGAGAGCGGCATGATGGTGAGCTTCATCCAGAGCAACTACATGGGCTTCGGCTCGGGCTGCGTCGAGCCCGAGTTCGGCATCAGCCTGCAGAACCGCGGCCACGGCTTCAGCCTCAAGGACGGCAGCCCGAACCTGGTGGCGCCGGGCAAGCGCCCGTTCCACACCATCATCCCGGCCTTCCTCACCAAGGACGGCGCGCCGGTCATGAGCTTCGGCGTGATGGGCGGCAACATGCAGCCGCAGGGCCACATGCAGACGCTGGTGCGCATGCTCGACTACGGGCAGAACCCGCAGGCGGCCTGCGACGCACCGCGCTGGCGCTTCAACTCCGGGGTCGAGATCAACGTCGAGGCCGCGATGGACCCGGCCACGGTGCAGGGGCTGTCGGCGCTAGGCCACAAGGTCGACGTCATCAACGACTCCTACCAGGATTTCGGCGCCGGCCAGTTCATCTGGCGCGCGGGCGACCCGGCAGTCGAAGGCTACGTGGCCGCCAGCGATGCGCGCCGCGACGGCTTGGCCGCGGGGTTCTAGATGGCCCCCACGCTCCCCCACTGCGTGTGGGTCGCTGCCCCCCGAGGGGGCGCAGGCCGCCTTGGGGCGGCCCGGCGTCGGCCTGAGCCTTGATGCAAGCCCAGGCTGCGACGCACCACGCCGCACGCAAGAGCCTCGCGCCGGGCCTGGCGCTCGCCACCTTCGGCGCGATCGCCTTCAGCGGCAAGGCGATCATCGTCAAGCTGGCCTACCGTCACGGCGTCGACGCCGTGACGCTGATCATGCTGCGCATGCTGTTCGCGCTGCCGCTGTTCGCCCTGATGGCGTGGTGGGCCGGGCGCGGCAAGCCGGCGCTCACGCGGCGCGACTGGTTCGGGGTCGTCGGGCTGGGCTTCTCGGGCTACTACCTGTCGAGCTTTCTCGACTTCGCCGGCCTGGCCTACATCACGGCCAGCCTGGAGCGGCTGATCCTCTACCTCAACCCGACCCTGGTGCTGCTGTTCGGCTGGATCGTCTACCGGCGCCGCATCACGCGCTGGCAGTTCGCCGGCATGGCGGTCAGCTATTCGGGCGTGCTGCTGGTGTTCGGCCACGAAGTCAGCCTGGGCCAGAGCGCGGCCGCCGCCTGGGGCGCCCTGCTGGTGTTCCTGAGCGCGGTGAGCTATGCGGTCTACCTGGTCGCCAGCGGCGAGTTCGTCAAGCGGCTCGGCTCGCTGCGCCTGGTCGGGCTGGCGACCAGCGTGGCCTGCCTGCTGTGCATCGCCCAGTTCCTGCTGCTGCGGCCGATGAGCGCCGCCTTCGAGGTGGCGCCCGAGGTGATCTGGCTGTCGGTGCTCAACGCCACGCTGTGTACCGCGGTGCCTGTCCTCGCCGTCATGATGGCGATCGAGCGCATCGGCCCCGCGATGGCGGCACAAACGGGTATGGTCGGGCCGATGTCGACGATCCTGATGGGGGTGCTGCTGCTCGGCGAGCCCTTCACCCTCTGGATCGCGGCCGGCACGGTGCTGGTCGTCACCGGCATCTTTGTCTTCACACGAACGGGGCGCTGAGCCCGAAGGAATCAACATGGACCTGGGTATCGCAGGCAGGACGGCGCTGGTGGGCGGCGCCAGCAAGGGTTTGGGCTACGGCTGCGCCGAAGCGCTGGTGCGCGAGGGCGTCAACGTGGTGGTCATGGCGCGCGGCGCCGAGGCGCTGGACGCCGCGGCCAGGCAGCTGCAGGCCGTGGCGGCGACGGCGCCCGGCAAGCCCTTCGTGAAGCACGCGGCGGCCGACATCACGACCCCCGAAGGCCGCGCCGCGGCCTTTGCGCTGCATGCCGACTTCGACATCGTGGTCACCAATGCCGGCGGCCCGCCGCCCGGCGACTTCCGCGACTGGGACCGCGAGGCCTGGATCAAGGCGCTCGACGCCAACATGCTGACGCCGATCGAGCTGATCAAGGCCACGGTCGACGGCATGGCGGCGCGCGGCTTCGGGCGCATCGTCAACATCACCTCGAGTTCGGTCAAGGCGCCGATCGACATCCTGGGCCTGAGCAACGGCGCGCGCAGCGGCCTGACCGGCTTCGTCGCCGGCGTGGCGCGCACCGGGCTGGCGGCCAAGGGCGTGACGCTCAACAACCTGCTGCCGGGCGCGTTCGACACCGACCGGCTCAAGGGCACGCTGGTGGGCGCAGCCAAGAAGACCGGCCAGGACATCGACGCGATCCGCGCCAGCCGCCAGAAGAGCATCCCGGCCGGCCGCTTCGGCACCGCCGCCGAGTTCGGCGCCATCTGCGCCTTCCTCTGCAGCATGCATGCCGGCTACATCACCGGCCAGAACGTGCTGGCCGACGGCGGCGCCTACCCCGGAACCTATTGATCCACGTCGACCAGGAGACGCGAATGAAGAGCAAGGCAGTGCGCATCGACCGCCACGGCGGTCCCGAGGAACTCAAGATCGTCGAGGTCGAGGTCGGGGACCCCGGCCCCGGCGAGATCCGGATCCGCCACAAGGCCGTGGGCCTGAACTTCATCGACACCTACCAGCGCAGCGGGCTCTATCCGTTCGCGATGCCGCTGCAGCTGGGCATGGAGGCTTCGGGCGTGGTCGAGGCGGTGGGCGAGGGGGTCACGCACCTGAAGGCCGGCGACCGCGCGGCCTACGCCAGTCCGCCCCCGGGCTCCTACTGCGAGCTGCGCGTCATGCCGGCCAAGACCGTCTGCAGGCTGCCCGATGCGATCTCCTTCGAGACCGGCGCCGCGATGATGCTGAAGGGCCTGACGACCCAGTACCTGCTGCGCCGGACCTTGCCGGCCGAAGGCCTTCAGCCGGGCGACTTCATCGTCTTCCATGCCGCGGCCGGCGGTGTCGGCCTGATCGCCTGCCAATGGGCGAAGGCGCTCGGCCTGCAGCTCATCGGCACCGCCGGCACCGACGCCAAGTGCCAGCTCGCGCTGGCCCACGGCGCCGCGCATGCGATCAACTACAGCAAGGAGAACTTCGCCGAGCGCGTGAAGGAGATCACCGGCGGCAAGGGGGTCAAGGTGGTCTACGACTCGGTCGGCAAGGACACCTTCGAAGGCTCGCTGGCCTGCCTGCGGCCGTTCGGCCTGCTGGCGGTTTTCGGCAACGGCTCGGGTCCGGTGTCGGCCTTCAACCTCGGCCTGCTGGCCAAGGGCTCCTACTACGTCACGCGCCCGACGCTGTTCACCCACATCGCGACGCGCGAAACCACCCAGGCGATGGCGGACGAGCTGTTCGCGATCGTCGAGAGCGGCGCCGTGAAGATCCCGATCGACCAGCGCTACCCGCTCGAAGACGTGCAGCAAGCCCACCGCGATCTGGAAGCCCGCAAGACCACCGGCTGCACCATCCTCACGCTGTAGGCTAGAGCGTCCCTAGCCTTGACTCGCGCATCCGGGTCGGGGCCAGCGCGCCGGCCGACTCGAGGATCGGATAGGCGATCGAGCAGATGTGCGAGTTGATGCGCTTCAGGTCGCTGATCAGGTCGATGTGCAGCGAGCTGGTCTCGATGCTCAGCGTGGTCTGGTCCGACAGGCGTCCGAGGTGGGTGGTCGCGTAGGCGCGCTCCAGGTCGCGGAAGCGCGCCTTTTCCTCCAGCAGCCTCTGGGCGTCGCGCACGCTGCCGTTCAGGAACACGCTCATGCTCAGCCGCAGGTTGGCCACCAGCCGCTCGTGCAGCTCGACGATCTCGCGCATCCCGGCCTCGGAGAAGTTGCGCTGCGGCTTGATCTTCTTGTCCTCGATGTCGATCACTACACGCTCGATGATGTCGCCGATCTGCTCCATGTTGATCGTGAAGCTGATGATGTCGGTCCAGCGCCGGCTCTCTTCCTCGCCCAGCGCCTCGCGCGAGATCTTCGTCATGTAGTACTTGATGGCCGAGTACAGCTCGTCGACCGTGTCGTCGAGCTTGCGCAGCTCCTGGGCCAGCCGCAGGTCGTTGTTGCGGATCACGTTGAGCACGCCGATCAGCATGGTCTCGACCACGTCGGCCTGGTGCAGCGCCTCGCGCGCCGCGTTGGAGATCGCCAGCGACGGCGTCGACAGGGCCGAGGGGTCCAGGTGCTGCTGGCGCCGCGTGGCGGCCGGCTCGGGCGGCTCCGGCAGCAGCCGCGTCACCAGCCCGGCGACCCAGTCGGTGAGCCCGATGAAGCCGAGGCTCACGAGCACGTTGAAGGCCAGGTGGTAGAGCACGACGAACTGCGTCGCGTCCGAGATGTAGGGCCGGACCTCGCGCAGCCAGAGGCCGACGAAAGGCGCCGCGATCGCGACGCCGAGCAGCTTGAAGAGCAGGTTGCCGATCGTGACCTGCCGGACGGCGACCGTCGACTTGGCCGTGGTCAGCACCGCCAGCAGGCCGCTGCCGAGGTTGGCGCCGAGCACCAGGCCCATGGCGACGTCGAGCGGCACCACGTTCGAGCTGGCCATCGCCGCCACCAGCAGGACCACCGCCAGGCTCGAATAGGCGACGATCGCGAGCGCGGCGCCGATCGTGATCTCGAGCAGCACGTCGCTGCCGAGGCTGCCCAGCAGTTCGCGCATCGCCTGGCCGGCAAACAGCGGTCCGGTGGCCGCGACCACCAGCTGCAGCGCGAGCAGCATCAGGCCGAGCCCGATCAGCACGCGCCCGACCCGCCCGGCCACGCTGGACGGCCGCGTGATGAACAGCACCACGCCGACGAAGATGAAGAGCGGCGACAGCCAGGAGAGGTCGGCCGAGAACAGCACCGACATCAGCGCGGTGCCGATGTCCGCGCCGCGCATCACCGCCAGCGCGGCCGGCAGGGTCACGAGGCCCTGGCCGACGAAGGACGAGGTCATGAGCGAGGTCGCGGTGCTCGACTGCACCAGGGCCGTCACGCCGATGCCCGACAGGGCGGCCGTGAAGCGGTTGCGCATGCTCTGGACCAGGATCTTGCGCAGGTTCGCACCGAAGACGCGCAGCACGCCGGTGCGAACGAGATGGGTGCCCCACACCAGCAGCGCCACGGCTGCGAGCAGATTCAACAGATGCTTCATGGAAGGCGACGACTATACGCCGCCCTCGCAAGGGCTATTTCTTGCCGCGCCGCACGCGCAGCAGTTCGTCCAGGATCAGGCAGATCGCTCCGATGGTGATCGCGCTGTCGGCGACGTTGAAGGCCGGGAAGTGGCGCCCGGCGAGGTGGAAGTCGAGGAAGTCGACCACGTAGCCGTGCATCATCCGGTCGATCACGTTGCCGATCGCGCCGCCCAGGATCGCCGCCATCGAGAACGAGAACAGCTTCTGGCCGGCGTGCGACTTCAGCATCCAGACGATGAAGACCGCCGCGGCGACGCCGATCGCGGTGAAGAACCAGCGCTGCCAGCCCGACGAATCGGCCAGGAACGAGAAGGCCGCGCCGGTGTTGTGGGCCCGGACCACGTTGAAGAAGCTGGTGACGTAGGTGGCGTCGCCGTACTTGTAGTAGCCGAGGATCAGCGTCTTGGTGAACTGGTCGATGATCACGATCACCAGCGCGAGGCCGAGCCAGGGCCAGATGCCGAGGCCCGACCCGCCCGAAGATTTGCGGGCCATCAGGCGAGTGTCCTTTGTTCTCCGGCGCCGTACAGGTTGCTGGTGCAGCGGCCGCACAGGCCGGGGTGCGCGGCATCGTGGCCGACGTCGTCGCGCCAGTGCCAGCAGCGCTCGCACTTGGTCGCCGCGCTCGCCGTCACCTGGATCGACAGGGCGTCGCCCGCGGCCAGGGTCACCGCCGAGGTGATCAGCACGAACTTCAGGTCGTCGGCCAGCGAGGCCAGCAGCGCATGGTCGTCGGCCGCGGCGGCGATCGCCACGTTGGCCTGCAGCGACGAGCCGACCTGGCCGGCGCTGCGCACTGTCTCGATCTCCTTGTTGACCGCGTCGCGGATCTCGCGGATGCGGGTCCACCTGGCCAGCAGCGCGGCATCGGGCGTGCCGAGGTCGCTGTAGGTCTGGACGAAGATCGAGCGGCCGTCGCCGCAGAACTTCCAGGCCTCCTCGGCCGTGAAGCTCAGGAACGGCGCCATCCAGCGCAGCATCGCCTGCGTGATGTGCCAGAGCGCGGTCTGGGCGCTGCGGCGCGCATGCGAGCCGGGCGCGGTGGTGTAGAGCCGGTCCTTGAGCACGTCGAGGTAGAAGGCGCCGAGGTCTTCCGAGCAATACACCTGCAGCTTGGCCACCACCGGGTGGAACTCGTAGACCTTGTAGTGCGCCAGGATCTCGGCCTGGAACTCGGCTGCACGCGCAAGCGCGTAGCGGTCGATCTCGAGCAGCTGGTCGAGCGGCACCGCGTCCTTCGCGATGTCGAAGTCGCTGGTGTTGGCCAGCAGGAAGCGCAGCGTGTTGCGGATCCGGCGATAGGCGTCGACCACCCGCGCGAGGATCTTGTCGTCGCCCGCGATGTCGCCCGAGTAGTCGCTGGCGGCCACCCACAGGCGGGTGATCTCGGCGCCGAGCTTCTTGTTGACCTCCTGCGGGTCGATGCCGTTGCCGAGCGACTTGCTCATCTTGCGGCCCTGGCTGTCGACCGTGAAGCCGTGCGTGAGCAGGCCGCGGTAGGGCGCGCGGCCTTCGAGCGCGCAGGCGATCAGCAGCGACGAATGGAACCAGCCGCGGTGCTGGTCATGGCCTTCGAGGTAGAGATCGGCCTCGGGGCCGGTCTCGTGGTGCACGTTCGGATGGGTGCCGCGCAGCACGTGCCAGAAGGTCGAGCCCGAATCGAACCAGACCTCGAGGATGTCGGTGCTCTTGGTGTAGTGCGGCGCGTCCTCGGCGCCGAGGATCTCCTCGGTCGTCACGCGGCTCCAGGCCTCGATGCCGCCCTGCTCGACGATCGCCGCGGCCTGGTCGAGGATTTCCATCGTGCGCGGGTGCAGCTCGCCCGAATCC
>Ga0182008_10003008_pt1 | contig 10366 bp, 9 predicted proteins | sample Sormic07211129_1_FD_120482 | JGI IMG/M metagenome (GOLD analysis project Ga0182008, IMG submission 120482) | Rhizosphere microbial communities from Sorghum bicolor, Mead, Nebraska, USA - 072115-129_1 metaG | ecosystem: Host-associated > Plants > Roots > Rhizosphere | place: USA: Nebraska...
AGCAGCAGCCCGGGAGCCTCGACAAGCGGCAGGCCGAGCAGCTGCTCTCGAGTGCGCAGCGCGAGGAGAGAGACGTGCAGGCGAAGAAGCAGCGCGAGAATCAGCCGGAGCGACCGCCGGCGGGGAAGGACTGGTGATCGTCGCACTCGTCGCGATACTCGCGCAGCTCACCGCGACGCAGCGAGGCGCGCGCGAGCTCGCGCCTCGCGATACGCCCGCAATCGTCACGCGTGCGCAAATCGACACGAGCGCGCTCGTGAACTTTCGCGTGCTCGTGCAGCCGGAAACCGTGTACGTCGGCCAGCAGGCGAACTATCAGCTCGGCGTGTTCCTCGATGAGAGCGTGCGCGACCGGATGCGCAGCATGGAAGCACTGGCGCCGGAGATGCGCTCGATGATGGCGTACGAGCCACCATCGCCGCTCGCTGGGTTTCCGCTTCGCAACGCCTCGGGGCACCGCTACGAAGCGCACGTCTATCAGCGGCCGATCTTCCCCCTCAGTGCGGGACGGGTGGCGATCCCGCCCGCTCGACTGCTGTACGCGATGCCACTCTCCTACAGCTTCTTCAGCCGCGAAGAGAGCTTCGAGCTGCGCAGCGACAGCGCCGTCGTGGTCGCACTCGAGCCGCCGCGCTCCGGCCGTCCCGCGGACTGGACCGGTGCCGTGGGCATGCTTCGGCTGAGCGCCGCCGTGGACAGCGCCGCGGCGCGTGTGGGCGACGCGGTGCGTCTCGTCGTGCGCGTGAGTGGTGAAGGGAACGTCAAGCTCTTCCCGCGCCCCGCGCTCACGCTGCCGTGGGCGTCGGCGACGCCGGAAGGCGAGCGCGTGACCATGTCTACCGACTCGATGCACATCGGCGGCACCAAGGAGTTCGACTGGGTCATCACCCCGCGTGTGCCCGGACGCGTCGAGGTGCCCGCAGTGCGCTATCCGTATTTCGACCCGTACGCGCGCCAGTACCAGGTGGCCGAGAGTGCGCCGGTCGCGCTCTACATCGCGGCGGGCGCGCTCGCATCGGCGGACACGAACACCGTGAGCGCGGCGCCGCGCTGGATGCTGCGCACCGCGTACCGCGGCGCGCTGCCGCCGCCGTTGTACAGGTCCACGACGATCCTGTTCGCGCTTCTCCTGCTCCCCGTACCGGTGCTACTGCTCGCGGGCACTCGGCGACCCTCGAAGAAGCGCACACGACGCGCTGTGCCGCCGGCCGTGACGTTGCGCGCGCTTGCCCGTAGCGAGGCTACCGTGCGCGAGGCACGCACCATTCGCCGCAGCTTCCTGAGCGCCATCGCGGATCGCCTCAGCGCTACGCAAACGGTGCTCGCCGAGCCGTCGACACTTCGTCACGTGGCGGTGCGCGCGGGTGTGACGCCCGAGACGGCCGATCGCGCGCAGGCGTTCATGACCGAGCTCAATGCGGCCGCGTTCGACGTTGCGGGTGAGTGGACCGGCAACGCGGTGCAGCGTGCATACGAGCTGTATCGGGCCATCGATCGCGAAGCGCGCCCACGCCGCTCGGTTCGCGCCTCGCGCGCCGCGTCCGCCGGGCTCGCGCTCGTGCTCGCAGTCGCTCTCGCAGCCGGCGCGCGCGCGTCGGACAACGCGTACGCGCTCTTCGCGCGCGGCCTCGACGCCTACGCGCACGGGAAGTACTCGAGCGCGACGAACGATTTCGCGGTGCTCGCCGCGCGAGAGCCGCGCGCGCCGGACGCGTGGGCGAACATGGGCACCGCAGCATATTCCGCGGGCGATACCGCGCGCGCACTCGTCGGCTGGCAGCGCGCATTGCGTCTCGAGCCTCTCGCCACGGATGCGCGAGAGCGACTCGATCTGCTCTCGCCCACGGTCCCATCGTCTCTCGGCTTCGTTCCGGAGATACCGCTGTCTCCAGTCGCGGCATTTGCAGCGGCGATGTGGGTGATCGCGTGGCTCTCGCTGGCCTGGCAGGCCCGGAAGCGCGGTGCGAGCGCGCCTCCTCTTCGCCTCGCGGTGCCGCTCATTGCCATGCTCGTCGCTGTCGTGTTCGCCGGCGCGACTTTCTTGCTCGACCGGCGCATCAACGCCACCGATCTGGCCGTCGTCGCTCACGACGCGCCGCTGCACGTCCTCCCGGCGCTCGGATCCGATCGCGAGTCGACGCTCCGCACCGGAGACATTGCGCGTGTGCTCGAGGCCGAGGGCGCATGGGCGCGCGTAGCCGCGGACGGAGGACGCCAGGGATGGATGGACGCATCGGCGCTCGCCCCCATTCCGCACGACTGACGCCCATTCGCCGCGACCGATAACTTTGCGGGATGTCCCGCATTGCAGTGCTCGCGCGTACCGTCGTCGATCAGATTGCCGCTGGCGAGGTGGTCGAGCGCCCTGCGTCCGTCGTCAAGGAGCTCGTCGAGAATTCGCTCGACGCGGGTGCCGGATCGATCGACATCATCGTCGATGACGGTGGCCGGGTCCGGATACGCGTCGCCGATGACGGGAGCGGGATGGAGCGCGAGGATGCAGTCCTCGCCCTCGCGCGCCACGCCACATCCAAGATTCACGGTGCCGGTGATCTCGTCGGCGTGAAGAGCTTCGGCTTTCGCGGCGAGGCGCTCCCCGCGATCGCCTCGGTGTCCGAGATCGAGGTCGAGACGGCACCTGCAGACGGCGCGGGCACGCTCATTCGCGTGATCGGTGGGGAAACGAGTGAGGTTCGCGATGCGGCTCGCCGTCGCGGCACCACGGTCACCGTCTCGCGGCTCTTCTTCAATGCGCCGGCGCGGCAGCCCTTTCTTCGTTCGGCGCGGTCCGAGTGGCGCGGTATCAGCGAGGTCGTGACCGCGCTCGCACTCACGAGGCGCGACGTGCGCCTCTCCGTGGTGCACGATGGAAAGCAGGTCGTCGCCCTCCCACCCGCACCATCTCTGCAGAGTCGACTCGCCGGGCTTTGGGGCGCGCCGTTTGCCGAGCGACTCGTGTGCATGGACGATGTGCACGGGGCGATTCACGTCTCCGGACTGATCGAGCGACCCGCCGATGTCGGCACTGCCGGTCGTCGCCTCTTCCTCACCGTGAACGGCCGTGCCGTTCGCGATCACGGGATCGTGCGCGCTGCCGAACAGGCGTATCGCTCGACGATCCCCGCTGGTGCGCGCCCCACGCTCTGTCTCGATGTCGTGATTCCGGCCGACCTCGTCGATGTGAACGTGCATCCGATGAAGACCGAGGTGCGCTTTCGGGATCGCTGGATGGTCGAGCGCGCGGTCGAGCACGCGGTTCGTCACGCGCTCGGGGGCAGCGCAAGCGCAGCCACTGTCGGGCCTCGTTCGTGGCCCGTCCCCTCCGCGTTCGCCGCACCCTCGCCCGTGGACGTCGAGGTGCTCTCGCCTCCGGCACCGGTCGAGGAGGGGCTGCTCGCACCGCAATCGAGCGACTTCGTGTCCGCGGCCGACAGCTCGTTCGCTGCGCCTACGCCCGAGGTGCCGCCGCTGGTGCAGATCGCACGCACGTATCTCATGTTCGAAGGTGATGGTGGCGTGGTCCTCATCGATCAGCACTCTGCGCACGAGCGCGTGCTCTACGAGCGCTTCATGCGCACGCTGGAACAGGGAGAGACCCCGTCCCAGCGGCTGCTTTTCCCGATCACGCTCCACCTCGGGCCGGCGGAGGGGGAAGCGTTCGAGGCGCATCAGGAGCTGTTCACGAAGCTCGGCTTCGAGATCGAGGGGTTCGGGGGACATACGCTCATCGTGAGCAGCGTGCCGATGCCGCACCCGCGCTTCGATGCGCCTCGCTGTCTGCGCGAGACGCTCGACGCGCTGAGCGGCGATCGCACGGCCGGCGCGGCGACGCGTCACGAACGACTCGCAGCCACGCTGGCGTGCAAGGCCGCGATCAAGGCGGGAGACACGTTGTCTCCGGGCGAGATGCGCGCGCTCTTCATCGCGCTTGCGGCCACGACGCTCCCCGCGCACGACGTGCACGGCCGCAGCACGATCGTGCAGCTCCCGTGGGACGAGATCGAGCGACGATTTGGCCGACGCTGAACCGCTCCGGATCATCTGCGGCCCCACGGGCGCCGGGAAATCGGCGATCGCGATGGCGCTCGCGCGCACCGCTCGTGTCACGATCATCAGCGCGGATTCGCGTCAGGTGTACCGCGGTTTCGACATTGGCACCGCGAAGCCGTCGGAGGACGAGCAACGCACCGTGCCGCATCGCGGCATCGACGTGGCCGAGCCGACCGAGCGATATTCCGCGGCGCGTTGGGCGGAGTCCGCGCGCGTCTGGATCGAGGAAGCGCATGCAGCCGGGCGCACGCCGCTCGTGGTCGGCGGTGCAGGGCTCTATCTCCGCGCGCTCACCGATCCCCTGTTCGATGAGCCGCCGCTCGATCCCGCGCGTCGGGCCGCACTCGATGCGCTGCTCTCGTCGTACTCCGTGGCCGAGCTCCGGCGCTGGTGCGAGCGTCTCGATCCCGCACGCGCGCACCTCGGACGCACGCAGCTCAGTCGTGCGATCATTGTGGCGCTCCTCTCGGGACGTCCGATTTCCGAATGGCACGCGCGCGCGCCCCGCGCGGTGGGACTCGCGGCACGGTATCTTGTCGTGGATCCCGGCGCAGAGCTCTCGGCGCATCTCGAGCGACGCTTGATCGCGATGCTGCACATGGGCTGGGAGCGTGAGGTCGAGGTGCTGGCAGCCAGGGTACCGGCGCACGCCCCCGCGTGGAACGGAACGGGCTATCGCTGGATTCGCGCAGCCGTCTTGAAGGAATGTTCGCGTAAGGATGCGCTTGCGCACGTGCGCGTCGATACGCGTCAGTACGCGAAACGGCAGCGCACGTGGTTCAGGCACCAGCTGCCTCTCACGAGCGTTACATCGATCGATCCGGGCGCGCCGGATGCGCTCGAGCGCGCGATGAGCTGGTTGGACTCGGCAAACTACGGAGGAGTGCGGGCGTGAAGATCGGCATCACTTGCTATCCCACGTACGGAGGGTCCGGCGCGGTTGCCACCGAGCTGGGCATCGCGCTCGCCGCCCGCGGCCACGAAGTCCACTTCATCACCTACCAGCAGCCGTTCCGCCTTCGCGGCTTCACTCCCGGCATCTTCTATCACGAAGTCGACGTGGTTCGCTATCCCTTGTTCGAGTATCCCCCGTACGATCTCGCGCTCGCAGTGCGGATTCACGAGGTGGTGCGCGACCACGAGCTCGAGCTGGTGCACGCGCACTATGCGATCCCGCACGCCACGAGCGCGTGGATCGCGCGCGAGATGCTCGAGGACTCGGGAAGCTCCGTGCAGATCATTACGACGCTGCACGGCACGGACATCACCCTGATCGGCCAGGACCCGTCCTTCCGCACGATCACCAAGTTTTCGATCGAGCGCTCGAACGGACTCACGGCGGTCTCCGAGTATCTGCGACGTGAGACGATCTCCACGTTCGGCTGCAATCAGTGCAAGGTCGAAGTGATCCACAACTTCATCGATCCGGCGGTCTACACGCGTGCGCGCTATGCCGACGTGCTGCGGCAGCAGACGGGTGAAGGCAAGCGCATCCTGCTTCACGTGTCGAACTTTCGGCCCATCAAGCGTGTGCGCGACGTCGTGCGGATCTTCGCGGGCATTCAGCAACAGATGCCGAGTGTCCTCTTCATGATCGGCGATGGCCCGGATCGTACCGAGGCCGAAGAAGAAGCGCGCCTCCTGGGCGTGGAGCGCTGCGTCTACTTTCTCGGCAAGCTCGACTCCGTCGCGCCGCTGCTCGCGAGCGCCGAGCTCTTTCTGCTTCCCAGCCTGAACGAGTCGTTTGGATTGAGCGCGCTCGAGGCGCTCGCGTGCGGCGTGCCGGTCGTGGCCACGGATGTGGGCGGACTGCCGGAGGTCATTCGCGATGGCGTCACGGGCGCCCTGCGTCCGGTGGGTGCGGTGGAGGAGATGATCGAGGCGGGCGTCTCGATTCTGAGCGATCGGGACGTGTGGCGCGCCATGAGCGATGCCGCAGCTGCGGATGCGCACGCGCGCTTCGCGATCGATAACATCGTCGCCGAATACGAGAGCTTCTATGCGCGCACCCTCGCGGCGCGCCATTAGCGCCGCGCTTCGGCTGGTGCGGTGGGCGAATGCGCTCACCGCGGCTGCCGGAGTCGTCGTCGGTGCGTGGTGGGCCGGGTGGGGCAGCCCGGGCGTCATGCCACGCGTGGCATTCGCCGCCATGGCTGCGATCGGGCTCACGGCTGCAGCGAACAGCTGGAACGATCTCGTTGACGTGTACATCGATCGCTTTGCGCACCCCCGGCGCCCGCTCGTCACCGGAGCGCTCACGCTTCGCGCCGCCGATCGCATCGCGATGCTCGCCGCCACATGCGCGGTGATCGCAGCGTCGGAGGTGAGCGTCGCCCTGGGCATCGTGAGCGTGGGCGTGCTGCTGTTGATGCGCCTCTACAGCCCGTGGATCAAGCGTGCAGGACCTGCGGGCAATCTTCTCGTGTCCGTGCTCGCATCGCTGCCGTTCGTCTACGGCAGCTATGCGGTGGGGCAATGGGAACGCGGCGTCCCCCTCGTGCTGATCGCGATTCCGCTCCATCTCGCGCGCGAGCTCGCCAAGGATCTGGATGATCGCGAGGCCGATCGCGGCGCGCGTCGCACGGTTCCTCTCCTGCTCGGCGTTCCAACCGCGCGCGTCGCCATCATCGCGGCGCTTCTGGCCTCCGGGATTGCGCTGGCATTCGGGCTCGCGCCGCTCGTGCGGTCGCCACTGCTGCTCTTCATCGCCCTCGTTCCCGCGATGATCGCGCTTGCGCTGGCGACTGCGCGCGCCGTGCGCGGTCTTCCCGGCAGCCCGGCGTTCTTCAAGCTCGCCATGGTCTGCGCGATGGCCGCGCTGCTCGTCGCACGCGCGTGAACCTTCCTCCCTCTCACACGCACAGCTAATGACGGCCTTTCAGGCGCTCGTGCTCGGCATCCTGCAGGGGTTGGCCGAATTTCTTCCGATCTCGAGCTCTGCGCATCTGGCGCTCGCACCATGGGCCTTCGGTTGGCCCGAGCCGGGTCTCGCCGTCGATGTGGCGCTGCACGTCGGCACGCTCGTGGCCGTGCTGGCGTATTTCCGCGACGAGTGGATTCGCCTCTTCGCGGCGGCGATCGAGATCGTGCGCACGCGCCGAGTGCAGACACCCGAGCAGCGACGCGTCATCCTTCTCATCATCGCGACGATTCCCGGTGCGATCGCCGGCGTCTTCCTCAACGAGTACGCCGAGTCCACCTTCCGCTCACCGGCTCTCATCGGCAGTGCGCTGGCAGCGATGGGCATCGTGCTCTGGGCGGTCGATCGCATGCGCCCCGAAACCCGTTCGCTGGACTCGATCAGCTGGTCCGACGCGCTGCTCATTGGCATCGCGCAGGCGGCGGCGCTGCTTCCGGGCGTCTCACGATCGGGAGCCACCATGACCGCGGGACGCGCCCTCGCGCTCGACCGCGCGAGTGCCGCGACGTTCAGCTTTCTCATGAGCATGCCCATCATCGCCGCGGCCGCCGTGTTCAAGGTGCCGCATCTGCTGCACTCGGGCGGCGCCTCGCTGCCTCTGCTCGTGGGCGTGCTTGCCTCGGCGGCGAGCGGCTGGCTCGCGATCGCGATCGTCATGCGCTACGTGCGCTCGCACAGCTACGGCGTGTTCGCCGGCTATCGCGTCGTCCTCGGCGCCGCCGTGCTCGTTCTCTTCTTCGTGCGCGCCCATGCCTGAGATGGTCGTCGCACACCATTACGCCGGCGCCGACGAGGGCACGATCGCTGCGAGATGCGACGTGCCTCGCGTCGTGCTGTTCGACGAGGTGACCTCGACGCTGGACATTGCGCATCCGCTCGCGCGCGGGGGCGCGCCCGAGGGCACGCTCATTCTGGCCGAGCGACAGACGGCGGGGCGGGGAAGGAGCGGGCGCGCATGGGCCTCCGAAGAGAGGGCGGGCATCTGGTCGACACTCATCGCGCGCCCCACGGATGACGCAGCCTTGGGCGTGTTGTCGCTCCGGGTCGGACTCGCTGCCGCCCGCGCACTGGAGGCGTTCAGCGATGGAGCGGTGGGCGTGAAGTGGCCGAACGATCTCATGCTGCAGGATGGTAAGCTCGGTGGCATTCTCATCGAGAGCCGCTGGCGCGAGGAGCGCGTGGACTGGATTGCGATCGGTGTCGGCATCAACTGCCGTGTTCCGGGTGAGATTCCGAACGCGCGCGCGCTGCTCGCGGGCGTCGACCGCATCGACGTGCTCGCCGCGCTCGTGCCCGCGATTCGCGCGGCCGCTGCAGCGCGCGGTCCGCTCACCGCGCGCGAGCTCCGTGATTTCGAGCAACGTGACTGGGCTCGCGGAAAGCAATGCACCTCCCCCGCCTCGGGAGTGGTGCTCGGCATCGATGCACGTGGTGCACTGCTCGTGCGCACGAGCGCGGGCGATGTGGCCGCTCGAAGCGGCTCCCTGGTTCTCGCGGAGGATCCGTGATTCTCGTTTTCGACATCGGCAACACCGAGACCACCATCGGTGTGTTCGAGCAGAAAGAGCTTCGTGCGCACTGGCGGCTCACCACGGCGGTCGAACGCACACCGGACGAGCTCGGGCTGCTGCTGCACGAGCTCCTTCGTGCGGGGTCTCTCGATCGCTCCATCATCACGGGCGCTGCCATCGGATCCGTCGTCCCGTCCATCACGGGCCCGCTCGTCGAGGCGCTCGAGCGGTGGCTCGGCGTTTCGGCACGCGTCATCGATGCGCGCGCAGGGCTGCCTATCACGTTGAAGGTCGATGAGCCCCTCACCGTCGGCGCCGATCGCATTCTCAACACGCTGGCGGCGAGCCGCATGTACAAAGCGGATACGATCGTCGTCGACCTCGGCACCGCGACCACCTACGATTGCATCACTGCCGACGGCGTCTTCCTGGGCGGCATCATCGCACCGGGGCTGCGCACGAGTGCGGACACGCTGATCCGCCGCACGTCGAAGCTCCCCGCCACGGAGCTCGTCCCGCCCGCACGAGCCATCGGCACCCGCACGGAGGAGTGCATTCGGGCGGGCGTGCTGTTCGGTGCCGCGGACGCGATCGATGGGCTCGTGCGTCGCATCAAGGCGGAGTGGCCGACCACACGTGTGCCGAAGGTCGTTGCCACCGGGGGACTCGCGCCGCTCGTCACGTCGATGTGCAAGGAGATCGATGTGACCGAGCCCGATCTCACACTCTACGGACTGCAGATCGCCTTCGCGTTCCTCGAGCAGGCGTCCAAGGCGTGAGTGTCGCCGCGCGACGGGCGGCGGAACAGAGCACGCTTCGGCGTGTCGGCTATCGGCTGATCCCCGGCAACGGATTCGACTATCTGCTTCACATGCGGCCGCGCGAGTGGCCGATCATGATCGCCCACACGTCGCTCGGGTACTTTCTGGCGCGCGGGCTCACGGGAGGCGCGTCTGCCGCTGACGCTCCGGCTCTCGGTACAGGACTCCTGTCGTGGGTGCTGTTGCTCAACGGCGGCACGCTCGCGATCAACAGCGCGTTCGATCGCGACGACGGCGACATCGGTTATCTCGATCATCCGCCACCCGTGCCCCGTCATCTCGCGCTGTGGGGGTTCTCTCTCATGCTCGCGGGTCAGGTGCTCGCCCTCGCGCTCCCGCGCGGCTTCGCGATCGCGTACGCGCTGTGCTTCGCGATGTCGCTGTTGTACAGCGTTCCGCCGGTTCGGCTCAAGGCAATGGCCGGCGCTGACTGGATCATCAACATGATCGGGTTCGGCACATTGACGCCGTATGCGGGCTGGGCGCTCACGCGAGTTCCGCTCACGCACGCGGGCGCATGGGCGCTGGGCGGATTCGCACCGCTCTTCGCCGCGCTGTACCCGCTCACCCAGCTCTATCAACTCGAGGAGGATCGCGCGCGCGGCGATCGCACCTTGGCACTCGCGCTCGGCGTGCGCGCGAGTCTCGTCGTCTCGATCACCGCCGTGCTCCTGGCGTTCGCGTGCTTCGTGCGAGCGGCGCAGCTCGCACGAGCGATCGACACGACTGGAGTGGTCGCACTCTTCGTTGCAGCTGCACTGTGGCTGGCGGTTCTGGCTCCGTGGATGGTTCGGGCGCCTCGTATGACGTCCTTGGCGCACAAGCGCGGCATGTACGCCGCGCTGCTCGCGTGGGCCTGCACCGATGTGGCTGTGCTCATCGCGACCACGTGACCGTTGGGTCGGGTGCCGAGCTTTCGAGGCACAGCGGTTTGGTCCTGAACCGTCTCCCATAACAGGCAAAGCCTCGTCCCCACGCTGCCAAAGTCGCAGGCGCGGCTGTCCACGCTTTGTCAAAACGACCGGTAAATGTCTCGTAACACGTTCATTTTGGCCAACTTAGGA
>Ga0182008_10003009_pt1 | contig 10360 bp, 5 predicted proteins | sample Sormic07211129_1_FD_120482 | JGI IMG/M metagenome (GOLD analysis project Ga0182008, IMG submission 120482) | Rhizosphere microbial communities from Sorghum bicolor, Mead, Nebraska, USA - 072115-129_1 metaG | ecosystem: Host-associated > Plants > Roots > Rhizosphere | place: USA: Nebraska...
CAGCAATAACCGAAGCTTGCGCACGTGCTGCGTATCCAGCCGGATCGTGTTGTGATCGTCGATCGACGCGCGGACCTCCGCGTGCACGAGTGAGCCGAGCCGTGCGCGAACGGCGTCGGCGATCGAGCTGTCGCTCGCCAGCGTCTCGTTCGCGAGGGCGTCGTCCTTCTCGAGGATCTCGACCCAGTAGTGCCGGGCGTGAGCCGTCGTAGCCGCATTGAAGTCGAGCTTCTTTGGAATGACGCGTCCCGTATGATGCTCGAAGAAGTCGACCGTCATGCCGTCGTCGCCGAATCCCGGCGCAATCTCGTGGCCGCGCTCGGGGAAAAGCTTCATCGCGACGTCGGCATGCTGTGCACGAAGGGAGTCCACGGTTCTCGTGGTGGCGCTCACATCGATCACTTCGTCGCGCTTGCCGTGCAGAAAGAGCATGGGCGTGTGCGTGACGTTGGACACGAACGGCCTGTCGCCACCCCGCTCGATGAAGCCGAATAGACCGGCGCCCATCGCCACCACCGCAGCCGAGAAGCGCTGCGGCCAGAGCGAGACGTAGTCGAGCGTACCGGTACCGCCGTTGCTCAGCCCCGAGATGTACACGCGCTCCGGGTCCACGCGGTACGTGCGCATCACCTCGTTCAGCAGCGAGTCCACCATCGTTTCCGTAGCCGTGCGCCACCATCCGCCCCACGCATTCGGATACACCGCGAGATATCCCGTGCGCTCGAACGCAGCGGCGCCGAGCTGCACACCCTCGATCGCGGGCCCGGAGTTGCCGGCGAGATAGACGATGAGTGGGAACGGCTCGTCCCCGCGATAATCATCGGGTACGTACATCCCGTACGGCCAGCCGCGATACGCACTGCTCGCCATGCCCCGAAAGCTCGTGCCTGTGGGTGAGGAGGGTCGTGGCCGGGCGAGCCGATTTCGCAGAGAGTCCGGCAGCTCACAGGCGAGACCAATCGGAAGTGCACGCGCATCGTGCGCGCCCGAATCCGGGTGCAGCAGATGCGCGGCCGCTGTGCGCACGAAATAGTCGGAGTCCGCGGCGGCGCGATCCAGCAGCGGGCGTGCGCCGGCCCCATCGCTCGCGTGCTCGAGCATTCGCACCGCGAGCGTGCGCGTGCGCGGGTTGTCGCTGCGCAGAAGTGATGTCAACGTCGCGATCGACGGCGGCGGTGCTCCCGCGCGGAACGCGATGCCGAGCAGCAGGCGCGCGGATGCGGTATCGCCCGAGTAGATCGAGTCCAGCCCCGGCGCGCGAAGAACGGATGCCGCGTCGCTGCTGTCGCCGAGTGCGACTGCCGTCAAGGCGCCCTGCCGGAGGTCCGCGTCGCGCAGCCACGCGTCCACGGCCTCTCCGTGTTTGCGCTCCTGGAGGTCGAGTACCACCGTTTCGTGAATCTTGTAGTAGTTCACATCCGGATAGGTGCCTTCGAGCTCGAGCCGCCTCACGAGATGTGAGCCGGGGCAGTACCAGAAGCGCAGGCGCACCGCGTTCGAGTCCACGTCCTGCCGCGGAATCAGAGCCGCTGCGCTCGCGGCTCCCTCCGCTCTGTAGCAGCTCTCGCCGGCCATTGTGTCCATGCCGGCCACGCGCATGTCGAACGCGAACGGATCCGTGGAATGCCAATGATCACCGACGCGAACCGGCGTCGTGGGCAGCGGAGGGAGCTCGAATGCATCCCACAGGATCTTGCTGCGCATCTCGCGCCGTGCCGCCCATGGGAGTCGCGCGGCACCGCTCGCAGTCAACACATTCGCCTGCGCGAATCGCGCACGACCACGCAGGCGCGCGTGTTGCCGCTCGAGCTCGTAGGCCGAGAGCCCGCGCGTGGTATCGAGAGATGTGTAGATGCTGTCCTCGCTGGCGCGATTGCGCTGCACTCCTACCAGCATGCGATCGGCGCTCGCGCTTGGGACGAGCAGGTGCGATGTCCACTCGTAGCGCGCGGCGCTCACGAACGGCGTGCCGAACGGTTTGTCGCGCCCGCTCGTGAGACCGTAGATCTCGCGACCATCGATCTCTTGCCGGAACAGCTCGCGGTAGACGAGGTGATCGCCTGCGCGAAGATCGTAGCGCCAGGTGACTGCGCTGTCGAGGACTGGCGTCGTGCAGGGCGCACCGCACAGGAGCGCCAGCAACATCATTCCGAACATTCGCTCACTCGTTCACGGTTCGTCCTGACAGCGTCCGCACATGCGACGGTGATCGCAGCTTGCGAGACGTGACGACAGCGATCAATGCACCGTGTGTAAGCGTTCTGTGAAAACGGTCAGGCCGCGGCGTCCGCCTCCCGGAGCGGCTCTGGCGCCGTGCGTACCGGCTGAACGGAACGTCGATTGGCGAGCCAGACGCCGGCCAGAATCACCGCGAAGGCCACGGCGTGCAGCATCGTGAACGGCTCGTGCAGGGCGATTCCCCAAATCACCGCCACGATCGGAATCGTGTACGTCACCGAGGTCGCGAAAATGATCGTAGCGTTCTTCAGGAGTCGATTGAAGAGCAGCACGCTGAGCGCCGTACCGAATGCACCGAGGATCGCGATGTACCCCAGCGCTGCAGGCGCGGCCGGATTCGTCCGAAGGGTCTCGATGAAGTTGGTGCCGGCGAGGAGGAGCACGAGCGCAGGCCATCCTACCATGGATAGCGCGATCGACGTGACGAGCACCGGATTTCTCTGCGAGAAGAATCCCTTCACGAGATTCACGTTCGCGCCGTACGAGATCGTTGCCAGTAGTACGAGCGCCGCAAACGCGAGGCTCGTCGACCGGCCTGCCTCGGGGCTGCCGGCCATGGCGAGAACCGCCGCGCCCGCAAGACCGACCACGATTCCGACGACGTTCGCTCTCGGAAAGCGCTGGCGAAAGAACAGCCACGCGATCAGCAGTGAAAAGATCGGCGTCATGGACGTGAGCACGCCGACCACCGCCGACGGCAGCACCGTCTCGGATTTCGCGTAGAGGAATGCAGGGATCGCATTGCCGGTGAGACCGACCACCAGAAGGAGCGCGATCTCACGCCATCCGAGCTCACGTATGTAGCGAAGCGCGTACGGGAAGAGGCAGAGTGCGGCGACGCTCATTCGAATGAGCGCGAGCTGCAGGGCATCGAAACCCTCCAGCCCCTCCTTCATCAGTATGAACGAGCTGCCCCAGATGAGAGAGAGCAGCAGCAGCACGAACCAGGCGCGTGCGCCGTTCCGCGTGTGGACGGGCGACGTCATGCCGCGCGCGAGGCCGGAAAACGAGGCATGACCATGTCGGGGCTCAGTGCGGATTCATCTGCGATCGCGAGCGTGCAGATCTTCGTGGACACGATGCGCCCACCATTTTGGGGCCGAATGAGTTCCGACAGCACCATCGCGCTCGCGAACACAAAGTGGAGAATCGACGACCCGGCCGCTGCCAGGCGTGTACACACTGCAAACAGAATGGTGAGTCCGATGGTTCCCTTTGCAAACGTCGCGAGCACTGCGACTGTGGCGGTCATCGCGCCGGGTGCAAACGCATTCACTGCCGCAGCCTGCGCTCACGAAACATCTGGCGCATCAATGATCGCGTGATGGTGACCCGCAGGTCAAACGTGGGCCGGCAGACGAGCAGCAGTGATCGGTGGTCGTTCACAAATCCTCGAGCATGTTGCTCGAGACGTCCACGAGGCTCAATGAATCGGGGTGAGCCCCTTCAACATCCCTTTCGCGGCATTGGCCGTTGCGGAGTCGATGTGCTCGACGCTCGGGCAGTGCCAGCTGAGCGACCCCGCAAAGCTCTTGTGCTTGGCGTGCAGCGGCGCCTTGATGTCGACGTCTTCCATCGCGATCGGTGACGTCATGTCCGAGAACTCGGCCGAGCCGCGAGCGCCGCTGTCGGAGATGGTGATCGTGAGTCGCGATTCGGGCTTGGTGATCACCGGAATCGGAACCGTGGAGTTCTCGCGACCGATGGACATGGCCAGCGGGCTGCTCACGCGATGCTTGCCAGTGATCGTGTTCTTGCCCGTGTCGGTGGGCGGAGAGAACGATCCATCCTGCGTGTAGCTCTTCACCGACACCGACAGCATCTGCAGCGCGCCATGAGACGCCCGCGCGCTCATGTGGTAGCCGTTGAGCAGCCCGTCACCGGCGGGAGCGATCGTGCATTGCTCGACTGCGAAATCGGTGTCGACCGTGGCATCGCCGGTGAGCTGCAGATGTCCACGACCTGCGCTCGTCTGCGCATCGGGCCCCGCGACGGCAGCGGCGCTCTCTCCGGACGGGGCCGAATCGCGTCCCGTGCACGCTGCCACGATGAGCGCTCCAAGAAGCGCGATCGCACGCGCCGCTCGCAGCTTTGTGAATTGCAGCGCGAAGGCGTCGCGCGCGTCGATCGCATTCATGACATCTTCTCCGGATCCCTGCGAGCAGAGCGGGCTGTGCAGCTTCCAAGCACATAGCTTCCCAAGCGTTACGCCGCAAGGCAAGAGCGGGCACGCAGTCGTTTCTCTCGCAGCCATACGGCAGGAGCGACTGCACGTTTCATCCGGCGACGATCACGGCGACGATTCGCGATTCGGTGCGCTCGTCTTCGCGAGCACCGTGCATCGCGCCGAACGACACGAGCGCGCGCAGCCAGGCCTCGTCCGGCAACGGTGCGGTCGCCAGCTCGTCGAGCACTCGTTCGGCGCCGACAGCGTAGGGTGCGGTGACGACTCGCCGCGCGGCCATCGTGAGCGGAGCGAGGAGCGCGCGGCGATGATGCGGCGCACGGGCCGAGAGCCCGGCGATGCGTCGGAGCGCGATGCGCCGCGATGTGCCTCGCCACGCGAGCGCACCGCTCGCCTCCGCGCCCTGCCGTCGCGCGAGCCATCGCTCGGCCGCCGCCAAGGCATCTGCTCGCACGCGCTCGTCCAGTGCCGCATCTGGTCCAGCCACGAGCGTGATGGCCTCGAGCACGATGCGGGCGTCCTCGACCAGCTCCGCACCGTCCATGCCTTCAACGGTGGCCGCGAAGACAGGCTGCGATCCGTCGAGCGCGAGCGCGAGCACCGCCGACTTCGATGCCGCGACGCACGCAATGGTGGGCGACATGCTCACAGAAGTCGCGTCCTCACCGCGCGAGCACTCCCACTCGCTCGCACCGCGGTCAGCCTCGAGGCCCCAACGGCGCATCGCGCGATCGATCTCCTCCCGAAGTCGTGTGCCGCTCGGCCGCGGTAGCTCGGTGCTCTCGGTTCTCGAGGGCGGTTCGGGAAGCACGGCTCCAGTGCTTCCGATCACCTCCTCCATCGTGCGCAGCTTCTGGCGAAGTCGTCGCTCGATGGCGAGAACGGTCTCCGCTTCTGCCGGCGGCGCGAGCGCATAGCTGTGCGTGCGCGCGTGCAGCGCGCCCAATCGGCGCGAGCGTGCGACGCGCTGCTCGAGCCGCGCGGGTGTCCAGGGAAGATCCACGTGCACGACAACGGACGCGTCGTGCAGGTTGAGTCCCTCGCTCGCGAGATCCGTGGTGAGCAGAAGATTCACGCGCTCCGCCTCACGGGGCGTTTGCACCCGCGTCGCGCGCGGCGCGAAGCGCTCGAGCGTTTCCTGCCGAGTGAGCCTGCCGCTCGCAATGCGCCCTCCGCGCGACGAGAGTGCGGCGACGCCGCGCAGGCCACGCAGCTCGGAGAAGAGCGCGTACACGGTGTCAGTGAACTGTGAGAACACGAGTACCTTTTCGCCGGCGTGACGACGGCAGATGTCGCGGATCGCCTGCGCACGCGACGCATCCACGCCGTCGTCGAGACGCACGGTGGCGAGAAGGGTTCGCACCGCCGTCACGTGTGCGCGCACACGCGCGAGCAGATCATCCGGCGCCGCGACGGGAGCCGCCACCAGCTGCGGAAAGGCGAGCTGGATCGCATCATCGGCGGAGCTCCATGCCCGGAGCTCGCGTCGGTCCGGATACCGCCCTTCACTGAGCGCGCTCTCGAGAGCGATGCCGCGCGCTATGCGCCGGCGCAACGCGCCGGCGAGAGCCGCGCGACTCGACGCCCACTGTCGCAGCAGACTCCAGGTGAGGAGTGCACCGCCGGCGCCCCCATCGGCTGGCGGAAGCGGCGGCGGCAGGGCGAGCAATGCGCCCAGCAGGGCTCGATCATCCCGCACGCCGATCCACTCGGGCGCGGGTGCATCGGGAATCGCGATGGCGTGCGTGACATCGCCACGCTCGCGCCGCACGATGAGCTTCGCGCACTCGGCATCGGTCATCGCGTATGCGCGCGCGCCGAGAAAGAGCGCGAAGAGCGCCGAGAGCTCGGCACGGCGATTGTGTACCGGGGTGGCGGTGAGCAGGAGCACCTGCGCTCGTGCAGCGAGTGATGCGATGGCCGCATAGCGGCGGGTCGAAGCCGTGCGCGCATGGTGCGCCTCATCGAGCACGAGGAGATCGAACTCGCCCGCGGGCACGTTGCCGCGTGAAAGCGCACTGTATGAGACGAGCGTAGCACGCACGTCAGCAGCGGCGAGCGCATCTCGCCACATCATGCGCAGCGCCGCCGGAACGACGAGCAGGGGGCTCGTCGCCTCTCGCATCAGCGCAGCGGCCACGTACGTCTTGCCGAGCCCCGCCTCATCGGCCAGGAGTGCGCCGCTATGCTCGCTCAGCAGCAAACGGAGCCGGTCGACGGCACTTCGCTGATGTGCATGCAGTTTGACCGAACCCAGCTCACTCGACGCCTCGTGATCGGGGAGCCAGAACCTGGCCATGAGCGCGCGCGTAAGAGAGGCGCGCACGATCATCGGGCGCACCACGCGACCAGCGGCGCAACGTCCGCCGGGCGCAGCCCGTATGCGCGAGTGGCCGCGTCCAGGAGCTCGCAGGTAGAGGGGACGTCTCCGTCGAGAGCGCGCTGCGCGAGCGGGGCGAGCAGCTCGCGGGCGAAGCGCCAGTCGCGCGGCAGCGGGAGGAGTGCGACCGTCCAGCCGAGGTAGCGATGGTAGCCGCCTCGTGCCGGCTCGGCGAGCACGTGCAGCCAGGCGGCCGCGAGCGACGAGTTGAGCAGCGCCATCAGCGCGAGGGCGTCTTCGTGTTCGTCGCATGGAACGACGTAGCAGCTGTTGAGCGGCACGGTTCGATCACCCGCGGCGAGGAGGAGCGCGCGCGGCGCGCGAGCCATGTCCGCCCACACGACGCGGGCGTTGCCGAACGAAGCCGAGGGCGTGCGAAAGAGCGTCCACCACGCTTTGCCTGCACGGGCGTCGCTTCGCGCGGCGAGTCGGCGACGCCACCGCGCGAGCCATTTCGCAGTGCACACCGGAAGAGAGGTGCGTGGGGCGCCACTCTCGTCATGCGTCCAGATGATCGCCTCCGTGCTCACACCGGCGCGCCACGGAGCCGTACCCTCGCCCCGCAACAACGGGCGGAGCATCTCGCGCTCGATCTCCACGCTCCGATCACCGGAGCGCACGGCGACGGCCGCGGGTCCGCATGCCAGCGTGCGCGCCGAGCACTCCACGATGAATGCCTCGTTGCAACCGCATTTCACGCCGAGCAGCGGTGCGCCGAACTGGGTGTCGCCGATGGACGTTCCGGCTCTAGACATGCGATCGAACGAGTCCCGCACTGGAGGCGGGATTGCGATCCATGGACTGGCGGCATCTTTGTCGAGCGCGAGCCTCGACGGAGCGATGGTCCAGCGGAGCACGTCGCGCTTGCGATGAATCGAGGCAAGCACGGGCGGCCCGTCAGTGCTCGAGCCCTTCCTCGCGATCACGAGCGACGGATAGACCGCTGCGTCGAACGCTGCGGGCGATTCGGACCAATCATCGAGCGCGATCACGTGCGCCTTGGTACAAAGCAGCCTGCGCGCGCCACCGCCTGCGAGCGAGCGCCACATCTTGGCGGGCAGGAGCAATGCGAGCGACCCTTCCTCCCGCGTCAGCGCGAGCGCCCGCTCGAGAAAGAGCGCGCCCAGATCGACCTGGGCAGCGAAGCCGGTGCCCGCGTTCCCCGTCCGCGCGCCGCGCTCCCACGCGGCACCGCCGAAGACGGTGTAGCGTGCTCGAAGCGCTGCGCGCGCGTCCGCCGGAATTCTGTGCAGGCGCACCCACGGTGGATTGCCGATCACGAGATCGAATCCGCCGCGCTGGGCGACATCCGGGAAATGCGTGGCCCACGCGAAGGGCAGGGCACCCCCCGAGCGCAGCGCGCGCCGGCGCGCCACGAGCTCGCGTGCACGCGTTCGCTCCAACGCCAGGCGCGCCGTGTCATGCGCAGTGGGGCGCACCCGCTCACCGAACAGGTCACGACCGCGCATCGCGGCGAGCAGGTCGCGGCGACGCGCAGCGCACCGCTCGATCTGCTCGGCCACGTGTGCGAGCGCGAATGCACGCTCGTTCCGCTGCAGCGCGCGCTCGAGTGTCCGCTTTCGCGTGCCCGTCGCGCGCGCGTAGCGCTGACGCATGCGAGCGATCGTGCTGCCGCCGGCTCCTCGAAGCTCCTCGAACGCATCGCCCGAGAGCGAGTCGCCAACCCGTATGTGGCGATCGAGATTCGGCAGCGGAGGAACTCGCATGCCGTCGGATTCGTCGCTCTCGATCACGACGGAGAGCCACAGCCGGAGCTCGCACAGCCACACGGCCGTGGGATTCACGTCCACGCCGAAGATCGAGCGCGTGAGCAGCTCGCGCCGGAGAACGGCGAGAGGGCGCGTATCGCCTGCACGCTGGCGAAGCGCGGCGAGGCTCTCGAGCGCGTGCACGAGAAACGCTCCGGAACCACACGCGGGATCGAGCACACGCATGTCGGCGACGCGCTCGCGCAGCAGCGGTGCCAGCTCTCGCGGAACGTCCTCTCCGGCGATCGCGCGCTCGATTGCGTCGCGAGAAATCGGGGCGCGCGCCAGTGCGCTCACGAGTGCCGAGCGCGTCACATCATTCACGAGCGACTGCGGTGTGTAGAATGCGCCGCTCGTGCGACGCTCCTGCGAGCACATCAGCGATTCGAATGCCTTGCCGAGCATCTCGGGGTCGATCGCGGCCTCCGACCACGCGACGCTGTCCTCGCGCGCCGTGAATCTGTAATGCGCGAAGAGCTCACCGAAGGCACGGCCAAGCGCCGAGTCCGCGAGCTGCAGCCTGGGCCAGCGTCGTTCGAGCGGCGCAGGCGCGAACAGTCCGCCATTCAGAAACGGCACGGCGCCGAATACACGCGCGGCGGGCGCGCGCGCCGCGACGGGAGTATTGAGAGTGCCGAACACCAGAGGGCGCAGCACGCGCCTGTGATAGTTCCCGCCTCGCTCCATGCAGTGCGCGAATCCATTCGCGAGGAAGCGGTGGTCTCCGTCGAGCCATCCCTTCGTCTCGAGAAAGGAGAGGAACAACAGGCGTGACACGTGAAGCAACGCGAGCTCGTGACGATCCCTGGCGGGAGCGTCGCCGTGCGCGCTCTCCGCAATCTCGGCCACCACCCCTTCGAGTGTTCGGTAGAATCGGCGCGTCAGCGCCTCGCGCCCGAGCACCTCGAGCCAGGAGGCATGGGTGAGCACGTCGGCGGCATTGCTCGTGGCAGCGAGCGACGCGAGTGCGAGCGCGTCGCTCGCGAGCACGTGTTGCCGATCGATCATGAGCGCCGACACGCGCGGTGTGGCGCGGTCTGCCGACCAGGCGACGATCGCGAGCTCGGTACTCTCGCGGCGTGCAGCGACGACGAGCCAGAGCAGATGCGGCGCACGCGCCGCCAATCGCGAAGTGACCATGGCGAGACTGTCTCGCAGCGGCAGGTGCGCCGGACACTCGATGAGCAGCGTGCGCAATGTGCCGGGCCCCGCGATCACGCGCAGCTCGCACGCCACCTCGCGCACGCCGAGCGCGGCGCACGCCTCAGTGTCGAGCGGGAGCGGGGGAGCGGTGAAGCCAGTCGCGGCGGCGATCGCGGCCAGCGAGTCGACGTCGCATGCGGCAGCGAGGAGCTGAGCGGCGGAGCGGAGTGCGAGCACGCGACAGCCTAGCCGCGACGCGGACTCCGTTCGTCATCGCGCCGCTGCGCGCGACGCTAAATCGACTCGCGCGACCGTCCGTCAGCCCGCCTGATATCTCCGCCCTTTCCACTCCACCCCACGCCCCCGCATGGTCGCACGCGCGATGATGAACAGCACGACCATCGCTCCGAGTGGGAGCGTGAGCGCGTACAGCGGCGACTGCCGGAAGCCCGCCACGTAGATGAATGCCCACCACAAGAGCAGGATCACGCTGCATACCGCCGCCCAGATCAACACGCTCTTCGCCACGGGCACGAACGCCGCATAAGTGAGTGTCACGATCGGCGCGAGATGCATGAGGGGAACGACGAGCAGGAGCAGCGGAAGTAGCAGCCGTGGAATCGGTCCCGGCGGAAGCGTATCCGC
>Ga0182008_10003010_pt1 | contig 10358 bp, 10 predicted proteins | sample Sormic07211129_1_FD_120482 | JGI IMG/M metagenome (GOLD analysis project Ga0182008, IMG submission 120482) | Rhizosphere microbial communities from Sorghum bicolor, Mead, Nebraska, USA - 072115-129_1 metaG | ecosystem: Host-associated > Plants > Roots > Rhizosphere | place: USA: Nebraska...
ATTGTGACATCTTTTCATGAAAAAGACTGTTCATTTCTTGTGTATCGGCATGAATAGTCGCTAGGAATGGCCATTTCAAAGTCACTTCCAAACCAAAGCGGGATAGCCGTTTGCCAGGGGTATCGGTATGCTCTGCGCGTCGTCTGAATGCCATCGATTAATAACTACAGTGATGCCATGAGCCAATCAGAATCGCGTGCGAATGTTCTAGCGCTTTATCCGGAAGACTCCCGCGAGGCCGCAGCGTTGCTCAAGCAAGCCGTGCCCCTGATGGTTCGCCACAACATTCCGCCCAATCCTGTGCATTACGCGCTCTGGTACACCTATAGCAAGGGGCTGGATCCGGAGCTCAACCGGCACCTGGACCGGGTTGTGCGGGACTTCGACGGTTGCCCGCCAGAATCCGCCACCCGGCTGTTTCGCGAATACATCATTCGTGACGAGCTGGAAGACGCCCGCGCCGAGCAGCACCAGGTCATCAGTCTGGTCGACGGGATGGAGCGCGACATTTCGCGTAGCGTGCAGGGCAGTCAGAACTTCCAGAACCGCTTGGGGCAGTGCCTTGAAATGCTCGACGAACCGGTCAGCGATCGCTTGCCGGGCATTCTCAATGAGCTGCAGCAGAGCACCCGCGTGATGCAAAGCCAGCAGGAGCACTTCCTCGGCCAGTTGCAATCTGCGCAAAACGAAATCAAGACCCTGCGCGACAAACTGGAGCGCGCCCAACGGGCCGCCACCGTCGATGGCCTGACCGAACTGCTCAATCGCACAGCGTTTACCCGTTTGCTGCAGCAGGCACTCGGCAAGGCCTCCCGGGCGGTGGCGCTGGTCATGCTCGACATCGACCATTTCAAGCAATTCAACGATCAGTACGGTCACCCATTGGGCGACCGCGTGTTGCAGCATGTCGGGCAAGTGTTGCGCGGCGCGCTGCCCGCCAATGCATTCGCAGGACGTTACGGCGGCGAGGAGTTCTGTGTCGTGCTCGAGGGCTGCGCCGATCTGGCCGCCGCCCATGCCTTCGCCGAACACCTGCGCCTGAAAGTGCAATCCCTGCGGATCAAGGCGCGTGGCACCGATACTGTGCTGGACACGATCACCGCGTCTTTCGGTGTCGCCTTCGCACAGCCCGATGACAATCTGGAAAGCCTGGTGACCCGCGCTGATGACGGACTGTATGAAGCCAAGCGCAACGGTCGCAATCAGGTGCATGCTTTGCAGAAAAGCCCGGCATAGTCTTGCGGTTGCGTCGCGCCGGATTTCTGTTTACTGACCGTCCACGCTGCGCGGCACGCCGAAGGGGTTGCTGTCACGCAAGACCTCGGGCAGTAGCGCGTCAGGGAAGCCCTGATAGGACAACGGACGCAAAAAACGCTCGATCGAGGTCATGCCCACCGAGGTGAAGCGGCTGTCTGACGATGCCGGAAACGGTCCGCCGTGAATGGTGGCGTACGACACCTCCTGCGGATGGGCGAAAGCGTTGACCACGATTCGCCCGGTACGACGCTCGAGGATCGGCAGCAATCGGCGGGCCAGTTCAAAGTCTTCTTCCTCCAAATGCATTGCCGCGCTGAGTTGGCCGCGCAGTGCACGCGCTACCGCGAGCATTTGCGCCTGATCCTTGACCTTCACCAACAGCGCTGCCGGACCGAACACTTCGTGTGCCAGGGCCGATTCGCTGAGGAAGCGATCGCCGTCCACTTCAAGCAAGGCCGACTGGCCATCCAGGTCTGCCACCGCCGCCGTGCCTTCAGCGACAGGTTGAGCGCCAGCGTTTTGCAGGTGGTCCAGACCGCGGAGGTAGGACGCGTGAATGCCCGGCGTCAGCATCGGACGCGCTGGTGCGTCAGCCACACGTTTGATCATGGCGGCACGCATGGCTTCGAACCCGGCGCCTTCGATGGCAATCAGGATCGCCGGCTTGAGGCAGGCTTGCCCGACGTTGACCAGCATGCGCTCGACAAATCCGTCACCGATCTGCGTGCCGCGCACGGCCAACGCCTGGGGCAGGATGAACGTCGGGTTGACGCTGGTCATCTCGGTAAACACCGGGATGGGCTCAGGGCGTAGCTGTGCGCGGCGGTACAGCGCCATGCCACCCTGTTCCGAACCGGTGAAGGTCACGGCCTTGATCAATGGATGGTCGACCAGCGCCTCGCCGATGGCATTGCCGCCGCCACGCACCATGGAGAACACGCCTTCGGGCAAACCGCTGTCCTGCACGGCTTTGCGAATGGCCAACGCTTGAATCTCCGAGGCACCAGGATGCGCGTTGTGCGCCTTGACGATCACCGTCGCGCCGGCCGCCAGCGCTGAAGCAGTATCGCCACCGGCTACCGAGTAGCTGATGGGAAAGTTGCTCGCACCAAAAATGGCCACCGGGCCGATGGCGATTTTCTGCAGGCGATGATCCATGCGCGGCCTTGGCTGGCGATCAGGCTGCGCCGGATCGATGGCCAGTTGCAGGAAGCGACCTTTGCGCACCACTTCGGCGAACTGACGGAACTGGGTGGCAGCCTTCGCCGCTTCGCCCTGGAGTTGCGCCTCGGGCAGGCCGGTTTCCAGTGCGGCCCGCGCCGCCAAGGGCTGGGCGAGCGCATCGAGGTTAGCGGCGATGCGCTCGAGGAACGCCGCGCGTTCAGTCAGTGAAGTATGGCTGTAGTGGTCGAACGCTTCGTCGGCCAGATTGGCCGCCATGTCCACTTCGTTGACGCCACCGAAGGCGAAGTCCGGCTCGATGAGCAGATTGGTCGCTGGGTTGAGCGCTTTCATGGTCCCGGCACTGGCGGGGACTTCGCTGGCGCCGATCAACAGGTTTCCGGTCAGTTTCATGTTTGGCTCACGGCTTGAGGGTGGCGATCAGTTGCTCGGTCGTCACAATCGAATGGGCATACGTCGGGCCATTCAGTTCATGGGCGGCGTGCATCATTTCCGGTTTGAAGGCAGCAGTGGCATCGCGCACCAGGGTGACGTGATAGCCGAGTTCCTGGGCGTAACGGGCAGTGGCCTCAATGCAGGTGTTGGCTAGGAGGCCGATGATGATCACGTGAGTGATGCCTTTCTGTTTGAGCCGAAAATCCAGGTCGGTATTGGCAAAACCGCTGGAACCCCAATGCTCCTGGACGATGATGTCGCCTTCCTGCGGCGCGAAATCGGGATGCCATTCGCCACCCCATTCGCCACGTGCGAAGTGATGCATGTGCTGGATCTTGCATTGGGTGGGGCTGGGGTGATCCCAGTTTTCGTAGTCGCCGTGTTCCCAGCGACGGTGCGGTACGATGACCACCGGAATGTCGAGGGCGCGGACGGTGCGGTCGAGGCTGCGCAGGTTATCGAGCAAGCCGACCTGCTTGGCGATGGGCTCGAGCAAGGGGAAGATCTTGCCGCCTTCGGACAGGAAATCATTGTAGGGGTCGACCAGCAGGTAAGCGGTCCGATCAAGCGGGTAGGCTGCGTTGGACATGACGGATACTCCAGGAATTTAGACTGACCCATGCCATGGGATTGCCTTGGCATGTTGTTAGTATGATAATCATAGTAACTAGGAAAGAGGCAAGCCCGTATGGCGGTAAAGAAGAATAGTCCTGAAACGTTGTGCCCGATTGCACGGGCCGAGGACATCGTCGGCGATCGCTGGACCGTGCTGGTTTTGCGCGAGTTGTTCATGCGCAATCATCGTTATGACGAGATTCAAGTGCAGACGGGCGGCACGCCGCAGATGGTCGCGGCGCGTCTTAAAAGCCTGGAGGCTGACGGGATGGTTGAGCGCCGCGCCTACAGCGAGCGGCCGCCGCGCTACGAGTACCACCTCACTGCCAAGGGCGAGGCGTTTTACTCGGTGGTCCTGGCGTTGCGTGCCTGGGGCGAGACCTGGTGCAAATCCCCGGACGAGGGGCTGGCCGTGCGTCATATCCACCGGGTCTGCGGCCAGCCTGCGGGACTCGGGCCGTTGTGTGCCCATTGCGGCGAGTTGCTGAGTCGTGAAACGCTGATCAGCGAGCCCGCGCCAGCCTACATCGAAGAACGCGCTGCACGGCGCGACGCTTTCAAGGGCAAGCGCGGGACGGTGGTCGATAAACTCGAACAGTGAGGCGCAGGTGGCATGAGGCCGCTAACGCCGACTATTCGTTCGAGTAATAGTGACCATCATTGATCACAAGTTCTGTTGCCTGCAGCAAACAGTGAAAATTGCGCCCAACTCAAACGCTTTTAACGGAACCGGCGCGATGAAGATTTTAACTCCACTGGCCCTTGTCGCATTTGTGCTGTTGTCGGGTTGTGCCTCCACGCCAAACGACCCGACGCTGACATTGCAGACGAAAAAAGCACCTGAAGAATACGCAGAGTGCGTTCTGCCAAAACTGCATGAAGGTGCACTGCACACCACCGTTTCGGAAACTCAGCGCAGTTACCGAATCGTGGTCTCGAGCAAGGTGGCTGCCGACGACGTTCTCGAGGCCTACAAAGGCAAAGTGTTCCTGTACGAGCGCGCTTTGCTGGCGTCGACGTTCGGTCCTTCCCGGCTTGAACGCGCTGCCCAGGAATGTCTGTGAGGCACCGCTAGCAGGTACGCTCCCGCCGGGGATCAGGTTCGCGCCGCTGTGCTGCTGCGCAACGTCAACTCAAATGGCAACACCACATGCCGCTGTGCCAGCGGTTTTTTCTCGATCAGCGCGATCAACATTTCGACGGCTGTCTGGCCGAACATTTCCGCCGGTTGCGCGATGGTCGTCAGCGGCGGGTCGCAGTAAGCCGCGAAAGGGATATCGTCGAACCCCACCAACGAAACATCCTCTGGCACGCGCAGGCCTTGTTGCTTGATGTGCTTGAGCGCACCGATGGCCATCTCGTCATTTTCGCAAAACAACGCGGTGGGACGATCGGCCAGTTTCAGCATCGCTGCCGCGCCGTCATAGCCGGCTTTGAGGCTGAAATCACCGTGGCAGATCAAGGCAGGATCGGAGGCAATGCCCGCCTGATCCAAGGCAGCCTGATAACCCGCCACGCGATCGCGGGTCAGCGGGCTGCTTTTCGGGCCTTTGATCAGGCCGATGCGGCGGTGGCCGAGTGCGATCAAATGTTCAGTCATGGCTTTGGCGGCGGCGCGGTTGTCGAGGCTGATCGTCGGATGGCGACCGCCCTGGATGACTTCGCAGGCGTTGACGATGGGCGGCAGTTCGGCGTTGGGGAAGGGCGCCTCGAACGGGTCGTAGGCACGCAGCTGGATCACGCCATCGGCCTGGTGGTTGTACACCAGTTCGGCGAATTCCCGTTCGATTTCCTCCCGCCCCTGGGTGTCGCACAGTAGCAAACGATAGTTTGCGGCCTGAGCAGCCTGTTGCGCACCGCTGATGACCCGGGCGAAGAAGGTGTTGGCGATGGCCGGCACCAGAATCACCAGATTGCCGGTCCTGCGCGAGCGAAACTGCACCGCCATCAGGTTCGGACGGTAACCGGCCTGTTCCACGGCGGCATTGACCTTGTCGCGGGTTTCGGGGAGCACGCGCTCGGGCGACTTCAGTGTGCGGGACACCGTGGCCACCGAGACACCGGCCAACCGGGCTACTTCGCGGATATTGGACAAGACCACCTCGTTTTCAAACAGCGCGGCCGGCGAGCTTACCGCAGGTCGGTCATGGGCTGAAATGTTCGTCAAGTTTTAACCGGGGTTTGACAGGTCACTGAACTGAGCCTAAATTTCCGCCACGATGTAACCGGTTACATCATGACCGGATTCCAGCCCAGATAGAGAAAAAATGCAATGAACGCTGTCGTGCCAAAAATAAGAATGGGATTTGTCGGCGGTGGCGAAGGTGCCTTCATCGCCAAGGCCCACCGTCAGGCCGCCGGGCTCGATGGGCGCTTTGAACTGGTGTGTGGCGCGTTCAGCCGCGACGCCGAAAACAATCAAGGCACCGGCGCAGCGCTGGGCTTGGCGGCGTCACGCTGCTACAGCGACTGGCGCCAAATGCTCGAAGCCGAACGTGCCTTGCCAATGGAACAACGCATGGAACTGGTGGTGATCGTCACCCCCAATCATCTGCACGCGCCGGTTGCCAGCGAGGCGCTGAGCGCGGGGTTTCATGTATTCAGTGAAAAACCCGCAGCGTTGAATCTGGCCGAACTGCTCACCCTCAAAACGGTGGTCGAGCGCAGCGATCGTTTGTACGGCCTGGCCCACACTTATCTGGGTTATCCCATGGTCTGGCAAGCGCGGGACATGGTGCGCAGTGGTGTGATCGGCGCCGTGCGGAAAGTGATTGTCGAGTATCCCCAAGGCTGGCTGAGCCAGGACGTCGCCGGGCAGGGCAACAAGCAGGCCGCCTGGCGTGATCTGCCTGAGCAGTCCGGTTTGGGTGGATGCATCGGTGATATCGGCACCCACGCGTTTTCCCTGGCCGAATTTGTCGCGGATCAACCCATTGAGCAGCTGTGCGCAATGCTGGGTATCCATATTGACGGCCGACAGTTGGACGACGATGCCTCGATGCTGTTCAAGATGGCCGATGGCGCCAGTGGCGTGCTGATTGCCAGCCAGGTCTGCGCGGGCGAAGAGAACCCGTTGAAGATCCGTGTCTACGGCGACAAGGGCGGGTTGGAGTGGCGGCAGGAGGAACCGGCCAGCCTGATCCACCGAGCACTCGATCAGCCGTTGCGCATCCTGCGTTCCGGGGTCGGCCAGGCGTGGTTGTGCGCAGCCGCCAGCCAGCGCATGCGCCTGCCCGCTGGCCATCCCGAAGGCTATCTCGAAGCCATGGCCAATCTGTACGGCGATTTTGCCAATGCGATTCGAGGTGAGGTTGCCGGGCATGACGCGCCGGGCGTGCCCGGTATCGACGTCGGCCTGCGTGGCATGGCGTTCATTGAAACCGTCATCGCCAACCATCGCGGCGACGCCAAGTGGACCGAACTGGTCTGTACCCCATGACGCTGGAGACCTCCATGACCGACTTTTCTCAATCTTCATCCGGCATGCGCGGCCCGGGGATTTTCCTTGCGCAGTTCATGTCCGCCGAGGCCCCGTTCGATACCTTGGCCAACATCGCCCGATGGGCGGCCTCCCAGGGTTACAAAGGCATTCAGTTGCCGACGCTGGGGACGCAGTTCATCGACCTCGCACGCGCTGCCGAAAGCCAGAGCTACTGCGACGAATTGAAAGCCGTGTGTGCCGACGCGGGTGTCGAAATCAGCGAGCTGTCGACCCATCTGCAGGGGCAACTGGTGGCAGTGCATCCGGCGTTCGATACGCTGTTCGATGATTTCGCGCCACAGCATTTGCGTGGGCAGCCCGAGGCGCGCACTGCATGGGCCATCGACCAGTTGAAACTGGCCGCGCGCGCCAGTCAACGTCTGGGCTTGAAGGCTCACGCGACGTTTTCCGGTGCGTTGCTGTGGCCATACATGTACCCGTGGCCACAGCGTCCGGCCGGTTTGGTCGAGCAAGGTTTCGCCGAACTGGCCAAGCGCTGGCTGCCGATCCTCGACTGCTTCGAAGCCGCCGGGGTTGACCTGTGCTACGAAATCCACCCCGGCGAAGACCTGCATGACGGCGCTTCGTTCGAGCGTTTTCTCGAGGCGGTCGATCACCATCCCCGCGCCGCCATCCTCTACGACCCGAGCCATCTGTTGCTGCAGCAAATGGATTACCTGGGGTTCATCGACCGCTACCACGAGCGCATCCGCATGTTCCACGTCAAGGACGCCGAGTTCCGCCCCGATGCCCGTTCGGGTGTCTATGGCGGTTACCAAGGCTGGGTCGAGCGGCCGGGGCGCTTCCGCTCGTTGGGCGACGGCCAGATCGATTTCAGATCGATCTTCAGCAAATTGACCCAATACGACTTCGACGGTTGGGCCGTGCTGGAGTGGGAATGCTGCCTGAAGGATTCCGCGCAGGGTGCCGCTGAAGGTGCAGCGTTCATCGAGCGACACATGATCACCAGGACGCGCAAAGCCTTCGACGACTTCGCCGGGGTGTCTGCTGATGAGCGTTTCAATCGGCGTTTGCTGGGGTTGCCCGACGCCTGATGCAGGTCCCTTGCTGGTAAAAAACAACAATAAGACGGTGACTGTTATGACGTTGATGACCGCGCGACTGAGCGCAATGATGTTCCTGCAGTTCTTTATCTGGGGTGGCTGGTTCGTCACCCTCGGTACATTCCTTGCCAGCAATCTGGGCGCCAGTGGCGGGCAGATCGGCATGGCGTTTTCGACCCAGTCCTGGGGCGCGATCATCGCGCCTTTTGTGATCGGCCTGATTGCCGACCGTTTCTTCAATGCCGAGCGCATCCTCGCGGTGTTGCACCTGGTCGGCGCGGTATTGCTCTATCAGCTGTATCAAGCGCCTGACTTCAGCACGTTCTACCCGTTTGTGCTGGCCTACATGATGATTTACATGCCGACCCTGGCGCTGGTGAACTCGGTGGCTTTCCGCCAGATGAGCGACCCGGCCCTGGAGTTTTCGCGCATTCGCGTGTGGGGCACAATCGGCTGGATCGTCGCCGGTGTGGTGATCAGTTTTGTGTTCGCCTGGGACTCGCAAGCGGCGATTTCGTCTGGCGGATTGCGCAATACGTTTCTGATGTCGGCCATCGCTTCGCTGCTGTTGGGGCTCTACAGCTTCACCTTGCCGCGTACCGCGCCATTGCAGCCAGAAGCGGGGCGTGTCGGCCTCAAGCAAATGCTCGGGCTGGACGCCCTCGGTCTGCTCAAGGATCGCAGCTACCTGGTGTTCTTCATCGCCTCGATCCTGATCTGCATTCCACTGGCGTTTTACTACCAGAACGCCAACCCGTTCCTGGCGGAAATCGGCGTGACCAATCCCACGGCGAAAATGGCCATCGGGCAAGTCTCCGAAGTGTTGTTCATGCTGCTTCTGCCGCTGTTCATCCATCGCTTCGGGATCAAGCTCGCGCTGTTGGTGGGCATGCTGGCGTGGGCCTTGCGCTATCTGTTATTCGCTTACGGCAACAACGGCGACCTGGCCTTCATGCTGTTCACCGGCATCGCTTTGCACGGCATCTGTTACGACTTCTTCTTCGTTTCGGGCCAGATCTACACCGACGCCAAGGCCTCGGAACGTTTCAGGAGTTCGGCCCAAGGCTTGATTACGTTGGCGACTTACGGTCTGGGCATGCTTATCGGTTTCTGGGTGGCGGGGCAGGTGACCGATCACTACGCCACGACAGCGGGCGGCCATGACTGGAAGCACATCTGGTTGTTCCCGGCAGGTTTTGCATTGGTGATCTTTTTCTTCTTCTCCCTGGCGTTCAAAGGCCGGGAGGCTGTGGAGGTGCAAACTTCGGTTTGATGATCACCTGCCAGCGCACATTCGCCGTCCGCCTGCGCGCGGGCGGTGTCGGCAACGAATTCGCCAGCGGTCTCTCCCGCTCAGCGGCCATGACTGAAAAGCACAAGACTTGCAGCTGAAAAGCCGGATAATGGCCGCCATTCGTTTAGCTCGTATTCTGGTAATCCCGCATGGAAATCAAGGTCAACTTTCTCGACAACCTTCGACTTGAAGCCAAGTTCGATGACTTCACCGTGGTTGCCGACCAACCCATCCGATACAAGGGCGATGGTTCGGCACCGGGTCCATTCGATTACTTCCTGGCTTCGTCGGCGTTGTGTGCGGCTTACTTTGTGAAGTTGTACTGCCAGACCCGCAACATTCCCACCGACAATATCCGCCTGTCCCAGAACAATATTGTCGACCCGGAAAACCGCTACAACCAGATCTTCAAGATTCAGGTCGAGTTGCCGGCCGACATCTCCGACAAGGACCGCCAGGGCATTTTGCGCTCCATCGACCGTTGCACGGTGAAGAAGGTGGTGCAAGCCGGGCCAGAGTTCGTGATTGAAGAAGTGGAGAACCTGGACGCCGATGCCCAGGCGTTGTTGATGCCTGCTTCCATGTCCGAGGCGGGCACCTACATCGTCGGCAAGGACCTGCCGCTGGAGCAAACCATCGCCAACATGTCGGGCATTCTGGCCGGCCTTGGCATGAAGATTGAAATCGCTTCGTGGCGCAATATCGTGCCCAATGTGTGGTCGTTGCATATCCGCGATGCGCACTCGCCGATGTGTTTTACCAACGGCAAGGGCGCGACCAAGGAAGGCGCGTTGGCTTCGGCGTTGGGCGAATTCATCGAGCGCTTGAACTGCAATTTCTTCTACAACGACCAGTTCTGGGGAGAAGAACTCGCCAACGCGGCGTTTGTGCATTACCCGGATGAGCGCTGGTTTCAGCCAGGCCCTAAAGACGAACTGCCGAGCGAAATCCTCGACGATTATTGCCTGAAGATTTACAACCGCGATGGCGAGTTGCGTGGCTCGCACCTGTACGACACCAACTCGGGCAA
>Ga0182008_10003011_pt1 | contig 10354 bp, 9 predicted proteins | sample Sormic07211129_1_FD_120482 | JGI IMG/M metagenome (GOLD analysis project Ga0182008, IMG submission 120482) | Rhizosphere microbial communities from Sorghum bicolor, Mead, Nebraska, USA - 072115-129_1 metaG | ecosystem: Host-associated > Plants > Roots > Rhizosphere | place: USA: Nebraska...
AGCGTACTGGGAATATTAGCTTGCCTGGCTGTAGGAAGTATCCTCTCTAATATCAACTGGAAAAAAGTAAAAGCGATTTGATGGTACAATTATGAAACCTAAGCAAACTGTAAAAAATAATCCAGGGAATAGAGAAGTCAATAAATTCAGATTTAGCTGGATATGGGTATACCTGATCGTATTGGGAGGCGTTTTGTCACTTCCATTATTAAATTCCTCTTCCGCTAAAGAAATTACCTGGCAGGAGTTTGAGAAAAATCTGCTGAGCCATAAACTGGTTGAAAGAGTTGAAGTCATTAATAAAGAAAGAGTAGAGATTTATTTGAAACCTAACCTGGCTTCAGATCCCAGATTTAAAGATCTTTTTAAACCCGCCTTTGGTAACGGAATCACCAATGGTCCTCAATATCGTTTCAATATTGCTTCTGTTGATTCATTTGAAAGAAAAATGGATGAAGCACAAAAAGGATTTGTAGAAAAGATTCCAGTTAATTACAAACAACAAGGCAATTGGTTTTCGAATACGATTGGCTGGTTATTACCTTTGGTATTTTTTTATTTGTTGTTTAGTTATTTAATTCGATTTTTTGGGCAGGGCGGAACTTCTCGCGGATCTTCTATTTTTAACTTTGGTAAATCAACAGCCACTCTTGTTGAAAAGGAAAGTAGCAACATGACTTTTGATGATGTTGCGGGACTGGAAGAAGCCCGGGCGGAGGTTATGGAGATTGTTGATTTTTTAAAAAGTCCAGGCTCTTTCACCAAATTAGGGGCAAAAATACCGAAGGGTGTTATTCTGGTGGGGCCTCCGGGTACTGGTAAGACGCTATTGGCCAAAGCGGTGGCCGGAGAAGCCAAAGTGCCTTTTTTTTCTATTTCTGGCTCTGCCTTTGTAGAAATGTTTGTTGGAGTTGGGGCGTCAAGGGTACGCGACCTCTTCTATCAGGCCAAACAAAAGGCTCCCTGTATTATTTTTATTGATGAGATAGATGCCATAGGCAGATCAAGAGGAAAAGGTGCTTTTCTTGGAGGGGCTAATGACGAAAGGGAGAGTACACTCAATCAGCTTCTAACGGAAATGGATGGTTTTGGCACAAATACCGGTGTTATTGTTCTTGCAGCAACCAATCGTGCCGATATGCTGGATCCTGCTCTGATCAGGCCAGGTAGATTTGACAGGCATATTTATTTGGAGCTCCCGAATCTTAACGAGCGCAAAGCTATTTTCCTGGTTCATATGCGTAAACTTATCTTAGACAAATCTATAGACAGATCTATTCTTGCGGCCCAAACACCCGGTTTTTCCGGAGCAGATATAGCAAATATCTGTAATGAAGCGGCATTAATTGCAGCACGGAGAAAAGCAGCTAAAATTAACACTGAAGATTTTATGAATGCGATTGACCGCACTGTTGCCGGATTAGAGAAGAAGAGTAAAATCATCAGCCCAGAAGAGCGGAAAATAATTGCTTACCATGAAGCCGGGCATGCCGTAGTGAGCTGGTTACTGAAACAGGTTGATCCTTTGGTCAAGATTTCCATCATTCCAAGAGGTAAATCGTTAGGTGCAGCATGGTATCTGCCAGAAGAAAAGCAGCTTAAAACAGAATCTTCTTTCAAAGAAAATTTACAAGCCACCTTAGCAGGCAGAGCCTCAGAAGAAATCATTTTTGGAGAGGTTTCTTCCGGAGCCCTTGACGACTTAGAAAAAGCGAGTAAAGAAGCTTATATGATGATTGTCTATTATGGATTCAGTAAGATGCTTGGACATGTCAGTTACTTTGATTCCACCCAACAGCGTGATCTGGCTATTCAGAAACCTTTTAGCGAAGATACAGGTAAATTGATTGATCAGGAGATCAGAGCATTAATTAATGATGCTTACCAAGAGGCAAAAAATATACTGGAGATGAACAAATTGTCTCTAAAGAAAGTGGCTGAATTGCTGCTGATCAAAGAGGTCATCTATAAACAAGACCTTGAAGACATCATGGGGAAAAGGGTTTTAATTGGAAGTCTTAATGCTTAAAATATGGAATTGCCCAAACAAATGAACGCAATGGTACTGGAAACGATTGGTCAGCCTCTTCTTTACAAACAGATGCCAGTTCCTTGCCCCTTAGAAAATCAATTGTTGATTAAAGTAATGGCCTGCGGTGTTTGTCGGACAGACCTGCACATTGTGGATGGAGACCTCAATCATCCAAAGCTTCCTCTAATCCCAGGACATGAGGTTATCGGGAAAATTGTACAATTGGGTAAACGGAGCAGAAAATACAAATTAGGTGATATGGTTGGTGTAGCATGGCTTGGGCATACCTGCAGAAAGTGTAAATACTGCCTGCAAGGAAAAGAGAACCTTTGTGAAAATGCTAAGTTTACGGGCTATACTATGGACGGGGGTTATGCAGAATATATGGTCGCCGAAGAGGAATTTTGCTATCTGCTTTCCGGCGCTTTACAAGATTTTTCCAAAGCACCGTTGCTTTGCGCAGGTATGATTGGGTATCGGTCTTATAGTTTAATTCCTGCAGAGGCTAAAACCATAGGTCTTTATGGCTTTGGTGCTGCCGCCCATATTCTTATCCAGGTAGCAAGGCATGAGTTAAAGGATATTTATGCATTTACCCGCGATAATGACACTATAACACAGATGTTTGCAATGAAAATGGGCGCTGTGTGGGCTGGAGGATCCAGTACGTTTTCTCCAGTAAAATTAGATGCCGCAATTATTTTTGCTCCTGCGGGTGAGCTCATTCCACAGGCATTGAGGAATTTAGATAAAGGAGGAACACTGATCTGCGGAGGTATTCATATGAGTGATATTCCTTCTTTTCCATATGAAATTTTATGGGAGGAACGGATGATACAATCTGTAGCAAATCTCACCAGACAAGATGCAAAAATCTTTTTAACCATAGCAGCTGAAATGGATATCACTACAGATAGTATCATGTATCCGCTTTCTGAGGCCAATCTGGCCCTTAAGGATTTAAGAGAAGGAAAAATACAGGGAGCAGCTGTTTTGGTGATCTGATTATTTAAACCAATAGCTATAGCCAATGGCTCCCATTGCTGCCCCGGTATTGTTTTTACCATTTGCAGTGCCTTTTTGAATGTTCAGAAAGCCATAATTACCTCCGCCTTCAATAAAAATATTGCTTAGGCCAATGCTGTAGTTAAGACCTATATTTCCTTCTATGCCGACATTTACTTTATGTAGCTGATCTCTTATATTATCTATATTGTCAAAGGACTGTATTCCTGCAGGTAAAGCTTGTGTGCCAGCAGGATCGGTATAGAATTGGCTTTGGCCGCTGGTCACTTGTTTAGCAGAAATGAGATAGCCAACAAATGGTCCAAAATCAACATAAACACGCAGGGGCGTTTTTTTAAGTGTCCATCCGAATTTGGCCAGAACGGGCAGCATCAGGTAATTCAGCTTAGCTTCACTTTTATAATTGGCATACAGGTATTGAGGTGCTTGTCCTGAAGGAAACATTGTGACCATTTCATCGGGGGTAGTAAAGGCTTGCAACCCATTTTTTTTTCCTCCCTGAGAAGAGTATTCAAACATAGGCTGTATGGAGAAGAGATCAGAGATTTCAAATTCTGCAAATACAGCAGCTTCGGGACCTAATCTTGAACTGTAACCGGTATTTAGTGGATTTTGATTGCTCCCCCCAGCGGTGAGATTAGGAATACTAAGCCCGCCCCGGGCACCCAAAGCAAAATTCTGGGCTTGAACAGCAGTTGTTGCTAATGAGGCACCTACACATAAGCAATAAAATATAAGCTTTTTCATGATATTTAAGATTTTACAAGAAACATCTATGTAAAGTTCTTAAAACAAGTCCATGGGAATTGTGATGATAAGCAATGAAATTAATGATCTACAACATTTTTTCAAACATCTGACAATCATGTAATTATGTGATTTCTGTCATTAATTTTTATTTATTTTTTTGAAATTTTGAAGATAATTAAAATGTGCTTATAGGACATCAACGTGTTGATCACAGTACTGAGTCTGGTCACTAGTTAAATAAAACACCAAAAATTAAACAAGCAATGAAAACGGTACTGATACTTACAGATTTGTCTAAAAATTCTTTAAATGCTGCAGAAGCAGGGCTGACCCTCGCAATTCAGATCCATGCAAACCTTGCGATTTTTCATTCCTGTTTGGATATTCCAATACAACCCTTCTATCCCGATGCATCATGGATAAATGAAGATCAGAATTGGTTGGATGAATCTGAAAAACAATTGAAAGCTCTGGCTAAGCACCTGAAGACTTTTGGGGAGAAAATGTATCCGGATCAAAAGCTTCCGTCTATACATTGTGAGGTAGGACATGGAGAACTTGCTGTCAACATTAAAAATATCGTTGATAAAAATAGGGCGGAATTGATTGTCATGGGCGGACGCACCGGTACCCAGATAGAGCATTTGGTGTTTGGAAGTGATACAGACGCAATCGTTAGTTACTGCAATAAACCTATTCTGATCGTAGATCAGAAAAAACCGATGCGAAAGCTTGACAAGATTACTTTTGCGACTGATTTTAAAGAAGATGATATTTCAGCAATCAAGTTATTACTGAAATACAGACAACAGTGTCAATGTGAGTTAGATATTGTGCATGTAAAACTGTTTGGAATGGATGAGATGGAAAAAAATGCTCATGTAACACATTTTATTGAAGCATTGGCTGAGGAAAATTATCCTATAGTAAAGTTTACAGAGGTATGGGGCAAGGATCTCATTAAGCGTTTATATACCTTATGTAAAGAAACGGAAACAGATGTTCTGGCTTTAACACACAAACAACATTCCTTTTTTGTAAGAATACTTAAAGAAGGGATTGTAAAAAAATCGATTTCCAACCAGCAGCTGCCTTTACTTATCCTTCCTTCTTAAAAGGAAACGAGGTTGAATAAATGCCATATATCAAACCCGGAGCTGATTTAATGAAAGACTATTTTTCAAATTGATGTATATCATTTGTGGTTTTGATAACTGTCACTATTTCGATTAAGTCGGGTCGCTAAATTTGATCAGTGAAAATAACCCTATTAGTAAATTTTAAAATTAAAAATTATGAAAAGCGATTTAAAAATTCAGCAAGATGTGATGGATGAACTGCAATGGGAACCTACATTAAATCCATCTGAAATTGGTGTAGCGGTTAAAAATGGAATAGTGACCCTTTCCGGAGAGGTGGATTCTTATGTTAAGAAAATAGCTGCGGAGAAAGCGGCAAAAAGAGTGTCAGGCGTAAAGGCTGTGGCCGAAGATATACAGGTTATATTATCGCCTTCTTTACAAAAAACTGATACAGATATTGCTGCCGCAGTTCTGAACGCATTGAGATGGAACAGTTCTGTACAAGAAGACAGGATTAAAATAAAAGTTGAAGATGGAATTGTTAAACTGGAGGGTGAAGTAGAGTGGGAATATCAGCGTCAGAACGTTAAACGAGCTATAGAGTACTTGTCGGGAGTACGTATGGTTGTCAATTTAATTACTGTAAAACCGAAGATTTTTTCTTCAGAAATAAAACAAAAAATTACTTCAGCTTTTCAACGCAGCGCTAGCCTGGATTCAAAAGCTATACAAGTGGATGTTGTAGATAACAAGGTAACCTTACATGGCAAAGTTCGTTCGTTTTCAGAAAAAGAAGATGCAGAAGATGCAGCCTGGGCTGCTCCTGGCGTATTAACAGTGGAGAACAAACTGGAAATAGAAGAGCCTGAGTATGCCTTCTACGAATAGAAAGAGTATATGTTAAGTTAATCATAGCAATTGAACTAAAGTTGCTATGATTAACTTGTTTATTAAAACATGTTTAAATTCAATGACATTGGTGATTATTGTCACTTATTTGAAATGAAATATGCGTAGATTTATTTAGACCGGGATGAGGCGAATTTTAAGCACAAATAACGCAGACAATTAAATGAGACCGTTGAAATCTATTATCTTAAACCTTGCTCTGTTTGTTGGTTTAAATGCCTGTGCACAAGAGTTACCCGTTCTTAAAATCAAAAATGTTTACCAGCTGGCTAAAGATAATTATCCTCTAACCAAACAACATGACTTGATTGCCAAAACGAAGGACTATTCGTTGCAAAATGCTGCACGTGGATATTTACCTGCGTTCTCTGTTAACGGCCAGGCCACCTATCAATCAACCGTAACCAGTTTTCCCTTTACCATACCAATTCCAGGCTTTTCCATCCCTCAATACGATAAAGATCAGTACAAAATTTATGGTCAGATTGACCAGGTGATCTATGATGGAGGTATGATCCGTAACCAGAAACAAACGGCCAAAACCACCGCTCTGGTCCAGGAGCAGAGTCTGGAAGTCGAGTTATACCAACTTTATGACCGCGTAAATCAACTTTTTTTTGGTGTTATCCTTATTGATGAACAATTGAAACAGAATGAGCTGCTGGCAAAAGACGTTCAGAATGGAATCGATAAAGCAAAAGCACTGGTATCTAACGGAGTGGCCTACCGGAGCAGCGTAGAAGAACTGCTTGCCCAAATGTTGCAGACAGAACAGGCCCGGGTAGAACTCAAAGCAACAAGAAAAGCCTATACAGAGATGCTTTCGCAGTTTATCAACTTACAGGTAAACGAAAAAACCGTTTTTGAAAAGCCAGTATCACCTCTATTGACCAATCAATTTAACCGGCCGGAACTCCTGCTGTACAACAATCAGAAAAAAGTTTATGATGATCAGGAGCGTCTTTTAAGCGTTCAACTCAGACCAAAGTTTGGCTTTTTTGCTCAGGGCGGATACGCCCGGCCAGGCTTAAATATGCTCAGTAACGACTTTGCCTGGTATTACCTTGGTGGGGTAAAACTAAGCTGGAACCTGGGGAGCCTGTACACCTTTAGAAATCAAAAAAAGATATTCGAAATCAATAAAACATCGGTTGATCTTCAAAAAGAGACTTTTGTATTCAATACCAGTCTTGTTCAAAAGCAGCAACAAGCTGCTATTTCAAAATTTGCAGATCTTTTAAAGAACGACAATGCGATTATTCAACTGCGGGAGTCTGTAAAGAAAGCATCTGCCGCACAATTAGAAAATGGCGTACTCAGTGTACACGATTATATCCTGGTGGTGAATGCAGAAGATCAGGCCAGGCAAAATCTGATCCTGCACCAAATACAAATGCTTCAGGCACAGTATAATTATCAAAATACAATGGGTAATATAATAAACTAAATTTATGAAGATCTGGAAATACACATTGATGGGCATAGCAGTAGTACTTGCGGCATGTAACTCCAAAGATCAGCTGTCTGATGCATCCGGTACCTTTGAGGCAGATGAAGTCATCATCTCTTCAGAAGTACCCGGAAAGATCCTCAGTTTAAACCTGGAAGAAGGTTCGAGTTTAAAGAAAGACAGTGTGGTAGGCATTATCGATCCCGTGCCTCTGCAATTACAAAAGGCACAGGTGGAAGCAACAATGGGTGCCCTGCACCAAAAAACGATGGATGTGAAACCTCAGGTAAAACTGCTGCAGGATCAGACAGAAATATTAAAAGTACAGCTGATCAATGCCTTTTATGAAAGGGCCCGCGTACAAAATCTAATCAAAGCCGATGCTGCGACCACCAAACAACTGGACGATATTGACCTTCAGATCCATGTATTGAAAAGACAGATTGCCGCCAATAAACAACAGATAAAGGTACAGGAAACCACAACTGGTACGCAAAACAAAAGCGTATTAAGCGAATATCAGCCTTTGAAAAAATCTGTTGCACAGATTGATGATCAGCTGAGCAGAACACGCATTGTCAATCCGATAAATGGCACAGTACTCAGCAAATATGCTATGGCAGGAGAAATTACCGCTGCCGGTAAAGCCTTGTATAAAATTGCAGATCTTTCTGTCATCACCTTGAGGGCCTACATCACCGAAACGCAACTGTCTCAGATTAAACTCAATGAAAGCGTAAAGGTGCTGGTAGATAACGGTTCAAAGAGCTATAAAGAATACCCTGGAGTGATCACGATGATCGCAGACAAAGCAGAGTTTACGCCAAAAACCATACAAACCAAAGATGAACGTGCCAACCTGGTCTATGCCATTAAAGTACATGTAAAGAATGATGGCTTACTCAAGATTGGCATGTATGGAGAGATTAAGTTCGATGCCAGGTGATGAAAACGATAACTGTTGAGCAACTTGTGAAGAACTACCAGAATGACAAGGTGGTTACAAATGCTTTAAAAGGCATATCCTTTTCTGTGGATCAAGGCGAGATCTTTGGGGTAATTGGTCCTGACGGTGCAGGCAAAACCTCTTTATTCAGGATATTGACTACCTTACTTGAAGCAGACAGTGGTACAGCTACCGTAGATGGCTTTGATGTCGTAAAGGATGTTAAAAAGATCAGGAATTGTGTAGGATATATGCCAGGAAGATTCTCCTTATATCCTGACCTCACGGTACAAGAGAACCTGGAGTTTTTTGCTTCTATTTTTAATACCTCCATAAAAGAGAATTATGATCTGATCAAAGAGATTTACCAGCAGATAGAACCCTTTAAAAACAGAAGGGCAGGTCAGCTGTCTGGGGGTATGAAACAAAAGCTTGCCCTAAGCTGCGCGTTGATCCACAAACCAACTGTCCTGTTTCTGGATGAACCAACCACTGGCGTAGATGCCGTTTCCAGAAAGGAATTTTGGGAAATGTTGCACAGGCTCAAAATCCAGGGCATTACAATATTGGTATCCACTGCCTACATGGATGAGGCAAGCTTATGTGACCGTGTTGCCTTGATCCAGAACGGACAATTACTCTCTGTTAATACACCTAAAGGTATAATTTCAGAATACCCTAATTCTTTATGGGCCATCCGCGCGAATGAAATGTACGCCTTGTTTCAGGCCATTAAAACAGATCCGGAGATAGAAAGCTGTTATCCATTTGGTCAATACCATCATGTTGCCTTTAAAAGCCCAGATTCGAATCAGAAAAAACTGGAAAATATTGTTCAAAATGGCAAATATACTGATGTGGAGATCAAGACCATTACCCCCAATATAGAAGATTGTTTTATGGCTTTAATGACTTGAGGAATGGAAAATAATAAAGTAATCACAGCAAAAGACCTCACTAAAAAGTTCGGAGATTTTGTAGCCGTAGATCATATCAGTTTTGAAGTGGAAAAAGGGGAGATCTTTGGCTTTCTTGGTGCCAATGGGGCCGGTAAAACAACCGCAATGAGGATGCTGTGCGGATTATCACTGCCCACATCCGGGGCAGCCACTGTAGCTGGTTTTGATATTTACAAGCAAACCGAAATGATCAAGAAGCGGATTGGCTATATGAGCCAGAAATTCTCTCTATATGAAGATCTGACCGTTTTTGAAAATATCCGGTTCTACGGTGGAATTTACGGCTTGCAAGATGAACAGATACGTCAGAAAACGGCCTCATTGATGAAGCAACTGCACCTTGAAGGAGAAGAGAAAACCATGGTGAGATCTTTACCGCTTGGATGGAAACAGAAGCTGGCCTTTTCAATAGCCATTGTGCATGATCCAGCTATTGTTTTTTTAGACGAGCCTACCGGCGGTGTAGACCCGGTGGCCAGAAGAGAATTCTGGAGTATGATCTACGATGCCTCCGAACGTGGCATTACCATTTTTGTGACAACACATTATATGGACGAAGCGGAGTATTGCAACCGGGTTTCTATTATGGTAGATGGGCGTATTGACGCCCTGGACTCACCAGGGAACCTGATGAAAAACTATGGTGTAAGCTCCATGGACGAAGTCTTTTTGCAATTGGCAAGAAAAGCTGTAAGAACAGCAGAGTAAGAAAGAAAACGACAATGAAACAGTTTCTCATCTTTATTAAAAAGGAATGGCTGCACATCTGGAGAGACAGGAGAACATTGTTTATCCTGATCTGGATGCCTATTGTCCAGATCTTACTCTACGGCTTTGCTTTAACCAATGAAGTTAAAAATTCCAAAATTGCCATTTTTGATCAGTCAAAAGATGAAGCCACCAGGGCTATTTCTAACAGAATTGCAGCCAGCAGATATTTTAGCCTGGTCAGGAACGTTCATACTTATCAGGATATTGATGCCACCTTTAAACAAGGAAAGATCAGGATGGCTATAGTTTTTCCGGCCGGTTTCCGCAATGATCTGCTGCATGCCAACCATGCACAGATACAGTTGATCGCCGATGCTTCAGACCCCAATACAGCCAACACACTGGCCAATTATGCCAGTGCCATCATCAACGATTACCAGCAAGAACTCAACCAGCATCGGGATTTACCTTATACCATACAGGTACAGG
>Ga0182008_10003017_pt1 | contig 10341 bp, 6 predicted proteins | sample Sormic07211129_1_FD_120482 | JGI IMG/M metagenome (GOLD analysis project Ga0182008, IMG submission 120482) | Rhizosphere microbial communities from Sorghum bicolor, Mead, Nebraska, USA - 072115-129_1 metaG | ecosystem: Host-associated > Plants > Roots > Rhizosphere | place: USA: Nebraska...
GCCGACAACCGCCCAGCGGCCTTGTTCGCACGGACGTCGGCGGGCGTGCGCGCCGCCCGGACCCATTCGGGATATCGCTTCAGCATCAGGTCGATGGCGTCGTACTTGCGCGCCGCCTGCGCCGCCGCCTTCGCGTACCCGGCCGGGGTCGACGGCCCTTGCTCCACATAGATCACGAAGAACGCCGCATCGAGGCCGCCACGGCGCATCTTCGGCAGGTCCACCTTGAGCGGCCCGTCCTTGCCGGCGTCGAACTTCGGGTCGTGCATGTACGACAAGGGAATGTCGACGTGCGTGTCCACGGTAAGCGGATGGTCCTGCGCCTGCGCGGCCGCGCAGGACAACAAGGCCAGGCCAAGGATTCGCTTCATTCGTGCCTCCTTTGATGACACCAGTACACCAGTGGAAGCCGGGGTCGGAAACCGGGGGTGGGAAGCGCGCTGGCGCGCTTCCCACCCTGCATTCCGATGCCTCCTGTTTCCTGCCCTGGGCCTAGAAGTCGATCGACACGGTCAACTGGCCGAAGCGGGGCGACTGGAAACGGGTCGGTTGCAGATAGGTATCGCTGAAACTGCCGATCGACGTCTGAAGGTCCTGGTCGACGCCGAGCGTCCGTTGCTGGTTGAGCAGGTTATACACCGCGAACTTCACGCGCAGGTTGTTCTTCTCGTCGATGGGCAGGAGGTAGGTGATGCTGGCATTGAGGTTGAAGGTCCACGGCGTGCGCTTCGCCCCTCGCGGGGAACGCTCGTAGATGCGGTTTTCGGAGACCGGGTCGGCGCAGTTTTCCACGCAGATGAAATAGCTGTGGTAGGAGGTCTTGTCGTACGGATTGCCGACGCCATAGCCGGTGATCGGGCTGCCGGAAAGCGCCGTGAGGTCCGCGCCGATCTGCCACTGTTTGCTGAGCGCGTAGGTGCCGCGAAACTTGAACTGGTGCCGGTGATCGTTCGGCAGGTAGCCACCCGAGAGGTTCACCCAGGGATCGTCGAAGTTCTCGGTCCGGCCGGTATCGTCGAAGTTCGTATCCGAGTTCACAGGGCCCTCGGCGTTGCCGCGACTCCATGACAACACGTACGAGGCGTTGAACATCCACTTCTCGTCCCATGCGCGGTCCAGCTGGAACTCCAGGGAACCGAAGGTGCGGCGCGGCTTCTTCCAGCCACGCTGGCCTAGGTAATTGCCCGAGGCGTCGTACAACGCCCAACCCTCCTTCGAGGTGTCGATGTTGATGTAGCCATCAGGCGTACCGTCGCAGTTGGTGTCACCGTATACCGTGAGCTTGCGCCCCGGATTGCCCATCACGTAACCGATGTATCCATCGCCGCCGCACTGCGGCGTCGCGCTGATCTCCATGTCGTCGATCGCATTGTGCAGACGGCGGTAGGTACCGCTGACGCCCCAGGACCATTTGTCGTCGATCGCCTGTTGGAAGCCGAGGATGGCCTCGTCCTGGTAGACCGAATCCATGTTCTTGTCGACCTCGGAACGCAGGTCGCCCACGGTGCCGTTGCCCTGCGAGGTGTCCACCGTGCCGAACTGCTGGCCGAGGATCGGCATGGCGTACTGCGACCCGTTCCGGTCGATGATCTGATAGCCGTTGAAGGTGTAGAACGTGCGCTCGTCCAGCAGGCCGCCGGCCTGCTTGATGTTGATCACATTGGCCACGGGCAGGTAGTAGCGGCCGAGGTTGCCGAACACCTTCATCGTGCCGTCTCCTTTCAGGTCCCAGGAGAATCCGAGTCGCGGCGCGATCATGTTGTCCATCTTGATATAGCTCTTGCCCTCGCCAGTCTTGTTGTCGAAGGCATCGCGGCGCAGGCCGACGTTGAGCAGGAAATTCTGTGTGATGTTCCAGTTGTCCTCGACGTAGAAGGCGTTGTTCGTCGTCTCGAACGTTCCGGAGATGTTGTAACGGCGTTGTCGCACGTACATGTCATAGCCCAGTGGCATGACGTTGTCGCTCTCGATGGTCGAGCCCGGAGTAGCGTGGACGATGCGGTAGTTGTACTCGCCTGGACCCGGGTAATGCCTGTCGTAATCCGACGTATCGACTTCGTGGTCATAGCCGAAGCGGGCGAGGTGGTCTCCCAGCGTCCACTCGAAATCGGCACGGCCCTGTTTGCGCGTATCGTTGCGCTTCTCCACCGTCGTGCTCGTGCTGCATCCCAGCGGTACGCCTGGTGCATCTGCGTTGTCATCGATGGACACCGGGTTGCAATCGGCGTCGGCCAGGCCGTGGGTATAGCTTTCACGCTCGTTTCGACCGTACATCAGCTTCATCGAAAGGTCGTCGACCAGATAGCTGGTGAAGGTGCCGTTCCAGTTCTTGCCACCCGTATCGCTGGTGATGAGGTCGCTGCGCGTACCTTTGGTGTGCGTCGGATAGTCGTAGGCGTATACCGAACCCTCGTTCGTGTCCTTATCGGAGAACGCCATGAACTCGAACAGGTTCTTGTCGTTGATGTGCCAGTCGATCTTGGCGCCCCAGAAGCCGGAGTCGGTATCGTTCTGGGTGAGTACGGTGCCCTGGTTATCGGTGTTCTGCGGCGTATATCCCCGCGCCTCGTACATCGCGAAGAAGAACAGCTTGTCCTTCACGATCGGGCCGGACGCGTACACGTTCATCTTGGTACGCGAGTAGTGGTCTTCGGACGAGGTGATGTAGCGCTCGCCGTTCCAGTAGCGGTTCTTCGTGGTGGCCTGCCAGTCACTGGGCTCGAAGGTCATCTCCGCGCCGGCCTTGAATTCGTTCGTGCCCGAGCGGGTCACGGCGTTCACGACGCCGCCGGTGGTGCGGCCGAACTCGACGGAATAGCCGCCGGTCTTGACCTGGAATTCCTGGTAGAACGCGAACGGCGCCTCGGAGAAACCGTTGCGGTTGTAGAAATCGGTGACATTGAGGCCATTCACGTAGAACGAGTTCTCGGCCACGGACGAACCGCCGAACGAGATGCCGCCGAAGCCGGCGTTGCCCTTGTTCACGCCGGGCGCCAGCAAGGCCACCGACTGCACGTTCTGGTCCACCGGCAGGCGGCGGATTTCCTCGCGGCTGATGTTCGTCGCCGTTTCGGTCGAGCTGACGTCCACGGCGGAGATGACGACCGGCGCGCTCACCTGCACGCCTTCGAGTTCGGTGGTACCCGTCGCGCCGCGTTCCACGAGGTTCACCGTGGTGGCGTTGCCGAGGCTCACCGTCACCTCGGCGGTGGTCGCTACCGGCTTGCCGTCCTTGCTGCTGTCCACCTGGTAATGGCCGACCGGCAGGTACGGCAGGCGAAAATTGCCCGCGTCGTCGGCGGTTACCGTACGTGTCAGCCCGGTGGCCGGGTCGCGTGCGGTAACGGTCGCGCCCGCCTTGGTGCGGCCGACGATCGTGCCGTCGGTATTCGCGGCGGAGGCGCTGCCGGACACGGCGAGGCCCAGGCCGATCGCCATGCACAAGGCACCGTGGCGCAACGTGCGCCGGTTCGTCTTCATGTCCCCCATCTCCCCACTCCCATAAGATGATGTTTCGGGTTGTCGTGCGTTACCCGGTCAGGGCGCCGTGCCACCGCCCCCGCGCGGTGTATCGACACGGTGCCACCGGAAGTCGTAATCCCACTGGTCGAAATACAGGTTGCCGCCCTTCCACTCGACTTCGCCGCGCTGCGAGTCGACCGTCTCCGAACGGAAGAAGGTCTTCGGCGGCGTGAACGGTTGCGCATAGTCGTCGTTGAAGGCGATGCGATAGGCATCCAGGCCGCCGAGGTAGAACCACTCGAGCGCGTCGTCGCCCGGCTTCGCGTCCGATCCGGCCGGCAGGCGGCCGAAGGTCACGTCCATCGGTACCCATCCATACGGGGCCAGGTACACCTGGCCCCAGTCGTGGATGTTGTTGTACTTGCCATCGGAGAAGATCCAGCCCGATTGCCAGCGCGCCGGAATGCCGTTGAGGCGCAGCAGGGTCATCAGCAGCAGGGTCTGCTCGCCGCAATCGCCGTGCCCGGCATGCAGCGTGTAGTCGCCGATATTCGAGATCGTGGAGTATTCCCTCGCGCCCGCCCAGGGAATCGTATCCACGGCGGCGAACAGCTTCTGCGCGATACGGTAGGGGTTGGTCTCGTTGCCGACCACGCGCTTCGAGTACGCGCGCATGGCGTCGGTGAAGACGATGTGCGGCGCGCGCTCGGCGACATAGGGCGCCAGCGCCGGGGTGACCGGCGTCCGCGTCACTTTCGCGGGATCGATGTCGACGTAGCGCGCGTAGAGGGTCACCTCGTAGGTGATCGAGAACTCGGTGGGCTTGCCCGCTTCGGCCTTCTTTTCGAGGTAAGCCGTGCGCTGCAGACTCCACTCGGGAGCGACGTCGGCCTTGGCCGGTTCGCTGCCGGTAAGGCGGATATCTTCCTGCTGCCCAGCGATGGCGCGCGGATAGGGAATCCAGGCGCGGATCGTTTCGCCCGCGGGTACCGCGTCGGCTTTCACCGTGAGCACCTGGGTGACGCTCTCGCGGCGCGGCAACACGTTGCTGACGTGACCGGCCAGCGCGGCCGCGCGCACGGCGCGGTGGTGGTCGTTGAGGATTTCGTTCGGGCCGTCGTCGAAGGGGGTCTGTTCCTTGCGTCGCGCACGTGCCTCGGCGCTGATCCGGAACAGGTTTCCCGGCGAACGCTTGAAGTACAACGTGCGGCCGTCGATCACCTGCTTTTCGAGCAGGCCGGCGGCGTCCCACTTCGCGAATTCGGCGTCGGTGAGATCGGGGATCTGCTTGCGCAGGCGGGTCTTCACCGCGTCGGCGTCGAGGGTGAAGTCGAGCAGGATGCGGCGCATGCGTTCGCGCTGGAACAGCAGGGTGTCGCGTTGGGTGGGGGTGAGGTCGGGTTGGGTCAGAGCCTTGGTTATGAGGGCTTCGGCGGTTTTGAAGTGGCCGGCGTCTATCTGCCTTGAGGGGACATCGCCGACAGGGTCGGCTCCCACCTGGCTTGGAGAGGCATCGCCGAGAGGGGCGGCTCCCACGGGAGTGGGGCTCAGCGCGGCGAGCAGGCACGCCGCCAGCGCCGGGCGAATCATCGCGTTTCGTAGGGCCGCTTTCACCGTTCGGTATCCCCGATGCAACCGTGGTGGGTGGACGTGCGTCAGGGCTGTGTAACATGCTTGCAAAGCGCGGTCAATAATTTATGCTTCAGGCTACTTCGTTAGGAATAGATATTCCTGACGACCGTCGCGACACCACCCGGGGAGGGGACGCGTGATCCAGTCGGTTTGGCCTTACCTGGCCGTGATGCTGCTCGCCGCCGGCTTCTGGCCCGCGATCGAACGGCGTTTCGGCTGGAAGGTATTCGAGATCCTTCCGCCCATCGTCCTCACCTACCTCACCGTGACGGCCTTGTCGGTCGCCGGCTTCTGGACCGCCTCGCCCGAAATCCATGCGGCGCAGAACATGCTCGTCGCCCGGCTGGTGCCGGCCCTGCTCTTCCTGCTGATGATCAATTGCGACCTTCGCGCGATCCTCGCGCTGGGGCCGCGCGTGCTCGGTGTCTTCGTCTGCACCTCGATCAGCCTGTTCATCGCCTTCGTGCTCACCTTCCTGATCTACCGTCACTGGATGCCCGGCACGGGATGGATGCCACTCGCTTCGTTGTCCGGCAGCTGGATGGGTGGCACGGCGAACATGATCGCGGTGAAGCAGGCCATCGGCATGTCGGATACCTCGCTGGCGACCACCCTGCTCACCGACGCCTTGTGCTATTCGATGTGGGTGGTGGTGCTGTTCGCGGTGGCCCGATTGGCACCCGCCTTCAATCGCTGGACGCGGGCGCAATCGAGCGCGAGCCTGACCGTGGCGGAAACAGCGGTGCGTGTGCCCGCCACGTCCGACAGCGTCTTGCTCTGGCTGGGCCTCGCCCTCCTCGTCTCGGTCGTGTCCGCCGTGCTCGGCACGAGGCTGCCGGTAGGCAGCATGGTGTCGCCGACGACATGGACGATCCTGATCGCGACCGTGGCCGGCCTGGTCGCCGCGCATACGCCACTCGCCCGCCTGCCCGGTGCACAGGCCGTTTCGAGCGCGATGCTGATCTCGGTCGTGGCCGTGCTCGCCTCGCAGAGCAGCTTCGCCGGTATCGCCGCGGCGCCGCTGTACCTGCTGGCGGGCATCACGGTGATCGCCGTGCATGCGGTGCTTCTCAGCCTGGCGGCGCGCGTCTTCCACTTCGACCTGTATCTCTGCGGCATTTCCTCGCTGGCCCATATCGGCGGCGTGGCCGCCACCCCGGTGCTCGCGGCCACGTATTCGCGTTCGCTGGTGCCGGTGGGCGTCCTGCTCGCCCTGCTCGGTTATATCCTCGGCACTGGCTTCGGTCTCGTCGTCGCCGCGGTGCTCTCGGCGCTGGCTTCCTGACCAAGGATCTCGTTATGAACCTGCTTCGCCCCACCTTGCTCGCCACCCTGCTCGCGTTGACCGTGGGTGGCGCGTATGCGGCCCCGCGCGACATGCCGGTACCGCCGTCGGGCATCCTCGGCGTCACCGACACACAGCTTTCGCCGGAGTACTGGGTCGCGCGGCTTCCGGATGCGGACAAGCCCGTGCTCGATACCGCCGCCATCGCCGCGATCAACGAGCGTGTGGCGCGGCTGGACCCGTCGATGCACGACATCCGCCATCTGCCGGCCTCGTTGCCACGGGAACAGGTGAAAGGCTGGATCGAGAAGCTGACTTCGCGGCCGAGCAAGCCGCTGTTCGATGTCGAAGGCCAGCCCGTGACCGCCACCGCGATCGACGCGGTGATGGACAATGCCGCGATCGCAGGCATTCCCGCGCAGGTGACGCCGCGCTATGGGATGGCCGTGCGTCGCGGCGCCCTGCGTGGCTACCCGACCGACTTGCGCGTGTTCAGCCATGCCGACGACACCGATATCGACCGCTTCCAGGAAAGCACGCTGTTTCCCGGCGATCCGCTCGTGGTGGTGCATGCGAGCAAGGACGCCAATTGGGTGTTCGTCGTCAGTCCGCGCTACGCGGCGTGGATGCATGCGGAAGAGGTGGCCTACGGCGACGCCGCGACCGTCTTCGCCCACGCCGATGCCACGCCTTACCGGATCATCACCGGCGCGAAGCCGCTCACCGTCTACACGCCGGAAGCGCCCGCCGTCTCCGAGCTTCAACTGGACATGGGTACGCGCGTGCCGCTCGACACCCCGGTGCCGCCGGACCAGCCGGTGAATGGACAGAGCCCGTACACCTCATGGGTACTGAGCCTGCCGGTGCGAGGCACCGATGGGACGCTCTCGTTCCATCCGGCCCTGCTCCAGCGCAACCAGGATTCCGCGGCCGACTACCTGCCCCTGACCCGGGCGAACATCATCCGCCAGGCATTCAAGTTCCTTGGCGAGCGCTATGGCTGGGGCCACGCCTATAACGGCCGCGACTGCAGCGGCTTCGTCTCGGACGTGTACCGCAGCATGGGCGTGCAGATGCCACGCAATACGCGCGACCAGAGCATCAGCCCCGGCCTTGCCCACACCGTCTACACCGACAAGGACAGCCACGAGGCACGGGTGAAGGCGGCGAAGGCGCTCGAGGTGGGCGACCTGGTCTACATCCCCGGCCACGTGATGATGGTGATCGGCAAGATCGACGGCGAACCCTATGTCATCCACGACGTCGGCGGCATGAGCTACAAGCAGGCCGACGGCAGCTTGCGGCACATCACGCTCAACGAGGTCTCGGTGACACCTCTCCTGCCGATGATGGCCAGCGGCGACAAGACCTTCGTCGACCGCATGACCAGCATCGTCCGCATCCGCTAATCCTGCCCAGCGAGATTCCATGAAGATCACCGACATCCGCTTCGGCATGCTGCGCGTGCCGCTGAAGACCCCCTTCAAGACGGCGCTGCGCACGGTCGACAAGGTCGAAGACATCGTCGTGATGGTGCATACCGACGACGGCCACGTGGGCTATGGCGAAGCCCCGGCCACCGCGGTCATCACCGGCGACACGCACGGCTCCATCGTCGACGCCATCCGCCATTACATCGCGCCCCGCCTCATCGGCCAGGACATCGCCGACCTCAACCGGATCACCAAGCTGATCCAGGGCACGATGGAGAAGAACACGAGCGCCAAGGCCGCCGTGGAGATCGCCGTCTACGATCTCTGGGGCCAACTGTATGGCGCACCGCTGTACAAGCTGCTCGGCGGCGGCGATCCGGTCATCACCACCGACATCACCATCAGCGTCGACTACATCGACAAGATGGTGGCCGATTCGATCGCCGCGGTGGAGCGCGGCTTCGAGTCGTTGAAGATCAAGGTGGGCAAGGATATCGGCGTGGACATCGAACGTGTCCGCGCGATCTACGCCGCCGTGGAGGACCGCGCCCTGCTCCGTCTCGACGCGAACCAGGGCTGGACCGCCAAGGAAGCGGTCTACGCGCTGCATACGCTGGAAGACGCCGGCGTTCGCCTGGAACTGGTCGAGCAGCCGGTGAAGGCGCGCGACCTGGAGGGCATGCGCTATGTCACCGAGCGCGTGCACACGCCGATCATGGCCGACGAGAGCGTGTTCGGCCCCGCCGAGGTGATGGAACTGATCCGCATGCGCGCCGCCGACATCATCAACATCAAGCTGATGAAGACCGGCGGCATATCCAACGCCATCCGCATCGCCGACATCGCCGGCCTCTACGGCATCGAGTGCATGATCGGCTGCATGCTGGAGACCAGCATCAGCGTCGCCGCCGCCGTGCACGTGGCGGTGGCCAAGTCCGACGTCATCACCAAGGTGGACCTGGACGGCCCCTCGCTGTGCGCGTACGACCCCGTGGACGGAGGGGTGAACTTCAACGAGTCGGAGATCTCCATCAGCGACGCGCCGGGGCTCGGCATCCGCGAGATCCGCGGCCTCGAGCCACTCTGAGGGTCGCCGCCATGTCACCGCTGGTGAAGATCCGTTCGGAACGCGACCGCATGTCGGCGGTGGAGCGGCGTATCGCCGACTTCATCCTCGAGAACGCCCAGCTGCTGCGCGATTACTCCTCGCAGCAGCTGGCCAACGCGCTCGGCATCAGCCAGTCCAGCGTGGTGAAGTTCACCCAGAAGCTGGGCTTCCGCGGCTATCCGGACCTGAAGTACTCCGTCGGCGAGGCCATCGGACGCACCGACGACGGTGACGGCGAGAGCGCTCCGTTCGCTGAACGTCCGGGTGGCGATCCGCTGGGCGCGGCACTCTGGCAACGCAAGGCGCGCGCCGAAGAAGCGACGCGGCACATCAACAGCCCCGAGACCTTGCATGCGGTGGTCGACGCGATCGATTCGGCGGGCAAGGTCTTCCTCATCGGCCTGGGCGAGGACGACCTGCACGCGCGCGGTTTCGCCGTGCGCCTGTCGCTGTTGGGTGTCGTGGCCATCCGCCACTTCGACGTGAGCCGCATGGCCGCGCAAGTGGCGATGTCGTCACCGGGCGATGTCCTCATGGTGTTCTCCGAACAGGGCAAGCATCCCGCGCTGGCCAAGATCGCGCGCTATTTCCGCGAGCGGCGCGGACGCGTGGTGACCGTCACGCGGCATACCTCCAACCCCGTACGCGCGCTCGCCGATATCGCACTGGCCGTGGCGGCGCACGACGATGCGTCCTACGTCCAGTCGCTGATCTATCAATCCACCGTGCAACAGTTGCTCGACACCGTGTTCGTGCATCTGTGCGAGGGAGACGAGGCCCGTCATGCCCGCCTCGTGCAGAACCTCGATCGCATCCAGCAGATGCTCGAACCCTGACCGGACCACCCTCATGCCTTTCTCCCGAACGCTCCCACGCCTGCTCGGCCTCGCCGCCCTCGTCCTCGCCGCATCCAGCACGGCGTTCGAGACGCCGGCCGCCTGGTCGGTATCCCGGCAGATGATCGTGGTGACCACCGACGGGTGGGACAGCGACCACGGAACGCTCCGCGCGTACATCCGCGAAGGTACGCGCTGGAAGCAGGAAGGCCCGGCCGCCGAGGTGACCATCGGCAAGCATGGCAGCGCGTGGGGCGTCGGGCTCAATCCGCCCGAACGCGATGGACCGGTGAAGAAGGAAGGTGACGGCCGCAGCCCCGCAGGCGTGTTCCGTATCGGCCAGGCCTTCGGTTACGCCGAAACGAATCCCACCGCCCTGCCCTATCGCGGCCTCGGCGTGTCCGACTATTGCGTGGATGTCGACAGCTCGCCCTACTACAACCAGGTGGTCGATGCGCGAAAGGTCGGCGAGAAGGCGGTGGCCGGGGCGACCGAGCCGATGCGCCGCGACCTGCACTTCAACGGCGACCATGCGTACCGCATCGGCTTCGTCATCGAGCACAACCCCGATGGACGCAAGGGCGC
>Ga0182008_10003018_pt1 | contig 10340 bp, 6 predicted proteins | sample Sormic07211129_1_FD_120482 | JGI IMG/M metagenome (GOLD analysis project Ga0182008, IMG submission 120482) | Rhizosphere microbial communities from Sorghum bicolor, Mead, Nebraska, USA - 072115-129_1 metaG | ecosystem: Host-associated > Plants > Roots > Rhizosphere | place: USA: Nebraska...
GCTGTTTTTCACCAGCCAGGAAGCCTATGAGATTAAAGCGCTGGCGGCGGAAAAAAACCTGATCGTCGGCGTGACTTACGGTTTCTCCGGCCACCCGCTGCTGCTGCAAATGCGCGCGATGATCGCCAACGGCCAGATTGGCGAAGTACGGATGGTGGATCTGCAATATACCCACGGTTTTAATGCCACGGACGAAGTGGATCGCCTCAGCGAAGCGCAGAAATGGCGCATTGACCCCAAGATCTCCGGCCCGAGCTTTGTGCTGGGGGATATTTCCACCCACACCTACTACCTCTCCCAATTGGTCATGCCGCAGATGCAGATCCGCGAGTTGCTCTGCGATCGGCAAAGTTTTATTCCCTCGCGTGCGCCGCTGGAAGACAACGCGCTGGTGATGATGCGCTATGAAAGCGGCGCGGTAGGGCGGATGTGGGCTTCATCGGTGAATGCCGGCGCGATGAGCAGCCAGCGCATTCGCATCGTGGGGTCGAAGGCCAGCCTGGAGTGGAGCGACATCAACCCCAGCGAGCTGCGCTACGAGGTGCAGGGGCAGCCAAACCAGACGCTGTATCGCGGCATGGCGTATCTGGACGATACCTGCAACGCCTGGGAACGGCTGGGGGCTTTGCATACCGAAGGCCTGACCGAATCCTGGGCCAACATCTACCTGAAATTTGCTCTGGCTATCGACGCCACCCGCCGCGGCGATCGGCAGGCGCTGGCGCAACTGGTGTATCCGGATATCGACGCCGGGATCGAGGGCGTGCGCTGGATTGAAAACTGCGTGCGTTCCGCCAACCAGGGCGCCCGTTGGGTGGCCTTTGAATAAACCTATTTATCCGGAGCAAGAGCATGAAACTTTCTTTTTGTACCGATAGCCTGGGCCACCTGCCGTTTGAAGCCATGCTGGATCGCCTGGGCGAACTGGGGGTGTTTGGCGTGGAAATGACCACCGGCGGCTGGTCTTCGGCACCGCATCTGGACACCGTGGCGCTGTTGCAGGACGCGGGCAAACGGCGGCGGCTGATGGCAGCGCTGGAAAGCCGCGGCATGAAAATTGCGGCGCTGAACGTTTCCGGTAATCCGCTGGAGCCAGGCGTGCTGGGCGAAAAACACCGCCATGATACCGACAATACGCTGGCGCTGGCCGCCGGCCTGGGGGTGAAAAAAATCGTCATGATGAGCGGATTGCCGCCTGCGGCGCCCGGTGACAGCATCCCTAACTGGATCACCTATACCGTCAGTTGGCCGCCGACGCTGAAAAACTGCCTGGACTACCAGTGGAACGAGGTGGCGATCCCGTATTGGCAGAAGCTGGTGGATAAGGCGCAGGCGTTCGGCATAGAGAAGTTCGCGCTGGAAAATTTCAGCTCGATGCTGGTGTGGAACCCGGACACGCTGTTCAGGCTGCGCGACGCGGTGGGGCCGATGGTGGGCTTGAACCTCGATCCCAGCCATCTGATCTGGATGGGGGCCGATCCGATTGCCGTCGCACGGCGCCTGGGGGACGCAATCCACCACGTGCACGGCAAAGATGTGCGGCTGGAAAGGGGGATAGTGGCGGTCAACGGGCTGCTGGAAACCCGGGCGGTGGAACAGGTTGCACAACGTGCCTGGAACTATGTGGCCGTCGGGTGCGGGCAGGATTTGCAGTGGTGGAAGGAATTCTTCTCGGTGGTACGCATGATGGGTTACAACGACTGGGTCTCGCTGGAGATGGAAGATCTGACCATGTCGGTCGATGCCGGTATTAATACCTCGGTTGAGGCGTTACAACGCTGCATCAGCCAATAACGCCTTTTTATTTCTGCCAAAGGCCTGCAGGTTTGCAGGCCTTTGCGCGGCAAAAGACTGTCGAAAAAAACAGGCCAATAAAAGTGTGATCTATATCGCATTTACCCCGCCAGTTGGTTAAAATATCGCTACTTCCCGCACCTGTCCGGATCCCGTTTAACATGGAACAAACCCAGGTATCTCGCTCAACCGCCTGGTTGCGCGTGGTCATCCTTGCCGTCTCGGCCTTTATCTTCAATACCACCGAATTTATTCCGGTGGGGTTGCTGAGCGACATCGCCAAAAGTTTCTCAATGCAAACCGAGCAAGTGGGTTTGATCATCACCATTTACGCCTGGATTGTCGCCTCCGCCTCTCTGGTGTGTATGCTGCTCACCAGCAAAATTGAACGGCGCAAGTTGCTGATCGGGGTGTTCATACTGTTTATCGCCAGCCATGTGCTGACCGCCGTGGCCTGGAACTTCACCACGCTGGTGATTTCCCGTGCCGGTGTGGCGCTGGCCCACGCGGTATTCTGGTCGATCACCGCCTCGCTGGCGATCCGGGTTGCCCCGGCGGGCAAAAAGGCGCAGGCGCTGAGCCTGCTGGCCGGCGGTACCGCGCTGGCCATGGTGCTCGGCCTGCCGCTGGGCCGCGTGATTGGTCAGATCCTCGGTTGGCGCATGACCTTTATCGGCATCGCGGTTTGCGCCACCCTGGCGCTGGTGCTGCTGTGGCGTCTGCTGCCGGTGCTGAAAAGCGAGCATTCCGGTTCACTGTCCAGCGTACCGATGCTGTTTAAGCGTCCGGCGCTGGTCAGCCTGTATATGCTGACCATCATCGTGGTGACGGCGAATTTCACCGCCTACAGCTATATCGAACCCTTTATTCAGACCGTGGCCGGGCTGTCGGAAAACTTCACCACCCTGATGCTGTTGCTGTTCGGCGCCGCCGGTATCATTGGCAGCCTGCTGTTTAGCCGCTTCAGCGAACGTTTTCCGTCGGGCTTTTTTATCGGCGCCATCGCGCTGTTGATGCTGAGCCTGCTGCTGCTGTTGCCGGCCTCCGGCAATGAAAATCACCTGACGCTGCTGTTTGCGGTGTGGGGCATGGCCATTATGGCGATTGGCCTGTCGATGCAGGCCAAGGTGTTAAACCTGGCGCCGGACGCCACCGACGTGGCGATGTCGATCTACTCCGGGCTGTACAACTTTGGTATCGGCGGCGGCGCGCTGCTGGGTAACCAGGTCAGCCAGCATCTGGGCATGGGCAACATCGGTTTTGTCGCTGCACCGCTGGCGCTGATCGCCCTCGGCTGGTGTGTGCTGAACTTTTACCGCAGCGAACGCCTGCAACACCACCACATCCGCTAAGCCTCACCGCACGACAGCGGGCCATCAGTTCGCTGTCGTGCATTGCTACTCCGGTTGAATTTCCTCTCAGCAAAACAGATTGCTGCAGTTTTTTATGCTTAAAATTTTTTCATAGTCTGCTAATTAAATATTTAACTCCGACGCCGAGCCGATAGCATAGAAAACTATCGATTATGTTATGGCGAGGTTAATGGTGAGTGAGTCTTTGGTTGCGGTAAGCGTGGGGGCGGCCCAGTCGCCGATCCATGAACGGGATCTGTCGGCAAGAATAGATGCATTGCCCACCTCCGCCGGGCTGTGGCGGTTTATTGCTTTGCTGGCGTTAGGCGGCTTTTTTGAACTCTACGACCTGTTCCAGACAGGATACATCAGCACTGGCTTAATCGCCGAAGGCATCTTCCATACCGGAGCGCAGGGCGTGTTCGGTGTCTCCGACCAGGCGGCATTCGCCTCCGCCACTTTCCTTGGCCTGTTTATCGGCGCCAGCCTGCTCAGCCCCTATGCCGACCGCTTTGGCCGCCGTACCACCTTTATGTTTGCCCTGGCCTGGTATGGCATCTTTTCGCTGTGTCTGGCTTTTCAGCATCAGGCCGAATGGGTGATCTTCCTGCGCTTTTTGGTCGGCGTCGGCTTGGGTATTGAGCTGGTGACGATTGATACTTACCTGACCGAATGGGTGCCCGCACATCTGCGCACCCGGGCGTTTGCCTTTTCCTTCTTCATTCAGTTTCTCTCGGTGCCGACGGTGGCGTTAATGTCGTGGTGGCTGGTGCCGCAAACCATCCTGGGCCTGAGCGGCTGGCGTTACGTGGTGATCGCCGGTGCGGTGGCTTCGCTGGTGATCTGGCTGGTGCGTAAAGGCCTGCCGGAATCACCGCGCTGGCTGGCACAGCAGCGGCGCTACCCGGAGGTTCGGCAGGTGATGCAGGCGATGGAACGGCGCTGCGGTGTCACCCATACGGCGGATTTCCCCGCGCATGACGCGCAAGCACACAGCGAAATGCCGGCGCAGGGGAGTTTCAAGGATATTTGGTCGCCGCGTTACCGCAGTCGTACCCTGATGCTGGTGGTGATGAATTTCTTCCAGGCCATCGGATTCTTTGGCTTTGGCAACTGGCTGCCCGCTTTGCTGGCCGGAAAGGGAGCCTCCATCACCCACAGCTTGCTGTATGCCTTCTTTATTACTCTGGCTTACCCGTTGGGATCGCTGCTGTGCAGCCGCTATGCCGACAAGATGGAAAACAAGTGGCAGATTGTACTTTCCTGCCTGGTGACGGTGATCTTCGGCTCGCTGTTTGCCCTGCAAAACAACCCCGTCTGGCTGATCCTTTGCGGTTTCTTCATCACCTGGTCCAATGCCTGGCTGACCTATAGCTACCATTCTTATCAATCGGAAGTGTTCCCGACTTATATACGCGCCCGCGCTGTCGGCTTCTGCTATTCGTTCAGCCGACTGTCGACGGTATTCAGCAGCCTGATCATCGGCATCATTCTGCAATACGGCGGCTCGGTGGGGGTTATCGCGTTTATCGTGGCCAGCATGCTGATTGTGATGGTGGTGATCGGCGTGTTTGGCCCGAAAACGCGCGGTATCGATCTGGAAAATATTTGAGTACTACTCGCGTGAGATCCTGTGAAATAAAAAGCCCGCTTAAGCTGACCTAAGCGGGCTTTCAGGCTACTGACAAAGCCTTCACTGGTGTTTGGCGTAGGGGCGCTGCATGCTGCGCCCGTTATATCTCTTAGGCGAGATCAAAACGATCGAGGTTCATCACCTTAGTCCAGGCGGCGACAAAGTCGCGTACGAAGCTGCCCTGGGCGTCTGAGCTGGCGTAGACTTCCGACAAAGCCCGCAGCTGAGAGTGCGAACCGAAGATCAGATCGGCACGCGTCGCCGTCCATTTGAGCGCACCCGTTTGGCTGTCGCGCCCTTCAAACACGCCGTCTTCGTTGGTCGCTTTCCAGGTGGTGCCCATATCCAGCAAATTGACGAAGAAGTCGTTGGTCAGCGCCTGTAGGCGTTGGGTCAACACGCCGTGCTGGCTTTGACCGACGTTGGCGTTCAGCACCCGTAACCCGCCCACCAATACCGTCATTTCCGGTGCGGTCAGCGTCAACAGCTGCGCTTTATCGACCAACAGCGCCTCGGCCGGCACGCTGAATTGCTGCTTCAGGTAGTTGCGGAAGCCATCGGCCACCGGTTCCATCGCTTCGAAGGATTCGACGTCGGTCTGCTCCTGCGTTGCGTCCATGCGGCCCGGCGTGAAGGGTACGCTCACCGGGTGCCCGGCGCTGATCGCCGCCTTTTCGATGCCGGCCGTACCGGCCAGCACGATTACATCCGCCAGCGAGACGCGTTTGTTACCTGACTGCGCCTGGTTAAAGGCCTGCTGAATACTTTCCAATGTGGCCAGGGTTTGTGCCAGCTGAGCAGGCTCGTTCACCGCCCAATCCTTTTGTGGCGCCAGACGAATACGCGCCCCGTTGGCGCCGCCGCGTTTGTCGGAACCGCGGAAGCTGGAGGCGGATGCCCAGGCGGTGGAAACCAGCACCGATACCGGCAGGCCCGAGGCCAGGATCCGCGTTTTGAGATCGGCAATATCCTGATCGTTGATCAACTGATGATCGACCGCCGGGATCGGATCCTGCCAAATCAGCTCTTCGGCCGGCACTTCCGGACCGAGATAGCGAGCGCGCGGCCCCATATCGCGGTGGGTCAGTTTGTACCAGGCCCGAGCGAAGGCATCGGCAAGCTGATCGGGATGTTCATAGAAACGACGTGAGATCTTTTCATAGGCCGGATCGAAACGCAGCGACAGGTCAGTCGTCAGCATGGTCGGGCGCTGCTTTTTGTTGGGATCGAAGGCATCAGGAATGGTTTCGCCGACGTCTTTGGCCACCCACTGGTGTGCACCGGCCGGGCTTTGCGTCAGCTCCCACTCGTATTCGAACAGGTGCCGGAAGAAGTCGTGGTTCCACTGGGTTGGGGTGGTGGTCCAGGTGACTTCCAAACCGCTGGTGATGGCGTCTTTACCCTTGCCGGTACCGAAGCTGCTATGCCAGCCGAGACCCTGCAGTTCAAGGCCTGCGCTTTCAGGATCGTCACCAACGTGCGACGCCGGGCCCGCGCCGTGGGTCTTGCCGAAGGTGTGGCCGCCGGCAATCAGCGCCACGGTTTCTTCGTCGTTCATCGCCATGCGGGCGAAGGTTTCGCGGATGTCGCGCGCCGCAGCGACCGGATCGGGGTTGCCGTCCGGGCCTTCCGGGTTGACGTAGATCAGGCCCATTTGCACTGCGGCCAATGGGTCCTCAAGGTCGCGATCGCCCGAGTAGCGGCTGTTCTGACCGCCGCTCAGTTCCAGCCAGATCTTTTCCGAGCCCCAGTAAACATCATCCGGTTCCCAGGTGTCGGCGCGGCCGCCCGCGTAGCCAAAGGTTTTAAAGCCCATGGATTCAAGCGCCACGTTGCCGGTCAGGATAATCAGGTCGGCCCAGGAAATTTTACGGCCATATTTTTGCTTAATCGGCCACAGCAGGCGGCGGGCCTTATCGAGGCTGACGTTGTCGGGCCAACTGTTGAGCGGCGCAAAACGCTGCTGGCCTTCACCCGCACCGCCGCGACCGTCGCCGATGCGGTAGGTCCCGGCGCTGTGCCAGGCCATGCGGATGAACAGGCCGCCATAGTGGCCAAAGTCTGCCGGCCACCACTCCTGCGAGTCGGTCATCAGGGCGTGCAGGTCTTGTTTCACCGCCGCCAGATCAAGGCTGTTGAAGGCTTTGGCGTAGTCGAAGTCCGGGTCCATCGGGTTGGAGAGGGGGGAGTGTTGGTGCAGCGGCTTCAGGCTAAGTTGGTTGGGCCACCAGTCTTGATTCGAAGGGCCGCGGCGCGGTGCATTCAGTTTACCGCCGCCCGAAAAGGGGCATTTGCTTTCAGTTGTCATGTTGCGCTCTCTGCTTCGTAGGTTGCTCGCCAGGCCCGAAATGTCTGATGCCTGAGGGAGCCGTTAGCTTGCTATCGCGGGCGAAAGCCCACATCGGGTGTTGCGCTAAGGATTTATCTAATCAACTGATTTACAAAAATAAAAAATGAGCTCTCTTCGTCAGGCTCGCAGCGGGGAGCCTACCGACACTCAGCATTAAGCGTAGTCAGTAGATGCAGATAGATAAAATAGGAATAGTTGAATGTTGTGATAGTTTTTAGCTATTGAGTTTTGTTTTATTGATAGGGGTGTTAGAGAGGAAGGGATAGGGGGAATTGCGTTAATAAAGGGGATTTCTTGATTAATGTTCCTTTGGGCGGAAGTGATTTATATTAGGGGAAATAATGGATCAAATAATAAGGTAATGAATTATTTATATGTCGCTAAATGAATTTTCAATCAAACTATGGGGATTCGGTAGCAGTTTGGTAAGATGATAGTTCTGCTTTGTTGCAAAAGTGGGCTTTGCTAAAGTGCGCACTGCATTAATCAACGGGGAGGAGATCACCGTTGAGTTCATGATGTACTCAGAAATCATCACTGACAGAGTTTGTGCAAAAAATACAGTAAGGAATTATCAGATGCCATCTCTATACACACTCAATGACCTGCTCGGGTTGTTTGTTTTTTCCCAAAGATATCGCTTCCTCCACTATGATTTTGACCGCCTGTTTATTGCATGGGCTGAAGATCAAATCACTGAAGGAAATGATTCAGACACTCTTTTAATTCTCGCTTCACTGGGATTTGATAAACAACCAGAGCGGACCGAGGTTGAATTATTTATGTCACGATACATGGCAGAGCAACGGATAGATATGCCACCGCTAAAAACAGCAGCATTGGTCTGGATTAAGCTGTTTTTACGTGAACTTTCCCAGTGTGCGTCCATCCATGATGCAGAACAGAAAATGTATTTTCTGGTGTGTCATTGGCATGAACCTGATGTAAAGATTTTCGCTGCGGTCGTCGATACCCTGAAATCACTCTACTGGCATCTCTTTGATGAATGGGAGGGACCAGGCACAAGCGAAGCAGCAAGGATGGAGGAGTCAGAATTCTTTGAGCTGATTAATCGTGCGATACTGCCCTATTCCCGTAAAATTGAGGCACCAGATTGGTTGGATCTGCTTGTTCGGTAATTTGTCCCAGCTTCCTGAAAGATGCATTTTCTGTATGCATAATTCCATCAGATTTGACTTCCTTTTCGCATTTTACTTGAGTATATCCAGCAAGAATATTATCGTTCCTTCGAGGAACCTGGGCATAAGATGAGCGTGATTGAACAGCCGTTCTGTGCCAGAAGCGGACGTTGCTGATTTTAAACTTCTGAGAAGGCAGTCCTAACAGCTGTAACAAATGGCTTTCAAACTCCCATATAATCTTTAAAGGATAATGTATTTCATATGCGAATCCCTGATTATCCCTCGCGAGATTCTGAAAAATGGGCACAGGTAGATGCCTGGTTTTCTGAAAAGCTAGCCTCTGAAGATTCAAATTTAAAATACACTCTCGCTAATAACATAGCTCATGGATTGCCCACACATGATGTATCCGCTTTACAGGGCAAGATGCTGGCCATACTCATACAAATGTCACGTGCTGTCCGTGTTCTTGAAATAGGCACGCTTGGAGGCTATAGCACCATATGGATGGCCAGGGCACTACCACCGCATGGAATCGTAACGACCATTGAATTCAACGAACTCCATGCAGAGGTTGCTCGTCAGAATATAAATAATGCGGGGCTGGCTGAGCGCGTTATGTTGCATACGGGTGCTGCACTTGATGTCTTACCTACACTTGAGGCCCCCTTTGACCTGATTTTTATCGATGCCGATAAAGTGAATAACCCACACTATCTTGAATGGGCTATCAAACTGTCTAAACAAGGTACTGTTATCGTGGGGGATAACACGGTACGCGGTGGCGGTGTAATCGACCCCAGTAATGAAGATCCTAACGTAAAAGGTCTAAGACAATTTATTCAGATGATATCTGAAGATGAGCGACTTGAAGCTACAGCAGTACAGACTGTTGGTGAGAAAGGATGGGATGGTTTCGTCATGGCTATCGTTAAAGCTGGTGATTAAATTTTTACTTGTAAAAACGCACTTAACGCCGCTATTAACCAAAATTTTTAAAAACTGTAATCCTCGTGGTGTCTATGAGTTGTACAATAGCCCGCTCTTCGCCCCAAGCCGCCAACCAAAACCCCAAAACCCCAAAACCCCAAAACCCCAAAAGCAAAAAGCCCGCTCAGGTTTCCCTGAGCGGGCTTCTCTAATATGGCTCCTCTGACTGGACTCGAACCAGTGACATACGGATTAACAGTCCGCCGTTCTACCGACTGAACTACAGAGGAATCGTGTGAACGGCCGGAATCATAACGGGGTGTTGGCAGCATGTCAAAGGCGGATTACGCATTCTGTGACTGTTTGCTTACAGAATGCGCAACCCGTTGAGGTTTTGGCAGATTTAGCCCAGTTCCGCGCGTTTTAACCGCAGCTGATAGTGGTAATGGCTGCGACTGAGCAGGTAGTCCGCATTGACGCTCGGGCTCCAGGAATCGTCGCCGCCGACCCCCATATGGAAGCCGTCCAGGTTGAGCCAGGTACCGGCTTCCGGCTGCAACAGATGTTGGTGGCTACAGTCCATCAACTGACGCAGGCCGTAGCGGCTGAGTGAAAAGTGGAACTGCCCGTCGACGTGCCAGTCGCCGTACTGCAACTGGCGGGTGTCGCAGCGCAGGCCGTTTTCGCCGGGGAAGATGTACGGCGTGTGCAGTTCTTCCAGCGGTCGTTGCCAGCGCCCGAATTGCGCGGCAAGGCGACGGTCCGGATAGTTTTCATGCGGCCCCAGGCCCAGCCATTGTGCCTGCGGATGGGTGTCCGCCAGTTGGCAGGTCAGGCCGATACGCGCCGGTGGCGGCAGGCTGGCGGCGATCGCGACGTCAACGCTGACGCTGACCGCGCCCTGGCTGTCGAACAACCACTGTTTGCGGCTGCATAACAGCGTTTCCCCATCTACCCCGAACCGGTGCTCGCTCACCACCCTTACGCCGTCGCTCAGCAGATCGGCCTGCAGCAGCACGCAGTGCTCTTCCAGCCGGTACATGCCGGCCAGCTTCCAGCGTTCGACCCAGGCATTGGGATCGATACGTTCCACTTCGCTGATGCCGATGTCGTTATCCAACGGTGCACGGATAAAGTTA
>Ga0182008_10003019_pt1 | contig 10336 bp, 5 predicted proteins | sample Sormic07211129_1_FD_120482 | JGI IMG/M metagenome (GOLD analysis project Ga0182008, IMG submission 120482) | Rhizosphere microbial communities from Sorghum bicolor, Mead, Nebraska, USA - 072115-129_1 metaG | ecosystem: Host-associated > Plants > Roots > Rhizosphere | place: USA: Nebraska...
CAGTAGCTCAGCTGGATAGAGTACTGCCCTCCGAAGGCAGTGGTCGTGGGTTCGAATCCCGCCTGGTGCACCATACGTAGAAACGAGAAAGCCTCAGATCTTAGGGTCTGGGGCTTTTTTGTGGGTGCGGTGAGCTAGTTCTCTTGATAGCTGCGCTCAATCAACGCCTTTGCCCGTTCCAGATCGGCCTGATTACGCAGGCTCAATTCCAAATCGCCGGTGCCCCAATGACCGATGGTGCGCACGTCACGGCTGAAGCCCTCAACAAGCTCAACGGAATCTGGATTGAGCTTGAGGTAAAGCTGTAAGCGCTTGGACTGAACCACCAAGCTGGCGAAGTTTTTCAGACGACGGAAGGCGACGTAGAGCTTCAGCGGCTTTTCCTGTACGTCATCGCCGAGAGACTGAAGGTAGCTAGTGGTCTGCTCGAAGAGCACGGAGATTTCCAAAGTCGCTTGGGAAAGTTGCTCCTGCCAAGTTTTGTCTTTACCAATAGGTGATGGCTTACCTACCCCAACCTCTACCGACTGGGCTGTAGCAGAGGCATCTACCACACTCACTGCATTAACCAATTCAAGCAGCAATAGGTCATCTGCGAACAGCTTGTAACGAATCAGCTCAATGTTGCGCTGTATCTGTTGCACCGCATGCTGATCGTAACGCGTGAAATCGGCGGCTATACACAGCAGTCGCGTGCCACTCCACTCAATCTGCTCGGCGGCCTCCTTCCCCAGTTTTTCCATCACCAACCAGCGGAACTCAGCCTGATGATCGAGCAACCAGTCGAGATAGAACAGGCCCTGGTTAATCACATTCTCGTTGCTGTGACGCTTGTATTCGATGATGACGGGACAGCCATTCTCGTCGAGTCCCAGAGAGTCAATACGACCCTTATGAGTTTTACCGGTGGCGTATTCGGTGGCGAGAAAACGCACACCAAGGAAGGTATCCATCTGGGCTTCGATTAAGTTTTGCAGCTGTTTTTCTACAGCCACCGCACGGCCAGGTAATTCACAGGCACCGTTGACGGTGCTCAATCGAAAGAGTTGGATATCGCTCACCCTAGCATCCCTCGTATATTTCCCTGCAAGGTTGACTTGAGTGCAGCATCGCTAGCCACCAATCGATACAGCTCAAGATCCTCGCGCCGGCGCCTCAGCATTACTTCATCAAAGATTTTATCGAAGGCCAGTTTGCGGTGGTCTTCGTCCTGGCTCTTCTGATACTTGGTATCGAAATCGGGATGCTCTTGAATGCCCTTAACAATACTCAGGAACTTCACGCGCTTTTCTTCGTTCGTTACTCCCCAGGCCTGGAACCAGCGATCGTTAAAGGACTGGATGATCTGATCCAACGGGTCAGTCTCCTGATCGCCACCGTGCACCCCTCGCGGATTGGGGTTTGCCGGATCCTGTGTAGTCTCTGAGTCGTCCAACACAATTGAGTGATTGAGCTTTACCCGCTCCAGCCCATACGAAGAAAGATCCACTGAGTTCAGTAGGGCGTCGATCTCGTCAGCGTGCTTATCCTCGACCTTTAGCTTCGGTATCAGGAACTTGAGGAACCAGAAGAGCTTTTCCCAGGCAACGATCTCATAAGGCATGATCGAAGCCATCTGCCCGTAGATCTTTACGAACTGCTTTGCCTTAATTTTGAAATCAATTTTCTCCTCGTCCTCCAGCTCCAGTTCAACGTCGTAACGCTCGACGGCAATATCAATCAGCACAGCCAACCGCTCAGCGTCGACATTGTCGAAGTACTGCGCAGCAAAAGACTCCACCTCCGGCCACTCGTAAACTCCCACCTCGTCCAACTGATCCTTGAGCTCATGAAGCACATTGATATCCGTAGCGCCGGATAGACTGGTGGCTGTGTAGAAAGGATCGAAGGACGTCTTGATTTCCTCTACCAGATTGAAAAAGTCGAGAACGAACAAGTCTTCGGTCTTCTTGCCCCATTTCGGCGCAGCGCGGTTGAGGCGTGACAGCGCTTGCACGGCGAGCACGTCCTGCAACTTCTTGTCGACATACATGGCGCATAACTTGGGCTGATCAAAACCGGTCAAATACTTGTTAGCTACAACTAGTAAGCGGTACTCCTCGGTATCGAACTTGTCCCGGGTATCTCCTTCGGCGAAGCCGTTAATCTGAGCCTCGCTGTATTCGATGCCGTCCACCAGCTTGTCGCCGGAGAAGGCGATCAACACCTTGAACGGGTTGCCCCGAGCCTCCAGCAAACGGCAAATAGCCTTGTGATAACGGATGGCCGCCTCAATGTTCTGGGTGATGACCATGCCCTTGGCCAGACTCTTGAGTTTTTTCGGGATAACCACCTGCTCGATGAAGTGATCCAGCATGATCTCGGCCTTGGCGTTGATGGTCTGCTGGTCGCGCTCAACATAGGTACGTAACTTCTTCTGCGCCTTTAGCTTATCGAACAGCGGGTTGTCCTCGATGGACTTGCGGATTTCGTAATAGCTTTTGTAGGTGGTGTAGTTCGCCAGTACATCAAGGATGAAACCTTCCTCGATGGCTTGCTTCATTGAATACAGGTGGAATGGCTCGAAGCGGCCATCAGCCTGGAGTTGCCCGAACTTCTCCAGGGTGCTGTTCTTCGGCGTAGCTGTGAAGGCGAAGTAGGAGGCGTTTCCCTGCATCTTGCTTTTCTTGATCGCACCAAGAATTTTCTCTTGTGCGTCATCCAGTTCATCACCCCCCATCACCCTGTTCATTTTTCCGTGGGAGCTGCCATCCTGCGAGCCGTGGGCTTCGTCAATGATCACGGCAAAGCGCTTGCTACTCATGTCGTCAATACCTTCGACGATCACTGGGAACTTCTGGATGGTGGTGATGATGATTTTTTTGCCCTGTTCCAGCGCGTGCTTTAAATCCGAAGATTTCAGCGCTGGAGCGATGATGTTCTTAACCTCCGAAAAATCACGAATGTTTTCGCGCAACTGCTTGTCCAGCAAGCGCCGGTCTGTCACCACAATGACCGAATCAAAGAGCGGCACATCCAGACCCCTAGCCCCAGCCACATCCAGCGAAGCCGGGTAGGTTTCGATCAACTGATAGGCCGCCCAAGTAATGGAGTTCGACTTGCCCGAGCCGGCCGAATGCTGGATCAAGTAGCGCTGGCCCACTCCATGCGAGCTGGCATGCGCCACAAGTTCCCGCACTACATCCAATTGGTGGTAGCGCGGGAAGAAAAGCGTCCGTTTGGTCAGCGGTGTTTTGCTGCTGCCGTCCAGACGAACGAAGTGCTGGATGATGTTGGCCACGCTCTGCCGGCTGAAGATTTCCCGCCACAGGTAGGCACTCCTGTGGCCATCGCGGTTGAGCGGATTGCCGGCACCATGATTGTGACCCTTGTTGAATGGTAGGAAGAAGGTAGCGTCACCGGCGAGCTTGGTGGTCATATAGACCTCATCGGTATCTACCGTCATATGCACCAAACAACGACCGAATTGCAGCAGAGGCTGACTGCTGTCGCGATCGTGCTTGTACTGTTTCTGTCCGTGATAACGGGCGGTCTGGCCGGTCCATGGATTCTTCAGCTCCAGGGAGGCAAAGGGCAGCCCGTTGATGAAGAGCACCATGTCGATCTCTTCCAGGGTATTGCTCAGGGAATAACGCACCTGACGGCTGCTGCTGAAGATGTTCGTCGCAAAGTGGAGATTGACCCGTTCTGAGCTGCTGGCCAGCGGCGCGGGATACATCAGGTTGAAGTGAACGTCGTCTATAGCGAGGCCACGTTTAAGGAGATGAAGTAAGCCATACTTCTTCGCCAACCGGTCAAAGCGCTCCAGAATACGCAGATCCCAATCGTCGTAACGCTGCTTAAGACGCTCCAGTTCATCGGGCTGGCTGTCATGCAGGAATTGCCATAACCAGCGGGTATCCACCGCATAACGGGCATTGAAGTCCTGGGCGCGGCCCCGCCGGTATCCGTGATTGGGGCCGAAGGGACATTCAGCCGCGTCCTCGCGTACCATTAATTGCTCTTCTGAGCAGGTACCGGTCAGGTATTTCTCAATGCTCGCTTCCAGCGCTTGTTCGTTGGTCTTGCTTACCATGCTGGCTTCCTTGTGCCGTGCATTCCTGTCGGCACCAGGCAAACCCGGTACGACGCGCGAATGTCTAGAAATGTCTAAAAACGTCCAATAATGTCTAGAAAATCAGCCTTTAGACATTTGCCACAGCTTGCCCTTGACCTCGATAACGCCCTGAATCTTAAGCGCCTGCAGCAGATTTTTGATCTTGTTGGCTTTCTGCTGACGGTCTAGAACCTCAGGTAGTTTGTCTACCAGTAGCTTATCGATGTCGATCCGTTTTGCTGAGCCAGACTTTTGGATGAACTCGCAAATAAGGCGCTTGTAATGGGTATCGTCGATGCCCCGGTTAAGGATGTACTGCGCCAGATCGTCGCTGTGCCGCGCCACTTGGGCGGAAATATGAAAATTGGGCTTACGCCCTTCAATCAACCCCTGCGCCTTGAGATGGAGAGACTGCGCATCGGTCAGCGGTTTGCGCTTCTGCACCCGATCCAAGAGCAGGATGTCCTCCAGCGACAAATTGGGTAGCTCAGCCAACTTGCGCGCATAGCTCATATCCAACACGCGTCCGGTGATAGTGACCTGCACGCGATTCCGCTCAAGCTGATACTCAGGCAGTGGAAAGAAGCGGTTCTTCTGGATCAGAAACATCTTGCGAATGCCGCTGCCGATAGTGTCGATCATGTTCAGGTTGACCATTGCATCGGTGAGGAAGCGATTGCGGTAGCGGGTTTCTGGGGCGTCGGCCTGGATCACTTGTTCCACTGAGCCGGGAATGAAGTCGCCGGGGTTACTGAAGCAAAGTCGCCCGTCTTCGAATTCGACCACTGACACTTTACCGCCCAGCTCGTAGTCTTGGTGAGCAATGGCATTGTTGAGGGCTTCGCGGATGATGAAAGGGTCATACTGGTCGACCTCTTCGGGGAACAACGAGCTCTCGGACATATAGCGGTATTTCAGGTTGCGGATTTTACGGTAGACCTCATCCGCACTGACCAACAATGGGCAGGAGAAGTGCTGGTAATCCCGCTCAAAACCGTCGCGGTCCTTGAGAATCCAGCTGAGAGTGGGCGAGGCAGGATTGAGCCAGTGTGCCGCCTCCGGTTTGCCCAGCAACAAGATGGCGGTCCGAGTGATCTGTCCCTGGATGGTTACCTTCGCCTTGTTGAGAAAAGTCTCATCAGTCCAGTCCGTCAGTTCAGCGGCTAGCTTGGGGTGTTTGGTGGCATATTCGCGCCGGGCCAGCGCGATAGCCTCTTCACTCAAGTCGGCCAGGCATGCACCGGGACAGAGGCCCGCGCTCCAGTCTTGAAGTCGGTTCTGACGGCGAATTCGCTCGATCTCTTCGAGTGATAGTGGCCCAAGAGATTCGCCGTCACGACCGTAGTAGTGTCCTTCCCAGCCCACCGGCAACCCTTGTGGTGCGGCGGGAATCTCGAACAACAGCACTCGGCCGGAGGGATGCTGAACGGTGTGAATCTCGATAAAGGTCAAGCGCTGACTAACTTTGTCGGCCACTTCCTTTTTCAGCGACTGCAACTGCTTGGGTGTTTCGCGAAAACGTGTGCCTACCACCTGCTGGTGGTCATTGACGCCGAAAACCAGCCAGGCACTGGGCAGCCCTTTGAGGTTTGCCTCGTTGCTCAGCGCTGAGAAATAGCGGCCGAGCTTGTCGAAGTCGTAGTTATTCTTGGCTTCCTTGAACTCCACTACTTCGCTCTCGCCGCTGCCGGCCAGCAAGCGCTGCAGTTGCTGCTGGGCATCCATCAGGCCATCTCCATGTCCTGCGGCTCGGGCTCAACTACGCCAGGCACCTTGATCTTGCCGGTAACTGCACTATTGATTAGTGTGAACTTGTACTCCTTTAGCCTCATGATTTGTTGCTCAAATAGGGTACACGCGTTATCGAGGCGATCAGATGCCGAATCTATGAACCGTAGAATTTCTAGCTGTTCGCTCAAAGGTGGAACGGCGACTTTGATATTTCCAAAACTTTCTGTATATAGGCGCATGAAGCCCGAAGCCCCTGTACCCAGCCCTTTTGAGTTCAAGCGGAACTGAGTCCCGAGCAAGGGTGATTTGAATAGTCGAAGAAAAAAACTTGAAGCGGCACGCTCTTTAATATCAAAAACAGCGTAATCAGGACTAACCAAGCCAAACCGGGAGGAAACACCAAATATACCAATTGCCGCCCTCATTCGATTCATGACCACCTGCCCCGGGCGCACAAATTTATAATCAACCAGATTTTCATTGGTGATTTCCTTATCCGATACATCATCATGAGGCACTAGCCCTTTCTCCATCCTTAGAGACAGCAAAGTTTCCTCGCCAGTTTTAGTTCGTTCATTAATCTCCTCAAATAAAAATTTGAGCCTAACCACCTCCCAATGTGCCGGAATCTCGCCAATCCATTCAACTCCGGAGTTCCGCATGGATGCACCTGGATCAAGACCACGGATTACGGCTTGTTGAATCAGTATCTGCTTGCGCTCCTTTAGTAGTTCAATCTGGCGCTCCTTGAGCCTGATTGCTTGATCGATTTGCATCGTCCGGCTATCAAGAAAATTAGCTATTGCGGCTTGCTCTAGCATAGGGGGCAAGTAAACCGTAGCCCGTTTCAGATGAGCCCAATAGAGATTTCGCTGGATGGTTCCAACCCCTTTGGAGCTGACTAGATACTGGCCGACCATCGAGCAGTCCCTGAATAGATAGTTAGCAAATCCACAATCTAGTCTTTCATCTAAGTCAAGCACTAAATATGCAGGACTAACAATTCCCCGAAACTTCGACACACCAACAGAACCTCGCCAAGCCTGCTGATTATTCAATACAAAATCACCAGGCTCCACCAACTGATAGCTTGATAGATCCACACTTGTTGCGTTAGTACGCTTTACATCAACATCTTCAAACTTGATAACACCGAATTCGAGATAAACCGACAATAAATCCTCGTTTTTTCGATTAACGATGGACTTTATTTTGGCTAACACACACAGGGGAAGAGAGAGCCAGTGCATAGGAACATTTGTAACCCATTCAGATCCGGTTGTTACGATCGATTGGTATCTTGAGGGCAGAGCGAGCTGATTATGCATATTCACCACCTGGAATGTTGCCGAGTGATACTCCCAAGATCTCTGTAATTAGTCCCTCTACCTGATGCTCCAACGCCACAATCTCCCGTGCAACCTCATCCATGCTACGTAGCGGCGGGTGCTTGTAGAAGTGTTTGTTAAAGCTGATTTCATAACCGATCTTGACCGACTCCAAATTGATCCAAGCCTCTTCATCGTGAGGCCGCACTTCGGCCTTGAAGAAGGGGTAGATAGCGCTCGCTAGCGAGATACTTTCACTGTCGCGCAAATCACTGCTTGGCTCGTATGTAACGAACTCGCTGGGCTTGCCGCTGGGGTAATAACCGAAGTCAGGCAGATCTCGCTCGCTGCAATTCAGCCTGCACAGTAGACTCGCCAATTGTTCCTCATCGAACTTTTCGATCTTGCGAATCACCTTGGCAGCTTTTTCGTCGTACCAACTGACGGCATTGAGCAGTTGATTACGCTCGCTGGCGCTAACCTTGATGCCAGATTCACGGCCCAACTGCTTGAGCACCTTGTCTACATACTTGGCGAACAGGTTGAAGTCATCAAACTCATCGGTGCCGAGGGCCTGCATCAGGTAGTTGGCCACGGTCACCAGTAGGGATTGCTTCATCCAGGTTTCGAGACTCAGCAGTTTCTTGCGTTGTTTGGAGTTGAGCTCCAGCCCCTGTTCCTCGCACCAGGCGAGAATAGCCTTCTCATGCTGGACCAGGGTCGCATCCTGATACACCGCCTCACCCCACTCCTTGAAGATCCATTCCATGGGCTCGCGCAAGGCCCTGTCGAATCGCAAGGTTTCGATGCGCTCGGCACTGAACTGTGCCTTGCGTCGATCTGGCCGCTCAATGTTGACCTTGTAATAGCCAAAGTCACGATTGTCGAATACCCGAGCAGCGATACCATCATCGCCGGCTGGTCGATCGAGGTTGTCCAGATTGAGGTAAGTCTGGGTGATAAGGTCAATATGTTCAGTGGAGAACTCGCAGTTCTTGTTTCCCAGGTTTTTGCGCAGCTTACGGTACAACAGACTGGCGTCGATCAGCTGCACTTTGCCCTTTCGATGCGCCGGCTTGTTGCTGGACAACAGCCAAATGTAGGTAGTAATACCGGTGTTATAGAACAGGTTGTTGGGCAGTTGGATGATTGCGTCCAACAGATCGTTTTCGATGATGTGGCGACGAATATTGCTCTCGCCACCGCCAGCATCACCAGTGAACAGGCTGGAGCCGTTATGCACCGAGGCAATGCGCGAACCGAGACCGGTTTCGCCCGGTGCTTTCATCTTGCCGACCATCTCCATCAGGAATAGCAACTGGCCGTCGCTGGAGCGCGGGGTAGCGTCCTGTACCTCCTCGTTACCCCAGTAGTCCCTAAGCGTGACTTTGAAGCGTGGGTCGATGACATCACCGCCCTCTTTGATGAACTTTTGCTCGCTAGCCCAGCTCTTGCCGTAGGGCGGGTTGGACAGCATGAAGTCAAAGCGGCTGCCGGCAAATTCGTCGACGGACAAGGTGGAGCCGGGACGGATGTAGGCAGGGTTATTGCCCTTGATCATCATGTCCGACTTGCAGATGGCATAGGTCTCGTCGTTGATTTCTTTTCCGTAGAGGTAGACGTCCCGCCGTGTACTCGGGTCCGGGTATTTCTCTTCGATGAAGTTCTGCGACTCGGTGAGCATGCCGCCGCTGCCGCAAGCCGGGTCGTAGATGGTCATGACCGTAGGCAGACGATCCTTGATCGGGTCGAAAACCAAGTGGGTCATCAGCTCGATCACTTCGCGCGGGGTGAAGTGTTCACCCGCTTCCTCGTTGTTCTCCTCGTTGAACTTACGAATCAGCTCTTCGAACACATAGCCCATGCCCAAGTTGCTCAGAGCCGGCAAGCGATTGCCTTCCGGGTCCTCGATATCGTTCGGGGTCAGGTTGATATAAGGCGAGGTAAACTTTTCCAACACATCTAGCAGCACGTCTTTGGCCGCCATGTGGCGCACCTGGGCCTTGAGATTGAAACGCCGGATGATGTCTTTGACGTTGCCACTGAAGCCGTCGAGATACTCCTCGCAGTTGGACAGGAGGATCTGCTGATTGTTAGTGGCCGTCTTCTGTAGCTGACTGAGTGTCCATTTACTGATGTTGTAGAACACATAGCCAGAAGCAGCTTGCAGGGCGCTCTCGTCCAGTTCGGTCAAACCCATCTCACGCTGAAGTGCCAACTCATCCATCACTTTGGATTTGGTCGGCTCCAGCAAAGCATCCAGGCGACGCAACACCACCATGGGAAGAATGACGTCGCGGTACTTGCCGCGCACATAGATATCACGCAGGCAATCGTCGGCAATGGACCAGATGAAAGAAACCAGTTTGTTGTGGACCGCGTGGTTCACTGCAGATACTCCGTATCGAAGACGCTGGCCAACCGGGCGACGTGGCAGCCCAAGGGTTGACGAAACGCAGCATCTTAACCAAATGGGGCCGAGACCGGGCTGAAATCTGGCCCATGGAACAGCCGTCGATCACCTCGTCCCGGCTCTTTCGGATAGGGATACCTCGCGGCTTACTCCTAGGGTTGAGCGGGCGCTCCAGTCGTAGGCGGGATTACTGCCATGACCAGGGCTGGCGGACCCTCAAATGGCAAAAAGAAAAATCCAGATAATAAAAACCCCTGAGCAGTATCAGCGCCGGAGCGCATCAACCGACAGGGGCCATGTTGGAGGCGATTATAAAGGGTAAGGATATCTCGGCAACTGCTGGTGGGTCCGATGCAACCGTCAAGGAAAACTTGACTGTTCGAATTGAGCGCACGCGTCAGACTCAGGCGCCCGCTGGCGTTCCTATATTTCTTGGGTAGTTCTTGGGCGTTTCTTGGGTAGTTTCATGGGTAGTCGGCATTTTTTTGGTCAATCTCCCCGGCCCCTCGGGCGATGCTGGTAAGAATTTCAGTTGTTCGGTAATCCCGAACAACTGCCGCTGATAGACGATGCACAAAAAAACCGCCGAAGCGGTTTTTTCATTCAGTCGTCCAATCAAACTCGTCGTACTCATCATCCTCTTCGTCCTCGATCAACTCATCATCAAGAACGTCTTCCTCAATCGCTTCCTCTTCCTGCTTCGCCAGCAGAAACTCCTTACGACTCTCAGTCACCGCGCGCCGCAATTCCTGACCCTTCACCGGGCAG
>Ga0182008_10003021_pt1 | contig 10332 bp, 9 predicted proteins | sample Sormic07211129_1_FD_120482 | JGI IMG/M metagenome (GOLD analysis project Ga0182008, IMG submission 120482) | Rhizosphere microbial communities from Sorghum bicolor, Mead, Nebraska, USA - 072115-129_1 metaG | ecosystem: Host-associated > Plants > Roots > Rhizosphere | place: USA: Nebraska...
GAAGAGTTCGTAGATCCGCTCAAGCGACCAGTTCCCCGGGCGCTTGCGATAAGCACCGATGCGCAGGTTTTCCTCGACCGACAGGGACGGGAACAGTCGGCGACCTTCTGGTACCAGGGCAATGCCTGAGGAGAGGATCTGGTTGGCGGGTTTATCGCCCACTGCAGCGCCGTTGAAGACGATCGCATCCGGTGCATTCCGGATGAGGCCGGCGAGCGAGCGCAAGAAGGTCGATTTTCCTGCGCCATTCGAGCCGATGATGGCCACGGTCTCGCCTTGTTGGAGCTCCAGGCTGATATCGAACAGGGCCTGGAAGTCGCCGTACCGTGCAGACAGATTTTTGATGGTTAGCATCACGCGGCGCTCCCCATGCCCATGTAGATTTCCTGGACATGCTTGTCCGCCATGACCTGGTGCGGATCGCCCTCAGCAATCTTGCGACCGAAGTTCAACACCATCAGGCGACTGACGACGGCGAGTAGCGCGTGCACAATGTGTTCGATCCAGATGATCGACGTGCCACCTTTGTGGATGCCTTGGATGGTCTCCACCAATGCATGGCATTCGGGTTCGGTCAGGCCGCCCGCGATCTCGTCCAGCAAGAGCAGCTTCGGACGTGTCGACAGCGCTCGTGCCATTTCGAGCCGTTTGCGATCCAGAAGCGTCAGCGAGCCTGCAGGCTGGTTGGCTTTCTTGAGCAAACCAGTGAGCTCGAGAACATGAACGCACCACTCCTGCGCTGCACGCCCGGACAACTGGCCGCCAAATGAAGCGCCCACCAGCAGATTCTCGAAGACCGACATTTTCACGAACGGATGCGGGATCTGATGGGATCGCCCGATCCCGCGATAGCACCGTCGAAACACCGGCTCCCGAGTGACCTCGTGCCCATCAAATTGAATCGAGCCCACATCGCACATGACGCCTCCCGCGATGAGGTTGAACAGGGTGCTCTTGCCGGCTCCGTTGGGCCCGATGATGCCGAGTGCCTCGCCCTGCCCGAGGCAGAGGTCGACGCCTTCGGTGACCTTGAACGAGCCATAGCTCTTATGCACATTCTCCAGTGCGAGTAGCTGCTCCATCACAACCTCCTCACCGGTAAATAATCGGTTGCATTTCGCCGCCAAGGGGAATGGCGGTAGCACTGGCGTTGCTGGTGATGACCAGATCGAACGTGCCGCTGTCCTGCATGCGCCACTGACCGCCGACCAGGGGCGTCTTCGCCACGTTCTTGATCGGACTGTCGCTCCAGTTCACCGGCCCTACCACGGTATTCAGGCGTGTCTTGCGCAATGCATCCCGCACCGCTTCAGGATTGCCGACTTCCTCGGTTCGCTTGAGGATGTCGACAGCCAGCTCGAAGAGCGCGTGAACGAAGCCCAGTGGCTGCGTCCATTGCTTGCCGGTGGCTTGGGTAAACTCGCGGGCCAGCTGGCTCGATGAAGCACCGGTGAGGGAGGAGCTGAACGGGTGATTGGGGCTCCACCAGACCTCGGTCGAGAGGTTGTGCCCTGACTTGCCGAGTGTCTCGACTGCGCTTGGGAACAACAGCGCTTTACCGACGGAAACGATCTTGGGCTCGAAGTTCTGTTGGCGCGCCTGCGTCCAGAAGGTCGTGAGGTCGGGCGGGATGACCACGCCCGTGACGATTTCGGTGTTGGCCTTCTTGAATGCTGAAAGCTGCGCCGAGAAGTCGTCGGTGAGGCTCTGGAAGCGACCTGGGTCGACCAGGCTGAAACCCTTCTCTTTCAAGGTCGGAGGGAAGCCCAGTTTCGCGTCTCCCCAAGCGTTGCCATCGCCATCGTTGGGGAACAGGCCAGCCACCGATCTGTTGGTGTCCAGGTCAGCCCACATGCTCGTATAGGCTGCGATGACATCTTCCAGGCCCCAGAAGAAGTGGTACGTCCATTCGAAACCTTGAGCCGGATCACCGCCACGGGTGAAGAACCAGGGCTGCCAGGGCGCAACGGTGGAGATGCAAGGGACTTCGTTGATTTCGCATTGATCGGATACGGGGTTGGTCGTCTCGGGTGTGGAGGACACCAGCATCAAGTCGACCTTGTCCGAGAGGATTAGCTGGCTGGCAACCTCCGCTGCCCGGTTCGGGTTCGATTGGCTGTCCTTGACCACGACCTCGAATTCGTAGGTCTTGCCGCCGATGCCGATCGTGTTATTCATTACGCGCTGCAGCGATTGGAGGATGTACTGGTCAGCTGCAGCGAAGGGCGCGAGCGGCCCCGTTTGCGGGCTCACATAGCCAATCTTGATGGTGCGCTCAGCAGCCAACAACGGCCCGAAAGGCATGCTGGCGAGCGCAGCGGTACCTGCCACGACGCCAGTGGCGCGCAGGAAGTTGCGCCGCGTTACCGGTAATCCACTGACGAGGTTTTTATTGTTGTCGTCTCGCATGGTCAGCTCCTACGTTGGGATGAATTCCAGGACTGGCCGCCCACCCGAACCAGGTCAGGTGGCGGACAGGGTTTAGAAGAAGACGGTGGCGTCGAACGACAGCACCAGTTGTGCATCCCGACTGCCGTCACCGAATGCATCTCGCCCGGGGCCGGAATGGATGTCGTAACGCGCTTCGGGACGTAGGCGCAGGTTCGGTATCGGCAGCCAGGAGAGATTGGTGGTGACCGCATAGAAGCTGCCCCAACTGGGGTCAGGGATACCGGTGCGCGAGTCGATATTGGCCATCACCACATGTACCGGTGCGTCGGTGTAGAACCACTCTGCCCGGCTGTTCCAGCTAAGGTTCTCGCTCAACTTATGATGGAAATTGAAGTTGGCGCCGTACCAAGTTGCGTCGGTTTTGTTGGCAAAGCCTGCGAGCGCGCCGTTCTTTTGTTTGCCGTACGAGGTCTCAACAGCAATTCGGTTCGCCGGATCGAGCTGGTGCGAAATGGTCAGGTAGGTCTCGTAACGCTGGGCGGTGTCATCTTCAGTGCCAGCGGGCATGGGGGAGCCACATGCGCAGTTGGCGAAGCTGTCGCCCCCACCATTGCCGTAGATGTTTTCCCAGTCCACCCATGTGCCAAAGTCGGCTGACCGCCAACGGACGTTGGCGATAACATGTGGGTCGTGGTTCTCGCTCTGTAGGTTGTTCCACCCTTGAACGACGCCGACCTCGAAGCCGAGCATGCTTTCGCCGGGCGCCGACGGCAGCTTGAAGGAGTACAGTGCACCGGCATGCTTGGCTGGCCCATGCATGAAGGAATAGGTGTGGCTGTAGAAGTCTGTGGGCGCCGGGGAGGGCAGCGCAAAGCCGATCTCATTCTCCAGCGGGGTATGGAAGATGCCGAGCATCAAGTCCGAGCCACCGAGTACGGGGAAGTAGAACTCCAGGTACGCCTGAGCGATGGTGAACGCCTCGTCCTCGGGCTTGTTGTCTCGGTTGACTCCGAGGTCTTCATCCCAGCCGTAGGTCTTGAAGTAGCGGGCGTCTTTGCCATAGACCGTCGTGACGTTGAAGCCCCAGTCGGCTTCCTGCGGCATGGGGCCTGGAAACGGGCCGATGCGCCCTTGGACATTGCTGGCAGGGGAGCGCTGGATGCCCAAGGCGAACTGGTTGAGGTTGAAGCCTTCATCCGTGTTGAAAAACGCCTGTTTGCTGACGTCATCGGTGGAGTTGTTGTTATAGATCAGGCCCGCTTGAGCCCAACCGTACACCTTGACCCCATAGTCCTCTTTCAGCTGTTTACCCAGCGCGGTACTACCGACCAGGCTGCCCAGGGGATCTGCTGCGAGCGCACTCGCAGAGATAAGGGTTCCGATTGTCAAAATGGGGGCGAGACAAAGCGCTGCATTCTTAAACGCACGTGTGGACATACCTGCTTCCTTTTATTTTTATTCGGGCGAGGCTGCTGAGTGTTGGCGCTCACCGAGTCAATTGGCGGGAGGCTTGGAGGTGAGGCTACGCGTGGCTAGATCCGCGAACAATTGCGCTTTGAGCGACCTGAGTGTTTGCGTTTTTCGACGAATGTTTAATCGAGAGGAGGCGTAGCGCAGCAAAGCGCCACTCGCTAGGCGATGCTGAGCATTGGTGCGCCCGTAGCCCAACTCTATGCTGTGAGGATCTCGAATGATCAATGCCCACCGGAAATGCTCCGGTGGGTTTAGAGTTACCCAGCACGCCCCTTCAGGGGATCAGTACGGTCTTGTCGCTGTTGCCACCCTCGACAGCCTTGTATTCGGCAATGCCATCGATCAGCGCCACTTCGCGAACACCCTCTGGCGCAGGCAGCACACCTTCATCGAAGTAATGGCCAAAGTCCTTGAGCATGGCTGCGCATTGCGTGGTGTCATACAGCAGGGAATTGACGCCCACCAGTACGCCACCCTTGCGGTACAGCGCCAATGCTGGGAAATTCACCATGCCGTCGACAGGGGCCGCGATGATCGCGATACGCCCGAAGTTCGCGAGTGCTGACACCGACGCCGGGAGCCAGAAGCCGGTGGTGTCGAAGACTACCTCGGCACCGCCTGGGAAAACCTCTGCGACCTGAGCGCCCAGCGATTGCGCCGAGTCGAGAACGATGGTCTGGTAGCCCTTGGCTTCAAGTGCAGCGGCTTGTTCTGGTCTGCGCACGGCGGCCAGCACGCGTGCTCCGCGGATCTTCGCCAGGGCCAATGCAGCGGTCCCGACAGCGCCATTGGCCCCAATGACCAGGAACGACGTGCCTTGCTTGATGCCAGTGCGCTCAACAGCGTCGTAGGCGGTCGTGAAGGGCACCCCGATGGCGGCTGCCTGAGCGAACGAGAGGCTTTTGGGCTTCAACGCCACGCCGGTTGCGGGCAGGGTGAAGAACTCGGCATGCGAGCCATCGCGCAGGAAACCAGGGCCTTTGCCCGTGCCCCAGACTTCCTGACCGATCATGTCCGCAGGGCCTTGCTCAACAACGCCTGCAAAGTCCCGACCTGGTACGCGAGGCAGCGTGGTGTAGGGGAAGCGCCCAAGGACGTTCTTCACATCGCTCGGATTGAGGCCTGCAGCTTTGACGCGAACCAGAATCTCATCGGTAGCCGGGGTAGGGGTAGGCAGATCGACCAGGCTCAGGTGATCGATACTGCCGGTAGCCGTGAACTGCAGAGCCTTCATGATGCGTTACCTCAAGTGGATGATGTGTCCCAGCTTAAGGTCGTCCGTCCTGCCGCGCCTGCCAGATACTTACGCGTATCTGACAGTTTGGATTCATCTCTGCAGGTGACGTGAGGCGTAGACGGAAGGTACAACGCCTACCGAGCGGCGGAACATCTCGCTGAAGCTGCCCAAGTTGAAGCCGAGTTCGTCGGCAATGGCGCTGACGGCTGCACCGTCGAGCAGACGGGCAGACGCGTAGGCGAGTTGCACCTGTCGCCTCCACTCGGTAAACCCCTGGCCCAGCTCCAGGTTGAACAGGCGGGTCAGTGTCCGTGTGCTGGCACCGATGGCTTGGGCATGCTGTTCGAACGAGATGCTCAGGGAGGGCGTTCGCAGGATGTTCTCGCATAGGTTGCGCAAACGTCGATCGCCATTGGCGGGCATGGGTACTTGCAGGGAGGCGGTGCGTGCTTGCCGCAGCTCGATTACCAGCAATCCATCCAAGGCATCTCGGTAGATCTCATCAGGTGTTGCCCCCACGCTGACACGACGCCTGATCAATTCACGCAATAATGGGCTGACCTCCACCACCGTAAGCTCGCTGCCGATTCGGACAGCCAGTTCTTCTCGCAGGTAGATATTGCGCATTTCCAGGTCGGAGACCACGCGAACTCCATGATGGATAAGCGGAGGAATCCAGACGGCGCGATGGGGCGGTACCAGCAGTGCGGCGCTCGGTGTGTCGACCCACATGAGCCCGCTCTCTGCATACAGCAGCTGCCCCCAATCATGCATGTGAGGCTCGATTGCCAGGCCCCGGGGATAGGTGCGGGCCAGGGGCTGGATCGGGTGTTCCGCGCTATCCAGGTCAGGGGGTACGGCAATTGCCATCACGAGATTTCCAAAAAACGATGGTCATTGGCTATTCAGGATGAAGCATACCGCCGACGCCGCGTAACTGTCGTTGAGCGAAAGCCGAAATGCTTACGGTACCGGACACGGACTTACCGGTTTCATCGCTTTCGACTGCCGCACGCGCGCGTGACACACAGGCCAGCGATCTTGTGCTTAGATGATTTTTCTGTCACAGAGCGGAGGTCGAACACCATCACCTGTGCGTCGGCGGAAGCTGAAATCGCGAGCTTTCTGGCGTCAGCCAGCTTTAGCCCGTCACCTTGCGCAAGCCTTACGCCATTCACTTGGAGCCGACCATCAATCACGTGCACATAGACCTGTCGCCGGCTGCTGATTGGCAAGGTTACCGAGTCGCCGGCACCAAAGCGGCCTACGTAGATCTTCGCATCCTGACGCACCCTCAGCGAGCCGCTGGCTCCCTCTTTTGAGGCAATCAGCTGGAGCTTCCCGCGATGCTGATCGACTGAAAATTGCTTCTGCTGATAGCTGGGCTTGGTGCGGGAGGCCTGCGGTGTCAGCCAGATCTGCAAAAAGTGGACGGGCTGGGTGCTTGATGCATTGAGCTCGCTATGTTCGATGCCTGATCCGGCGCTGATGAGCTGAAACTCACCGACCTTGATCTTCGCACTGTTCCCCAGGGTATCCCGATGGGCCAGGGTTCCTTGCAGCACGTAGGTGAGGATCTCGACATCGCGGTGGCCATGCCGACTGAACCCTTTACCCGGAGCCACACGGTCGTCATTGATGACCCGAAGGTCGGAGAACCCCATTTCCTGCGGATTTTTGTAGCCGCCGAAGGAGAACGAATGGCGGGATTTGAGCCAAGGCAAACGGGTGCTTCCGCGATCGCCCGCCTTGCGGATTTCTAACATGATGCGCTACCGAACTGCCTGCCAGGATATGAGTGCGGGGTAGCTTAATGGGATGGATCGATCGTGAATATGCCAAAAAATGAGGGTTAATGATCGAGCGTGTAGATCATTTCTTACCGCTTTCTCAACCCGTACTTGGCACTCAATGGCGGACTGCCTGACTGGATGCAGTATCTCGGCGTTTTTTGATCCGAGATGGAAAAACGAGGTCATGGGCTATCCAGATTACCGACCTCATGCCAATCTGATAAAGACCTCCGCCTGTACGAAACCAACGGGCAGATCTTGAAATTCCAGATAGCCTAGATTGGCTTGGACGTGTCCCTGTTCTTTGTAGAACTGTCGCCAGAAGCTTCAAGGTGCCAGAGCCCGATTTGCAGGATTGAATGTAGAGGCAGTCAGCGCAAAAGCGAAGCCCGGCGGAGTGCCGGGCAACGAACAGAAAAAGCCCCCTCGGGCGATCTGACGCAGCCGACAAGCTCCTCGCAAAACTTGATTTGACTGCGTCATGATTCGCCAACCGACTCTTGTCGTGGCCTGGATCGGTCAGTGAGACCTGTTTATCCGGCGAATCGAGTGCAGTCAGGTAACGGTCGATACTCGACTCAATTTCCTCCATTCGCCGCTGACGATACGGCCCGACTCAAACCAAGTCTTCTGGCCGCATCGTCAAGATAATTTTCCCAACGTTCTCGGACGACTCCATCCGGCGATGGGCATCGGCAGCATGTGACAGCGGGAAAGTGCTATCAACGACCGGCTCCAGGCTTCCAGCGCCATCGAAGCGATCAAGCCAATGCTCGCGGAAGCGCTTAATCATGTCGTGCTTCTCCGGCTGCGTGCGGGACTTCATGACCGTGCCGATGATTTGCAAGTGACGGTAGAGGATGTGCTCCAACTCCACAGTCACCTTGCCGCCACCGCCGAGGATACCGACCTGGACCATGCGCCCGCCGTGAGCAAGAGAAGCGATGTTGCGTGCGAAGTAGGGCTCGCCCACAAAGTCGATAACGACATCGACCCCTCGACCATTGGTTTTATCGGCAATGACTTCGGCGAAATCCTGTGTCTTGTAGTCAATGGCGACATCAGCCCCCAGATGCTCCACACGCGATAACTTGCTGCCGTCGGTTGTCGCATACACCGTGGCGCCTGTGGCATAAGCCAATTGCACGGCGGCAGACCCTACGCCTCCAGCGGCAGCGTGAATCAGTACCGAGTCGCCAGACTTCAGTCGAGCCAGGTGCATCATCGCTTCATGGGCGGTGACGAAGACCTCGGGAATCGCCGCCGCGTGCACATAGTCGAGCTGCGCAGGGATGTGCATGGCCATGCGGTAGTCGATGCGTGCCAGTTCGGCATAGGCGCCACCTCCGACAACCCCCATCACTCGATCGCCCACCTCGAACCCCGTAACCGCGCTGCCTTTCTCAATCACCTCACCAGCGATTTCCAACCCGATAATCAGCGAGTCGCCGAAATTCGGATGGCCATATCCACCGGTTCGATGAGTCAGATCCGCACGGTTCACGCCCGCTGCATAGACACGCACTAGCAGGTCGGTAGGGCGCACTTCAGGATTGGGAGCATCTGCGAGTTCCAAAACGTCCGCCGCGCCGAATTCTCTGATGTTGATGGCTTTCATATTACTTTTTCTCCGATTCGGTAAACGTTGCATTGGCAATAGCAGACGCTGTGATGGCGCCAGGGAAACCCGCGTAAAACGCCAGGTGGGTTATCGCCGCCGCAATTTCTTCATGAGTAACCCCATTGCTAACCGCACGCCGCAGGTGTGCAGGCAACTCTTCTGAGTGACCACCGGTAATCAATGCGGCCACTGTGATGAGGCTGCGGTCACGGGGGGACAATGCGGGATCGCTCCAGATCTGTGGATAGAGCGTTGAGTCGACGAATTGCGACAGTTTCGGTGTAAACGCTCGGGCCGCTTCGCGAGGACTGCTGAAATTGATATTGGACATGGGAAAGTTTCCTTAAACCTGGCTGATAAATTTGTGGGTGAGATAGTGCTCGATGCCTTCAATGCCGCCTTCCGAGCCGTGACCGCTTTCTTTCATTCCGCCGAAGGGCAGCTCGGTGGCGACGATGCGGTATTGGTTGATCCCGATCATCCCGGCCTCCAAACCGTCAGCAACGTCAATTGCAGTTCGAGCGCTGGAGGTGAACGCGTAGGCTGAAAGCCCGTAGGGCAAACGGTTGGCTTCTTTCAGGCCATCAGTCAGCTCATCGAAAGGCATCAGCACGGCGATGGGCCCGAAGGGTTCTTCGTGCATGACGCGGGCGTTCATGGGGACATCTGCCAGAACGGTGGGCTGGAAGAAGAAGCCTTCACCCGGTAAGGCCTCGCCACCGACCAATACTCGTGCACCTTTCTCGACGGCATCGGCTATCAGCTCTTCCATCTTTGCCAACTGCCTTGGGTTGGCGAGCGGCCCGACCTGAGTCTGCGGATGCAGGCCATCACCGATTCTCAGGGCTTTGGTTGCAGCGACAAAATGATCGACAAACCTCTGATATGCGCCACGCTGAATCAGAAAACGGGTGGATGAGATACATACCTGGCCAGTCCCGCGAAACCGGTTCGCGACACCCTCTACAGCGGCTTTTTCAATGTCCGCGTCTTCAAATACCAGCACGGGTCCGTGGCCACCCAGTTCAAGGGTAATTGGCTTGACGCCCTCGGCTGCTCGGGCTGACAGAAGTCTGCCGATGGGGACTGAGCCGGTAAATGTCACCTTACGAATGATCGATGAGGCGATCAGGTGGCTGGACACTTGATCCGGGACGCCAAAGACCACTTGCAATACACCTTTAGGCAATCCTGCATCGTCGAGGGCGCGAGCCAGGGCCAGCGCCGTGGAGGGGCTTTCTTCGCCTGGCTTGAGAATGACACTGCAACCGGCGGCCAAAGCTGCCGAGAGCTTTCGAGCGGGAGTGATGGCCGGGAAATTCCAGGGTGTGAATGCAGCCACAGGGCCGATGGCCTGGCGTTTTACCAGTTGCAGCACGCCTGGACGGTTGGCGGGTACAACACGGCCATCGATACGACGGGCGCTTTCGGCGAACCACTCAAAGTACTCAGATGCGCGGGTAACTTCATCCATGCTTTCACCCAGCGGCTTGCCTTCTTCCAGGGTCATCTGCGCCGCAATGTGAGGTGCTCGTTCCAGGATCAGATCGGCGGCCCGTTTCAGGATTTTCGCGCGCTTGTCAGGTACGGTCTGGCGCCATTCTTCGAAGCTCAGTCGAGCCACCTCAAGGGCGTGATCAAGGTCGACTGCGGTGGCGAGGGGGACGAGTCCGATTTCACGTCCGGTTGCCGGGTTAACGACAGAGGCAGTATCGCGCCCTTCGGCACTGATCCATTCACCACCGATAAAAAGATAAAGCGGATCGTAGGAAGTGTTCATGATTTGGCCTTCAGTTGGTTGTCAGAGATTCGTATGA
>Ga0182008_10003023_pt1 | contig 10331 bp, 13 predicted proteins | sample Sormic07211129_1_FD_120482 | JGI IMG/M metagenome (GOLD analysis project Ga0182008, IMG submission 120482) | Rhizosphere microbial communities from Sorghum bicolor, Mead, Nebraska, USA - 072115-129_1 metaG | ecosystem: Host-associated > Plants > Roots > Rhizosphere | place: USA: Nebraska...
GAGTACGGGCCCGGCCGGTGGTCGGCGAACATCGCCAGCAGCGGCGCGAGTTCGCCGACCACCCGGCCCAGATGGTCGGGGAAGCCCAGGAACCGCCGTTCGTCCCGGCACACGGAGCCGATCAGCTCGTGCAGGTGAGCGGTGTCGGCCACGGGCTCGGAGGGCTGGTCCGCGATGGCCAGACCCTCATCGGGCGTATGCGGGGCGGGGCGCGGGCTCACGTCATCGGCTCCATACGGGTCACGTCGGCAGCAGGTGCCCTTCCATCTACGCGCGCCCGCAGCCCTCTTGGGCCGCCCGGCCGCTGAGAGCGCCGCCGGGCGGGAGGGAGCGGCGCACAACTGCTGCGCGCCTCCCGCCGCACGGGAGCGCACGGCCCGGCCGGCCCCGGCAGCGCCGCTCCGGCCTGCGTCCGGCGGATCCCGCCTGCGGGGAGAGCAGGGCAAGTCGCGGACCCTGCAGGCGGGAGCGCGGCCGCCGCCAGGCGCCGGCACCGCTTGGGGCCGCGAAGGATCGGTGGCGTCCGGACACCAGGGGTGCACCCGCTGCCCGGGCCGGGCGCCCGCAGGCAGCCAGGGCAGCCCGGCCCACCGTCCTCCCACATCCACAGCAAGGAGTCCCGCGTGATAGTTCGCCAGCGCGTCAAACGCGCCGTCGTGGCCGGCACCCTGGGTCTGGCCGTTGCCGCCGGAGGCATCGCCACCGCCTCGACGGCGCAGGCCGCCGACACCGCGACCGACAAGATCTCCTGCAAGGCCGTGAAGGTCCACAAGTCCTACTCCAAGGCCTCGACCACGGTCGGCATCGCCTACAAGGGCGACAAGATCACCTACAGCCAGTGGGTGTACCAGCGGTCGGCGAAGACGTGGTGGGTGCACGGCACGGTCACCCGCAAGTCGGACCACGCGAAGATCCGCGGCTACGTCGTCTACCAGTGCGCCAACCCCTACAACACCTGGCCCGCACCCACCCCGCCGATCCCGAAGTAGCCCACCGGCTCCGGCGGTTGCCAAACGAGGGACACCGGGCGGCCGGCTGCACACGGGCAGCCGGCCGCCCGCTCCCGCCCTGCGGAACGGCGCCCCAGGTCACCGTTGCAGGCCATGGGAGCCAGGCCGCCGAGCCGGTCACGGCCGCACCGGGGTGCGCAGCATCGAGCCTGCCAGGCGACTTCCGACAGCACGCTCCCCCGAAAGGGCTCCTCGATGATCCGCCGTATCGCAACCCGCGCCGCCGCCGTCCCCGCCGTCATGGCGGTGGCTGCCGCCGCCGCGCTGACCCTCACCACCGCCCCGGCCGCACACGCCGTCGGCGAGAACTCCAAGTGCTCCGTGAACTGGGCGAACTTCGGCGCCACGGTGGGCAAGAACGGCTGGAACCTGCGCACCGGACCGTCCACCGGCTACGCCAGCCGCGGCTACCTGTACCGCGGCGACAAGCTGACGGTGCTGTGCAGCCGCGGCAACTGGGACTACAGCCAGCTCAGCCAGCGCTCCAGGTCCGGCATCCCCAAGGGCACCCGGGGCTGGGTGCGCGACGACGGCCTGGTGAGCCTCGCGGGCTGACGCTCCTCTGCCCACCAGCCCGTCACTGCCGCGAGCACGCACTGCCCGGCTCGTGAACACCTGCCTCGGAGGCCCCATGAAGACGCGCACCCGCGCCGCCACCACCCTGATCACCGCCGCCCTCGCCATCGGCACCCTGGCGGCGAGCCCCGCCTCGGCGTACAGCGTGCACAACGTCCGCGACTACAACACCACCATCGAAGGCGGCACCGGAATCCGCTTCCACACCGCCCCGGGCTACAAGACGACCACCAAGGGCCTGCTCGCCACCGGCGACAAGATCAGGGTGACCGCCACGAACCCCGGCGGGTTCGGGAACTGCACCTGGTACAAGGCCACGCTCAGGGCCACGTCGCGCAACGGCCTCCCCAAGGGCACCACCGGGTGGGTCAACTGGGCCTTCGTGCACAAGGACGTCCCCAAGGGCACCCAGGGCTGCTGACCTGCGCGATGGCGCGATTGGCCGTAGACCCGCCCGCCCTGCGCCGCTCGACGCCGTGACGGCGTCCAGCCGGGGCACGGCCCTCAGGTCCGCAGCGCCCGCACCGAGAAGACAAGGCCGGGGTGCGTACCGGCGAACCGCCGCCCCACCCGCACAGAGGAAGCGAGAACGACATGCGTAGGCGCACTCGTGCCGTTGCGGCGTCGATGGGCGCCCTGGCCCTGGCCGTGGTGGTGACCGGCTGCAACGGGACGGACGCGGCAAAGGGACACCCCAGCTCCGCCGCAAGCACGGCGCAGAAGCAGACCTCCTACCGCCTCGGCCAGTCCAGTCCGGTGCAGGAGAGCACCATGCAGGACTCGGCCGGCGCCACCTACACGGTCACGCCCACCAAGGTGGTGACCGGCACCGCGGCCGACATGAACAACTCCGGGCTGGAGAAGGACGCCACGGACGGGCCGCAGGTCCCGGTGTACGTCTGGTCCACACTCACCCACAAGAGCGGCAAGGCGATGCGGCTCGGCGACATGGACGACGACCTGATCGTCAAGACCAGCGGCGGCCAGCGCACCCGTGCCCTCATCGTCCTTCTGGGACAGGCGACGTGGCCCAACTGCCCGCCCTTCGACTCCGACAAGAAACTCGCCGCGGGGCAGTCGGCGCAGATCTGCAGCGCCTTCCTCATCCCCGCAGGGCAGAAGGCCACCGCTGTACAGCTCTTCCAGGGCTACTACCAGGACCCCCTGGAGTGGCCCGTCAAGAGCTGACCGGGCGCCCGCGAGGCCAACCCTCGAGGCAACCACTCAAACGGCCAAGCCCCGGGCCGCGACCGGGCCGCCGACGAAACCCGCCGATTCCACAGGCGTGCTCCACGGCGTGCGAGCACGCAGTCCACACGAAGAGGAGTCTTTTGTGCCATCGACCGCCAGACAGCGCCTTGCCACCCTGACCACCGCCGTGACCCTGCTCGTCGGCGTCGCGGCGGTGGCCGCGCCGAACGCCTCGGCCGTCGGGTCGTCGGCCTGCCGCTATCACATCACCCGGCAGACCTCGACGATCACCACCAACGGCGTCAACATCCGCACCGGCCCCGGCACCGGCTACGCCTCAAAGGGCCTGCTCTACAAGGGCGACACGTTCGTCGCCACCTGCGGCGTACTCAAGGGCCCCAAGAACCACCCCAAGGCCTGGATGTACTCCAAGCTCCTCCACCGCTCCAAGAGCGGTCTCCCCGCCGGAACCTGGGGCTGGATCCGCGACGGGTTCGCCGTGTCCCGCTGACGACCAGACACGCCGGCCGGCCACCTTCAGCGCACGGGCAGCTGCCGACGGCGGAAGCCCGCGACAACCGCGCAACCATCACTGCGGCGGCATCCCCACCCGGGGTGCCGCCACGTGCCGTGCCGGGTTGCCGGCCCGTACGGACATACCTGCGAGGCGGTGCTGACGTCCGGATCGCCTGGCGGAACCCCGCCCCCGGCAGTGCGCCTCCCCCTCCCGCCCGAGGGAACGAGGATGGGAAACCCAGCCCGGCGCCGCGAGTACCAGGTGTCCTGTCGTGCATGAGGACACAGCACTGCGCCGGCCGGGCGGCCGGGCGTCTTCGATGCCGCGAGTACTCCGGGACTGCAGCACTGGACTTCCTTGCGCGGATGTGGCCCGGCCTGGCCGAGCGGGACACCGCAGCCACCGTCTACCAGGACCCGGACTGGCTGCTGGGATGGGCCCGGCACCTGCCGGCCTCCTGCGACCCGCTGATTGTGGCGGCCATGGCCGACCAGCAGCCTGTTGCAGCTCTCGCCCTGGTTCGCGAGACCGACCGCACCGGCCGCACGCGCATCACACCGCTGTCCTGGCCCGCGTGCGAACAGGTCCGGCCCGTCGGCGAGAACGAGGAAGCGGTGAGCCTTCTCGTCCAGCGCCTGCCCTCTCTCGCCGACGACGTGCTGGTTGCCGATCTGGCGGCGGACTGCCTCCTGGCCCAGCAGGCGTACAGCCGATGGGGCCACCCGCACACGCAGACCCACTACGCCACGGTGCCGCTTCCGGTGGACCTGGCCGGCCTGTCCCGGTCGACGCGGCGGGACCACACGCGCCGCCGGAGAGCCGTCGAAGCACTGGGCGACCGCGTCGGATATCACCGCACCCGCACGGCGCCGGAACTCATCGCCGCCTACGAGGTGCTGGAGATGCTGTTCCGCCGCCGTAACGCACCGCGGGCCCCAGCTGCCGGGACGGCCGACCTCGCACTGCCCTGGAGACAGGTCCTCGAGCACTGTGCTCCCCTCGCGTTCATCGCCACCCTGACCCTGGACGCCCGTCCGGTGGCCGCCCAGCTGTGCCTGCGGCACAGGGACCGCGTCTACTCGGTGATCACCGCGATGGATCCCACACAACGCGACCTGGCGCCGGGCCACGCCCTGCTGCTCAGGCTGTGCCAGGACGTGACGGGTGAGGGATACACCACGCTCGACCTCGGCCGCACGACAGGTGAGGACGGTCAGCGCTCCTACAAGGCGGCCTACGGCGCGGCGTGGACCACCACCCACACCTACACAGCCCCCCTGAGCGGCCGCCCCCTCGCGCAGCAGCTCGCCCAAGCCGCGGACCTGGAGGCGGTGGGCCCGCGCTGATCCACCCGCGTGCGGACCCCGCGAGGCGGACCGGCGAGAGGAAATGCCGCACCAGACGCTGCGACGTGATGCCGACGCCGACCGCTGCCGGGGAAGCGGCGTTGAAGCAGCCTCCGTGCCCTGTTGGGCTGTGCCACCAGCGGTTCCCCGTACCGCTGCCACCGCCCGCACGGCGCGCACCCCTGACGAGCCCGCCGTGCGGGCGGCCCCGCGAGACAACCGACTTCCCTTGCAGAGGCAGGCAGGCGATGGCCCACGCGCAGGTCCGTGACGTCCCCCGCACCACCACGGCGCCGACCCGCGCACCACAGCCGCCCGCACCCCGCATCCCGGCCGCCCCCGCGTCGACACCGCGCACTGCGCCGACCTTCCGAGCCGTACTGCGGCACCGATACTGCCGCCGCCTGCTGATCGCCTCGGTGGCCGGACGCCTGTCGCTGGGCATGGTGCCCATCGCCCTGATCCTGGCGGCGCAGGCAGGCGGCCACTCCCTGGCGACCGCCAGCTGGCTGGCCGCGCTCTACGGCATCGCCCCGGCACTCGGACTGCCCCTGCTGGGACGGCTCGCCGACCTGCGGGGTCTGCCGATGCCCTGCCACCTGGGCGCCGCGCTGGTCGCGGCGGCCCTGGGCACCCTGGCGCTCACGGGCACCTCGCACCTCGCCCTCACCGCCGTGTGCGTCGCCCTGGCCGGAGCCGGATGCCCCCCGCTGGAGGGCGGCCTGAGATCACTGTGGCCCACCGTGCTCCCCGACGCCGCACACGTCCGCACCGCCTACACCCTGGACTCCTCCACCCAGGAGATCGTCTACGTCGCCGGGCCCGCCCTGGCCGTCGCCGTCGCCAACTGGCTGTCCCCGGCCGCCGCGCTCGTCCTGGCCGCCGCCGTCACCCTGGCCGGTTCCCTCGCCTTCGCCACCGCCCGCCCCGCCCGCACCTGGCGGGCCGTGCCCCGACACCGCGACCGGCTCGGCGTGCTGCACGCGCCCGCGCTGCGGCCCCTGCTGATCGCGCTGGTCTTCCTGGGAGCCGCAGTCGGCGCCCTCGACGTCGCCGCCATCGCCGCGGCGGGCCGCCAGGACGCCTCCTGGCTGGCGGGCGCGCTGCCGGCGACGTTCTCCGCCGCGGGCCTGCTCGGCGGCGCCGTGTTCGCCCGTCTCCAGCCCGCAGCCGGTCCGAGCCCACGTCACCTCCTGCTGCTGGGTGCCGTGTTCGCAACCTGCTGGCTTCCCCTGCTCGTTCCGCTCCCGGCCCCGGCGCTCCTCGCCCTGGCGATGCTGCCCGGCGCCTTGTTCGTCCCCCTGCTGACCGTGGCCAGCCTGACCCTCACCGCGCTCACGCCGCCGGGGACATCGACCGAGGCGGTCGGCTGGATGTCCAGCGCCATGCGCCTGGGCGTGGCCGGCGGAACCTCCCTCGCGGGCCCGCTCGGCGGACACTTCGCCGTCCCGCTGCTGGCCGCCGTGGTCTGCGCGCTCCTGCTCGCCGCCCGCCCCGCCCCCGTCTCTGCAGTTGCGCCGGTGTGAACCGGCCGTCCACGCTCCCACCTGCCGGAACAGCAGTTGCGATTGCCGTGCCGGACCCTGGCACACCGACGCGGCACACCGGTTGCGGGCCTCTGCCCGCTTGCAGGCTCCTGGCACAACCGCCGAACAAGGAGAGATTCCTGTGCCGTTTCCGTCCGTACTTCGCCGCACCGTTCCGGCCGCCGTGCTCGCCGCGACCGCCGCGCTCACCGTGGGTGCGGCCCCGTCCGCGTTCGCCCAGACCCAGGCGGCCACGCGCACCGCGATGCCGTGCAAGCCGGGCGTCTACTACTACGTCTACAAGGCGAACGGCGTGAACTTCCGCACGGGGCCGTCGACCAACTACGCGTCCAAGGGCCTCCTGTACAAGAACGACTGGGGCAAGAAGGTCGCTTCGAAGAGCGGCTGGATCAAGCTGCAGCTCGGCACGAAGTCGCGCAGCGGCCTGCCCAAGAACTCGACCGGCTGGGTCGCCAAGAAGTACCTCTCCGACTGCGTCCCGATGCAGCTCGACTGACCAACTTCCGCCCGCAAAACATCCCGTGGGGCTCCCGGACGGCCGGGGGCCCCACGGGCGCGCGCCGCCACTTCCATGCACAGCGTCACCCAGCTGCCGCCGCGGTTCTGGCCCCGCCGAACCGGAAGCATCCGCCGTGTCCCTGCCGGACGTGACCGAGCCGGGGATGGACCTCATCGCCGCAGCGCAGGCACTCGGACCGCCATGGGTCATTGACTCCGGGATACGGCACCAGAGGGCGCAGCTGTGCCGCCAGCATGTCGGCCTCGGCCTGCTCTGGATCCCCGCGCTGGGCCAGGGCGTTGCGCTTGTTCGCGCAGGGGGCGCAGCCGCCGAAACCGCTCCGGATGTTCGACAGCCTCGGCGAAGTGACCGCTCCGCACTGCACGCACCGGCACGCCCAGGGGGTGTGTGCCGTCTCGAACGGCACCAGCGGCTCCCGGAGAGCCGTGCGCATGGCCGCACGGGCCAGTTCGGGGTCTACAGGAGCGTTGGCGCGCAGTGCCTGCAGCCGCGTCCTCGGGTGTAGACGTTCGAGCGTCTCGGTGCGACTTCCCTTCTTCGGCCTCAACCGGATCGATGTAGCGCGGCACCCAGAACTTCCCTCGGACCCTGCGGGGATCCTGCACGGCGCCACTGACAAGGGGCCCTGGCGGCCTGGAAGGGCTGTAGTACCAGGGCGGGGGCCTGCTTCCCGGTGGAGGACTTCCACCGGGGCCGGTCACTGAACGCAGGCCGGCTCCGCCGTTCTCGCGGCGGCCCGCTGGGCGGACCGGGCCGACGACGCAGACCCGGATTTGTCCCGCAACCCAGACCGCCGCGCCAACTCGTTTCCCACCCCCAGGAATTAGCGGAGTTCGCCCGCTTTTGTCTCTGGCGGTGGCGGGCCGCTCCTGTTGAGATCACCTCTGTCTAACCGACGCTTCACCGTCTTCTGCGAGGAGCCTTCGATGAACCAGCGCCCGTTCAAGTCCCGCCCGCGTCCCGCTTCGCTCGCCACCCGTCCGTTCACCTCCGGCCGGCCGGGCGAGGACCTCGCCGCGCGTCCGTTCACCGCGCTCGCGGCGCGCCCGTAGCAGCACGGCGACTGCCGCCCCAAGCGCCCGCCCGGGCCCCTCTGTCCATCCAGCCCGGGCGGGCGCTGCCGTATCCGGGCCCGCAGCGGCACCTGCGACGCTCGGCCCGGGGTGCCGGGGCGGGCCGCAGCGGACGCTAGACCTCCGCCGGAACCTTCTCGGCCTCGGCCTGGGGAGCCTGCTCGCCTTCGCCACCCGCCGGCTCGTCCGCAGCGGGCGCGGACGGCGTACCCGCATCGGCGTACGCGGTGTACATCGCGTTGCCCTGCTGGTGTGACTTCTCGGCGAGCTTCTTCTTGACGAGGGTCTCCAGGTTGTTGCGCACCGTCTGGATGGACGTCGCCCGAGTGGGATGGTCCTGCGAGAGCTGGTCGGTGACCTCACGGGCCACACACGGCTGTCCAGGGGTCTTGAGGAGGATGCCCAGGATGAGCTCCCACAGTGGCGGCCCCGACTTCTCCTCAGCCGTTGTCTTCTTCGCCGCAGGCGCCTCCGTGGCGGTGTCCTCCGGTGCCGGAGCCGGGTCAGCTGCCGTCTTCTTCGCGGCGGTCTTCTTCGCTGCCGTCTTCTTGGCGGTCGTCTTCTTCGCCGGAGCCTTCTTAGCGGTGGTCTTCTTGGCGGGCTGCTCGGGCTGTGCCGCCTTCTCCGACTGGTCCTGCCGCGGCTGTGGAACGTGGGGCGCATCGGTGACGGGCTCGGCCGAGGCGCCGTCGAGTTCGGCGGCCGGTTCGCTCGTAGCGAGTGCCCCGGGCAAACTGCCCTGCGCCTGGGTCAACCACGCCTCGTCCGTCCGGAGTTGCTCAAGACGCTCCTGGAGGTCGGCGATCTGTCCGGTGACCTCCTCCTGTTCCCTGCGGTTGGCCGCGAGGTCGTCGGCGAATCGCTGGCGTACACGATCTTGGATGGGGGTCTTCTCGAGCTCGTCGACCACGGAAGCACGCTCCTTGTACCTGGTTGTTGCTGCCGGATGCTACTCACCGCGAGAGGGCGGCAGTTGCTCTCCCGCGCGATCGCCACCCTTGCGGGCGCGGTCGAGACCGTATTCACGGCCCGGTTCTCCAGATCAGCGGCGGGAGATCGGGTGCCTGGCGGCCTCCACCCAACGGGCCAGCGATGCGGCAGGCCGAGGTTTGACAGGGCGGTGGGGGAGACCGGTCGGCCGCCGAAACCCGCACCGCAGTAGTCGTGACCTGGGCAATAGGCTCGGTGCTGTTGCCGAGTTGCGATGGGGGAGGGAAGGCATGACGAGTTCGAGGGATCACTGGAGCGAGGATGCGGCCTGCCGCAGCGCCGACCCGGACGAGTTGTTCGCGGACAGTACCGGCCAGAACCGGGCCAAGGCGGTCTGCACGGGGTGCCCGGTGCGGACCGAGTGCCTGGCTGAGGCGCTCGACAACCGCGTCGAATGGGGTGTGTGGGGCGGCATGACCGAGCGCGAGCGCCGGGCTCTTCTGCGCCGCAGGCCCAACGTCGCCTCCTGGCGGAAGGTCTTGGAGGGCGGCCGCGGCGAGCAGGAACAGCCGCGCGCCAGCTGATCGGTTGTGCGGTGGTGCGGATGGCTGATCCCCGTACTGCTGATGTGCGGCGGCCGGCGTCCCCCAACCGGGCGGCGGCCGGGGTGAATTCCCAGGTCACACGCACAGAGGCCCGGTGCGTAAAAAGTAGCTTTCCGTGATGTATGGTCAGCCACGCTATACGAGAGGTATAGCGACAGAACGTTTTGAGGCCTACAGCCGGGAGGGGTCATGCCCGAGGACACGCATCCGGTCGAGGACGCGCTCCACGAGCCACCCACAGTCGAGGAACTCGAGGACTGGGTCCGCGACAACATCAAGTCGGTTCTTGCCGTGACGGATGAGACCTTCACCGACATCGGCGCGGTCCTCGACCTCTCGGTCGCCGTGGTCGGCCGGCGCCAGCGCGGGGTCACTCCGTGGTCCGTCGCCGAGCTTGGACGGCTGGCCAGGCACTGGCACCTTGAGGCATCCCTGCTGTTCTCCCGGAGGACCGCCGACGTCCTCGCCGCCCTGCCCCCCACGCGGATCGTGCAGCTGCGCTCCGCCAAGGGCCTGCCCGCGACCACCAGGTCCAAGACTCCGGTCGCGGCGTGACATGGAAGCGGCCCGGGACCGTAGTCCCGGGCCACAAGAAGGCCTCGCGCTCTCCCTCGCTAAAGGTGCCGCGAATCCTTCCCGAACAAGCCGTGATGCCGCGCTTGGCCCGCATCACCCCGGCCCGGGTCACCCCGGGCGCGCCCTCCACTGTACTGGGGAGGCGCCGCCGATGGGATGTCGGCGTACGGGGCGAGAGGGTGGAGCCACACGCAACACGGCGGAAAAAGGACTCTGTGCTGGCCAGAACCGATTCCCCTCACCCCGGGAGCCCGGACCGCGCCTCCCCTCGTCACATCGCCCGCTGGTGCGCCGAGCAGGGTTGGTTCGTCCACCCGCTCGCCCCGGGCCTGAAGATCCCGCCGGCGAACTGCGCACGCTGCCGCGAGACGATCGGCGGGCAGCCCAACCCGGACTACATTCCTCACAAGGTCGAGGAGTGTCGGTGCATCGCAGCCGGA
>Ga0182008_10003024_pt1 | contig 10328 bp, 6 predicted proteins | sample Sormic07211129_1_FD_120482 | JGI IMG/M metagenome (GOLD analysis project Ga0182008, IMG submission 120482) | Rhizosphere microbial communities from Sorghum bicolor, Mead, Nebraska, USA - 072115-129_1 metaG | ecosystem: Host-associated > Plants > Roots > Rhizosphere | place: USA: Nebraska...
CGGGTGCGCCGGGTGCGCCGGGTGCGCAGGGCGGGCCGGGGGGTCGTGGCGGCCAGGGGCCGCGAGGGGGCGTCGGCGGCGGGCCTGTCGGTCCCGGTGGTCCCGGTGGTCTCGGTGGTCCTGGCGGCCCTGGCGGTCCGAATGTGGTCGGCGGACACGGTGGTTCCGGCGCGCCCGGTGGTCTGGTCGCGCAGAGCGGAGTCGGCGGTGTCGATCCCGTGGCCGCTCGGAGTGCGGCCATCAGGGCGCGTACGGCAGGAGGGCTGCCCGGGGTCGAGGCCGACACCGCCAACGGGATCGGTGGGAGCGGCACGTTCGCGCCCAAGGCGCTGGAGAGCGGCGGGGACATCAGGGCCGCGCGGGCCGGGGCGATCGCCGCGTACCGGGCGGGCGCCCGCGCCGCCGCCCGAGTCCAGGAGGCCCAGAACGGCAGGGCAGCGCTCCCCGGAGCCCGCCCCGCCCCGGAGAGCGGGCCGGCGGCGCTCGCGAACGGGGCGGCGCAGCCGTATCCGGGGGACGGTCCGGCGGCGTTGGCCAACGGGGCAGCGCAGCCGTACCCCACCGACGGCACCGCACCGCCGTATGCCTCCGGTGAGGGCGTGGAGAACGTGCCCGGCAGCACCGCACCGCCGGGCCGAATAGCCGACCCGTATGGGGTGGGCGGCACGTCCTGGCACGGCGCGACGCCACGCGGCGGTATGGGCACGGGGCCCGCGACAGAGAGCGGAAGCGCTGGACGCGGTCCCACAGGGCAGGGCGGTCCGGACGGGCATGGGCCCGCAGGCCAGAGCGTCGGCGATCCGGCCGTACCCGGCGTCGCCGCCCCGGGCCTCGGCACGGCTCCTCCGGCGGGGCTGCCGAATGCCCCGGGATTCGGGACGGCACCCTCGTCCACACCCGACACCTCCAGCTCCGCCGACCCGTACTCAGCCCACCCGTACTCCGGCGGTCCGGCTTCCGCGCCCGGCGCGCCCGGTGCGCCCAGTGCGCCCGGTTCCGCCACCCCCCACCCCAACGCCTCCGCCCACCCCAACGCCGCCCACCCCAACGCCACCCACCCCGACGCCCCCCAACCTCCCACCCGTTGGACCGACTTGGTCGCCGGTTCCCCCGCGCCCGCGCCGCCCCGGGGTCCCGCCACCGCGCTTGCCGCGGAGCGGGCCCGGCAGGCGCGTATGGCTGTGGTGGGGCCCGTGACCGAGCGGTGGGCGCCCGAGCAGGCCGGGCCGGTGCATGAGAACTGGCAGTTGGCCGCGCCGATCGGGCCCGCGACGGATCTGTGGGCGCTGGGGGCGCTGCTGTTCCGGGCCGTGCAGGGGCATGCGCCGTATCCGGAGGAGTCGACGGCCGAGCTCGTGCAGATGGTGTGCGCCGAGCCACCCGCCTTCGCCGAGGAGTGCGGGCCGCTGAGGCCCGTCGTCGAGTCCCTGCTGCGTCAGGACCCCACCGAGCGGCTCGACTTCGAGGAACTCAGGGGCTGGCTGCGCTCCCTCGTGCGGTCCGCGCCCGAGCCGGAGGCCGGCACGCATGTCGTCGCCGCGCCGCCCGCCGACCCCAGCCGGCTGCCGATCGTGCGGCGGCGCGGGGAACTGGTGCGCCGCAGGCGCGCCGGGCTGCCCGCGACCTCCCCGCACGGGCGGCACAAACGGGCCAAGGAGCAGGCGGGTTCACCGCGCCGGCTCGGCCGGACCCTGCTTCTGCTGATCCTGCTTCTGCTGGCCGGCGCGATCGCCTACGCCATGCTGTTCATGCCGAAGGCGGGCCAGCACGGCGCGTCCGGCGGCAGCGAGCGGACCGGCGCCGACGGGGCCATCAGCCCCGCGCCCGTGCAGTCCGACAACGGGGGTCCCGGCAGCGGGCCGTCTCAGGGGCAGTCCCCGTCCGGTCCGACCGGTACTCCGAGTGCCTCCTCCGCCGGTGCCACCGAGACGCAGACCACCGACCCCGGTGTCGCCGCCGGGTTCACCCTGCGCAAGGACCCCGAGGGGTTCCAGGTCGCGGTGGCCAAGGGGTGGACGCGGACCGGCAAGAACGCCTGGAACCAGGTCGTCTACTCGAAGGGCGACTACCAGCTGATCGTCGTCGCCGGACGGGACGGCGCCGTCACCTACGGCAGCGACCCCATGGCGTACCAGCGCGACGAGGAGCACGAGTTGCAGCCGTACCGCAGCTCCAGCTGGGCCACCGCGACCGGGCTGCGGACCATCACCGTGGGGACGCGGGTCATGGCCGAGGGGCAGTTCACCTGGACCGACGGCAGCGGGCGCGACCTGTACGTCCGCAACCTCGCGATCCTCATCAACGGGCGCTACCACGTCGTACAGGTACGAGGGCCGGAGTCCCAGCGGGACGAGGTGACCAAGCTCTACGATCAGGCGTCCTCGACCTACACGTACACCGGGTGACGACGAACGGTTCCCGGTCGGCGGGCGAAGCGACAACCGTCACAGTGCTGTCTCTTGGGGCCCCGCCTGTTCCCTGCGGGTGGTCCAGTCCTTAGTCTGACCCTGTCAAGAGCATTGCGGGGCAACGTGAATCAAATGCAGGGCCAGCTCCTCGCGGGCCGCTATCGGCTCGCCGAGTCCATCGGCAGCGGCGGCATGGGGCGGGTATGGCGAGCGCATGACGAAGTGCTGCACCGGGCCGTCGCGATCAAGGAGTTGACCGCCGCGCTCTATGTGTCCGAGAGCGATCAGGAGCGGTTGCTGGCGCGTACCCGCGCCGAGGCGCGGGCGGCCGCCCGGATCAACCACTCCGCCGTCGTCACCGTCCACGACGTGCTCGAACACGACGGCCGGCCGTGGATCGTCATGGAGCTCGTCGAGGGGTTCTCGCTCGCCGACGCGGTGAAGGAGCGCGGCCGGGTGGAGCCCGCCGAGGCGGCGCGGATCGGACTGTGGGTGCTGCGGGCGCTGCGCGCCGCGCACTCCGCCGGCGTCCTGCACCGCGATGTGAAGCCGGGCAACGTGCTCGTCGGGCATGACGGCCGTGTCCTGCTCACCGACTTCGGCATCGCCCAGATCGAGGGCGATACGACGATCACCCGCACCGGAGAGGTCGTCGGCTCCGTCGACTACCTCGCCCCCGAACGCGTCCGCGGCCACGACCCGGGCCCCGCCTCCGACCTGTGGGCGCTCGGCGCCACCCTGTACACGGCGGTGGAGGGCAGGTCGCCGTTCCGCCGCACCTCGCCGCTCGGCACCATGCAGGCGGTCGTCGAGGAGGACGCCGCCGAGCCGCGGTACGCCGGTGCGCTCGGCCCCGTCATGGCCGCGCTGCTCGCCAAGGACCCCGCGGCACGGCCCTCCGCGGCCGAGGCCGAGCAGATGCTCGCCGAGGCGATGGAGGGACGGCGCCCGCACGCGGCCCAGGCGTATGTGCCCACCCGGCACGGGGGCGCCCCCGGATACGGCACGGGGGCCACCGGCACGGGCCCGCAGACGTACGGCAACACCCCGTACCCGCCGTTCACCGGGCCGACGTCGATCGGTCCGACCGGTATGGGCCCCGGGCAGCCGGGAGCCACCGGGCCCGTCACCGGCCCGCCCGCCCGCAAGCGCCACCGCGTGCGCACCGCCGTCCTCCGGGTCGTGCTCGCGGTGATCATCAGCGGCGGTGTGGTCGTGTCGCTGCGCCAGTGGGCCGACGTCTTCCGGTCGGACGGCGCCGCCGGCGGCGCCTCCGCGTCCCAGAGCCCGTCGGCCAGTAGCACGGCGACCGGGAGCCCCCAGGGAACCCTTCCCGCGGGCTGGGAACGGCGTGCCGACCCGGTGGGCTTCAGCATCTCCCTGCCCAAGGGGTGGAAGCGGTCCGTCTCCATCGACCAGGACGGTCTCCGGCAGATCGACTACTCGCCCGACAACCGCAAGCACCTCGTGCGGGTCGCCGTCGACACCGCGCCGGACTTCACCACCGCGTACGAGCACATGAGCAACCTGGACCGGCAGGTCTCGGGGCGGCTGCGGGAGTACCGGCGGCTCAGCCTCACGAAGCAGGTCTTCCGCGACCTGCCGGGCGTCCGCTGGGAGTACACCTGGAACGCGCTCGCCAAGGACCCGCCGCACTACTTCCCGGGCCCCTACCGCGCGATCGACGTCGCCTACATCAACGGCGAAGGCACCGAGTACGCCCTCTACGCGGCCTCGCCGGCCGACGACTGGGCGACCACCAGGAAGCAGTTCGACCTGATCCTGCGGAGCTTCCAGGAGAAGACCTCGCGGTAGCGGGGCGCGTTCCGGCCGGGTTGGCCGGTCGCCGCCCCGGAGCCGGGTCGTCCGGTGCGGCATGATGGGGCGTATGGGGACCGAGGGGGCAGGCGTCCGTGTCATCGCGGGCCGGTATCGGCTCGAGGCGCGGCTCGGGCGCGGCGGTATGGGTGTGGTGTGGCGGGCGACCGACGAGCTGCTCGGCCGTCAGGTCGCCGTCAAGGAGATACCGCTCGACCTCGACGAAACGCTCTCCGAGGAGGAGGCCCGGCGCCAGCGCGACCGCACCCTGCGTGAGGCGCGTGCCGTGGCCCAGCTGCGCCACCCGCACATCATCGTCGTCCACGACGTGGTCGAGCACGACGAACGCCCGTACATCGTCATGGAGTTGATCGACGGCGGCTCGCTCGCCGACCGAATCTCCACGCGCGGCCCGCTCGACGCGCGCGAGAGCGCACGGATCGGCGTGGGCCTGCTGAGCGCGCTGCGCACCGCCCACGCGGCCGGCGTGCTGCACCGGGACATCAAGCCCGCCAACGTCCTGCTGGAGGCCGGCACCGACCGGGTCGTCCTCACCGACTTCGGCATCGCACAGGTCGCCGGGGCCACGACGCTCACCGAGACCGGGTCCTTCGTCGGCTCGCCCGAGTACACCGCCCCGGAGCGCATGTCCGGCGCCAGGACCGGCCCGGAGTCCGACCTGTGGTCGCTCGGCGCGCTGCTGTGCACGGTCCTCAGCGGGGAATCGCCGTTCCGCCGCGACTCGTTGGGCGGCATCCTGCACGCCGTCGTCTTCGACGAGATCCGGCCGCCCGCCCAGGCCGAGCCCCTGCTGCCGGTCGTACGGGGCCTGTTGGAGCGCGACCCGGACCGGCGGCTGACCGCGGAGCAGGCCGAACGGATGCTGCGCGCCTTCCGTGAGACCGGTGTCACCCCCCAGGAGCCGCCGTCCGGCTACACACCGACCCAGCGGAACGCACCCCGCCCGCCCCCTCCGCCGGCCCCGGCCCCGCCCCCCGCCCCGGCTTCGACCGTCGAGACCCGGCGCTCCACCCGAGGCGTCCTGGTGTCCGCGCTGCTGGTCGCCGCGATGGCCGGTGCGGGCGTGTCGGCGGCGGCGCTGCTGATGAACCAGGACCACGGGGGCGGCGGCGGCCGTACACCGGGGAGTTCGGGGCCGCGGACGTCGGCGAGCGCCTCGGCATCCGGAACATCGGGTACCTCCGGAACCTCCGGCACATCGGGAACGTCCGGCTCCGCCAAACCCTCCAGCCCATCCGGTACGGCGACCTCGGCGCCGCCCGCCTCCGCCCCGACCGGCCCCTCCGCGCCCTCCGGCTACCGGGTCGCCGAGGACCCCGGCGGCTTCTCCCTCGCCGTACCGCAGGACTTCACCCGCAAGCCCCAGGGTGAGCGCGTCTTCTACCTGTCGCCGGGCGGGACGTTCCGCCTCGGCATCAAGGTCGTCGACCCCGATCCGGACGGACCGCTCGCGGTGATGAGGCGCTCGGCCGCCGCGGGCCCGGACACCAACCCCGGCTACCACGACGGCAAGGTCACCTCCACCACGCACGACGGACACCCCGCCGCCCTCTGGGAGTTCACCTGGAACGGCTTCTCCACGGCCGAGGGCCCCCGGCACACCTACGACCTGTGCTGGGACGAGGGCGGGCGGATGTACGACGTGTGGGTGTCGGCGCCGGTCGGGAAGGTGCGCGAGGCGAAGGAGTACTTCGACGTGGCACTGGACACCTTCGTCGCCGGGTAGGGGCGCCTGGCTCGTGGCCGGGTAGGGCGCCCGGTTCGTGGCCGGGGAGGGCGCCCGGCTTGGTCACGGGTGTGTGACCGGAAAGCGTTCCCTGTGGATGCGGGAGCGGTCGGCGCGATATGGATGGACGCATGAGCAACAACGGGGGAGTCCCACACGGGTCCGACGAGCCGACGAGTTTCGTTCTGCAACCGCCGAGCCCGCCTGCGGTCGGCCCGGTGCCGGGCAACCCCTATGCGGTGCCCGCCCCGGCGACCCCGGCCGAGGACACCGGCATCGGACGGCTGATCGTCGGTCGCTACCGGCTGTTGGGCAAGCTCGGGCACGGCGGTATGGGCACGGTGTGGCGGGCCAAGGACGAGACGGTCGACCGGGAGGTCGCCGTCAAGGAACCCCGAGTCCCCGACCACCTTCCCGAACGCGAACGCGCCAACGCCTTCGAGCGGATGCGGCGGGAGGCGCGCGCCGCGGCCCGCCTCGACCACCCGGCCGTGGTCACCGTGCACGATGTCGCCGTCGTGGACGGCCGGCCGTGGATCGTGATGGAGCTGGTGCGGGGCCGTTCGCTGGGCAGCGCACTGCAGGAGGGCACGCTCGACGCGCGCGAGGCGGCGCGGATCGGCCTGGAGGTGCTCGGCGCGCTGGAGGCCGCGCACGCGGCCGGCATCCTGCACCGAGACGTGAAACCGGACAACGTCCTGCTCGGCCGCTACGACCGGGTCGTCCTCACCGACTTCGGCATCGCCCAGATCGAGGGCGAGACCAATCTGACGGACACCGGCGGATTCGTCGGTTCGCCCGAGTACATCGCGCCGGAGCGGGTGTTGGGCCAGCGTCCGGGCCCCGCCTCGGACCTCTGGTCACTGGGCGTGGTGCTGTACGCGGCGACCGAGGGCGTCTCCCCGTTCCGCCGCAGCAACACCCCGGCCACGCTCCAGTCGGTCCTGAACGCGAGCCCGGCCGCCCCGGCCACGGCGTCCGGTCCGCTGGCGGAGCTGATCACGGGCCTGCTGGAGAAGGACCCGGCGCGCCGGCCGAACGCGGCGAGGGTCCGCGCCCTGCTGGAGGCGGCCGCCGACCCGCCCGTCCCGGAGCCGACGCAGCCCATGCGGTATGCCAACGGCGGTGCCAAGGCCCGCGGCATCACGATCGGACTGGGCCGCAGGACGCTGTTCGGCGCGGGCGTGGCGGCGGTGGTCACGGCCGTGCTGGCGTACGTCCTGATCGCGAACCCGTTCGCGGGCCCGTTGCCCGACGGCTGGCAGAAGAAGCACGAGAAGGACGTCACCGCGACCCTCGCCGTCCCGGCCGAGTACCGCAGAACCACTCCGGACCGGAAGACGGACAAGACCCACTGGGTGGTCTACAGCGACCCGAGCGGCAGCATCGTCATCAACCTGACCGTGACGCGCAGGTCGGAGGACGGCTCGAACACCATCAAGGACTCGGCCGCAGCGCAGATGTACGACGACGACGGCACGTTCAACTCCTCCGGCGACTACGACCTCCAGATGCCGGCGGGTCCGAAGACCGACACGCAGCCGTCCCTCACCTACCACGGCAGGAAGGCTGCGGAGAACACGCTCACCTACCGCATCGACGACTCCCAGAACCCCCTCCCGCGCGAGGCGAAGATCTTCTACTACAAGTCCACGGCCGGCGACATGTACAAGCTGACGGTCGTCTATCCGGGCAAGGGGGACTTCACTGCGCGCGGGCGCGAGGTGGCGAGGGTGACGATCGGGAACCTGCGGCTCGACAAGGCCTGAACAAGGCCTGAACAAGGCCCGAACAAGGCCCGAACAAGGTCTGAGTCACCGCTCGCGCACCTGGGCCCGGTACCCCCCGGGCGTCACCCCGAACTCCCGGCTGAACGCGTGTGAGAGGGCGTACGGGCTGCTGTACCCCGTCTCGCGGGCGACCGAGGCCAGGGGCGTGTCGGAGCGAGCCGGGTGCGCCAGCTCCCGGCCACCCGCAGCCGGTTCGAGGAGGGCTGTCCGATGCGCACCGCCGCGATCGCGTCACTCACCACGTCCATGAGACGTAAGCGTATCGACCTGAGGCAGAAGGGCATTGGAACACTCACCACAGCGCTTCTAGCGTGATGGGCATGGCTGATGACAACGCACGGGCTTTCCTGATCGGTGACGTCGAGGTCCGCCGGGTCGTCGAGTGGCAGGTGCCGTACGCCCCCGCCCTCGATCTCGTCCCGGGCCTCGGCGCCGAGGTGTGGAACGACAACCGGGAGGCGCTGGTCCCGGATCACTGGGATCCCGGCACCGACCGTGCCGTGGTCGCCCTGCAGACCTGGGTGCTGCGCAGCGGCGGGCGGACCGTGCTGGTGGACACCGGGGTCGGGCACGGACGGGAGCGGCCCGGCAATCCGGCCTTCCACCGGCAGCAGGGGGAGGGGCTGCCGGCGCGACTGGCGCGGGCGGGGGGTCCGGCCCGAGGACGTGGACGTGGTCGTCAACACCCACGTGCACGGCGATCACGTCGGCTGGAACACCCGTGACGCCGACGGCACCTGGGTCCCCACCTTCCCCGACGCCACCTACCTCCTCCCCGCCTCCGACGACCACCACTTCGGGCCCGACGGCGGCTACGGCGGCGGTCTGCGCCCCGACGACCGGTTCATCTACGAGGACAGCGTCGCGCCCGTGCACAAGGCGGGGCAGGCCGTGCTGTGGGACGGGGAGCACCGGATCGACGAGAACCTCACCCTCGAAGCGGCCCCGGGACACACCCCCGGCTCGTCCGTCCTGCGCGTCGCCTCCCGAGGCGAACACGCCGTCTTCGTCGGCGACCTGCTGCACAGCCCCGTCCAGATCCTGCACCCCGGGCACAGCAGCTGCTTCTGCCTGGACCCCGGGCAGGCCGCCGCGAGCCGACGGCGGGTGCTGGAACGGGCGGTGGCGGAAGGCGAGTTGGTGGTGCCCGCGCACTTCGGCGGCTCGGGGGTGGTGGAGGTGCGGCGGCACGGACCTGCGTACGCCTTCGCGCACTGGACGCCGTAACCCTCGTATCACCCGCTCCGCGTCGACAAGGCGACGTCCCCCACGGTAGTCATGGGGCATGAGTGCTGGCGGCGAACATACGCGCACAGGTCGGTTGCTCGGCGGGCGCTACCGGCTGACGGAGCGCATCGGCTCCGGCGGCATGGGCACCGTGTGGCAGGCCCACGACGAGCTCGTGGAGCGGGACGTCGCCGTCAAGGAGCCCCGGCTGCCCGGCGATCCGGAGGACGAGCACCGCCGACGGTCCGCCCACCGCCTCTACCGCGAGGCCCGCGCCGCGGCCCGCGTCGACCACCCGGCGGCCGTCTCCATCCATGACGTGGTGGTGGAGGAGGACGGACTCCCCTGGATCGTCATGGAGTTGATCCGCGGCGAGTCCCTGCACGAGGTGCTGCGGCGCGGTCCGCTGGCCGCCCGGGAGGCCGCCCGTATCGGCCACGCCGTCCTCGGCGCCCTGCGCGCCGCCCACGCCGTCGGAATCGTCCACCGGGACGTCAAGCCCGCCAACGTCCTGCTCGGCGCCCCCGACCGCGTCGTCCTCACCGACTTCGGCATCGCCCACGTCCAGGGCGAGGAATCCCTCACCATGAGCGGGGAGTTCGTCGGCTCGCTGGAGTTCGTGGCACCCGAGCGGATGTCGGGGCGGGGCGCCGGGCCGCCCTCCGACCTGTGGTCCCTGGGCGTGCTGTTGTACGCGGTCGTGGAAGGGGCATCGCCGTTTCGCCGTACGACGGTGGAGTCCACCCTCGCCGCGGTCATCGCCGCCGACCCGCCCGAGCCCCGACAGGCGGGCCCCCTCGGGCCGTTGACAGCCGCCCTGCTGGTCAAGGATCCCGAACGGCGGCCCGGCGCCGAGGAGGTGGGGGCCGTACTGGAGGCGGTGGCCGAGGGACGGCCGGTGCCGGAGATCGCCGCCGGCACGAGTGTGACGGAACCTCAGAACCCTTCATCCCTACGGGAGTTCGGGGACGACGCGGGGACCGTGCGGCTGGGGGCCGCACCGGCGCCGTCGTCCGACACCCCGGACCCGGACGTCGCACGGGAAACCGACCCGGAGCCGCCGGCCGAACCCGCCACCACCCATGTGCCCCACGCGGCTCCGGAGCACCCCGCTCCCCGCCGCCGTGTTTCTCTGCGCCGACGTGCCGCCCTCGCCGGGGCCGCCGTCCTTCTCGTCGGCGGCACCTGGTTCGCCTCCTCCTACTTCGGCGGCGTCGAGGACAGCGCGGTCGCCGGGCAGACCGCCACGCTCACGGAGGCGCCGGCGCGGGCGACCGCCGGGGCCGGGGTCTGGACCGCGCACCGGGATGCGGCGGCGGACGCCGTGCTCTATCTGCC
>Ga0182008_10003025_pt1 | contig 10327 bp, 7 predicted proteins | sample Sormic07211129_1_FD_120482 | JGI IMG/M metagenome (GOLD analysis project Ga0182008, IMG submission 120482) | Rhizosphere microbial communities from Sorghum bicolor, Mead, Nebraska, USA - 072115-129_1 metaG | ecosystem: Host-associated > Plants > Roots > Rhizosphere | place: USA: Nebraska...
AAGGGCATCGTGCATTCGGAGATGTTCCCGCTGCTGAAAGCCGACGCCGCCAACCCGCTCGAGCTGTTCCAGATCTGGTTGAACCTGCCGGCGCGCAGCAAGATGGCCGAGCCGCACTTCACGATGTTCTGGGCCGAAGACATTCCGAGCTTCACCGCCACCGATCCCGAAGGCCGCAAGACCGAGGTCGCGAGCATCGCGGGCCGGATCGCGCCGATCGACGGCGAGCCGGGCGCCGGCGGCCCGCTGGCGCCGCCGCCGGATTCCTGGGCCTCCCAAGCCGATGCGGACGTGGCGATCTGGACCCTCCGCATGGAGCCCCATGCGCGCTGGACGCTGCCGGCGGCCGCGGGCGAAGGCACGCGGCGCAGCCTGTATTTCTTCAAGGGCCGTTCGGTGACGGTCGCCGGCCAGGCGGTCGACGGCAGCGCGGCCATCGAACTGCGCGCCGACGCCGCGGTCGAACTGGTCAACGGCGACGAGGTCGGCGAATTCCTGCTGCTGCAGGGCCGCCCGATCGGCGAGCCGGTGGCGCAGTACGGCCCCTTCGTGATGAACACGCAGGCCGAGATCGCGCAGACCATGGCCGACTACCGCCGCACCCAGTTCGGCGGCTGGCCGTGGCCGGACCAGGCGCCGGTGCACGGGCGCGATCCGGCCCGATTCGCGCGCCACCCGGGCGGGCGCGAGGAAAAGCCGCAGGATCACGCCGCGGCCCGCTGAGGCGGCCGCCTTATTCCGGCGCGATCCCGGCGCGGTGCGCCAGCGCCCGGTAGCGCGAGATCTCGTTTTCCATCTGGCTGCGGAAGGCGGCCGCGCCGATCAGCACCGGCTCCATGCCTTGCGCGCGGAGCTGGGCCTGCACGGCGGGATCGGCCATCGTCGCGCTGACATCGCGCACCAGCTTGTCGATCACGGGCTGGGGCGTGCGGGCCGGCGCGGCAAAACCGTACCAGGCGTCGAAGGTGGCTTCGGGCAGCTTCAGCTCGGCCAGGGTCGGCACCTCCGGCAGCAGGCTCGAGCGCGTCGCGCCCACGATGCCGAGCGCCCGCAGCTTGCCGGAGCGCACATGCGGCGCGACCGACGCCACGGTGTCGATGCCCATTTCGATCTCGCCGCCGATGAGCGCGATGGCGCCCTGGCTGCTGCCCTTGTACGGCACGTCCTGCAGTTGCACGCCCGCCGCCAGCGCGAGCAGCTCGCCGGCCAGGTGGGGGCCCGAACCGCTGCCGAAGGTCGCATAGCGGATGCCCTTGGGACTGGCCTTGGCTGCGGCGACCAGTTCGGCCACGGAGTGCCACGGCGCGCTGCCGTTGACCACCAGCACCAGCGGCGTGCGCGCCACGATCGCGATCGGTGCCAGGTCGCGCACCGGGTCGTAGGGCAGCTTTGCGCGCAGGGCCGGGTTGACGCTGTAGCTGGTCGAGCCCGACAGCAGCAGCGTGTAGCCGTCGGGCACCGCCTTGGCCACCGCATCGGTGCCGATGATGGTCGAGGCGCCGGGCTTGTTGTCGATCACCACCGGCTGCTTGAGCCGCTCCGCGAGCTTCTGGCCCATGGCCCGCGCCACCAGGTCGGTGCCGCCGCCGGGCGGGAAGGGAACCACCAGTTTCACGGGCTTGGCCGGCCAGGCATCCTGAGACCAGCCGGGCAGGGCGAGGGTGGCGGCGGCGGCAAAGGCGAGCGCGGACAGGCCGCGGCGGGAGATGATGGAAATCATGGTGATCGAAGGGTCAAAGTGAAGGAAGGGAAGTCGAAGACAGCGCACCGGCCTGCCAGGGTGCCTGGCCCTCCGCGCCGAGGTCCCAGTACAGGCCGGCCATGAGCTGAAGTCCCTCGCGAACCAGCGGCGCCAGCAGGTGCTCGTTGGGCGCGTGCTGTGCGCAGGCCGGGTACGAATGCGGCACCCACAAGGTCGGCAGGCCCAGCTGGCCGGCGAACACATCGTTCGGCAGCGAGCCCGCGAGATTCGGCAACAGGTCGGCGCGCTGGCCGCAGCTGTGGGCGATCGAGCGCTGGGCCCAGTCGACCCACGGGTTCTCGACATCGAGCCGGGTCGCGGCGCCGGCCAGCGTGACCTCGACCTCGACCTGCCCGAAGCCGCGCGCATCCAGGTGCGCCCGCACGATCTGCGCGAGCGCCTGCCAGGGCGTGCCGACCACGAAGCGCAACTGGCAGTGCGCCACCGCCTGGCCCGGGATCGCGTTGACCGGCCGCTCGGCCGAGCCGGCGCCGAGCGCCAGCACCTCGATCGTGTTCCAGGCCATCAGGCGCTCGGCCGGACTCAGCCCCGGCTCGCCCCAGCCGGCATCGAGGGCCGGGTCCTCGGCGCCGCCGCCGATGGCGATGTCGGCCAGCGCCGCGCGCACCGGGGCCGGGATCGGCGGCGGCCGCAGCGCCTCGACCAGGATGCGGCCGCGCGCGTCGGCGAGCGAGGCCACGGCATGGCTCAGCACGGTCGCCGGATTGGCGAGCACGCCGCCCCAGTTGCCCGAGTGGTAGCCGCGCGGCCGGGCGCGCAGGCGCAGGCTGAAGTTGACCGCGCCGCGCGAGCCGAGGAACAGTGTCGGCCGGGCCGCGCTCACGCGCGGACCATCGCAGGCGATCAGCAGGTCGGCGCGCAGCTTCTCGCGCTGCTGCTCGCAGACCGCCTGCAGGCCGGGCGAGGCGGCTTCCTCGCCCATCTCGATCAGCCAGGTCACGTTGTAGCCCAGCCGCCCTCGGCGGGCCCGCAGCACGGCGGCGAGCCCGCCGAGATTGACCGTGTGCTGGCCCTTGTTGTCGGCCGTGCCGCGGCCGTACCAGCGCTCGCCGCGAACGGTCAGCGACCAGGGTGACAGCCCTTCGGCCCAGAGCGCGTCCTGTCCGCTCACGACGTCGCCGTGGCCGTAGCTCAGCACCGTGGGCAGTTCGGCGCCCTCGATCCGGCGGGCGATCAGGAACGGACCGCCGCCGGCCGCCGGGTTGGCGATCAGCTCGCAATCGAAGCCGAGCGCTTCGAGCGGCGGCACCAGTTCACTGCGCAGGTAGGCCTCGAGCGCCGGCGTGGCGGCTCCGGTGTCGCTCTCGGTGCGAAAGGCGATGCGCCGCTGCAGATCGGAGAAGAATCCGCCGTCGTCGAAGTAGGCGGCCGCGGAGGCGAGGGCGTCGGTGCGTGTCATTTGCTTGCGTTTCGTGGGAATGCTGCAAGTACAAGGCCTGAAGGGCTTTGCTTCCATCATCGTTTTGGCACACTCCCATTGCCTTTGAGGCAACACGCGACCCGCGGGCTTTCCCATGACACCCACGCTCCTCAGCATCCCGATGCGCCACTTTCTCGAAGTGGCGCGCAGCGGCTCGGTCAACCAGGCCGCGGCGCGGCTGTTCGTCGCCGCGTCGGCGGTCAGCCGCCAGATCACCAAGCTCGAGGACAGCCTGGGCACCGCGCTGTTCGAGCGCAGCGCCCGCGGCATGACGCTCACGGCCGCGGGCCTGCGGCTGTCGGCGCACCTGCGCAATGCCGTGCTCGACGCCGAGCAGGTGATCGAGCAGGTGCGCGATCTCGGCGGCCAGCAAGCCGGCCGCGTTCGCATTGCCTGCACCGAGGGTTTCGCGTCCCACTTCATGCCGGCCGTGGTGGGCGAATTCCGGGATGCCAACCCGGGCAGCCAGATCGAGCTTCACGTTGGCTCGCCCGATGAAGTGAGCCTGCTGCTGGCGCGTGGCGAGACCGACATCGTGCTCAAGTACGTCGTCGCGCCCGAGCCCGGCCTGAAGATCGAGCATGCCGCGCCGGCGCCGGTGCACGCGGTGCTGCGGCCCGACCATCCGCTGGCCCGGCAGCGCATGCTGCAAGTGGCCGAGGTGGTGCGCTATCCGCTGATCGTGGGCAGCAGGGGCGTGACCACGCGCCAGCTCTTCGACCAGGCCTGCAGCGTCCTGGGCGTGCAATACCGGCCGGTGTTCGTCAGCAATTTCTCGTCGGCGCAACTGCCGCTGCTGCGCACGCCCGACGTGCTGCTGTCGGGCCACCTGACCGTGATGCACCTGATCAACGAAGGCCTGGTCGTGGCCCGTCCCTTCGCCGATGCGCCGATGCAGCAGCGCCGGCTGCAATTGCTCTCGCTCGAAGGCCGCACCCTGACGGCGCCGGTGCAGGCCTTCGTGCAGCACCTGGTGAAGGCGATCACTCAGGCCAGCCGGCGCAGGCTGGGACGGGCCAGGACAACCTGAGGCGCAGGTTCACGCCGCCCGGCTGCGCATGTCGCCGGCCACTTCCCGGATCAGCCCCCACACCCGCTGCGCCAGCGGCGACGGCGCCCGATTGCGCCGATGCACCAGCATGATCGAGCGCTGCACCCGCGGCAGCAGCGGCCGCATGACCAGCACCGCGAGCCCGGTCGGCGGGGCTGCCAGCGCCGGCATCACGCTGATGCCGATGCCTTGCTCGACCATTCGGAAGGCGGTGGTCGGATGCCCGACCTGCTGGCGGATTTCGCAGCGCACGCCATGCCGGGCCAGCGCCTCGTCGATCAGGCGCCGGCTGCCCGAGGCATGGTCGAGCAGCACCAGCGCCTCGCCGTCGAGCGCCGACCAGCGCAGCGTGCGCTGGGCCGCCAGCCGATGGCCCGGCGGCAGCACCAGGCAGAACGGATCGTCGAGGATCGGCTCGCCATGCAGGTCGTCGGTGTCGGGCGGCTCGACCACCACGCCGAAATCGACCTCGCCGGCGCGCACGCTGTCCAGCACGTCCTGCTGGATGCGGTCGAGCAGCACGAACTCGATCTCGGGCTCGCGCCGCGCGCATTCCGCGATGCAGGCCGGCATCAGGTTGGCCGACAGGGTCGGGCTGCTGGCCACGCGAACCTTGCCGCGCCGCGCACCGGCCATGCCATGGACTTCGGCCAGTGCCTGGTCGAGTTCGTCGAGCACGCGCGCCAGGCGGAGCGCGAGCGACTGGCCGGCCTCGGTCAGCACCACCTCCCGCGTCGTGCGGTCGAGCAGCTTCAGGCCGAGCTGCGACTCGAGTTCATGGATCGAGCGGCTGACCGCGGGCTGCGACAGGCCGACCTGATCGCCGGCCCGGCTGAAGTTGCGGCCGTCGGCGATGGCACGGAAGACACGCAGCTGGCGCAGGCTCACATTCATGCGGTCAAATCATATATCTATCCGATAAATCCATTTCTCTTTTAAATGCAAGCGCGGTCCAATCGGGGCCATGGCACGTTCACGCTACCTCCCCGACAACTTCACGCTGGCCCTGGTCGCCACCGTCACGCTGGCCAGCCTGTGGCCGGCGAGCGGCGCTACAGCGCATTTCTTCGAGCGCCTGACCACGGTCGCGATCGGCCTGCTGTTCTTCCTGCACGGCGCCAAGCTGTCGCGCGAGGCCGTGATGGGCGGCATCACGCACTGGCGGCTGCACCTGCTGGTGTTCGGCGCCACTTTCGTCATGTTCCCGCTGCTCGGGCTGGCGCTCAAGCCGGTGCTGACGCCGCTGGTCACGCCCGAGCTGTACACCGGCGTGCTCTTCTTGTGCGTGCTGCCGGCCACCGTCCAGTCGGCGATCGCCTTCACCTCGATGGCGCGCGGCAACATGCCGGCCGCGATCTGCAGCGCCTCGGCCTCGACCATGCTCGGCGTCTTCATCACGCCGCTGCTGGTCAACCTGATCGTGGTGCCGAACGGCGCCGCCAGCGCTTCGTTCGATGCCATCGGCCGCATCCTGCTGCAGCTGATGGTGCCCTTCGTCGCCGGCCATCTGCTGCGGCCCTGGATCGGCGGCTGGATCAAGCGCCGCGCGTCGGTGCTGACACTGGTCGACCGCGGCTCGATCCTGCTGGTGGTCTACACCGCCTTCAGCGCGGCCGTGATCGAGGGGCTGTGGAAGCAGGTGCCGATGTCGGCGCTGGCCGGCCTGCTGGTGGTCTGCGCGGTGCTGCTGGCGCTGGCGCTGTTCGTCACGACCTGGGCCAGCCGCGCGCTGGGCTTCGACAAGGCCGACGAGATCACGATCGTGTTCTGCGGCTCCAAGAAGAGCCTGGCCAGCGGCATCCCGATGGCCAAGGTGCTGTTCGCCTCGCACGCGGTCGGCGCGATCGTGCTGCCGCTGATGCTGTTCCACCAGATGCAGCTGATGGTCTGCGCAGTGCTCGCCCAGCGCTATGCGCGCCGCAAGGCCGACGCGGCCGCGGCCGAGATCGAGAAGGTCAAGCCCGCCGCTTGACGCTTCGCTTCGCTCAACGCGGGGCGTCGCCCTTGCGGTACTCGGCGGTGAGCTCGTCCAGCCGTTGCTTCAGCCCGGCGTCGAGCTGGTAGTCGGCCGCGGCCAGCGTCGCATCGAGCTGATCGGGCCGGCTGGCACCGAGCAGCGGCGCGGTGACCAGCGGATTGGCCATCACCCAGGCCACCGCCAAGGTCGAGAGCGGCACGCCCGCTTCATCGGCCAGCCGGTGCAGCTCGGCGACGGTGCCGAAGCTGCGCTCGTTCCAGTAGCGGTCCTGGTACATGCCGCCGGCCGTACCGAGCGTGAAGCGCGTGTTCGCCTCCGGCTTGGCCTCGGACTTGTACTTGCCGGTCAGGAGGCCGCCGGCGAGCGGGTTGTACGGGATCACGCCCAGGCCTTCCTCGCCGGCCAGCGGCAGCAGCTCGCGCTCGATCTCGCGGAACAGGAGGCTGTAGCGCGGCTGCACGCACACCAGCTGGGTGAGCCGGCGCAGCTCGGCCCGGCCGATCGCGCGGGCCAGCCGGTACGCCAGGAAATTCGAGACGCCGATGTAGCGCGCACGGCCCGAGCGGACGATCGTGTCGAGTGCCTCCAGGCTTTCGTCGAGCGGCGTCTCGCGGTCGTCGTGGTGGAGCTGGTAGAGATCGACGTGGTCGGTCTGCAGCCGCTTCAGCGAGGCATCGATGGCGTCGAGCAGGTGCTTGCGCGAATTGCCCTGGTCCCAGCTGTGGGCGCCGACCTTGTTCGCCGCCTTGGTCGCGATGATGAAGTCATGGCGCCGGCTCGCGCCCTTGGCGCGCAGCCAGCGGCCGATGATCTCCTCGGTGCGGCCCGCGGTGTCGACGGTGCCGCCGAGCGGATAGACATCCGCGGTGTCGAGGAAGTTGATGCCGCCCTCGGCGGCGCGGTCGAGGATCTGGTGCGACACCGCCTCGTCGGTCTGCAGGCCGAAGGTCATGGTGCCGAGCGCGAGGCGCGACACGGTGAGGCCGGTGCGGCCGAGGCGGGTGGTGGGGATGCTCATCGAAGGACTCCGGATTCGGGGCGGTCGGCCATGATAGTGAACCGCCAGCAGACGCGCTTGCGGCCGAGGGCGTGTTCACCCTACCGATAGGTCGCCAGATGAATGCTGGTCTCCGTGCTGCGAATCCCCTTCAGCAGCCGGATCCGCTCCAGCACCTGCGACAGCTCGGCCATCGAGGCGGCGCGCAGCTCGGCCAGCAGGTCCCAGCGGCCGTTGGTGTCGTGCAGCGCGGCGACGCCTGGCTCGCCGAGCAGGCTGGCGATCACCGTGCGGGTCTGGTTGCCTTCGACCAGGATGCCCATCCAGGCGCGGATCTCGTCCGAGCGCGCCTCCGGCCGCAGCTGCACCGCATAGCCGACGATGACGCCGGCATCCTCCAGCTTGCGCAGCCGATTGGCGACCGTGCCGCGCGAGACGCCGAGCTTCTGCGCCAGCACGGCCGCCGGCAGGCGGGCGTCCTGCCGCAGCAAGGCGATCAGGCGATGGTCGAGCGGGTCGATGTCCATCACGCCAGTCTAGCGAAGGCCTAGCCCGACGCTAGCGACACCAGCTCCGCCACCCGCGAAGGCGCCTCCGACATCAACGCCCGATGCGCGGCCTGCGCCAGCGACGGCGCCAGCGCCTGCAGCAGTTCGACCTGGCCGGCCACCAGGCTGGCGATCGGCACGCCGTCGCGGTAGAGCACCCGCGAACCCGCCACCCGCGCGGCCTTCGGGCCCGGCATGATGGTGCCGAGCAGGTTCGCGGGGTCGGCGGCCGACAGGCAGACCAGGGCGCCATCGAGCGGCCGGCGCCGCGTTTCGCGCAGCAGGCCGATGGCTTCGGGCAAGGCGAATTGTTCGCCCGCCACGCCGGCGATGAAGCGGCCGCCACGGATCTCGCCGCGCGCCTCGAGCCGGCGGTAGGCGCGCACCAGGTCGCGCCACGGCGGCAGCCAGGCCGCCTCGCGCTCGAGCAGGCGCCAGCAGACCACGCCGTAGCGGCGCAGCAGGACCCGCGCGACCTGCTCGACGGCATCGCTGTCCACGCGCGCGGGCGAATCGGCCACCGCCGCCGGCGCACGCGCGCGGACCAGCGACCAGCGCCCCGCGTCCTCGATCCCGAACAGCGCCGTGCGCCGATGCCGCCGCCCATGCGTCGAAGTCGAGCGTTTGGACGGCGGGATCAGCAATGCGCGAAGACCCGCGTAGCTGTCGCAATGCACCCGGCCGCGCATCACCAGTTCGCTCAACGCATCCTCGAGTTCGGTGCCCAGAAGGTGCGTGCCCTGGACCATTTCGTCGAAGAAGGAAGCGCCATGCTCGGCCAGGAACGCCGCCACCCGCCGGGCCCGGGAGCCGAGGCCGTCGTCGTTCCCGGGCGCCGGCGCGAGGCCGGTCCAGAGCGCGGCGCTGCGGCGCGGCAGCAGCAGGATCGGCGCCGAGCGCAGCGAGGGGCTGCCACCGCCCGGCCGTCCTTCGATGGCCAGCGGCCGCAGCCGCGTCCACAGCGTGCGGCCCGCGGTGCAGAGTTCGTCGAGCCAGGCCGGGGCGTAGTCCTTGACCCGCGCCGGCAGCAGCTCGGCCTCCCAGAGTCCGGCCGGCGCTTCGTAGCCTTCGAGCTGCGCCAGGATGCCGGCCAGCGCCTCGGGGCCGCTGACCCGGCTGGCGGCAGCGACACGCTGCCACTCGAACAGGAAGCGCGCGAAGTCGCGCGGCTCGACCGGCTCGATCTCCTGTCGCAGCCGCTTCAGCGTGTAGCGATGAATGCGCGCCAGCAGATGACGCTCGCACCATTCGAGCGCCGGCGTGCCGGGCGTGAAGCGGCCCTGCAGCACCGAGCCTTCGGTCTGCAAGGCCCCCAGCGCGGCCTCGATGTCGGCCGCCGGCAGCCCGAGCGACGCGGCCAGCGCAGGCGCCGACACCGGGCCGAGGCCACCGAGCCGCGAGCGCAGAAGTTCGCGCAGGACGTCGTCGGCATCGGCCGGCGGCGTTGCATCGCACGGGGGCTCGATCGCGGGCGCCATCGCGGCCCCGGGGTAGAGCGTGCGGACTTGCGCCCATCGCTCGGCCGCGACCCACAGCCCGCGGCCCGGCGCCGTGGCGACCGCCAGCCGCGTCGCCCGCCGGTCGGCCGCCAGCGCCTGCAGCCAGTCCTGCCAGCCTGCGTTGGCCAAGGCCTCGGCATCGCTGACCACCCCGAGCCCATGGAGCGCCTCGTGCATCTCGTCGGCGCTGCGCGCCCGCGGCCAGGCTTCCTGGCGCACGGCCTCGATCGCCTCGGCGTCGAGCTGGCCCAGGTCGTCGGCGCTTTCCGGATCGACATAGCGGCGGTTCTGCACCGCCTGGGTGCGGCGCTCCTCGAGCGGCGCGTCGTCGAGAAAGGCATAGGGCCGGGCATTCAGCGCCTCGGCCGCGAGCGCCGATGGCGCCGGCACATCACGCGCCAGCACCTCGATCTCGCCGGACTCCAGCTTCGCGAGCAGCCGCAGCCAGCCCGCGGCGTCCATGGCCTCGTACAGGCAGTCCTGCAGCGTCTGCGCGACCAGCGGGTGGTCGGGTATCTCGCGGGCGCCAGCCAGGTTCTCGGCGCAGGCGACCTGGTCCGGGAAGACCGCGGCCAGCAGGTCCTCGGACTTCATCCGCTGCAGCTGCGGCGCCACCTTGCGCCCGCCCATGAAGCGCGGCAGCGCCAGCGCCGTGGTGGCGTTCCAGCGCCAGCGCACGCCGAACAGCGGCGCATCGAGCAGCGCCTGCACCAGCACGTCGAGCGCCGAGGCCGAGTGCAGGTAGCGCGCGACTTCGTCGAGCGCAAAGCTGTGGCTGGTCGACAGCGACAGCACGATCGCATCCTCGGTCGCGGCGGCCTGGAGCTCGAAGTTGAACTGGCGGCAGAAGCGCTTGCGCAGCGCCAGCCCCCAGGCGCGGTTGAGCCGGCTGCCGAAGACTGAATGGATCACCAGCTGCATGCCGCCCGAGGCATCGAAGAAGCGCTCCATCACGATGCGCTGCTGGGTCGGCAGCGCGCCGAGCACGCGCATCGTTCGGGCCAGGTGCTCGACGATCTGGCGCGCCGCTTCGGCTTCGAGGCCGACGGCGCCGGCGAGCCATTCGGTCGCA
>Ga0182008_10003026_pt1 | contig 10326 bp, 9 predicted proteins | sample Sormic07211129_1_FD_120482 | JGI IMG/M metagenome (GOLD analysis project Ga0182008, IMG submission 120482) | Rhizosphere microbial communities from Sorghum bicolor, Mead, Nebraska, USA - 072115-129_1 metaG | ecosystem: Host-associated > Plants > Roots > Rhizosphere | place: USA: Nebraska...
GAGAAATATTTAGAAGGGCAAGACAGGCAGCACCATGTGTGGTATTCTTCGATGAAATTGATTCTATTGCTCCTACGAGGGGAATGGGTGGAGATAGTATGGTTACAGAACGTGTTGTATCACAATTACTTACAGAGTTAGATGGAATTCAAGCATTATCAGGCGTCGTAGTTTTAGCAGCAACAAATAGAGTTGATATGATTGATACAGCCTTAATACGCCCAGGTAGATTTGACAAGATCGTGTTCGTTCCTATGCCTGATAAAGCAGCAAGACATAAGATCCTGGAGATTCATTCTAAAGATAAGCCAATTGGTTCTGATGTGGATTTGTCAAAGGTAGCAGATCTTGCTGATAGCTTCAGCGGTGCAGATACTAGTTCTGTGGCGAATACTGCAGTTTCGCTTGTATTACATGAATATCTAGCAAAATATCCAACACCTGAAGAAGCTGCAAAACATGCATCAGAGGCACATATAATGATGCGCCACTTTGAAGAAGCAGTTAAAAAGATCAAGACCCAGAGAGAAGGTAAACCTGGAGAAAAGGTTACAGTGCCTTACTACAGATAAGATAATACATTAGCAGATCTTTATTATGTTACACTGGAAAAAATATTGTGTTAAATTTTTTCCTTTACACATTTTCTTTTCGCATAGGACAAGGTTTAATCTAAAATGAAATATAATATATTGTATACAGTCTATACTGTCCACAGTTGATACCGCCGTCATCTTGTGTACAATCGGTAAGATATGTACGATCCATATGAAGTAGTATAAGCAATAATAATAATAATAATAACAAACTTAATACTACAAATTTTAATCTAATTTTGATGACAATTAAAATGGATGATTATTCTTGGTGTTATACTATTATCTACAGTTAATTTTTGATAGGTAATGTTTTTAAGTTATATGTTTTACACATAAAACAACAAAAAGAAATTGGTGGAAAATTCCCAAATACAACTAGTTGAAGATCCAAAAAATCTAACAATACCAACATTAAACCGCTTGTATCGCCAAATGATATCACCAAATTAGTTCTAAGGCATGGAACACCCTTATATCTAATTGATGAAGATACACTTCATACAAAAGTCAGAGATCTGCATAGTGCATACTCAAAATTTGTTGGACCTGTAAAAGTAGCTTACTCCATAAAGGCCAACTTTAGTCCAGCAATCTTACGAGTTTTCATAAAGGATGGAATAACATTCGATTTGACTTCTATTGGAGAGCTTCGGTTTGTAAAAAAATGTAAAGTAAATCCTGAAAATATAATCTATACTAGTGTGACAGAGGAACCTGAAGAATATCGCGAGGTATTGCAAAGTGGTATAAAAAAGATAGTTGTTAGTTCATTTAATGGTATGACAAATCTAGCAAAAGCGGCAAGCAAAATAGGTATCAAGCCTATGACAATGATTAGGGTTAACCCAGAGGTTGGAGTTAAGGCAGAGATTCGTGCATCATACAGAAATGGCAAATTTGGAGTTCCCTTAAATGGCGGGACAATTGACAGTGCAACTAAAATGGTCCGGCACCTAATGGATAATGATTTACTCCAATTCGAAGGATTTCATTTTCATTTAGGATCTCAGATTACAGACTTCTCATGTTATACTCATGCATTTGACAAAATAGACGCATTCATGACAAAGATAAAAAAGGAATATCCCAACTTTCAAGTTAGGACACTTGACATTGGAGGTGGAACTCCTGTATTTTACAATGAACCAGTACCTACACCAATACAGATGGCTGAAAATCATGTTGATAGATTGAATCAAATAGCAGAAACTCACGGCAAATTTGAGTTAATGATTGAAAGTGGAAGATTTCTTGTAGCAGAATCCTCTATTTTAGTCTCTAAAATTGTAAACACAAAGGAATATAACGAACATAAAATTGTCATTGTGGATGCTGGATATCATTTATTGTTAGACGCAGCTCTATTAAAACAAGAATATCCACAAGAAGTAGTTCCACTGCTAACAAATAAAGGAGAGAGGATGCCGACTCCAAAGAATATCCATTTAGCAGGACGTCTTTGCGATACATATGATGTATTTCCGTTGTCTAAAGCATCTAATCTTAATGAAGCAGATGTTGGAAGATATGTTACCTTCTATAATGTAGGAGCCTATTCTATTGTCTTCAACATGCCTTTTCATTGTCAAACAAAGCCTCCAATTGTCATGAAGACTAGCAATGGAGACTTCAAACTAGTTAGAAAAGGAACATCATATGAGCAACTGTTTATAGAAGAGGGCGGTAGTATTGACTAAGAAATTTTTATTCAATAATTAGATAAGATCACTGGTTGACCACATTGTCGTCATCAAACACCAGAGGATCAGACAACAACAATGAGAGGAATAATAAAATCAGAGTACACGCATTTGTGTCTGGTAAAGTGCAGGGTGTCTATTTCAGACAAAATACTCAGATTGTTGCTAATAGATATAATGTAAGTGGATGGGTCCGTAATCTTAAAGACGGGCGTGTTGAGTTAGTTTTGGAAGGAAATGAAATGGATGTTGCCAATGTGATCAAATGGTTACATATAGGATCACCAAATTCAAAAGTCGAGAATGTAGATATAAAATATGAAAAATATGCTGGCGAGCTTTTGGAATTCAAAATCAATTATTGAATTCTTAATGCGTTAAAATTTATTCCGACGCCCCGAACGGATTATCCATATTCATATAATGTCCATTACTATATCCATAATACTGCTCAAGTTAACAACTGAATACGTTGGTTGCTCAAGGTCATTTAGGGGTGTTTGTAGTCTGAAAAGTGAATTTGTAGTTCTGATAGTCTTCATGCCTAATTTATTCGCAGGATAAATATCTGTATCGAGTCTATCGCCTACCATAACACAGTCTGCTGGCTTGCATGCTGCCCGATCCAATGCTAACAGAAATATTTTTAGATCAGGCTTTTTCATTTTAACTTCTGAGGAAATTACATTAACCTTGAAGAAGCGATTCATATTTGAATGTTTTAGCAAATCTAAAATATCCTCTGATTGATTTGCTATTATGCCAAGATCATATTTCCTAGATAGAATGCTTATTGTATGTATAGTGTCATCAAATAATCTGAATAGCCTGCGTGCTTTTCTAATTTCAGGCTCCAATTTCTTGGCAATAATTCTGTCATAACCAGGTTGCGATATTAATTTGCAAACTTCAATAATTATTTCTTGGATGTCCCCATCACCTATCTTGCGATTTCTAATGACATTATCTCTTATTGCTCTATAATTCCGAATGTCAATTCTCGAGCCGAAACCATTCAATGTATCTAGAAATATGCAATCAACATACTCAATAAAATTCCACTCGTCTACTAATGTCTGTCCAATATCAAAGAATATAAAGTGTCTATTCATATAATCACCTATCTAACTGAATGAATATCAAAAATAAACAATCTGGTCTACTTATTGGGGTAAGCAACGGAGACTTCAAAGATGATAGTATTATACATAACCTTTAAAAAATATTATGTAGTGTGTAATTTATTTGACTCTTTTAGAATTAACTAGAGTTAAGAAAATTCAGTATATATCTATATTGTTTATATCTATTCCTTTAGTATTATCAGCGTTTACACACCTATGGAATCCTGTAGGTTTTCCTGGTATTCACTATGATGAGGGAATATACATGCGAAGAGCATTACATGTACTGGAAGGACAAGGTCCACAAGAACCAGGCCGCTTTGATCATCCTTATTTTGGACAACTGTTTTTAGCTGGCGTATTCCAATTACTAGGTTATCCAGACTCCATAAAGGCATCGGGCAATATTCATTTTATCGAAGATCTATATATGGTTCCAAGACTACTGATGGGCTTACTAGCTGTGGTAGATACTTTTCTTATTTATAAAATATCGCAATATCGCTATAATAGAAATGTTGCATTAATTGCATCTATTTTATTTGCAGTGATGCCTTTAAGCTGGCTTACTAGAAGAATATATTTAGATTCAATTCAGCTTCCTTTTCTTCTTAGTTCTATACTCTTTGCTGTTTATCCTTATTATAAAAAAAGTAACGATAACCTAACCAAAAATATCAATTATGTACATCAATTTGGGAAGGTTACTAGTAGCGCAAAAAATTATACCACTAATAATAAGAAAAATGTTTTAGTGATTTTACTTTCGGGTATTTTTATGGGTATAGCAATATTTACTAAAATTCCAGCATTTACCATGATACCTATGGTTGGGTTACTTGTTTATATGAGCAACAGGAATTCAAACGTAGACAGAGGCTTTAATAAAGTTCAAAACCAAAGTAAATCGAAAACCTTTGTTTCCTTACTTCCACACAGATTGCTGCATTTAACAAAAAATAAGAGTCTGATATTGTTAGGACTGTGGTTTATTCCTGTAATTTTGATTCCTGCGATTTGGCCTGCTTATTCAATTTTGAATAATCAATTTGATGATTGGAAGGATGGCGTATTATGGCAGGCAACTCAGCGACCATATAAGGGGATAGTTGATTCAGTCAACTCAATTTACATTATAGATCCTGTCTTGGTTATACTAGGCTTAGCCGGATTTGTCTTTGCAGCAGTTAGACGAGATATTGCACTTTTGTTGTGGATCGTTCCCTTTGTTCTATTTTTTACTTTTATTGAAGGATATGTTAATTGGTTTCACTGGATTCCCATTATACCTGGATTTTGCATTGCTGCAGCTAAACTAATAGCAGATATATCAAGACGTATTATCAGAAATATAAAGGTTGAACAAATTGCAGTTTATACTATAGTAGCCGAGATCGGAATTTTCGGCATGGTTAGCACTGGGATACTGCTTAGTACAAATGTCGCATCATTTCAGTTGAATGCATCTGCATTTGTTGCTCATACTCTAATTCAATATGAAATGACCAATGCAAATGGCATAAAGGATAATGATATCACTATTGTATCAAGTCCCATGTATTCATGGATTTTCAAATATGTGCTTGACAAAAATAATACATTCTCGGGTTATAATGAGATCAGACCATTGCCAACTCAAAAAGTTCTTTTAATGGTAGACAAATTATTTAGCGACTATCTGGATCAAGAAAGTGGAAACAAGCGTAAGGCAGCCGCTATAGACCGTCTGCAGAATGTTTACGATCAATCACATAAAATAGGTGAATTTAAGGGGACTAGTAATAGCTATAACCGTGATGAATATCCATACGCTAGTATGAAATATAATTACAACGGCGGTAAGATTCAAGTCAGAACAAATTACTAACACAGTTTTTCATGCCTATATTAAATCTAAGTAACTCCATCTATAAGAAAGCCATCAGAAAATACAAATTATTATGCTAAATTATTAAAAGAAATCTCTATCGTATGGGGTTGTTTGTTAAAAAAACTTTTTACTGTGTTTGATATTATGATTTCATACCGAGAACTTGTTTCTTTATATTTCTAAGTAATTGTTATCTTCATTTACAATTATGAATACTTTATCTTGACTCCTCGATACACGAATATGCTGATCATTCTAACCTGTAAACTATCTACAAATTTGTTTTAATATAACTCAAAGTCAACAATTTTAATGTAAATATTCATTTAACTACCAATTTTTATATTCTCGAGAATATTGACATAAATATAAGAGTGACTCAACAACTTTTTATGATTGTTAGTTAAAACTCATTTATGAGAAGAGGCAAGATTATAGTAATTGAGGGAACTGACAAGGCCGGTAAGGCAACTCAGTCCAGGCTTCTTATGGAGGCTCTTAAGCTTTCTGGTAAAATTTGTGTGATTATGGATTTTCCTGACTATTCCACACCAATTGGAGTAGAGATTAAAACATTTTTACAGGGTAAACGTGATTACTCGAACGAGCTAAAGCATCTGTTACTTTCAGCTAACAGATGGGAGAAAAAAAATGAGATAGAGAGTATGATAAATAATGGCACAATAATAATAATGAATAGATACTATCCGTCAAATCTTGTATATGGCATTTCGAATGGCCTTAATATTAACTGGCTACTCAACTTGGATAAGGGTTTGCCAAGAGAGGATATAGTAATAGTGCTGGAGGTCAGTCCAAAGATGTCAAATCAACGAATAGTAAATGGCCAAGACATCTTCGAAAATGACCAAAAGCTATTGACAGAAGTTCATAAGAACTATCGTAAACTCGCAAAACAATTTAAATGGAAGATAATCGACGGCGAGAAAAGTAAAGAACAAGTACATCAGGAAGTAATAAGTGTTGTTCGAAAATTCCTGAAAGTTTAATTCCTGTAGCTACGAACGATTGTTGCATTATTATGAATTTTACTGGTGAGATTACCGATCCAGTCCATAGATATATCCGTTTTTCTGAAGTAGAACGAGAAATTTTAGATAGCGGATCTTTTCAACGTTTAAGAAGAATAAGGCAACTAGCTGGTGCACATTTAGTTTATCCTAGTGCACAGCATTCTCGATTTGAACATTCACTTGGTGCAATGCATGTTGCCGGCTATGCTGGAGAAACACTTCTTGCCAAGGGATATGTACATGACAAAGACAATGTGCAAATGTTGCGACTGGCAGCTCTACTACATGACATAGGTCATGGACCGTTTTCCCATTTGTTTGAAGAAGTACTAGATGCAAAAAGCAAGACAAGCCATGAGGATATGAGTCAGTTAATTATAACCAAGAGCGAGATTAGGGATATTTTAGAACAGAATGGTTACAGTGCAGATGGTATATGTAAACTATCTGTTGGTGAGTCAAAATTTAAGTTTTTCAATGAGATCATTGTGGGCAGTCTATCAGCAGATCTTATGGACTACCTATTACGTGATGGATTTTTTACCGGCACAGAATATGGTAAAATTGATTATCATAGGTTAGTAAGTTCATTTGAAGTAGTATCAAATGGTCATCTTGCCATTAATAGATCTGCATTATATTCTCTTGAATCAATGCTTATTTCAAGATACGAAATGTTCAAAGCAGTATATTTTCATAAAACCGTGAGATCTGCAGAAGTTATGTTGCTACGTTCTATGATATTATCTGATGAGCAGTTGAATTTAACGGATATATCTTTAGATAATTATCTTACTCTTACTGATGAATCTACACTGGATAGGATATGTTCCCTTAAGAATGGAAACAAAATTGCAATCAAACTAGCTACGGATTACAAAGCAAGAAGATTGTTAAAGTGTGTTTATGAAAAATTTCTGTATAAGCGCGATAAATTGTATAGAAGAAAGATGAATAAACACGGGTTACACAATCTTGCTTCACAGATAGCTAAGACTGCGAAAGTAAAAGAAAATTCTGTTTTTGTAGATGCATCAAGAGCGCCTTCAATGCCACTTGCACCTAATAAAAAAGAAATAAATGCAATATTGCTAGTTGATAAAGAGCAGGAGTACGAAGCCCCTGTTTCTAAAATTCCTCTTATCGATTCTATAACAGGTTTTCTTGATATGCTAAGAATATATACAATTGCTGAAAATAGAGATGTAGTAGAACAATCAATTAAAAAAGTACTTGGTCAAAATGATGTATATCAGGAAGAAGTATATCAATGAAATATATAACAGGAAAAAAAAGAAGAAGAGTAGTTATTAAATTAAGTGGCAGTACGTTCAGCCAAGACGTAAATAGTAAGAATTTTATCAGAAAATATGCTCAAATGCTATCCGACATTAGCAATAATATACAACCAATAGTTATAGCAGGTGGCGGTAAGATTGCACGTTATTATATTGAACTTGCACGAACTCTAGGCTCTGATGAAGCAACACTTGATATTATGGGCATAGAAGTATCGCGATTAAATGCACGATTATTGATAGTTGCCATGGGAGACTTGGTGTATCCCTGTGTTCCAAAAAATCTCGAAGAAGTAGCAATAGCTGCAGAAAGTGGCAAAATAGTAGTTGCAGGTGGCCTGTATCCCGGTCAAAGTACTAATGCGACTTCTGCATTAATAGCAGAAACAGTAAAGGCATCAACATTTCTAAATGCCACCGATGTCGATGGTATCTATGATTCGGATCCAAATAGAAATAAGAATGCAAAATTATTTAAAAAAATTACAGTCCAAGAATGTATGGAAATTCTTAAAACAGGAAATTCTATGGCAGGAACATATGATCTAATGGATATTATTGCACTGAAAGTAATAGAACGTTCAAAAATTCCAACCAGAGTCTTACTATCAGATGTAGTCACGATCAAAAATGCAATTAGTGGCGAAAATCATATTGGTACGGAAATTATACCAGTCAGGAAACAGTCTTAATTACACCTGTATATTCTGGGATCCCATCTTTTATCATTTTTCTATACACTTCTTCTCCCTGCTGTATAGGCAAGGGTTTTGATTGTGCCTTGGCATAACCATCCTTATCACAGATAAACAGCATTGACTCCTCAGCCCTTATCATCTTACCAACTAGCATTTCCTCACCTACCGGTTCGAATCCTGTTTTAGATTGCTTAATTGTATATGTAAGCATTGCAAAACCTGCATAGTCAAATAATTTCATTTGTGCCTTTCTTGATCTCTCTTGACCAAAAAAAGCGGCTTTGTGGTATTGCATAATGCACATTCTTATGTAAATATGTATAATATTTACTTTGTTTCAGAATAGATGGATAATAGATATAAACTAAGATTATATTTTATTATGTATGCATTATATTTAATAATGATATTTCTATTTATATGTCAGACTGCATTGTTCGCAGATTGAGAATTGATGATAATAATGCGGAGTGCTTTAGCATATTAACCGCTATAAAATGTGCATTTAGAACACAGTAAATATGATCTACATTAAGATGATTTATTGTGCATTTTGCATTGTTAATAGAAAGAATTTTTAATTGGATATTATATTGATATACTCAAGCTGCACTCAAGAAAGATCTATTGCAAAGCGTAATGATCTATATCTATTATAGTCATCTACCAAAACCTTTGCTAGATGTCTTATAATGTCAGTAACGCTTAACAACCCTACAATTCTATTATCCTCTTCTAAAACTGCCAGACGTTTAATCTTATTTTTAGTCATTACTCGTGAGGCAGTATCTATCGAATCATAAGACATTATTGTTATTAGAGGAGCAGACATGATTTCTTCTACTTTGATTCTGCTTGCAGCGATATTTTTCAAATATATATGCTTGACTATATCGCGTTCAGTAATAATGCCAAGAGGCTCTGTATTTTTATCGATTACAATCACCGAACCTACCTTCTTGTTTATCATTAGGCTAGCAACTTCTTGTGAACTTTTTCCTGAAAATGCCGTTATCGTAACAATTTCCCGTTTAGACATTATTTCACTTACTGAACTCACAACTAATTGATGGCTACAGTTCCTTTTTTAGGTTACTTGGTTAGTGATAATGCTTTCCAATTTATTTCTGAATCAATAGATAGAGATACAATATAAAGTGAGATTTTAATTATTCCTTACGCTACTACTATTCAGAGTATTTCATGACTTGATTTAAAAGACTATATAATACTACACTGTTGCTAGCTTCAGAACTATAAAGTATTTCATACAAGTAGATTAACTAGTTCTATATAATAATATAACACAATTATATTTCTCTCTACAGCATATCTATGATATTAATACGCTATGTCAGCAGAGATGTCTATTAATGAGCATTTTGATGAACTTCGATCTAGAGTCTTTATTATAGTAATCGCTATTATACTTCTTACCATTTTCTCTATGAGTTTTGGAATAAAGTCGTTTACACTTCATTATGGCATTCTCAATGGTTTTATGACAAATAAGAACAATAATAACAATAGTCTGAAACTATTTTATCCTTCTCCTGATCCACTCAACAATATTGCAATTCAAGTTACATTATACATGAAAGATACATTACTTCCATCAGAGGTCAAGCTGATTCAGACTGCTCCTGGACAAGCATTCTTTGCTCAGATTTATGTATCATTATTAATTGGAATTATTGGTTCTATGCCTATAATTGTTAAAGAAATCTATGGTTTCATTTCTCCTGCCATTGGAATCAATCAAACTAAGAAAATTGGGATAATCAGCGTATTTCTTCCTACCATCTGTTTATTTCTTAGTGGTGTTGTATTTTCATATGTTCTCATTATTCCATTTACGCTTAATTTCCTGTACAAATACGGTCAGGCTATAGGTGTAGCGACATTTCTTAACATCAACGATTTTATCTCATTCGTACTACAATTCTTTCTAGGCTTTGGAATTGCTTTTGAGCTTCCTATTATTATGTATGCAATCAATATGA
>Ga0182008_10003027_pt1 | contig 10325 bp, 12 predicted proteins | sample Sormic07211129_1_FD_120482 | JGI IMG/M metagenome (GOLD analysis project Ga0182008, IMG submission 120482) | Rhizosphere microbial communities from Sorghum bicolor, Mead, Nebraska, USA - 072115-129_1 metaG | ecosystem: Host-associated > Plants > Roots > Rhizosphere | place: USA: Nebraska...
AAGGTTTTCTGGTGGGGCTTCATGGCGTGGTCCTTATAGTTTTAGCGGTGCACTATCGCTTCAGATAATAGTCACCATCACGTAACGCAAGTTCTGTTTTTGCCGCATAAGCGCAAAATTGCCTCATCGACACGCCGTTCAGGGAAATGCGCGATGAGAACGTTTATTCAATTGTGTTCAATCATTCTGATGCTGGGGGCGGCTGCGCTCAATAATGCGGCAATTGCCGGCGATCTGCGTGCAGGCCATTTGCTACCTATCGTCGGTAGCGTAGACTCTCTGCAGCCTACGCAATCGGTGGGTGTGTTGCTGAGCGACAACACCCGCGACAATCTCAGCTACCTTGAACGCTACCACGACATGGCCTTGAACGGCGCCAAGGATGCCCTCGATTCACGCATCCGCGCAGCGTTCGTCAACAGCTCCGACCCGGAACTTGCCATCGACTGGTTGATGCATTCGCTGCAGGGCAGCTTCGTCTCGGTCACCGTCTACGACAACCTGGATGCCCTGGTGCGAGCGCATCCGGATGTGGTGGTGATGCTCGACACTCATAACCAGTTGCTGACCCCGCGTAATGACCAGGTCCAAGCGCGGTTTGTGGCGCGGTTCTATGATGCCGACCTGCAATACATCGCCAAGGCCGAGGGCTCGGTACACCGTCATGTGCCGTCGGTGTGGGTGCGCGACAAGGCTGCGCCGGAGATTGCGGCGCAGATCGAACAGCAGCGCGATGTACAGCTCGACGCCTTGAAGCAGTTCGATGCATCGCTCAAGGCGCTGATGCGTGCGGGTTGATATGAACTTTTACTTTTATCGTCAGGATGTTTTCATGCGCTCTTTTTTCGTACCGGCCACGGCCTTCGCTTCTTTGTTGCTGGCCGGTTGCGTCTCTGCCCCTAACACTCCGAGCTTGACCCTGCAGACCACCAAAACCCCTGAAGGCTATGTGCAGTGCGTGCTGCCCAAGCTGGAAAAACACGCTATCTCCTCCACGGTGACGCAAAACTCGCGTCACGCCAAAGTGCTGTTGACCAGCCGGATTGCCGCCGACGATGTGCTCGAAGCCTACAAGGCCGGGGAGGGCGCCAAGGTGTTTTTGTATGAGCGCAAGCCGCTGGCGTCGACTATTACGCCGTCGCGCCTGGAGATAGCGGCCAAGGAATGCCAATAACGCGATGCGCTGATAGGAGAGGGGCCTGGCCCCTCCCGCCAAGCGGATTTACGGTTTAACTTCGTCAGCGAAGTGACGCACTGTTTTGATCAGCCCCTGTGCGGCCAACGCCACCAGTTCCCCGCCTTTTTCCACCGTCGCCAGCGCCGGGTCGGAACCCATGCGCCCATCGGGGAAGCGTGCGCGGAAGTCCAGCGCTTCGCGGATCGGCCCGGTGTTGGCGATCTGCGGCGAATAGTCGGCTGTCTTGATTGCATCCGGGTAAGCCCATTGCGTCACTGCGATTTCCGACGGCGTGGCGTGGCTGCCATGACCCACGGGGAACTGACGATGGGCCAGCTCATTGACACCCTCCAGATCCCACCAGTTCACCAGTTTCAGCGCGAACCCGGCCGGACGCCGGGCGAAGCTGGCTTCGGCGTACAACTCGGAAAACGCCGCTTCAATCGTGGCGATATTGCCGCCATGGCCGTTCAGGAACAGGATCTTCTCGAAGCCATGCCCGGCCAGCGAGCGCACCCAATCGCCAATCGCGGCGATAAAAGTGGAGGGGCGCAGGGAGATGGTGCCGGGAAACCCCAGATGGTGCTGGGCCATGCCGATATTGAACGTGGGGCCGATCAGCAGGTCGGCGTGCCGTTGTGCCTCATGAGCGATGATTTCCGGGCACATCCAGTCGGTGCCCAGCAGACCGGTCGGGCCGTGCTGCTCGTTGGAACCGATGGGCACCACCACCGTGCGGCTGCGCTGCAGAAACTGCTCGATCTCGATCCAGGTGGACTTATGTAGAAGCATTGGGTGCTCTCTTTAATCGGTGGGGACAGGCTAACCGCCACGGATTGTACGACTACTGGCCACCTGTTGGGGCTTGCAATTGAGGTAAGTGGAAGACTTCAACCAGCGCTGGTCGGGATACCACGAAAACATGAACTGGCCGTCCTTGAGCTTGTCCACCACTTGACGCGCCACTTGCGGGCGCACGGCCGGGCAACCCTGGCTGCGGCCAATACGGCCTTCGCGCTTGCTCCACAGTGGGCTGACGTAATCGGCGGCATGAATCACAATAGCGCGGTCGCGGGCCGAGTCATTGAACCCCGGCTCCAGCCCGTCCATGCGCAGTGAATAACCATGGGTGCCCAGGTAACTTTCCTGGGTGCGGAACAGGCCAAGGCTGGACTGGTGGCTGCCTTCAAGGTTGGAGAACTGGGTGGCGAAGTTTTCCCCGGACTTGGCGCCGTGGGCCACCAGGTCGCGCAGCACCAGGGTTTTCTTGCGCAGGTCGAAGATCCACAGGCGACGGGCGGTCGAAGGTTGGGAATAATCGATCACGGCCAGGCGTTCGGAGCGTTCTTCGCCGTTGCTGACTGCACATTGCACCGCGTTAAGGGCGCTTTTGAGGACAGTGGGATTGAGTTCTGGAGCCGATCGCGCCAGGCTGTTATACAAGGAAGGCACGTTGCCATTGGCGGCGAGCACAGAGTTACTCAACGCAGCCAGGCTTGCGGCCATCAGGCCGAGGCGGCACAGGAAAGTCAGCATCTACAGTACAACCCCCCACTGTGGATTGGAGCTAAAGCATTGTTCAAAAAACACGCATGTTACTTGAGCATTTGCTTGCTCGTTGCACCATTGGTCGCCACGGCCGACGCGCTGCCGGTCGAGCCCTTGCCGGTGACGACGCCGGCACCGGTCGACCTGGCGCCCGTGCAGCAGGCGCTGGCGCAGTTGCCCAGTGTCTGCCCCGGCCTTGCGCCGCAGATCGACGCCGCCGCACAGGGGCGCCTGCAAGCCTTTTATCAGCAGCAGGGTGATGTCGCGTTGTGGTCCGACGAAGCCCGTCGCCAAGCCTTGCACGCCCAACTGCAACTGCTCGCCGACGACGGCCTGGACCCTTCCCACTATAGTCTGCCTGTCGTGGATGCCACGGCTAACGTGCTGTGCAGCGATATCGACAGCAGCCGCCACTACCTGCAGGCCCTGCAGGACCTGCACTACGGACGATTGCAGCAATCACGCTTCGAACCGCTGTGGCATTCCCAGCCGCCTGCCCGCGACCCCGATGTTGAAGTGCTCGCCCTTGCTGCGGTGGGCCTGCAGGACATGGCCCAGGCGTTCGATCAAGCGCGCCCCGGCGCCGATTTGTATCGCAGCCTGCGCAATGCCTATGCGAGCGTGCGCCTGCAACCGTTGCCGCATTGGGACGCCGTGGGCAGTGGCCCGTTGTTGCGCCCAGGCATGGAAGACACGCGGGTGCCGCAGCTGGCACGGCGTCTCTACGACGGCGGCTACCTGGCCGCTGAGCCCCAGGGCGTCGGCAAGCAATACCGCGCTGAGCTGGTAGATGCGGTCAAAGCCTTTCAGCTCAGCCATTCATTGCAGGCCGATGGCGTGATCGGTGCCGGCACGGTAGCCGAGCTTAATATCAGCCCGGCGGTGCGTCGCGAGCAGTTGCGCATCAACCTCGAACGCTTCCGCTGGCTGGCCCAGGACCTGGAGCCCGAAGGCGTGCTGGTCAACGTCGCCGCGGCACAACTGAGCGTTTATCAGAGCGGCATCCCCGTGTGGCAAACCCGTCTGCAAGTGGGCCGCGCCGAGCGCCAGACACCGTTGCTCAAATCGCGCATCACCCGGCTGACGCTCAACCCCACCTGGACCATCCCGCCCACGATTATGCGCGAGGACAAACTTCCGGCCATTCGCCTCAATCCCGAATACCTGCGCCAGCAGAACCTGCAGGTGCTCGACGCCCAAGGCCAGCCGCTGGCCCCGGAACAGATCGACTGGGCACACCCCGGCAACATCCTGCTGCGCCAGGAAGCCGGCCCGCGCAATCCGCTGGGCAAAATCGTGATGCGCTTTCCCAACCCCTACTCGGTGTACCTGCACGACACCCCCAGCCAGCCGCTGTTCACCAAGGGCCCGCGCGCGTTCAGCTCCGGCTGCGTGCGGGTTGAACAACCGTTGCTGCTGCGCGACCTGCTGGTCAGTCCTGCCGAGCGCGCTCGCACCGACGAACTGCTGGCCACCGGCGTGACCCATGAATTCCGCCTGGCTACCCCGGTGCCGGTACTGCTGGGCTATTGGACAGTGGAAGTGGACCGCCAGGGCGGCCTGGTGTACGCGCCGGATATCTACGGGCGGGACCTGGTGCTGATGAAGGCGATGGGCAGCGTGCTCTGAATATAGGGCCGCCCCGCGCCCCAGCGCGGGAGGTGCGACGATGCGACAAGCCCGCTCATCACCTAAAAGCTCACTGCAAAAGCGTGCTCAGGGTGGCTATAAGTGGTGAGCGGGCTTGCCCCGCGCCGGGGCGCGAAGCGGCCCCAAAAACACCACCGCGATTCCACTTATCGCCCTAGATGAGCGAGCAGCGTTTCAACCGCCTCGGTCGCGGACAGCGTCGCCGTGTCGACGGTCAACGGCGCTTGCGCCCAGGCTTCATACTCATGGGTCATCACCGAGTGCCAAGTGGGTGGCGTCAGGCCGGGGATATCCCCGGTGCGCCTTTCAACCCGGCCTTGATGTGCCTGCCGATCGGAGCAAATCACCTGTACGTCCACTAACTCGACGCCCGCCGCCAGGGCCACCGCCTGCCACGCCGCACGACTTTCCCGCACTGGATTGACGCCGTCGGCGATCACCCGATGCCCTAACCGCAGATTGCTCAGCGCGACGGCATTGGCCACGCCGTAACCGCTGGCCCCCACATCACCCGCCAGCACCTCGGCATCGCGAATGGCCTGCTCGATCACATCGATCCGCAGGTAAACCGCGTTGAGCCGCCGCGCCAGTTCATGGGCGATGGTGGTTTTGCCGGTGCCGGGCAATCCGCTGAAGACGATGAGCATGGTGTGGTCCTTGGATAGTTCAGTGGCCAGCGCCTACGTGTTCTGAAACGTCACCGTAAACGTAGTGCCGGCGGCCGCGCAGGAATTCACCGCCACATCCCCGCCGTGCACCTTGGCCAATTCGCGCACGATGTACAACCCCAGGCCCACGCTGCGTACATCGCTGCCCTGGTCGGTGCCGCGGGTCATGGGTTCGAACAGCCCTTCGAGCAAGGCCTGCGGGATGGGGGCGCCGTGGTTATGCACCGACACCGCACCTGCGTTGTCGCCAAGATGCGAGGTAATGGTGATGGGCTCCTGCAGATCGCCATACGCCACGCTGTTGGCCACCAGGTTGCCGATAATCTGCTGCACGCGGTCGGCGTCCAGGCACGCTTGGCCGCTGCCTTCGGCGCAATGCAACAGGGTGGCCTTGGGGAAGGCCACGCGCAGTTCCTCCACCGCGCGCTGAATCACGTGGTGCAGGTCCAGTGGCGCGGCTTTGATCACGATGCCGTGGCCGACCCGCGCCTGGGTGAAGTCCAGCAGGTCGGCGATCATGCGCTGGGCACGTTCGGAGGATTGGCCGATATGCCCCAGCAGCTGACGCTCCTTGGCGGTGCGTTCGCTGCGGCTGAGAAAGTCCGAGGCCATGCGGATCGCGGTCAGCGGGTTTTTCAGGTCGTGGCTGACGATTGCCATCATCTGCTCGGCGAACACCGCGCGGCGCTGGGAGATGGCATAGGCCGCGTTCAACTCGGCCTGGGCGTTCTGCAGCGCCAGCTCTGTGGCGGTTTTTTCCTGCAGCAGCGCTTCGGCCAGGTTGCGGGCGTTCAGCAGTTCGCGCTCGTACTTGTCACGGTCGGTGGTGCCGAACAGGGCCAGGTCGTACACCACCGTATCGGCCTGCACGCGTTTATTTCCGTTGAGCAGCACGGTCACCTTGTGGCCGTCGCGGTGCAGGATGTCCAGTTTCACTTCGGTGATGCTGCCGTGCATGCGCAGCATCGGTGCCAGGTGGGTCTGATGGAAGATTCGCCCGCCCATGGTCAGCAGGTCCTGAAACCTGCGCGCACACAGCTCGGCGGTGCTGAACCCCAGCCAATCGCCGAAGCGCGCATTGGCCTTGAGGATCGTGCCATCTTCGCCGGTAACGGCCAGGGCGCAGGCGGCGCTGTCGAACACGTCAGCCGGCACGGGTGGCCGTCCACCGCGCCAGGAAACCGTGCATGGCCGCCGCGCATGCCTGGGGTGCGCTCATGTGCGGGCAGTGGCCGACGTTGTCCACCAGGCAGTACGTGCTGTTGGGCAACACACGGTGCAGGTATTCGCCCACCGCCACCGGGGCGATGAGGTCGTCGCTCGATTGCAGGATCAACACCGGGGTAGCCAGGCCGATTACGTCCTGGCGGTTGTCCGAGGTAAACGTCACCCGCGCAAAGTGTTTGGCGATCTCCGGCTCGGTGCGGCAGAAACTGTCGGTCAGGGCGTCGCTGAGCGCCGGTTGCTCAGGTGCGCCCATGATCACGGGCGCCATAGCGCTGGACCAGCCCAGGTAGTTGCTGTCGAGGGTGTCGAGCAGTTCATCGATGTCGCTGCGCTTGAATCCACCGATGTAACCCTCGTCATCGATATAGCGCGGCGACGGCCCGATCATCACATGGGCTGCGATACGTCCTGGCGCCAGGCGGTCGGCGAGGGTGCCGATCATCGCACTGACCGAATGCCCGACCAGAATCACCGGGCCTTCGGCATAGGCGTCGATAATCTCGTTCAAGTCGCGGGCGTAGCCGTCCAGCGTGGCGTACCGGGTTTTGTCGAACGCGCTGAGGTCCGACAGGCCCGCGCCCACCAGGTCGTACAGCACCACGCGAAAGTGCTTTAGAAACGCCGGCACCAGATCGTTCCACATGGCCTGGTTGCAGCCAAAACCATGGGAGAACACCAGGGTCGAGGTCCCGTTGCCCATGACGTTGACGTTATTGCGGTGACGTAAATCCATGGGCATCTCGAAAATTATGGCGTATTGCTATTGGCGGCCATTTTAGATAGTCAAACGCTTTGGGTCACGCGTTATAGCGCCGATAGAGTAAAGTCGGCGCCTTCAGGAAGAAACCTCGGGTAACAAATTATGATGCGTCGGTTGCGGCAATCCGCCTTGAGTCTGCTGTTGCTTGTGTGCGCCAGCCTGTTGGCGACGGCTCACGCCCAGACGTCGGCCATTGGTGTCGCCCTGGACCAGCGGGTGATCGACCTTACCCATACGCTTGACGCCTCCACCACCGTGCGTCTCAAACAGCAACTGGCCGATCTGGAACAACGCAAAGGCGCGCAAGTCGCCGTGCTGTTGATACCCACGCTCGGCGGCGCGGACCTTGAGGATTACACCAACCAACTGTTCCGTGCCTGGAAGCTGGGGCGCAAGGACGTCAACGACGGCATCCTGCTGCTGGTGGCCAAAGATGACCGCAAGGTGCGCATCGAAGTGGGCTATGGCCTTGAGGGCACCGTCACCGATCTGCTGGCGCACCGCATCATCGAGGAGCACATCACCCCGGCGTTTCGTCAGGGCGACTATGCGGGTGGCGTTACCCAGGGCGTCAATGACCTGGTTGTGCTGGTGGACGGTGGTGACTTGCCCCAAGTCGCCAAGCCAGACCTTAACCCCCAGATCATCGCGCTGTTGCTGGCCTTTATCACGGGTGCCATCGGCGGCGTACTGCTTGCCGCCGGCAAACTGCACTGGCGGCGTGCCTTGATCGCCGCGGTGGCGGTTACTGTGCTGCTGGCGGTTTTTGGTGGCGGCCGCGACGGGTTGCTGTTCCTGCTGGTGATGCCGTTGGTCATGCTGATCGGTGGCGCGACATTCGGTGCATTGTGGCTGGCGCGCGCTGTGTTTTATGGCGTCATTGGCCTGCTGGTTTACATCCTGGGATTGGTCGTGGTGAATCATTGGTACGCCGACGTCGACTTTATCCATTGGCTGGCGTATCCGGTGGGCGCGTTGGTGGTGCTGGGGTTGTACCTGGCCCTGTTCGTGGTCATGAGGATGGCGTGGCAGCAAAGCCGCGTGGGTTTTATCGCGCGGTTGCTGGCAGCGGTGGCGGTGTATGGGGCGGCGGGAATGTTGATGGACCTTGGGCGCAACAGCTGGCTGTTTGCATTCCCAATCGCGTCGTTTGCGGCGTTGTTCATTTTCATCAAGAGCAGTGGCGGTTCGGGATCGAGTTCGGACTCGGATTCAAGCTCGAGTTCGAGTTCAGATTCAAGCTCAGACTCCAGCAGCTCTTCCGGCGATGGTGGTTCCAGCGGTGGCGGCGGGGCTTCGGGGAGCTGGTGACGGCAGGCTTTTCGGCGAGGCGCTTGTCCCGGTTACAGTTGCTTAGACAGAAACAGGCGGCTGCTGCCCTGTGGCGCACAGGGTATTTCCCCGAACCGCACCCAGCCGTGCTTCTCGTAAAACCCCGAGGCCTGGAAGCTGAGGGTGTACAGCACGGCATTCAGGCAACCCCGGCGTCGGGCTTCATCCTCAAAGGCGTGCAGCAACCGGCTGCCCAGGCCTGTGCCGCGCAGGGTCTCGGGCAAGTGGAACAGGTCGAGAAAGGCCATGCCCAAGGTGGTTTTGCCGGTGATGCCACCGATGACCTGATCGGTATCGGGGTCCTTGATCAATACCGTGAGCGGCACGCGGTCGTTGTAGCCGGTGATACCTTCGTTGAACGCGGCCAGGCCGTTGCCGAGAATACGCTCGGCGTCGGGGTTGGGTTGGTCGCTGATTTCAATAAGCGCTGCGGTCATCGCGAAACCCTCCGTTGGTTAAAGCGTCATCACCATCTCATGCCAGGCCATGCCACCATGATCCGAGGGTGAAGGGCACACATAGGTGTAGCCCATGCGGGTGTACAACGGCACATGCTGTTCCTTGCACATCAGGTGAATCGTGCGCTTGCCCATCGCGCGCATGCGCTGCACAAACTCGGTCATCAGCACCGTGGAATACCCCTTGCCCTGATGCGCCGGGTCGACCACCACCGACATGATCACCACATTCGGCGCCTCGGCCGAATGCCCCACCAGTTCCTTGAACGCCTCGTCCGACATCACCACTTCATGGGCGCAGCCGCCGTTGATAAAACCCACTATTTCGCCGTCGGCTTCCAGGATCAAAAAGCCTTGCGGGTATAGCGCAATGCGCGTGGCGATCTTTTCCAGGGTCGCGGCTTCGTCACCTTCGTAGGCGGTGATTTCAATTGCATAGCAGCGAGCGGCGTCAGTGGGCATGGCGTTGCGCAGAGTGAGGGCGGGCATCGGTGTTCCTGGGGCGTTGAGCGGAAGGCCACATCATAGCGGCCTCGCTGGGACTCTGCGTTGAACACGGCTCAAAAAATGGGAATGGGCTTGTTCGCGTCAGGCATCGTAGCGGATACTTTTTCGACAATTTTGGCCATGGTCATCGACGTCAAAAAGGCAGTGTGAAAATCTGACGGTAACCGGGATACCAATGTGGGAGGGGGCTTGCCCCCGATGGCGGCGTGTCGGTCAGCGCATCTATAACTGAACCCGCGCCGCATATCATTGACGAAACCAGGATTGGCAATTACGCACGGACAGGGACCGTTATTCATTCACCCGAGCGGGTAATGAAAACGCATAAAGGGAAGGATCAATGCTGGAAATAAAACGCGCGACCCTCAACGACGCAGTCGCTGCTTTTGACATCCGCCGCGAAGCCATCCGCAGCCAATGCGTCGGCGCCTACACCGCTGAACAAATGGCAGTCTGGACGCGTGGCAAAGCCGAGGACGGCTACAGCGCACTGATGGACAAATCGTTTTATCTGGGTTGGCTTAACGATGAGCCTGTAGCCACCGGCATGCTTGACCTGGACAACAACGAAATCGGTGCGCTGTTCGTGTTGCCCGCATTCACCGGACGCGGGTATGGCAAGGCCATGCTGGATCACCTTGAAAGTCGCGCGCGGGAACTGGCGAAGAGAGTCCACCGGCGCCTTGGCGCCCAGCATCAAGTAACCCGCTAGCCTGGACGTCAGGTGATGATTGAGCTGCCAATGGTCGGTCTCAAACAAGACGTAAGCGGGGTCGATCAGCATCAGCATGCCTCCTCGGTGATGGGGAAGCAGAATAACAAGCACGGTTGCCTGTATGCCGCAAAACTACTCCATCTGTGTCTACCGCCCCCCTTGTCAGCCCATTAGCCTCAAGCCCCCTTAACTCACACCCGAGCCCCCCATGGATCTTACCGCCGTCCCGTTTTGCACCACCGATTGGTCCAGCGTTGAACCCGTCATCTATCCCGGCGTAACG
>Ga0182008_10003028_pt1 | contig 10321 bp, 10 predicted proteins | sample Sormic07211129_1_FD_120482 | JGI IMG/M metagenome (GOLD analysis project Ga0182008, IMG submission 120482) | Rhizosphere microbial communities from Sorghum bicolor, Mead, Nebraska, USA - 072115-129_1 metaG | ecosystem: Host-associated > Plants > Roots > Rhizosphere | place: USA: Nebraska...
ATGTCGGCCTGGATGTACTCCATCATGTGGCCGATGTGGAACTTGCCGTTGGCATACGGCAGGGCGGTGGTGACGAAGAGCTTGCGCGGGGCGGACATCGGGGAGGGCGCTTTCGGGAGTGACTCGGAGGTGAGGCGGACGGGGAACCGGGCATTTTAGGTGGCCGCGTGCGCCCCGCGTCCGGCCGGGTGTTTGGTGGCAGCATCGCCCCATTCGCCTGCAACCACCGCGACGCCAGGGAAATCGATCAGAACTGGGCGCCCGCGAGAATCCGGCCGTCCACCCCATGGCCCCCAAGCCACTGAAATCCCTGAGGCCCCTGATGCCCTTGAATGCCATCCGCCACCAGATCGGTCCCTTCGTCGTCCTCGAATGGACGTCGCCGCTGCAGAACGTGGGCGAGGCCACGGACCTGGTGGGCGCCTGCATGTCGCACGACACCGACCGCCTGCTGCTCGATGTGGGCGCGCTCCCGCCCGCATTCTTCGAGCTTCGGACGCGTTTCGCGGGCGAGTTCCTCCAGAAGCTGCAGACCTACCGGCTGCGAACCGCGGTGGTGATGTCGCCGCTCGCCGATCACGGCGCACGCTTCGAGGAATACCTGCGGGAAGCCCGGCGCGGGCACTTCTGCCGGTTCTTCACCTCGCGTGACGAGGCGCTTGCGTGGCTGGCCCGCGAATGACCCTTTCGGCCGATTCTGGCGCCTCGCCGGCGCAAGGGGCCGGCGTTATTCTTCCGCCTTCGCGCCGCATTGGCCGCGACTCCTCACTCACCTGACCTCACAAGGGCGCTTCCCATGACCACCCCCATTCCCGCAACCCTCATCCCCGGTGATGGCATCGGCCCCGAAATTGTCGACGCCACGTTGGCCGCGCTCGACGCGCTGAAGGCCCCCTTCGCCTGGGACACCCAGATCGCCGGCCTGGGCGGCGTCAAGGCCTCGGGCGATCCGCTGCCGCAAGCCACGCTCGACAGCATCCGCCGCACCCGCCTCGCCCTGAAGGGCCCGCTGGAGACGCCGTCGGGCGGCGGCTACCGCTCGTCGAACGTGCGGCTGCGCGAAGAGTTCCAGCTGTATGCCAACCTGCGCCCGGCGCGCACCATCATTCCCGGCGGCCGCTTCGACAAGATCGACCTGGTGGTTGTGCGCGAGAACCTCGAAGGCCTCTACATCGGCCACGAGCACTACGTGCCCATCGACGGCGACCCGCACGCCGTGGCCATGGCCACCGGCATCAACACTCGCCAGGGCAGCCGCCGCCTGCTGGAGTACGCCTTCGACACCGCCGTGGCAACGGGCCGCAAGAAGGTCACGATCGTGCACAAGGCCAACATCATGAAGGCGCTTACCGGTATCTTCCTGGAGACCGGCCTCGACCTCTACGAGAAGAAATACAAGGGCAGGTTCGAGCTCGACACGGTCATCATCGACGCCTGCGCGATGAAGCTGGTGCTCAACCCCTGGCAGTTCGACATGCTGGTCACCACCAACCTGTTCGGCGACATCCTGTCCGACCTCGTGGCGGGCCTGGTCGGCGGCCTGGGCATGGCGCCCGGCGCCAACATCGGCACCGACGCCGCGATCTTCGAGGCGGTGCACGGCTCCGCGCCCGACATCGCCGGCAAGGGCATCGCCAACCCGACCGCGCTGCTGCTGGCCGCCGCGCTGATGCTCGACCACGTGAAGCTGCCCGAGCTGGCCACGCGCCTGCGCAAGGCCATCGACGAGACGCTGAACATCGACAAGGTGCGCACGGGCGACCTGGGCGGTACGGCGGGCACGGCGGCGTTCACCAAGGCGCTGGTCAGCCGCATCAACGGCGGTTGAGCGGCGCAGGCAGGGCTCGCAGGGCTGCATGAGAAAGCTTCTGCTGCTCCTGGCGGCCCTGCTGTTCGCAGGCCTCGCGGCGGCCGACCCGCGCTTCACCGTGGTGAAGGTCGACCTGCGCACCGAGCGGCTCGAGCTGTTCCTGCGCGACGACGCAGGCGTGCCGTTCAAGCGCTTCGACCGGCTCGATGCCTGGCTGAAGGAGCGCCACCGGCAACTGGACTTCGCGGTGAACGCCGGCATGTACCACGAGGACTTTTCCCCGGTCGGCCTGCTTGTACGTGACGGCCGCGAAGAAGCGCCGCTCAACCTGGCGGATGGCGTGGGCAACTTCTTCCTCAAGCCCAACGGTGTGTTCCTCGTCTCGGACGCGGGGCCGCGGGTGGTCGAGTCGTCGGAATATCCGGCGCTGGCCAAGGGCGTGCGCCTCGCGACGCAGTCGGGTCCGCTGCTGCTGCGCCATGGGGTCGTGCATCCCGCCTTCATTCCCCATTCCGATTCGCGCAAGATCCGCAACGGCGTCGGCGTGATCGGCCACACGGCCATCTTCGTCATCAGCGAAAAGCCGGTGAATTTCCACGAGTTCGCGCTGTACTTTCGCGACGTGCTCCACTGCCGCGATGCGCTGTACCTCGACGGCACGGTCTCGGCCCTGCATTCGGCTGCGCTGCACCGGAGCGACTTCGTGCGGGAGCTGGGGCCTATGCTCGGCATCGCGTCGCCTTGAGTGCGGTTGCCGCCCTTCGCGTTTTCACCATCGATCCTTGCCCGAGCCATGTCCACCCCATCGCTGCCCGTCCTGTCCCTCCTCGAAACCCGCGTGCTCGGCGTGCTCGCCGAAAAGCAGCGCACCGTGCCCGACAGCTACCCGCTTACGCTCAATTCGCTGGTGTCGGGCTGCAACCAGAAGACCAGCCGCAACCCGGTGCTCGAACTCACCGAGTCGCAGGTGCAGGCCGCCATCGACAGCCTGAAGGGCTACAGCCTCGTCGCGGAAACCAGCGGCGGGCGTGCCTTCCGCTACGAGCACAACGTCGACCGCGTGCTGCGCATTCCGTCGCAGTCGGTCATCCTGCTCACCGTGCTGATGTTGCGCGGGCCGCAGACGGCGGGCGAACTGCGCATCGCCTGCGACCGCATGCACAACTTCGCCGACATCTCGTCGGTCGAAGGCTTCCTCGACGAACTGGCGGAGCGTCCGGCCGGTGCGCTGGTGGTGAAGCTGGCACGCCTGCCCGGCGCGCGAGAAAGCCGCTGGGCGCATCTGCTGGGCGGTGCGCCGGCGGAAGAGGTGGCGGGGCCGGCGTCCGAGGCATCGCACGCCGGTCACGATGTGTCGCTCGGCGAGGTCGCGGCGCTGAAGGCCAATGTGGCGCGGCTCGAAGCCGAAGTGGCATCGCTGAGGGCGCTGCTGGGGCGGGTGTGTTCCGAACTGGGCATTTCCGAAGGGGGTTGAGCGCGCCCGCCCGACGGCCGGGAAGCGGGCTCACGTCGCGGCGAGCGTCTCCCACCCGAAGAACCGGAGCACTTCGTCGCGCTGCCGCATCGCATCTGCGCGTCCGAGCGCCATCAGGTCGCGCGTGTACGCCGAGTCGAACAGCAGGTAGCTCGCCAGAGCGCCGCCCTTCACGTCGGCCGCCACCTTCGAGCCGCCCAACAGGTGTCGCACCGCGCCCGGCAGGGCATCGACATGGCGTGCCGCGATCACGTCGAGCCGTTCCGACGGCGAGATCACCAGCAGGTCGAGCGGGCGCAGCGTGCTCGCCGCGCGCGCCTCTTCGGGAACCAGCCCCAGCGTGTGGTTGATGCGGCGCAGCCGCTCGATGTCGACTGCCAGCGCATCGAGAAAGATGCTCGACAGCGCATGGCCCGCGATCTGCGCCATCGTTGGATAGCCGCTGTGGGTGTTGGGCGCCGTGGTGTCGCGCGGCTCGTGCATGCGGCCCGCGCCGATCACCACGATGCGCTGCGCGCCGAGGTGGATCGCTGCCGCGATGGGCGCCGACTGGCGCATCGAACCGTCGCCGAAGTACTCGATGTGGCCTTGCATCGGCAGGGCCGTGGCCGGAAACACGAAGGGAATGGCCGACGACGCCAGCAGGTGCGCATGCGTGATGCGGTCGCGCACCGACAGGCGCTGCGACCGCACCCACGGCTCCATCGGCACGGCAGCCTCGAAGAAGGTGACGTGCTCGCCCGAGCTGTAGCTCGACGCGGTCACGGCCAGCGCCTGCAGGTGGCCGTCCTTCATGAGCTGCGGCAGCCGCTCGAGCGGCACCATGCGCTGCAGAAGCTCGGCAAGCGGCGCGTTGTCGAGCAGCGACTTCGGCTTGATGCGCATCCAGTTGGCCGCGAAGCGCCCGAACCCGAGCAGCATGCGCCAGCGCGTGCCGCTGCCGATCACCGAGAGCGAATCGGCGCGGTACACCTGCTCGGCGCGGAACCGGCTCCAGACCTCGGCGATGTTCGCCACCACCTGGTCGAAGTCGTCGGCGCCGCAGGCCAGCGCGGCCGCGTTGATGGCGCCGGCGGAGGTGCCGGTGATGACGTCGAAGGGATTGCCGGTGCCGGTGGCCGCCGGTCCGGCCGCGCGGCGGATGTCGGCAATGGCTTCGAGCACGCCGACCTGGTAGGCGGCCCGGGCGCCGCCCCCGGTGAGCAGGAGGCCGGTGGCGGGACTGGTCTCTGTCATTTTGTCGTTGCCATGAGCCATTGAAAGCAGACCTGGATTCCCCGTTTTCTTGCGGAACACCGCGGAACCGGCTTTGCCGGGCCGCTGGTGTTGCCCCCGGTAGGGGGCGGGAGAAGCGACACGAAGTGCGCGAAGCCTGGGGGCGAGCCACTAGACTACCGGCCATTCAGGAGTTTGATCAATGGCACTCACCCCAGAAGGGCTCATGGACGCGCTCAAGGCCGTCGCGGACCCTAACACCGGCAAGGAATTCGCGGCGAGCCGGTCGCTCAAGAACCTGCAGATAGCGGAGGGCGACGTCTCGTTCGACCTCGAACTCGGTTATCCGGCGAAGAGCCAGCACGCGGCCATCCGAAAGGCGCTGGTGGCGGCCGCCAAGACGGTACCGGGCGTGGAGAACGTGTCGGTCAACGTCGTCACCAAGGTCATCAGCCATGCGGTGCAGCGCGGCGTGCAGCTGATGCCCAACGTCAAGAACATCGTCGCGGTGGCCTCGGGCAAGGGTGGCGTGGGCAAAAGCACCACGGCGGCCAACCTGGCGCTGGCGCTGGCGTCCGAGGGCGCCACGGTCGGCCTGCTCGACGCCGACATCTACGGCCCGAGCCAGCCCATGATGATGGGCATCGAGGGCCGCCCCGAAAGCGCCGACGGCAAGACCATGGAGCCCATGGAGCGCCACGGCGTGCAGGTGATGTCCATCGGCTTCCTGGTCGACCCCGACCAGGCCATGGTCTGGCGCGGCCCCATGGCCACGCAGGCGCTGGAGCAGCTGCTGCGCCAGACCAACTGGAAAGACCTCGACTACCTCATCGTCGACATGCCCCCGGGCACCGGCGACATCCAGCTCACGCTCAGCCAGCGCGTGCCGATGACGGGCGCGGTGATCGTCACCACGCCGCAGGACATCGCGCTGCTCGACGCGAAGAAGGGCATCAAGATGTTCGAGAAGGTCGGCGTGCCGATCCTCGGCATCGTCGAGAACATGGCGGTGCACATCTGCTCGAACTGCGGCCATGCGGAGCACATCTTCGGCGCGGACGGCGGCAGGAAGATGGCGGCCGAATACCAGATGGAATACCTGGGCGCATTGCCGTTGGACATCAAGATCCGCCTGCAGGCCGACAGCGGTGCGCCCACCGTGGTGTCCGATCCGGACGGCGACGTGGCCGGCATCTACAAGGCCGTTGCACGCCGCGTGGCCGTGGGCATCGCCGAGAAGGCGAAGGATTTTTCCTCCAAGTTTCCGACGATCTCGATCAGCAAGAACACCTGAGGGATGAAGCCCTGCTTTCCGATTGGGTGCGTTGTGCGTGATGTGCGTCGTTGTTCGGGGCGCGATCACGCCGACGGGGTGCCTTGCTCCGCGAATGTCCCCCGGCCTGCGGCCTCCTCCTTTATTTCGCTGCGGGAGCCACCCGGTGCCCTTGGCATGCACCCCGAACACAAGCACCCCGCGACACGACACGCGCCGGAGCCACAGGCATGAACCTGCTCGCCTCGATGCGCTACCTGGTGGCGCTCAACGAGCACAAGCACTTCGGCCGCGCCGCGCAGGCCTGCCACATCACGCAGCCGGCGCTGTCGAACGCGCTGCGCGCGCTCGAAACCGAGTTCGGCGTGGTCATCGTCAAGCGTGCACGCGTCTATGTCGGCCTCACACACGAAGGCGAGCGCGTGCTGGCCACGGCGCAGCGCATGCTGCGCGACAACGAAGTGCTGCTGCAGGAGTTGCGCAGCGATGTGGACAATCCGCACGGTCGCCTGCGCATGGCCGCGGTGCCTACCGCCATTCCGATGCTCTCGCGCTTCGCCGCCATGCTGAACCAGCGGCATCCGGGCATCCTGCCGGTCGTGCTGTCGATGAGCTCGCAGGAACTGGAGACGGGGCTCGAAAGCCTTTCGATCGACCTTGCGCTCGGCTACACGGAGCGCATGCACCTGCCGGGCATCAAGCTCACGGCCTGGCCGCAGAGCGTCGAGCACTACTTCCTCCTGCGGCGCGCCGAAACGCCCTCTGTGGACGAACTGCGCATCGGCCAACCCATCACCTGGGCCGAGGCCGGAAAGCTGCCGCTGTGCCTGCTCACGACCGACATGCACAACCGCGCCATCATGGACCAGGCGCTGCGCGAAGCCGGCGTTCCGGTGGCGCCCGCCATCGAGACCAACTCCGTGCTCGCGCTCGCGCTCGCGGTCAGCGCGGGCACGGTCAGCAGCGTGCTTCCGGGCGCCATGGTCGCGGCCGTGCGCAGCCATCGCGAGCTGGAGGCACTGCCGCTGGTGGCGCCCGAAGTGCTCACGCCGATAGGCTTCATGACGCAGGACGGCGTGCGCTCCTCGCGCGCGCTCGAAGCCGCGCTGGCCCTCCTGCAAACCCCCGAGTGGCGTGAGCAGGTGCGTATCCACAGCGGGGCGCTCGGCGACTGAGCACCGGCCGGGCATTTAGTTATTGAATCGGCCGATGCGCCGAACGAATTTGACGGAGCGAGAAACGTTCTGACACACTCCGCGGCCCGGATTCAAACACAAGAGTTACAAATCCGGCCAACAAGGAGAAATATGGCAGGCTCAACTGCAGGCGTTCTCGATGGAGATCGCATCGTCGGAGGAGGGGCGCAACCGCAACCTGGCTTCCTGGAAAAGGAACGCATCATCGCGGGCCCTGGCTTCAACCGCTGGCTGGTGCCGCCCGCCGCGCTGGCTATTCACCTATGCATCGGCATGGCGTATGGCTTCTCGGTGTTCTGGCTGCCGCTGTCGAAAGCGCTCGGCACAGCCGGCACCGGCGCCCAGGCCTGCGCCAAGGACATGAGCTTCTTCGCCGAGCTGTTCGCCACGAACTGCGACTGGCGCGTGGCCACGCTGGGCTGGATGTACACGCTGTTCTTCGTCTTCCTCGGCTGCTCGGCGGCCCTGTGGGGCGGCTGGCTCGAACGTGCGGGCCCGCGCAAGGCCGGCGTGGTGTCGGCGCTGTGCTGGTGCGGCGGCATGCTGTTGTCGGCGGTGGGCATCCACCTGCACCAGTTCTGGCTGATGATCCTCGGCTCGGGCGTGATCGGCGGCATCGGCCTCGGGCTCGGCTACATCTCGCCGGTGAGCACGCTGATCAAGTGGTTCCCCGACCGACGCGGCATGGCGACCGGCATGGCCATCATGGGCTTTGGCGGCGGCGCGATGATCGGCTCGCCGCTGGCGGTCGACCTGATGAAGCGCTTCAGCACGGCCACCGACGTGGGTGTGATGCAGACCTTCGTGGTCATGGCGCTCGGCTACTTCGTGTTCATGATGGCTGGTGCGCTCGGCTACCGCGTGCCGCCCTCGGGCTGGAAGCCCGAAGGCTGGACGCCGCCCCCGGCGCAGACCAGCAACACCATGATCACGCAGCGCCACGTGCACGTGAAGAAGGTCTGGGGCATTCCGCAGTTCTGGCTCGTGTGGCTGGTGCTGTGCATGAACGTGAGCGCCGGCATCGGCGTGATCGGCATGGCCTCGCCGATGCTGCAGGAAGTGTTCGGCGGCGCGCTCATCGACCTGCCGGCCAAGTACGGACAGCTCGACAAGACGCAACTCGCGGCCATCGCGGTGGTGGCGGGCGGCTTCACGGCGCTGCTGTCGCTGTTCAACATCGGCGGGCGCTTCGTGTGGGCCAGCCTGTCGGACAAGCTGGGCCGCAAGCTCACCTACACGGTGTTCTTCGTGCTCGGCGGCATCCTGTACGCGAGCATTCCCTCGTCGGCCGGCGCGGGCAGCAAGCTGCTGTTCGTGGGCGCCTGCTGCGTGATCGTGTCGATGTACGGCGGCGGCTTCGCCACGGTGCCGGCGTACCTCGCCGACCTGTTCGGCACGCAGTTCGTGGGCGCCATCCATGGCCGCCTGCTCACCGCGTGGGCCACGGCCGGCATCCTCGGCCCTGTGGTGGTGAACTACATGCGCGAGTACCAACTGGGCCTGGGCCTGCCGCGCGAGCAGGTCTACAACCAGACCATGTACATCCTCGTGGGCATGCTGGTGATCGGCTTCATCGCCAACTTGCTGGTTCGCCCGGTGGCCGACAAGCACTTCATGACCGATGCCGAACTGGCGGTCGAGAAGAGGCTGGCGCACGAAAAGGCCTCTGCGGCCGAAGTAGGCAGCGGCTCTGGCCGCGCCGACACGGTGAGCCCTGCGGTCGTGGCGCTGGCATGGGTGGCAGTGGGTATTCCGTTGGCCTGGGGCGTCTACAAGACGCTGGTGAGCGCGGCGAAGTTCTTCCACTAGGAACGCTTTCCCGGGGCTTCGCGAAGGGAACCGAGCCTTGCGGCATGGTTTACCCTTCGCGCCAAATGAAATCCAAAGTCCAGTTCCGTCTGCGCGTATACCGGGACGACGCCATCGCCATCGGCCCCGGCAAGATCGCCGTGCTCGAAGCGGTGGCCGAGACCGGTTCGATCTCGGCGGCGGCCCGCCTGATGGGCATGTCGTACCGCAGGGCGTGGATGCTGATCGACGAGATGAACCAGGCACTGGTCTCGCCGGCCGTGAACACTGCGGCCGGCGGCTCGCGCGGCGGCGGCACCGCGCTCACGCCGGTGGGCGAGGAAGTCGTCAGGCACTACCGTGCCATCGAAAACGCGGCGAAGCTGGCCACGGCTGCGGACATCCGTGCGCTGACGCGGCTGCTGGCACCGTAACGCTATATCGATCGGTATATGGGGCAGCTCACGCCGTGCATCTTCGCGGTGAGGCAGCGTCCGTCATGCAACAATCCCGTCGTATCCCAATGAATACGACGAATGCCCTCATCGCCTCGACCGACTGGTCACCCCTGGCACTGTCGCTCAAGGTCGCCGCGGTCGCGACCGTGCTGGCGCTGATTGCGGGCGTGGCGCTGGGCTGGGTGTTCGCACGCAAGAAGTTCTTCGGCGCCAGCGTGCTCGAAGCCGTGTTCATGCTGCCTCTGGTGCTGCCTCCCACTGTGATCGGCTATGCGATTCTCGTGGCGGCCGGCCGCCGCAGCCCGCTCGGCGCGTGGCTGCGCGAGCACCTCGACTACACCATCATCTTCAGCTGGCACGGCGCCGTGGTGGCCTCGGCCGTGGTGGCGCTGCCGCTGGTGCTCAAGTCGGCCAGCGCGGCATTCTCGGGTGTGGACCGATCGCTCGAAGCCGCAGCCAGCACGCTGCGGCAGTCGCCGCTGTCGGTTTTCCTGCGCGTCACGCTGCCGCTGGCGTGGCCCGGCATCCTGGCCGGCACACTGCTCGCGTTCGCACGCGCGATGGGTGAGTTCGGCGCGTCGCTGATGGTGGCCGGCTCCATTCCCAAGCAGACCCAGACGCTGTCGATGGCCATCTACGACGCTGTGCAGGCCGGTCACGACGACCTCGCGCTGCTGCTGGTCGTCGTGACCTCGCTGCTGTCGATCACCGTGCTGGTGCTGTCGAGCCGCTTCTTCTCGCTTCGCTGATTTCGTCTTCATCATTCCGGAGTTGTCCATGCGCCCGTTCCGCCTTCTGTCGTTGGTTCTCGCACTCGCCCTGCCGCTGGCTGCTGCCGCGCAGCAGATCACCGTGTCCGCCGCCGCGAGCCTGACCGACGCGTTCAAGGAAATCGGCCCCAGGTTCGAGGCTGCCAAGGCCGGCGCCACGGTGCGCTTCAACTTCGCCGCCTCGGGCGTGCTGCTGCAGCAGATCGGCCAGGGCGCGCCGGTGGACGTGTTCGCCAGCGCCGACCAGGAAACGATGAACCGCGGTGTCGAGCAGAAGGCCGTCGACGCCGCCACGCGCAAGGACTTCGTCACCAACAGCCTGGTGCTCATCGAACCC